>JAEEGJ010003881.1_pt1 | contig 53634 bp, 43 predicted proteins | sample 8958761 | NCBI WGS metagenome assembly JAEEGJ01 (sample SAMN16246546, study PRJNA631951) | gut metagenome | biome: gut microbiome; feature: rumen; material: RS-attached | host: Bos | place: Iran: Karaj | collected 2018-10
CGATGATGCATTGCTTAACAAATGTATAAGATCGTTCAGAGACTGGGGAAGAGACTGTGTTTGTCCTTCCGGAAAAGATAATTTCTGCGGACACAGATATGACGGACAGTACGGAGAACTTCCTGCAGGATATGATCATAAATATGTATATTCACATTTCGGATATAACCTTAAGGCAACAGATATGCAGGCTGCAATAGGCTGTGCTCAGATAGAGAAATTTCCGTCGTTTGTTGAAAAGCGTATAGAGAACTTTAACAGACTTAAAGCGGGACTTGCCGGATTGGAGGATAAGTTGATCCTTCCTGTAGCAAATGAGAATTCTAAGCCCAGCTGGTTTGGCTTCCTAATAACAGTCAAAGAGGGTGTGAGCAGAAATGAACTCGTAAGATTCTTAGAGGATAACGGTATTCAGACTCGTATGTTGTTCTCGGGAAATCTTATTAAGCATCCCTGCTTTGATGAGATGAGAAAAACCGGTGAAGGATACAGAGTGGTCGGAGAACTTGTAAATACAGATCGTATCATGAGAGACACTTTCTGGGTAGGAGTTTATCCTGGCATGACTAATGACATGATCGATTACATGGCAGCAATGATCCGTAAGTATTTTGAAAGATGAAAAATAAGCGTGTTAAGGTTGTACAACTGATAACAACTATGGCAGATGGCGGGGCAGAAACCTTGGTAAAGGATTATGCCCTTCTTTGCGATAAAGAAAGAATAGATCTTAGCGTTATAGTATGGAGCGGACCGATTGGTTCTTCAAATGAGAGACTGCTCAGGGAAGCCGGTATAAATGTTATATATCTGGGGATTGATGCTGTAAACAAGCCGTCATCCAATCCTGTTATCAAAGCGTACAGGATGGTAAAGAAGTATAAGGTTTTCAGGGATGAGATCATAAAGGGCAATGCAGAGGTGATACATGTTCATCTTCGCTTTGGAAGATATCTTAAAACATTGCCCGACAATGTGCTTAAGAGAATAAAACTGTTTTATACACTCCATAATGAACCTTCAAAGTATTTTGATCCCAATGGTTCCGGTAAGAAGAAATTTGAATATGAAGAGACCAAAAGACTGATAGACAGATACGGACTTACTGTTATCACGTTACATGATGATATGAACAGACAGGTACGTGAGCTGTTTAATACAGAAAATGTCATTACAGTCAACAATGGGATAAACTTTGAAAGATTTGACAGATTATTATACGACAGACAAAGTGTTAGGGACTCGCTCAACATATCAGCCAATGCGAAAGTCATAGGCCATGTTGGATCTTATACGGAACAGAAAAATCATGAATTTCTATTAAAGCTTTTTTCGGAATATCTGAAAAAAGACAGAGACGCAAGAATGATACTTGTAGGAAGAGGCGTTCTTAAAGAAAAAGTCGCCGGGATGATCAAGGACATGGGACTGGATAAACAGATCATTTCGCTTGAAAACAGAAGTGACATACCAGCGTTGATGTGTGCGATGGATGTATTTGTTTTGCCATCGAGATGGGAAGGATTTCCGGTTGTCTTATTAGAGGCACAGAAGATAGGACTCAAATGTGTCATATCAGACAGGATAAACAAAGAAGTAGTTTTGTCTGATGATGTGACTATGCTTAATATAGATGGAAATCTGGACAGTTGGATTGAAGCTATCGACGGCAATTCCGTGAAAGAAGAACCTGTCGGAAGATTTGAGGATTATGATATCCGTAAGTCAATAAAGACACTTGAAGACCTTTATGCTGTATAGATTGTTTGTAAATGTTAAATATGGGAAATGGTAAGAAGATACTCCATATATGCACGATAGATAAAGGCGGTGCATACAATGGAGCAAAACGTCTCAATGAGATGCTAATTGAACATGGATATGAATCACGGATCTTGGTAAGAACAAAGACCGGAAACTCATCATATACATTTCCGGCTTTTAAGAGCACATGGGAAGAGACGTTATCAAAGGTAAAGAACGTTGTAAACCTCTGCTTCAAGAAAGGTGAGGTCAAAAGAGATGTTCTTGGAAGTGATCTTACCGGAAATTCCATGGTCAAGGAAGCGGATGTGATCTTTATACACTGGATCAGTACTTTTCTTTCACCCAAGCAGATATATGAGCTATCTGGATTAAAGGATAAAAAGGTTATCTTTTGGATGCATGACATGTGGCTTTTTACAGGCGGCTGTCATGTGGATAGGAGATGTGGACGATATACTGATGAATGCACATCCTGCCCTATGGCGGGAAAGCCTGCGAGTGTTAGCTTTAGAAGAAAGAAGGATTATATACAGAAAGCTTCTTTAACTGTGACCGGTCCGAGCAGATGGATCGTGGAGGAAGCTTCAAGGAGTTGCATCCTTAAGGGAAAAGACATCAGATATATACCTAATGTATATGATCAAAAAGTATTCTGCCCCAAAGAGGATATAAACAGTATAAGGGACAGACTGGGAATAAAAACTGATAAGAAGGTAATAATGTTTGGGGCTGCTGACAAAGGAGCTGCAAACAGCAATAAAGGTTTTTCTTATCTGTTAAAAGCGCTTGAAATGATAGATATGAGTGATAAGCAGCTTGTGGTATTGGGGAATGCCGAGAGTATAAAGAATGATCTTGGATCATATGATGTGATATATCCCGGATTTATATCAAATGAAGAACTCTTGGCGGATTATTACAGAGCGGCAGATGTGTTTGTAAATCCTTCCCTGCAGGAATCATTCGGATATACTGTCTGTGAGTCGATGGCTTGCGGGACTCCTGCTGTTGCATTCGCAGTAGGAGGCATGCTCGATCAGATAGAAAGCGAGACTAACGGCTATCTGGCTGACTATGAGAACAGCGAAGAATTGGCAAAAGGGATAGAGTTTTGTGTTGAGAATAAAAAAACACTTTCGATACAGGCTGCAGAAGCTGCAAAAAGATTTTCTTATGAAAACGGATTTGCTAATATAGAAACGCTCTTGGAAGAATAAAGAACAGGTATGAATACTGACAGTATAAAAAATATAATATTCGTTACGATCTCCATGACAGGCGGAGGGACTGAGAGGGTGATAGCCACTTTATCCAATTATTGGATAAAGAACGGCAGGCAGGTAAGCATTCTGATGATAGGCGGAGATGATATCGCCTACGAGTTGGATGAGAGAATCAAGGTCAAGGTGCTTTCTGGTGCTACCGGTGGAAGTCTGTCGGCAAGATTAAGCAGGATAACAAAACTCAGACAGGAGTTTAAAGAAAATAAAGACAGCGTGATAATCGCCATGGGAACGGTTGCATCAATGTTTGCTGCTGTAGCTCATTTTGGCCTTAAGAATCCACTGCTGTTGTCAGAAAGAAACGATCCGAACAGGCTTAATCATAGACCCATAAAAAGCTACGAAAGAATAATTAGGAATATATTGTACAGAAAGTCTAATAGAGTAGTTTTTCAAACCCAAATGGCAAGAGATTGCTTTCCTGAAAGCATTAGAAGGAAAGGCTGTCTCATACCTAACCCTTTAGAGGATATCCCTGATACTATGGAATATACCAATAGGGATAAAAAAATCGTATCAGCAGGGCGACTGACAGAACAAAAGAATCATAAGCTTCTTATTGATGCATTCAGTTCAGTGCATGACAGGTTTGATGATTATGAACTTGTTATATATGGAGAGGGCGAATATAAGAATGCCCTTAAAGAATATATAGATCAGAAAGATGCAGGCGAGTATATTAAACTGGCAGGGTTCAGTGACAGATTAATAGACGTTCTGGGGATGACCCGTATATATGTGTCCAGCTCGGATTGGGAGGGGATTTCCAATTCGCTTGCTGAGGCAATGGCATGCGGTATGGCTGTCATTGCTACAGACTGCCCGATGGGGGGCAGTGCCATGCTGATAAACGATGGAGTAAACGGAAGACTGGTCCCTGTTTCTGATCTAAACAGTATGACACAGGCACTGGAAGATTTTCTTTCCGATGACGATATGGCAGCGAAATGTTCGACCAATGCCAGATGTATAAGAGAAGACATGGCGGTTTCACGAATTGCAAAAATGTGGGAGAATGCAGCAGTTGATTGATAACAGGATTGAGTTATGATCAGGATTTTGATAATCAGAACATATCCTTCAATATTGGATCCGGATGGTTACAATATACAGGAGACCGGATTGGCAAAGGCACTTGTAAGAGCCGGAGCGGTCTGCGATGTTGTATTGTATAACGGAAATAATGCGGATGAGATAAGGGAGATTAAGGTACCCGGAACTGAAAATGGTGTGGTTAAAGTTTACATGCGTCATGGTAAGGGTATACTTAAGAACGGATTTTTTCCAGGACTTAAGAAGATAACCGAGGAATATGATATCCTTCAGGTAAATGAATATGATCAGATAACATCATGGTTATATTATACCCGGTCAAAAAAACCTGTGGTCATTTACCATGGTCCGTATTACGATGAATTCAACAAGGGATATAACTTTAAGTGCAGGGTGTTTGATAACACTTTCCTTAAATTGGGTAAGCATAAAGATATACTCTGCCTGACAAAGTCCAATGCAGCAGCATCTTTTTTGAAACAAAAAGGTTTTGATAATACTGTACCGATCGGAGTGGGATTGGATACAGATAGTTTTTCCAAAGCCAAGGATGCTGATAAACAAATTGCAAAGATAGATGAGATCTGGGATCAAAACAAGTGGAATATCATCTATGTGGGTAAGATAGAACCAAGGAGAAATCCTTATCTGCTTCTTGAGATCGCTGGCAGACTAAAGGATATTGATAAGAATATCGGGCTTACGATCGTAGGCACCGGAGAAAAGGAATATCTTAAAGAGTGGAAGGAAGCTGCAGACAGATATATAAAAGACGGAGTCTTAACGTACATCGAGAGAATGAGCCAGAATGATCTTAGAGATGTGTACACAGAGGCTAAGCTGATGATCTTTCCATCCAATTATGAGATATTCGGAATGGTACTGCTTGAGGCAATGTATTTTGATCTTCCTGTGATATCTTCTGATAACGGCGGCTCTGATACTCTGATAACGGATGGAGTGGACGGCGTGATCATCAAGGAGTTTGATAAAGATATATGGGTGAATACTATCTCCAAGCTTCATGATGACTCACAGGAATACAATACCATCAAGAAAAATCTGACATTAAAGGATCACTCAGTATACACCTGGGATGCAATAGCAAAAAAGTATATTGATGCGATCAAGAATACATTTGATTGACATGGATAAAAAATCATATTTTCAAAAACTGAAAACATCAGCTGTGGTCACAGGACTGGCTGCTTTTATGTTATGCATATTTAGCCCTGCTGAAACATTTTTTGCAAACTCATCAGAACTGCCTTTTGTCTATGGAGAGTTTTCGGGTTATTTGTGGATGTTTGCGATAGTATTCGTAGTAGGTATGTCTTTAGTTACAGCTTTACTGCCTGAGAGGATACATGCCTTTATTGCGGCGTTATTATTTGCACTTAGTGTTTGTGCTTATATTCAGAACATGTTCCTTAACAAGGGACTCGATCTGATGGGACTTAATCCCGACGGATATAATGCAGATAGTTCAAAAGCTGGTATCAACATCGCCATATGGCTGATAGTTTTGGCAATAATTGTCATTCTTGGGATGATCAAAGGTTACGGAAAGAAGATCGTTACATACGGAGCGCTTTTTCTGCTCGCAATTCAGGTGATAGCATATGTGAGTCTCATAGTGCCGGCTGATGACAGCTGTTTTGACTATCCGTTGGCTGAGTATCATCTTTCGGGTGAAGACCAGTATGAACTTTCAAAAGACGGAAATATAGTTTTGTTTATAGTTGATTCACTCAGCAACAGGGATCTAAAGAATGCACTAGATATTAATCCCGATGCATTAAGTGAATACAATGATTTTGTTTACTACACAAACATGGACTGCTGTTACTGCGGTACATATCCGTCGCTTACCCATATGCTCACAGATAATTACGTAGATATGGAAGCAGGAGTAAATGACTGGACAAGATCTGCATGGACTGATACAAACTGTGAAATGTTTTATGAAAACATGAAGGCATCGGGTTACAAATGTCTTCTGTATACTCCTGATCTGCATATCATATGCGGTAATAATGCACCTGAAGGACTGCTTTTAGGCAAATGGGATAATTTTACCGATGCACCTCTTGAGAGAGAAGTGGCTAACAGCAAGATTGTAAAAGTTATGGTAAAGATGGCGGCATACAGGATGCTTCCGGAAGTTATGAAGAACTTAGCTTACGTGGATCTTGGCGAGTATTCAGATGCTGTAAGGATAATCGAAGATCCCGTAATGCATGAGAATTATGATTTTTGTGATAAGCTGGAACAGAACGGCCTTTCAACTCATAGTGGTGATAAAGTATTTGTTGTTCAGCATCTTATGGGGACACACCTTTTCAAGAATGATGAATTTGGTAAATTCAAAGAAGGTGCGTCTTACGAGGAGACTACGCTTGGTTGTCTTTATATAGTCGGAGAATATTTAAGACAGATGAAAGAGGCTGGAGTATATGATAATTCGACCATAATCATAACCGCTGATCACGGTTGGGAATACGGTCAGCAACCGGTATTCTTCATCAAAGAGGCTGGAGCTTCTTATGATGAAATAGTATATAATAATGCGCCGGCTTCATTTCATGAATTGCTACCAACTATCGCATCTATCGCAGGAATAGATATGGATGGACAGACTATATATGATTTTAAGCCTGATGAATTAAGAGAAAGAACTTTATATATAAGATACTACATGGATGAGTATCCTGATGTACCATACTTTGGTGGAGATAAGATGGGAACTTCCAATATTTATATGGGATTTACATATACCGGAGATGAAGATGTACTTAGAGAGTATCTTTTTGATAAACCTTCCAAGATAATACAGATGGTGGATTCATATTTTTAATAGAGAGGAAAATGATGGATTTTAAAGAGATTTTAGATTATTACAATGGTAAGAAGGTATTTATAACTGGACATACAGGTTTTAAAGGATCTTGGATGTGCCAGATATTAAAGAATAGTGGTGCTAAAGTAGTAGGTTACTCACTTGAGCCCCCGACGGATCCGAGTCTGTTTGAGATTGCTTCAGTTGCCGATGGTATGCACTCGTATATCGGTGATATACGTGATCTAGGCAGCCTGAGAAGAGTATTTGAAAAAGAAAGACCCCAGATAGTGATCCATATGGCGGCTCAACCTTTGGTTAGGGAATCATATAGGGATCCTGTAACGACATATGCAACCAATGTCATGGGTACAGTCAATGTTTTGGAATGCGTCAGAAATTGTGACAGTGTAATCTCTGTCGTTAATGTTACAACGGATAAGGTATACAGAAACAATGAATGGGACAAGGGCTATGTTGAGGAAGATATTCTGGATGGATATGATCCGTATTCGAACAGTAAGTCATGTTCTGAGCTTGTGACGCATAGTTATATACAGTCATTTCTTGCAGACAGAAAGATACCTGTATCAACCTGCAGAGCCGGTAATGTCATAGGAGGAGGAGACTTTGCGACCGACAGAATAATCCCGGATTGCTTAAGAGCAAGCTTCGAGGGTAAGGCAGTTGTTGTAAGGAATCCATACTCTACCAGACCTTATCAGCATGTGCTTGAACCGTTATTTGCTTATCTTATGGTTGCTATGAAACAGGCTACGGATTATTCATATGCATCAAATTATAACATAGGACCAAACGATGATAACTGTGTAACAACAGGTGAACTTGTTGATACATTTGTTGATTCATGGAATCTGTATCTTGATAATAACGGAATGAGTGATGCTGTAAGGGCTTCCAGACAGGATATACCTGATGGCGGTCCTCATGAGGCTAATTTCCTTAAACTTGACTGCGGCAAATTAAAAAAGACTTTTGGTTGGAGTCCAGTCTGGAACATTAGAGAGACCATAGATAAGATAATCGAGTTTGAGATGATCAGAAAATGCGGCGGAGATGCTAAAGAACTCAGTGCCTGCATGGAGAAACAGATTAGGGAGTATATAGGAAAAGCTCAATGAATAAAGAATTGCTATCGATCATTCAAGATGATATAAAGCGAGGATACGACAACAGATTATTCAGAAGACCGCTTCAGTTAAGATACCTCATCACCTGGCGTAAGGCATCCTTTTATGAAAAAAAACATCCGCTGGGGATCATATACAGGATCAGATTAAACAGGCTTTCTGAAAAGAGCGGGATACAGATACCCACAGAGACAAAGATAGGGAAGGGTCTGCTTATTGCTCATTTCGGAACAATAATCGTCAATCCTGCGGTTAGTATCGGAAGTAATGTAAATATTGCTCCCAATGTTGTCATAGGCAAGGCAAATCGCGGAGAGAAGAAGGGAACACCTAAGATATCAGACAGAGTCTGGATAGGAGCAGGATCTGTTATAGTTGGAAATATAAACATAGGTGAGGATGTGCTCATTGCACCGAATTCCTATGTGAATTTTGATGTGCCTTCTCACAGCATAGTGGTAGGAAATCCCGGAGTCATTCATCATAAGGATGATGCTACTCTTGATTATATAAACAACATGGTTTAGCAGTTTTAATATGTTTATCTTTACATTAACAGCCATCATACTGGCTTCACTAATAATCGCATATAAATTTGATATCACATTATCTGAAACACTCGGACCGTCATGTATCATGGCAATAATAGTCATGTATGTGGCGGCTTTCTTCAGAGGTCTGTATGTTGTTGATCTTATCAGCATCGCATTGATCGTTATCATGACCTTCTGGATAGTAAGAAACCGACTGATGCCGCAGATATTGAAAAGATTGGCAACTGTGACAAACCTCAGTGTTCTTGTGACCATCGTTCTTATTGTATTTTTTTTGTTAAAGAAGGATGTGCACTTTGAGGGAGTTGATGCATTTTATGCGGCTGATATAAAAGCTCTCTATACTTTGGGAGGATTTGCTGCACGTCTTGGAAATGTATTCCCGAGATTCGGAGATTATCCGCCCGCAATGCAGCTGTGGGGATGGCTGATAGCTCATGCATCATCCGAATCATATCATCCAGGATTATATCTTACAGGATATACCTGTCTGAATTTTATATTGCTCCTTCCTTTACTGAACAGAGCGTGCTTTAGGAAGATAAGTATAAAAAGCAGCATATGGGACACGCTTACCGGACAGGGAGTTTACCGCTCGGATGAGGATGAGAGCGAGGCTTTTGATAACGGCCTTGATGATGATAAGAATGACGGAGTTTCTGTAAGGATATCGAAGAATAAAAAATACAGATTTGTGTATGAGAGCTATAGATTAAAGAGCAAATATAAAGTACACATCAAAGACAATGGTGATTATAAAGACGAGAAAACGGATGTCGCTGAAAAGATCATTGCTTTTATGGCTACACTTGTTACGTGTTTGGCACTTGTTCTTGTTCCCGCAATGATATGCGCATTTTCCTTTGACAGCTTAAGACCTGATATAACTATGGGAATAGCTGTGGGTATGCTGCTGCTGTGCATATTTGATATTGAGACTTCTCCCGGGTTATTCTATGGGAGGATCGCGCTATATGGAAGCTTTATCATCCTGTGTAGAACGTGGGGGATCCTATGGCTGATCATTGTGATGATCCCTATGACTATTCGCATTATTAAGAAAAGAGATGCTCTTGAAGAGCTGAAATACCTGATATGTGTACCTGTGATATGGCTATCCCTTGTGGTCAGCTGGGTAGTGATGTGCATATATAAAACAAGGATATCAGAACTTTCAAAGTATACTTTTCATATGCTTATGGGAAGAGCGGGACAGGCGCTTGATGTAAAGGCAAAGTTTGTTGAAATGGCAAAGGCAATCAGTGTTTTCCCATTGATGCAAAGCCGTGTCGGACTGGTTAGACTTAGTCCTGTCATATTGCTTATCATTTTCATGCTGTTTATATATATAGCGGCAAGAAAGTGTTTGATAGAAGATAACATTAAGAATATTTATATATATATTGGTGCTGTGTTTATTGTTTGTCATGGTGTCATGTTCCTTATATATACCCATCTTTGGGAAAGTATAGAGTATTCCGTTACAGAAGTCAGCCTGATGTGCGATATACCGTTATGCTTGATGCTAATTATTTATTCATTCGGAATCCTTACACACACATTAAATGAAAATGACAGTGAGATTGCGGTAAGAGAGAGCAAAGTTGACAGGCAGTTAAGATCAAGAGATGCGGGACGCGTCTGGAAAGTATACCTTGGTATAGCATTTATTGCTTTTATATCATGTGAATATCCTATCGGTATTCTGGGATCTGATAATACCTCTGCAATGGAACAGACATATGATTCAGACAATGCTTATGACAGGTTTATTGAGACACTTTCTTCACATGTTGAACTGAATGGGCGCAGAGTGCTATACTTAACTAATGGTAAAAGTGATATTTATTCATGGGATGATATCAGTCTTGAAGCTTCTCCGGTCGCTGTTGTATACAGCAGGATAAGTACGGATTTCAATGAAGATTCGATAAGGAACATAATGTCTTCAAGCAATGCTGCGTATGTATATGTCGATGACATGGGTGAAGACATGAAACCTCTCTTTTCTGAAATGTGTATACAGGATTGGGAGTATGAACACATATATCAGATCGGGCAGGATGGAATGCTCGATTATATTGAGATAGAATAAGATCTATGACACAAAAAAACAGACAGATAATTAAATATGTTTTGATGGCGCTGATGGCATTTGCTGTTTCGGTTTCTATTGCGCAGATAAGCGATTACGGTATCACAGGTATAGAACTGATGTTACCATGCGTTTTTGCGCTTTCTTTTGTTGTATATAACAGGACATCAAAACTATTTTTAGGGGATTATGCTGTAAGGGCACGTAAGGACCTTCGATTTGCGATACCGCTGGGAGTTGTTATGGCACTTGGAAGTGTTATCGGAAGCAAGATAGATTTGGACGAGCGTGTTTTTGGCTCTGTCGGTGCAGCAGATTTTATATATGTGATCTTTCTTATCCCGTTTTTTACTTCAATTCTTTTGCTTCTTTTTTTTTCGCTCGGAGCGGTAACGTTAACAGGGACCGCTCAGAAAGATGATTCTTTTTCAAAGAGTAAGATAATCAAAAAATGCGCATGTTATATGGCAGTCATGCTTGTATGCTGGTTGCCTTATTTTCTTACATATTTTCCGGGTGGTATAGGCAGTGATGATTTTGAAAGCATTTCCATGTGTCTCGGGATAATCCCGTGGACAAATCATCATCCTGTATTCTTTACGGCGCTGATTAATGTATTCATAAAACTTTTTGGTAATAGTTCGCTGACTTTAGCTTTAGGGATCATGACCGGCTGTCAGATGATACTCTTCTCATTTGTATTATCACTTATACTTGTTTGGCTTGAAAAAAGAAGTGTTAAAAAAGGCTTCGTCTACACAGCACTTGGATTCTTTTGCGTTCATCCGATAATTGCGATGTATTCCATATATCTGACAAAGGATATTCCTTTTGCAATGGCGGTAATATTGCTGGTACTTTGCCTTTATGACATATGTACTTCTCAAAAGCCTAGGTATGTTGCTTTGGCGGTTCTGTCGTTGCTGACGATGATAACAAGAAATAACGGTGCATTCATGGTGGGAGCAATGGCTGTCTTTTTGCTTGTATATCTAAAAGAACACCGTAAGCAGTTGGTTATAGTCTTTTTTATCGTCTTCTTGGTCAATGCTCTTTATAAGAATGTCTTATGGCCTGCTGTCGGGATTGAGAAACAGTCTTTCGTCGAATCGGCATCGATCCCGCTTACACAGGTTGCATACACGATCTATACCGACGGAACGATAGACCCCGAATACAGGGAGTATCTTGAAAGTATTATGCCGTTTGATGAGGTTAAGAAAAACTTTCTTCCGGGATATGTTGATACATATAAGTTTGATGATTCTTTTGATGCATCTGTGATCGATGATGATCCGGGCAGATTCATAAAGATCTGGTTTAATCTTCTGGGAAGGAATTTTGGCTGTTATGTTGAAGCATATCTTTTTGAGACATGCGGGTACTGGCATTACGGTATCACAAATACGGTGGCAACTGAAGGAGTACAGCCAAACTCGCTGGGAATAACGGGAGTTGATGTTATTGACAGTGTAACAGGACACTCGCTTAAAGGGATACTCGAAGAACTGGTACTTATTGCCAGAAAGCTTCCTTTGCTCTGCATGCTGAGCCAAATGGCGATAGAGTTTCTTGCGGTCATCCTTCTTATCTTAAGATATTTAAGGGCCGGGAAGAAAAATATGGTATGTACCATGATACCGTTTGTCGCTTTATGGCTGTCGGTAATGCTTGCCACACCGGCTTATTGCCTGTTCAGATATATGTGTCCGGTATTCTTTATGTGGCCTGTTCTGATAGCACAATTTTTTGCCAATACACGTAAAGAATGATAAAATATCTTTATATGAATACTAAATCAAGAAAAAGGGGAATATATGGATAAGATCGCGGTACTTATACCCTGTTACAATGAAGAGAAGACGATAGCTAAGGTGGTTAGTGATACTATCGCTGCGCTTCCCGAGGCGGTTGTATATGTATATGACAATAACTCTTCAGACAAGACAGTGGAACTTGCCGGACAGGCAGGAGCTGTTATCAGACATGAATACATGCAGGGTAAGGGAAATGTAATCAGAAGAATGTTTCGTGAGATAGATGCGCAGTGTTACATCATGGTTGATGGAGATGACACATACCCCATGGAATATGCCAAGCAGATGAGTGATCTGGTGCTTAAGCATAATGCCGATATGGTGGTTGGTGACAGGCTTTCGAGCACATACTTCACTGAGAACAAACGCCCGTTTCACAATTTTGGAAACAGTCTTGTGAGAAAGAGCATCAACCAGCTTTTTGACTGTGACATCAAGGACATAATGACAGGCTATCGGGCTTTCAGCTATCAGTTTGTAAAAACGTTTCCGGTTTTGTCTAAAGGTTTTGAGATAGAGACCGAGATGACGATACATGCAGTCAGCAACAACATGCAGGTTGAAAATGTGATAGTCGAGTACAGAGACAGGCCGGAAGGCAGTGAATCAAAGCTCAATACCTATTCGGACGGCATGAAAGTCATATTTACTATAATACGCTTGTTCAGGGAGTATAAACCGTTTAACTTTTTCTCTCTGCTGGCGTTTATCCTTTTGGCGATTGCTGTCGGTTTCTTTGTTCCGGTATTTATTGATTATCTCAATACCGGACTTGTTGCAAAGTTCCCGACTCTTATTGCATGTGGATTCGTAGGGCTTGCCGCAGTACAGTCATTCTTTGCGGGAATGATACTGCAGAACATTGCACAGAAAAACAGAAAAGATTATGAGATGGATCTGATAAAGCTGTCCATGAGAAAGGATAAATAATGAAGATAGCAGTTGCAGGCACAGGCTATGTGGGACTGGTCGCGGGGGTATGCTTCGCGGAGGTTGGCCACGATGTTACCTGTGTCGATGTTGATGAAGCAAAAGTAAAAGTGATGGAAAGCGGTGTTTCACCGATATACGAAGACGGTCTTGAGGAACTGATGAAAAAGAACAATGCGACGGGACGTCTTCATTATACGACGGATTATGCAAGCGCATATGCAAACGCCGAAGCGATATTTATAGGAGTTGGTACTCCTGAAATGCCTGACGGCAGTGCAAACTTGAGTTATATCGCTACAGTATGCAGACAGATAGCGGAATCGGTGGAGCATGACTGTCTGGTGGTAGTAAAATCGACGGTTCCGGTAGGCACGAATGACAAGGTCGAACAGTTTATAAAGGATTCTCTTGAAAAAGATGTCAAGATCGAAGTAGCATCCAATCCGGAGTTTTTAGCGCAGGGAACAGCAGTACACGATACTCTTCATGCGGCAAGGATAATAATCGGAACAGAATCAAAGGAAGCTGAAGCCAAGCTCATGGAGATATATGAACCGTTTGGTCTTCCCATTGTTTCCGTTAAGAGAAGAAGTGCTGAGATGATCAAGTATGCATGCAACGATTTTCTTGCACTGAAGATATCATATATGAATGATATTGCAAATCTTTGTGAACTCGTGGGAGCAGACATAGAGGATGTTGCAAAAGGCATGAGCTATGATGCCAGGATCGGTGAGAGATTTTTGAATGCCGGTATCGGGTTTGGCGGAAGCTGTTTCCCCAAGGATACGAAAGCGCTTAAGTTCCTTGCGAAACAGAACGGCTATGAACTAAAGACCGTTGAAGCATGTGTTGATGTCAATACCAGACAAAAGACTAAGATGTTTAATAAGGCAAAGGACAGAATGATCACATTTGACGGACTTAAAGTTGCGGTATTGGGGTTGACTTTCAAGTCCGGCACGGATGATCTGAGAGAGGCTCCTTCGGTTGAAAATATAAAACTTCTGCTTGAGCAGGGCGCAAACATCTATGCATATGATCCTGCGGGGGTTCCGAGGGCTAAACAGCAGTTTCCTGAAGGGACTATAGGAAGAGGAAGCATCACATATGTGGATGATCCCAAGGAAGCCTTAGAGAGAGCAAATATCTGTTTCGTGTTTACCGAGTGGCCACAGATAAGAGAAGTAAAGCCTGCCAGTTACAAGGAGTTGATGAAGACGCCTCTCGTATACGACGGTAGAAATCTCTATGGACTTAAAGAGATGAAAGATGCCGGAGTAGAGTATTACAGTGTAGGAAGGTAGTGTATCGGTTTTAGAAGAAGAGAAGGATTAAGGGGATTATGAAAATACAACAATTAAGCGGAGGGTTTGCCAGTCAGGTGTTTCAGTATGTGTTCATGAGATATGGACAGATGTCTGATCCCAATGAAGAGTGGTATCTTGATGATTCGGATTTCTTTATTAAAGATAAGTATAACGGTTATGAGCTTGAGAAGGTGTTCGGAGTAAAGCCGATGCTTTTAAGCGATTACTATGAGCCGGAAAAATGGAAATCCATGATAGAACAAAAGAAAAAGGGTACGAGCATTCCGCAGATCTTAAAGGATGAAGGAATGGATATCGTTATGTATGCCGACAATGACGGCTATAAAACAGATAACCCCTTTGACGGTGAAGTGTACAGGATGCTGCCGGAAGGAGGCTTTTATCCTGAGATCGCGAAACTTGAAAAACCTGTTGTGTATTATCATGGAGAATGGGTTGAGAAAAACTGGTTTGACTGTTACAGGGATATCTTTTTAAAGGAGCTTAAGTTCCCTGAGATAAAGAGCAAACAGGCGCTGCTTTACAAAGATAAGATACTAAACGGTATTTCTGTCGGAATGCATATCAGAAGAGGGGATTATGTCAAGATTGGTATAGATCTTGACAGCAAGTATTACTTCAATGCACTCAAGGACCTTTCGGAACATTATGATGATTTTACGGTATATGTATTCTCTGATGATCTTTTCTGGTGTAATCAGAATGCTTATCAGCTCGGACTGAATTTTGCACCCAGGATCGAATATATATCGGGGAATATGGGAAAGGAAAGCTATGTTGATCTTCAGCTTATGAGTATGTGCAATGTTGTGATAATGGCAAACAGTGCATTTTCTTTCCTTGCAGGTCTTATGGATACGAGACTTGATTACTTTATCGATCCGTGGACAGGAGAATGGGGTAAATGATGATCACATATGATTATCTTATAGTAGGTGCTGGATTATATGGCGCCGTGTTCGCTCATGAGATGACAAAGAAAGGCAGACATTGTCTTGTCATTGACAGGAGGGATCACATAGCCGGAAACATCTACACTAAAAAATGGGCGGACATTGATGTACACTGGTACGGAGCTCATATCTTTCATACAAGCAATAAAAATGTTTGGGATTATGTGAATGAGTTTGCAGAGTTCAATAACTTTGTCAATTCACCGTTGGCGGTATACAAGGACGAACTTTATAATCTTCCGTTCAACATGAACACATTTTCAAAGATGTGGGGTATCCGCACTCCGGATGAGGCGAAAAAGATCATAGCAGATCAGATCGCAGCCGAAAAGATAACCGGGGATGCGAAGAATCTTGAAGAACATGCTATTTCCATGGTGGGAAGGGATGTTTATGAGAAACTAATCAAAGGTTATACCGAAAAGCAGTGGGGAAGAGACTGTAGTGAACTGCCTGCATTTATAATCAAGAGACTTCCTTTGAGATTCACATATGATAACAATTATTTCAATGACCGTTACCAGGGAATACCGATAGGCGGTTACACTCAGATAGTTGAGAAGCTCTTAGAAGGATCTCATGTGATGCTGGGTGTCGATTACAGGGATATAAAAGAAAAGCAAAAAAGCAAGACTCTGGATTTTGATTTTAAAAAGATCTTGTATACGGGAATGATCGATGAGTATTTCGATTACTGCCTTGGAGAATTGGAATACAGATCTTTAAGATTTGAGCATGCGCTTTTGGAGGGGGTAGAAAACTATCAGGGCAATGCTGTTGTTAATTATACGGAGAGACAGGTGCCCTATACAAGGATAATCGAACATAAGCATTTCGATTTCGGTAAGCAGAAGGATACGGTCATAACAAAGGAATACCCTAAGAGCTGGGTAAAGGGAGATGAACCGTATTATCCTGTAAACAATGATAAGAACAATGAACTGTATCAAAGATACAGTGAGCTTGCATACAAAGAAGAGAATGTGATCTTTGGCGGAAGGCTCGGAAAATACAGATATTACGACATGGACAAGATAATAGAGGCAGCACTGGAATGTGTCGGGAAAGAAGTTGACATACAGTAATGGCACAAAAAGTTGAATCTTCTTCACAAGTAAATAACAGCAGTGTAAGAGATCAGCATATTAACTTGATCCCGATGGACTGGATCAGCGGATTTGATGTCAGACCCGGATTCTATGAGATCAACGGGGCTACACCTATTCCGGGAGGCGTTAACTTTACTATCCAGTCGTCACAGGCAACTTATTGCGAGTTGCTGCTGTTTAACAGGCGAGAGAGCGAACCTTTTGCTATCCTCCCGTTTCCGGAGCATTATCGGATAGGAAATGTCTTTTCGATGATAGTATTCGGCGTCAGTATAGAAGGCCTTGAATACGCATATCGAATGGACGGCCCCAACGATCCTTCAAAAGGTCTTTTGTTTGACAGAGAGAATATCCTGCTTGATCCTTATGCAAAGGCGGTGGCCGGACTTCGAGAATTCGGAGTTGATGAGGTTGATTATTCCGGATACAGAGCAAGAGTTGTTAAGGATGATTTCGATTGGGAAGACAGCAGGCAGCCGCTTACTCCCATGGAGGATGTTATCATATATGAACTGCATGTTCGCGGATTCACTATGGATCCTTCTTCGGGTGTAAGATTTCCCGGAACATTTGACGGAATAAGAGAAAAGGTTCCTTATCTTAAAGCACTTGGTGTTACTGCGGTGGAACTCATGCCTATATTTGAGTTTGATGAGATGCATGATCACAGGGAATATGACGGTCATCAGCTCATAGACTACTGGGGATATAACACAGTCAACTATTTCTCGCCCAATACCGCATACTGTTCACAACCTGAATACAACAAGGAGGGTAATGAACTCAAGCGGCTTGTGAAACTGCTCAACGAGAACGGAATAGAAGTTTATCTGGACGTAGTTTTCAACCATACGGCTGAAGGAAATGAACAGGGCCCGATATTTTCTTTTAAGGGTATTGATAACAATGTATACTACATGCTGACACCCGAAGGATACTATTACAACTTCTCTGGGTGCGGAAATACACTTAACTGTAATCATCCCGTTGTGAGAAGGATGATACTCGACTGTTTGAGATACTGGGTCATTGCATACAGGATAGACGGATTCAGATTCGATCTGGCATCGATCCTTGGAAGATACAAGGACGGATCACCGATGGCCAATCCTCCTCTTTTGGAGGCACTTGCATTCGATCCCATACTCAGCAAAGTGAAACTTATCGCCGAGGCGTGGGATGCGGGCGGCATGTATCAGGTCGGTTCATTCCCCAACTGGAAGAGGTGGGTTGAATGGAACGGCAAATACAGAGATGATATCAGAAGCTTTTTGAAGGGTGATGATTATAAGGGGCAGGTGGCAGCCAACAGGATAAGCGGTTCGCCTGATATATACAATCCCGAAGACAGAGGATGTTTTGCGTCCGTAAACTTTATCACCTGTCATGACGGATTCACTCTTCATGACCTTTATGCCTATAATTGTAAGCATAATGAAGCGAACGGATGGAACAATACAGACGGAGCAAATGATAACTACTCATGGAACTGCGGATATGAGGGCGAGACTGATGATAAGGAAGTAAATGACTTAAGAGCCCGACTTGTGAAGAACGCCTGTGTTGTATTAATGCTCAGTCGCGGAATACCGATGTTTCTGGCGGGAGATGAGTTTGGCAATACACAGTTTGGAAATAACAATGCGTATTGTCATGATAATGAGATATCATGGCTTGACTGGAGCCTTCTTGATAAAAACAGAGATCTTTTTGAATTCTTCCAGTATATGATATGGTTCAGAAAGATGCATAGGATAGTAAGAGTCGATACCGAGATGTGTTCTCTCAATTATCCGTTTATTTCTCATCATGGTCTGCAGCCTTTCTGGCCTGACTATAACAGTAACCATCATTATGTCGGTATCATGTATGCGGGCAGGAACCGCAATGGTGAAGATGAGCTTGTATATGTGGCAATCAATGCGTTTTGGAATCCGCAGACATTTACCCTGCCACAGGCACCTGAGGGAAGAAGGTTTTATGTTGTCATAGATACATACAAGGAACAGAGTGTCGTTCAGGATATCATCCCCGTGCTTGGTCCGATCACCATAATGCCGAGAACGGTAATGGTAATGGAGACATATCCGATAATAGATCATTCATAATGTCGTACAAAAAAGGATAGCTTTTGGCTATCCTTTTTCTGTGCATGTCTAAGTCTAACAATAAGAGTTGAACATAAAGCCTGAATAAGCACTTGCAGTGTACGGGCTGGTATAATTCTTGCCCGGATTCTTGTAAGCCACCACAGTCTTGTTCAGATATTCAACCGGGTTAACCGAAATCTGGTTACTCTTTCTCAAAATCGATGAAGTGAATTTCTTGATAACTTCCACCGAATCTGGACCGTTTGAATTTGTTATATAGTCAGTAAGAACATCCTTGTTCATGCCAAGAGTACCGCCTTTTTCGAGCGAGATGCCCATCTTTTCCATTTCTGACTGGTAAGTTCGTGTGATTCCGTTAAGCTCTGCGAAAAGATTGTTGGTTTTCATCACATCTGCCGAATAGGTATTCATAGAGTTGATGAAGCCGTTATAACTGTCCACAAGGTTTGTTATGTTTTCAACAGCTGCTTCTATGTCAGGCTTTACTCCTACCGTTGCCGTTATACCCGGCTGTGGAGAAATATTGTTAAGTTTGATCTCAAAATGCTTATCAAGCAGGAAGATATTCGAAGGTGAACTGACATTTTCACCATTGATCACCAGTTCGGCATCTTTTGACTGCCTTGCCACGTAATCAATGCCCAGGTAGGGAACAGATCCTGAAACCTTTCTGTCACTTGAGTCTGCTATAGTAAATGCTCCGGCTGTCTCATTGGCGTGATCACCTGTCTGAAGCGATTCTATCCTGAGAGCTGCATTACCTCTGTCATCCTCCTCCACTGATGAAGAAAGACGGATGTTTGCATTGTTGATAAGTCTTGATAACTTGTTCTGTATATCGAAATTTGTTTCGCTTTCGTAGATATTATACTGGAACTCGTAACCCTGACCGCCGACTGATACATCAAATGCATATTTACCCGGAGTTATGTCTCTTGTGTCCTTTGGCAGATACATACCTAAATTTACCTGCGGAGTCGCAAGTGATTTCACTTCGATATCATATGTTTTGTTGACTGCAGTCGGTTCATTATCGTCACCGGAGTAATACTGTGCGGAAAGTATACCTTCGTCTGTAGAATAAGCTATTCGTGCATCAAGCTCCAGATTTTCTGCATCACCCATAACAGACACAATGTTATTATGGAGAACTCTGGATTCTTCTTTAAGACCGATAACACATTCTCTTGATTCTTCGGAAGTATCGATTTTGTAGAGGGGAGCATCACGATTAACCCTAACCATAGAGTTGTAGATATTCTTCAACTCAGATCGCTTATGGGCATCATAACGACTGTTGCTCTTTTGCGGAGCGTATGTCGTGAGATATTGATTGTAGACATTGCTTAGAACTAAGTTATTAGCCATATCAAGCCCCCTCCTTTCTTCCGTGATAAGAGTTTACAATCCTTTGTAAGGCTCTGACTATAATTTGCCTATAGTAATAGACAGTATTACATGCTCATCGTATCACAGTTCTTGTCAAATAGCAATAATTTTTCTAAAAATATTTTTTTTTTCTTTAATAATTCTCACAAATAGAGTAAAATTGAAATACAGTTGTATTAATATGTGGAAAGGAATAAGGATATGGATATTAATTATTTGCTTCAAATGGCGCGTAAGCAGGATTGCTCTGATCTTCATATCACGGCAGGAACAGCTTTGGCAGTGCGTCGCTATGGTATATTGAAGATACTGGAAGGAACCGAGGATTATATTCCGACACTGACTGAATCTGAGGCACTCATTCTCTCGCTTTTGGATGAAGAGCAGAAAGAGACTGTACTTAAGGGTAAGGATCTGGACGTAGGTTCCATGATGGAAGACGGAAGCCGTATAAGAATAAATATCTACCATCAGCGTAATCACCTTGCTGCCAGCATCAGACTTCTGAACAGTAAGATTCCTTCAATATCCGAGCTTGGGCTTCCCGATACCATCCTTGAGCTTGCGGATGAGTATAATGGACTTGTGCTTGTAACAGGACCTACAGGAAGCGGAAAGTCTACAACGCTTGCATCGATGGTCGAACATATCAATGCTACTACCGCTAAGCATGTAATAACTGTTGAAGATCCTATCGAGTATATATATGAACATAAAAAGGCAATGATCCACCAGAGAGAAGTTGGAAAGGATGTTGAAGATTTCGCTGTTGCACTTAGAAGCGCGCTTAGAGAAGACCCCGACATCATACTTGTTGGTGAGATGAGAGACTTTGAGACTATAAATGCAGCCATCACGGCAGCTGAGACCGGTCACCTCGTGCTTGCAACGCTTCATACATCCAGTGCCGCTCAGACTGTTGAGCGTATAATCGACGGATGTCCCGTTGATGCTCAGAACAGAGTAAGGATTCAGCTTGCAAACGTTTTAAGAGGTATTGTTACACAGCATCTTCTTCCGAGAGCCGATGGCTTCGGACGTGTAGCCGCAACTGAGATCATGATAAACAATGCGGCGGTTTCCAATATGATCCGTGAGAACAAAGCCTTCATGATCAACAATGCGATCCAGTCAGGATTCCAGCAGGGCATGCATACCATGCAGAGTGATGTACAGAGACTTGTACAGTTCGGAGAAGCTGATCCGGTATACGCTAAGAGATTCATAGTTTAGTATATAATATGAAGAAAGAGTTGTCATGGCTCTTTCTTTTTTGCGTTTATACTATATATAAGTAGTGGATCTGAAAATATTTGGAAAAATGAAAATTATGATTGACGGGACATATACCGTTATGTTATATTGATTGAGCAAAAAGACTCAGGTCTTTTTTTTGTGGACTGAAAAAATATTCTCGTGTGCGAGATTCATGGAGGTGAATAATATGCGTACCAAGATAACATTGGCATGCACAGAGTGCAAGCAGCGTAACTACAATACGACTAAGGATAAGAAGGTTCATCCTGATCGTATGGAGACAAAGAAGTACTGCAGATTCTGCAAGACTCATACTCTTCACAAAGAGACAAAGTAAGGCTTACCGGTTGGTTGGTGAAAGGAGCAGTATATGTCAGATAAGAATGAACAGAAGGAAAGCTTCTGGGATGGCGTAAAGACTGAATTCAAAAAGATATCTTGGCCTGAAAGGGCAGATCTTATCAAACAATCTATAGCAGTATTGTGTACCTCTGTTGTTGTTGGCATCATCATCGCGATCATAGATGCAGCGGTTAAGTATGGTGTTAATAATTTCTTGGTAAAATAGTGAGGAGACTGTATGGCAGAGACAGAAGCAAGGTGGTATGTTGTTCATACATACTCGGGCTATGAGAATAAGGTTAAAGCTGATATTGAAAAGACTATAGAAAATCGTAATCTTCATGATACGATACTTGAGGTCAGAGTTCCTTTACAGGATGTAGTGGAAGTCAAGAACGGATCAAAAAGAACAGTCCAGAAGAAGATGTTCCCCGGATATGTTCTTGTAAACATGGTCATGAACGATGAGACATGGTATGTTGTACGTAATACACGTGGTGTTACCGGATTCGTAGGACCCGGAAGCAAGCCGGTACCGTTGACGGAAGCTGAGATGAAGCCTCTTGGAATCAAGACAGACAATGTTACTATTGATTTCGAGGAAGGCGATATGATAGTTGTTGTAGCAGGCGCTTGGAAGGATACGGTTGGAGCAGTTCAGCGTATAGATTACAACAAGCAGACAGCAACTATAAATGTAGAACTCTTCGGAAGAGAAACACCTGTCGAGATAGGTTTCGAAGAGGTAAGAAGATATATATAGGTAACTTTCGGCTAAAGCCGATTGAAACAGTGGAAGGGCACCTATAACCCGTACCACAATATATTATTATAGGAGGAGCCGATCATGGCAAAGAAAGTAGAAGGTTATATCAAATTACAGATTCCTGCCGGCAAAGCAACACCTGCACCGCCGGTTGGTCCTGCTCTGGGTCAGCATGGTGTTAACATCGTTGACTTCACAAAGCAGTTCAATGCGGTAACAGCAGATAAGGGCGACGTTATCATACCCGTTGTTATCACAGTTTATTCGGACAGAAGTTTTAGTTTTGTAACTAAGACTCCTCCGGCAGCAGTTCTTCTTAAGAAGGCATGCAACATCAAGTCTGGTTCAGGTGTTCCGAACAAGACAAAGGTTGCTACTATCTCTAAGGACAAGCTTCGCGAGATAGCAGAGACAAAGATGCCTGACCTCAATGCTGCATCTATCGAGGCAGCTATGAGCATGATAGCAGGTACAGCACGTAGTATGGGTATCAAGGTAGAGGACTGATTTAGGAGGTAAGCTTATTATGAAACACGGAAAGAAATACGGCGAAGCTGCTAAATTGGTAGACCGCGCCAACTTTTATGAAGCAAACGAGGCTATAGGTCTTGTAAAGAAGACTGCAACAGCTAAATTTGATGAGACTGTTGAAGTTCATATCCGTACAGGATGTGACGGACGTCACGCAGATCAGCAGGTTCGTGGAGCAGTTGTACTGCCCAACGGAACAGGTAAGACTGTTAAGGTTCTTGTTTTTGCTAAGGGTGACAAGCTCAATGAGGCAGAAGCAGCTGGAGCTGATTATGTAGGCGGCGACGAACTCATCCCTAGAATCCAGAATGACGGATGGTTCGATTTCGACGTAGTAGTAGCAACACCTGACATGATGGGCGTTGTTGGTCGTCTCGGTAAGGTACTTGGTCCTAAGGGACTCATGCCCAACCCGAAGGCCGGAACAGTTACCATGGATGTTACCAAGGCTGTTCAGGATATCAAAGCAGGTAAGATCGAGTACAGACTTGATAAGGCTAACATCATTCATGTACCCGTAGGTAAGGCTTCATTCTCTGAAGAGAAGCTTACAGAGAACTACAATGCACTTATGGATGCTATCGTTAAGGCTAAGCCCAGCGCACTTAAGGGTCAGTACATCAAGAGCGTTACTCTTGCTTGCACAATGGGACCTGGCGTAAGGGTATCTGTTGCTAAGTATTAATATTTAAACATTGAAACCTTCCGAGAAATCGGAAGGTTTTTTGTTTGTATGAGATATTTCTTTGTGGTAATATATTATAGTAAATGTTTACCCTAAAATTAATGAAAAGAGGATCAGATCATGGCTTTGAAACCTATTATGAATGTCATAAAGAATGAGTCCATGGGAAGCATGCTATGCTATAAAGTACCGTGCGAGGATTTCAATAACGGATCTCAGCTCATAGTTGCTGAGTATGAAGAAGCGCTTTTCATGAAGGATGGTATCGTTGAGGAGACTTTTCAGGGAGGCAAGTACACTCTGACCACAGAGAACTTCCCGTTCCTCACGTCACTGAAGTCAACCCTGATGACAGGCGGTGTCAGTGCATACAACTGTAAGATATATTATATCAGTAAGCAGGATCATCCGGAAAAGAAATGGGGAACGAGCGAACCCATAAATATACTGGATCCTTTCTGGCAGACATACCTGCATGTTCAGGCAAGAGGGGCATATACCATAAGGATAAAGGATGGAAAGAAATTCTTCCTTAAGATGGTTGGGGCAAACAGATCAGCAAGCGATGATGACCTGGTTAAGAATTTCAGGACTGCTTTCATACAGAATATCTCAGATGAACTTGCTGCATATCTTACTTCATCTACTGAGGAGATAATCGTTGTATGTAACAGAAAGAAACTTCTGGCAGACACGCTTGCAAACACCCTTCAGCCGGTACTTGATGAGTACGGCGTTGAGTTGGTCAACTTCTATATAGAAAATATCGGTGTTGTTGACGATGAGAATCTTAAGTCCATTACAAGGATGAGAAGAGAACGTCAGGAGAGGATGTTCGAACGTCAGCAGAACATAGAGGATGAACGTATGAAGTACGGCTTGAGCAGAGAAAAGGCCGAGGCTGACAGATACGTTTCAGGTCAGGCTGCACAGGCTGATTACGAGCGTATGAAGATACGTGATCAGGACGGCAATAACGGCTGGGCTAGACAGGAAGAAGCTGAGATATTAAAGAGTATGGCAAAGAACGAAGGAAATGGCGGTGAGTTTGCCGGTGCCGGAATGGGCCTCGGAATGGGTCTTGCCATGGGAAATATAGCAAAATCGATGATGGGTGATATGTTCTCTGACGGAAACGGAGGAGTTGGACTGTCAAATCCTGTACAGGGAAATCCTACAGGAGTAAAGATCTGTCCAAAGTGTAATGCATCGGTTCCTGAAAATATGAAGTTTTGCGGATCATGCGGAAATCCGCTTGATACTCCGAAAAAAGTATGTGCCAACTGCGGAGCAGAGATACCTGATGGAATGAAATTCTGCGGTCAGTGCGGTACACCTGTTGCGGCAGGCCCCAGAGTATGCGCACAGTGCGGAGCAGAGATACCTGATGGAATGAAGTTCTGCGGAAGATGCGGAACAAGAGTAGAATAGGGGGATTGTTATGAAAAGAGCATATAAGATGATGATATCGCTGGTTGTACTCGTTGCAACAGCAGTATGCATGTTCCTCTTTGCAACAAAATATAACATGGTATTCTGGGTGAACCTGATATTTGCCATGGTTGCGGTAGTGCTTGCCTCACTGGTTATCATAGGTGTTGCTTCTGCGGAAAAACGTTTTCTTGGAATGACACTGTCAACTTATGCGTCAGTATATGTGGTAGTCGCACTCGTTGCAGCTTTCAGAATGGTATTCATCCCGGATATCCTTGTGAAAAAAGTAGCTCTTGTACATGTGATAATATTTGTCATATTCATAGTTGTTTTCTTCCTTGCAAAAGCGGAGAATGAGTTTATTACGCAGCAACAGGAGATAAGAGGCAAGGATATAGCAAATTTCAAGTTTACTTTACAGTGCATGAAAAATGCGATGTCAAAAGTGCCTTATGATGCTCCGTATAAAAAAACTGTGGAGCATGCATATGATTCACTGGCATCAGGACAGACGGTTAGTTCACCTGAGGTTCAGGATGTGGAGACTTCGATACTTGAAGCTATCGAGAAACTTGACGGGATAATCGAACAGGGAAATGAAGAAGAGATAGTTTCTGTCTGCAAGGATATCGAAAAGCTTGCGGGTGTTAGAAAAGCAAAGCTGGCATGCAAGACCGGCTTTTAGAGGAGGATAAAGGATATGAATAACAATCAACAGCCGATCTGGTTTAACACTTGGGTCATTGTCATAGCTTTCATCGTATGCTGGCCTATAGGTATAGCCCTTTTGATAGCAAGAGTCAATTCGTCAAAGCAGAACATGTTTGACGGTTCGACCACTACTAAGGTTTGCATGATAATCGGCGTTATACTGATACTGGCAGGTCTGTCATCGTTCTCTAACAGTTTTTTGGCCGGACTGTTCTATACAGCAGGCGGAGCTGCACTGATATATTACGCACAGAAGAATAAGAAGAAAGTAGAAAGATACAAAGGATATATCGATCTTATCGCTAATCAGAAGATCTACAGCTTGGATACGATCTCAAGTACGATGAACATGTCATATGATGTGGTAAAGGGCGATATTCAGACGCTAATATCAAAGGGAACGTTTAAGGGGGCATCCATAAATGAACTCTCAAGATGCATAGATATGCCTCAGATAGAGCAACAGCCTACAGCACAGGGAATCATCGGAGGATTGATCGAAGGGGCTGCCGCTGCAGCGAACCCTACTGTAACGGCCACCTGTCCCGGATGTGGAGGAACGATGGCAGCACCCAGGGGAGCAACTGTTGAATGTGATTACTGCGGAAAGATATTTACCGCTAACTAGGAGGAAATATGGATTTCTTTAATAAAGCAAAAGAATCGATAGCCAGCGCAAGCAGGGATCTTACACAGAAAGCAACGGATGCCGGCGGACTTGCGAAAGTAACAGTTCATTTAAAGGAACTCGAGAGAGATTACAACGAGCAGTTAAAGAGACTTGCGGAAACTCTGTATACGCAGCATTATAATGAAGCAAAGAGTTTATGTCCCGATGTTGTAAGCGCTATCGATGCAAACAGAAAAGAATATGAAAAGGACAAGAGAGAGCAGGCACTGTTAAAAGGCATGCGAATCTGTCCCAACTGCGGAGCTGAACAGGAAAAGCTTGCACTAAAATGTACGGCATGCGGTATAAATATGGATGATGCGGAAAAACTCATCATGCCGCAAAGTTCGGCAAAAGCTTTCTGCCCCAAATGCGGACAGGAACTTGTTGACGGAGCAAAGTTCTGCATGTCATGCGGAAATCCGATTGGATAACGATAAAATAATACTTGACAGGCACAATGAATACGTGATAACATAGGCAACGTCGTGAGACTATGCCGAAGACAGCAGGTAGGATCTTAAGATCCTCTAACGTATTCGCCTGCCGAGGAGAGGAACGTCATATTAAAATGCATGTTACCCTTCTGCTTTGGCAGAAGGGTTTTCTTTTTAGTTTTGTGGACGAAAACCCTTTCGGCTCATCAAATCTAACAGGAGGTAAAGAAAATGGCAAAGGTTGAGATCAAACAGCCTATAGTAGAAGAGATTTCTGCTGCAGTCAAGGATGCACAGTCAGTTGTGCTCGTTGATTATCGCGGACTTACAGTTGCTCAGGATACACAGCTTCGTAAGGAACTTCGTGAAGCAGGAGTTACCTACAAGGTTTACAAGAACACTATGATGAACTTTGCTTTCAAGGGAACGGATTTTGAAGCATTGGCTCCTTTCCTTGAGGGACCCAGCGCAGCTGCTATTTCCACAACGGATGCAACAGCTCCCGCAAGAGTTATCGCAAAGTTTGCTAAGACAGCGAAGGCACTTGAGATCAAAGCAGGCGTTGTTGAAGGTCAGTTCTATGATGCACAGGGTATGCAGGCTATAGCTGAGATACCTAGCAGGGAAGAACTTCTTTCAAAATTCCTTGGATCTATCCAGTCACCTATCGCAAACTTCGCTCGTTGCATGAATCAGCTTGCTGAAAAAGGCGGTGCATCAGAAGTACCCGCTAAGGAAGAAAAGGCTGAAGAAGCTCCCGCAGTTGAAGAAGCAGTAGCAGAAGCACCTGCAGCAGAAGCAGCACCCGCCGAAGAGGCAGCAGCACCTGCAGCAGAAGAAGCAGTAGCAGAAGCACCGGCTGAAGAAGCTAATGTTGAAGCGTAAAAAAGATTATTAACTAAATGTAGATATATCTACGAGTATATGAAAGGAGTCATAACAATGGCAAAGTTATCAACAGCAGAAATCATTGATGCTATCAAAGAGTTAACAGTATTAGAGTTAAATGACCTTGTAAAGGCATGTGAAGAAGAGTTTGGCGTATCTGCAGCAGCAGGCGTTGTAGTTGCAGCAGCAGGTGCTGGCGCAGGCGCAGCAGCAGCTGAGGAGAAGGACGAGTTCGATGTAGAACTTACAGAAGTAGGTCCTAACAAAGTTAAGGTTATCAAGGTTGTACGTGAAGCTACAGGTCTTGGACTTAAGGAAGCTAAGGATCTTGTTGATGCAGCTCCCAAGGTTATCAAGGAAGCAGCAGCTAAGGCTGAAGCTGAAGACATCAAGACAAAGCTCGAGGCAGAAGGCGCTAAGGTTACACTTAAGTAATTGGCATGACACTTATTCCCGGAGGTTGAAAAACTTCCGGGATTTTGCTTTTTAAGGGACTCTATTAAAAGTTTCTTAAATAGAAAAATAGTCCTTGACATCAAAAATTGATTTGTAGTATTATGGATGATGCACTATTGTGGTGTGCTATGCACGAAAGTAGTGTCTAAAATTATAGAACGGGGTGAATTGTCAATGGAAAAGAACAGAATACGTCCTTCTTTGCATACGAAAAAGATGCGTATGAGTTACTCACGTCAGAAAGAAGTTTTGGAGATGCCAAACCTCATTGAAGTCCAGAAAGATTCTTATCGCTGGTTTCTTGAAGAAGGTTTGAAAGAAGTCTTCGACGATATTTCTCCTATCGCGGATTACAGCGGACATCTCAGTCTTGAGTTTGTGGATTTCGAACTGTGTGAGGATGATGTTAAGTATTCTATTGAGAAGTGCAAGGAAAGAGATGCAACATATGCTGCTCCTCTTAAGGTTAAAGTGCGCCTTTTCAATAAGGATAAGGATGAGATCAGTGAACATGAGATATTCATGGGTGATCTTCCGCTTATGACGAAGACCGGTACCTTTGTTATAAATGGTGCGGAGCGTGTAATCGTCAGCCAGTTAGTACGTTCACCCGGCATATATTATGATATAGCTCATGATAAGCTTGGTAAGAAACTGTATTCATGTCAGGTTATCCCCAACAGAGGTGCATGGCTTGAGTATGAGACGGATTCTAACGATGTTTTCTATGTTCGTGTAGACAGAACCCGTAAGGTTCCGATCACCGTACTTATCAGAGCACTCGGCATCGGCTCTAATGATGAGATCAGAGAGCTGTTTGGCGACGAGCCTAAGATCGAAGCCAGCTTCGGAAAGGATGTTGCTACAAATTATCAGGAAGGTCTTCTTGAATTATATAAGAAGATCCGTCCCGGCGAACCTTTAAGCGTTGAAAGCGCTGAAAGCCTTATAACGGCAATGTTCTTTGATCCGAGAAGATATGATCTTGCCAAGGTCGGAAGATATAAGTTCAACAAGAAGCTGATGTTCAGAAACCGTATCAAAGATCAGATCCTTGCTGAAGACGTTATCGATATCAATACTGGTGAGGTTATAGCTGAAAAGGGAACGAAAGTAACACGTGAACTTGCCGATACAATCCAGAATTCGGCAACACCTTACGTTTACATACAGACCGAAGAGAAGAATGTCAAAGTTCTTTCAAACCTTATGGTCGATATAACTAACTTCGTTGAATGCAAGCCCAAGGAGCTTGGCGTAACGGAATTGGTTTATTATCCTGTGCTTGAAAAACTCATTGAAGAGTTCGGTGATGATGCAAGATCCCTTGCTGAAGCTATTCAGAAGAATATCCATGAGCTTATTCCCAAGCACATAACTAAGGAAGATATAATTGCTTCAATTAACTACAATATCCATCTTGAGTATGGAATCGGAAATAAAGATGATATTGATCACCTTGGAAACAGACGTATACGTGCGGTCGGAGAGCTTCTCCAGAACCAGTATCGTATAGGTTTGAGCAGACTTGAAAGAGTTGTCAGAGAACGTATGACAACACACGATACCGAGGATGTATCAGCTCAGCAGCTTATCAATATTAAGCCCGTTCAGGCAGCTGTCAAGGAATTCTTCGGATCTTCACAGTTGTCACAGTTCATGGATCAGAACAACCCTCTTGGTGAGCTGACTCATAAGCGTCGTCTTTCAGCACTCGGTCCCGGTGGTCTTTCAAGAGATCGTGCCGGATTCGAGGTACGAGACGTACACTATTCTCATTACGGAAGAATGTGTCCTATCGAGACACCTGAAGGTCCCAACATCGGTCTTATCAACTCGCTTGCTTCCTATGCAAGGATCAATGAGTACGGATTTGTTGAGGCACCTTATCGTAAGATAGACAAGACTGATCCGGAGAATCCGCGTGTAACAGAAGAAGTTATCTACATGACAGCGGATGAGGAAGATAATTATCATGTAGCTCAGGCTAATGAGCAGCTTGATGCTGAAGGGCATTTCGTCAGAAATTCCGTATCAGGTCGTTATAAAGATGAGACACAGGAGTATCCCAAGACCATGTTTGATTACATGGATGTATCTCCTAAGATGGTATTCTCTGTTGCTACGGCTCTTATCCCGTTCCTTGAGAACGATGATGCTAACCGTGCCCTCATGGGTTCAAACATGCAGCGTCAGGCGGTTCCGCTTCTTATGACGGAAGCACCCGTTGTAGGTACAGGTATTGAGAACAAGGCAGCAGTCGATTCTGGTGTCTGTGTGGTTGCTACAAAACCCGGAACAGTAACATACGTTGCATCCGATCTTATAAACGTTACGGCAGATGATGGCGAGAAGATGACATATAAGTTATCTAAGTTCTCAAGAAGTAACCAGTCTAACTGCTATAACCAGAAGCCCATAGTTGTAAAGGGTGACCATGTTGAAGAAGGTCAGGTTATCGCTGACGGTCCTTCAACAAGCGAAGGTGAACTTGCTCTCGGTAAGAACCCGCTTATCGGATTCATGACCTGGGAAGGTTACAACTACGAGGATGCTGTTCTTTTAAGCGAGAGACTTGTTCAGGATGATGTATATACATCAGTTCATATAGAAGAATATGAAGCAGAAGCAAGAGATACAAAGCTCGGACCCGAAGAGATCACACGCGATGTTCCCGGTGTCGGAGAAGATGCTCTTAAGGATCTTGATGACAGAGGAATCATTCGTATAGGTGCAGAGGTTCGTGCAGGAGATATCCTTGTAGGTAAGGTTACACCTAAGGGTGAGACAGAGCTTACTGCAGAAGAAAGACTTCTTCGTGCGATCTTCGGTGAGAAGGCTAGAGAAGTAAGAGATACATCTCTTAAAGTTCCTCACGGAGAATACGGTATCGTTGTTGATGCTAAAGTATTTACAAGAGAAAACGGCGATGAGCTTTCACCCGGTGTGAACCAAGCCGTTAGAATTTATATAGCTCAGAAGAGAAAGATATCCGTCGGTGATAAGATGGCAGGTCGTCATGGTAACAAGGGTGTTGTTTCCCGTGTATTGCCTGTAGAGGATATGCCTTATCTTCCTAACGGACGTCCGCTCGATATCGTACTTAATCCTTTGGGCGTTCCAAGCCGTATGAATATCGGTCAGGTCCTTGAGATCCACTTAAGCCTTGCTGCAAAGGCACTTGGATTCAACGTTGCAACACCTGTCTTTGACGGTGCGAACGAAAAAGATATCATGGATACTCTTGATCTTGCCAATGACTATGTAAATCTTCCTTTTGATGATGAAGAAGCAGCAAAATGGAAGGCTGATGATATAAAGGTAACGGCAGACGGAAAAGACTGGAACGGAGATACGTTCAAGGGCATACATGGAGAAGAGCTTCTCCCTGAAGTACTTGACTATCTTGCAGAGAATCTTGAGCATAGAAAACTCTGGAAGGGCGTACCGCTTTCAAGAGACGGTAAGGTAAGACTTCGTGACGGTAGAACAGGAGAGTATTTTGACAGCCCTGTTACAATAGGTCACATGCATTACCTGAAGCTCCACCATCTGGTAGATGATAAGATACATGCACGTTCAACCGGTCCTTACTCGCTTGTAACACAGCAGCCTCTCGGTGGTAAGGCACAGTTCGGTGGACAGCGTTTCGGTGAAATGGAAGTTTGGGCTCTTGAGGCATATGGTGCATCATACACACTTCAGGAGATCCTTACAGTTAAATCCGATGATGTTATCGGACGTGTTAAGACATATGAAGCTATCATTAAGGGAGACAATATCCCTGAAGCAGGTATACCTGAATCATTCAAGGTATTGCTGAAAGAGTTGCAGTCACTCGGACTTGATGTGAGAGTACTCCGTGAAGACAATACGGAAGTTCAGATCATGGAATCGGTTGACTACACAGATACAGATTTCAGATTCATGAATGATGATCGCAACTTCAACCGTGGAGATGAGGATTTCTCGGCACATGGTTATCAGCAGCAGGAATTTGATGAAGAGAGCGGTGAACTCGTAAACAGCGAATTCGAAGATGAGTATGAAGGTGATTTTGATGCAGAACCGGACGAATTCGTAGAGAGCTTTGACGAGTAATAACTGATAAACTGATAAGGAGAGCAAAACAATGCCAGATATGAAACAAGAAGGATACCAGCCGATGACATTTGATGCCATTAAGATTGGTCTCGCTTCACCTGAAAAGATCAGAGAGTGGTCAAAGGGCGAGGTAACCAAGCCCGAGACTATCAACTATAGAACTCTTAAGCCTGAGAAGGAAGGTTTGTTCTGTGAGAGAATATTTGGTCCCTCAAAGGATTGGGAGTGTCATTGTGGTAAGTATAAAAAGATACGTTACAAGGGTGTTATCTGTGATCGTTGTGGCGTAGAGGTTACAAAGGCAAATGTTCGTAGAGAACGTATGGGACACATAGAGCTTGCTGCTCCTGTCTCTCATATTTGGTATTTCAAGGGTATCCCCAGCAGAATGGGACTCATCCTTGACCTTTCACCCAGAGTGCTTGAGAAGGTGCTGTACTTTGCAGCATACATAGTACTTGATCCGGCTGATACCAAGCTGGAATATAAGCAGATCCTTACCGAGAAAGAATATGGAGATGCAAGAGAAGAATATGGCAACAAGTTCCGTGTAGGAATGGGTGCTGAAGCTATCAAGGAATTGCTTGAAGCAATAGATCTTGACGCTGAGGGCGATGAGCTTAAGGCTGCTCTTAAGGAGTCTACAGGTCAGAAGCGTGCAAAGATCATCAAGAGACTTGAAGTTGTTGAAGCATTCCGTGGTTCGGGAAACAAGCCTTCATGGATGATAATGGATGCCATACCGGTAATCCCTCCGGATCTTCGTCCCATGGTACAGCTTGACGGTGGCAGATTTGCAACAAGTGATCTTAACGATCTTTACAGACGTATAATAAACAGAAACAATCGTCTTAAGAGACTTTTGGAACTCGGTGCGCCTGATATCATTGTAAGAAATGAGAAGCGTATGCTTCAGGAAGCTGTTGACGCACTTATCGATAACGGCAGAAGAGGCAGACCTGTAACAGGACCCGGTAACAGAGCACTTAAGTCTCTGTCAGATATGTTAAAAGGTAAGGGCGGTCGTTTCCGTCAGAACCTGTTGGGTAAGCGAGTAGACTATTCAGGACGTTCGGTTATCGTCGTTGGTCCCGAACTTAAGATATATCAGTGCGGTCTTCCCAAGGAAATGGCTATCGAGCTCTTCAAGCCCTTCGTTATGAAGGAACTTGTTGGCAGAGGTATATCACAGAATATCAAGAATGCAAAGAAGCTTGTTGAGAGACTTGATACAAGCGTATGGGATGTGCTTGAGGAAGTTATTGCAGAGCATCCTGTTATGCTTAACCGTGCTCCTACATTGCACAGACTTGGTATTCAGGCATTCGAGCCCATTCTTGTAGAAGGTAAGGCTATCAAGCTTCATCCTCTCGTATGTACAGCTTTTAATGCCGACTTCGATGGTGACCAGATGGCAGTACATCTTCCGCTTTCAGTTGAGGCGCAGGCAGAGTGCAGATTCCTTCTGTTATCTCCCAATAACCTCCTTAAGCCTTCGGATGGTGGTCCTGTTGCCGTTCCTTCACAGGATATGGTCCTTGGTATCTACTATCTTACACAGGAGAGAGGTACCAGCGTAGGAGATGCTACTCCTGTAGCAGGTGAAGGAAGATTTTATAAGAACCTTAACGAAGCTATCCTCGCATATGAGAACAAGGCATGTACTCTTCATTCACGTATCAAGGTAAGAGTTACCAAGACAATAGATGGAGAAGAGGTTACAGATATAGTTGAGTCTACACTCGGAAGATTCATTTTCAATGAGATCCTTCCTCAGGATCTTGGATTTGTAGACAGAACAAAGCCTGAGAACAAGCTTAAGCTTGAAGTAGATTTCCATGTAGGTAAGAAGGGCCTTAAGCAGATACTTGAAAAAGTAATCAATACACACGGCGCTTCTGTTACCGCAGAAGTTCTTGATAACATAAAGGCTACCGGTTATAAGTATTCTACCAGAGCAGCCATGACGGTTTCTATTTCAGATATGACGGTTCCGGAGCAGAAGCAGGCTATGCTTGATGCAGCTCAGGAGACTGTTGATAAGATCGCTAAGAACTACAGACGTGGTCTTATAACTGAAGAAGAGAGATATCGTGCAGTAGTTGAGACTTGGAACGAGACTGATGCTCAGCTTACAAAAGTTCTGCTTGACGGTCTTGATAAGTATAACAATATCTTCATGATGGCTGATTCCGGAGCCCGTGGTTCCAACCAGCAGATCAAGCAGCTTGCAGGTATGCGTGGACTTATGGCTGATACAACAGGTAGGACCATCGAGTTGCCTATCAAGTCAAACTTCCGTGAAGGTCTTGACGTTCTTGAGTATTTCATGTCAGCGCATGGTGCTCGTAAAGGTCTTTCAGATACAGCTCTTCGTACAGCCGACTCCGGTTACCTTACTAGACGTATGGTAGACGTATCACAGGAACTTATCATCCGTGAGAAAGACTGCTGTGAAGGCAAGGAAGAGATATATGGTATGACTGTTAAGGCATTCATGGACGGTAAGGAGACCATCGAAAGCCTTAAGGACAGAATAACAGGCAGATATGCATGTGATACCATCGAAGATACAGAAGGTAATGTTATCGTTAAGCGTAATCATATGATAACACCTTCAAGAGCAGCAAAGATCCTTTCTACTGGTGTTGAAGTTAAGAAGAATGGTGAGAAAGTACCTTATACAGTAGACGGTGAACTTAGAAAAGATGCAGCTGTAAAGATACGTACAATACTTACATGTCATTCAAAAGACGGTATCTGTGCTAAATGTTACGGTGCAAACATGGCGACCGGTGAAGCAGTTCAGGTAGGTGAGGCAGTAGGTATCATAGCTGCTCAGTCAATCGGTGAACCCGGTACACAGCTTACCATGAGAACATTCCATACCGGTGGTGTTGCCGGTGATGATATCACTCAGGGTCTTCCCAGAGTAGAAGAGTTGTTTGAAGCTCGTAAGCCCAAGGGACTTGCTATCATCGCTGAGTTCGGCGGAACAGCAACCATCAAGGATACAAAGAAGAAGCGTGAGATCATCATCACAAATGATGAGACAGGTGAGTCTAAGACATACCTTATCCCTTACGGATCACGTATAAAGGTTCTTGACGGAACAGTACTTGAAGCAGGTGATGAGCTTACAGAAGGTTCTGTTAACCCTCATGATCTTCTTAAGATCAAGGGAATAAGAGCAGCTCAGGATTATATGCTTCGTGAAGTACAGCGTGTATACAGACTTCAGGGTGTTGATATAGCAGATAAGCATATCGAAGTTATCGTTAGACAGATGCTTAAGAAAGTAAGAGTAGAGGAGAACGGTGATGCAGAATTCCTTCCCGGAACACTTGTTGATGTTCTTGAGTTCGAGGAGATCAATGAGAGATTAAGAGCTGAAGGCAAGGAAGAAGCTACCGGTACACAGATCATGCTTGGTATCACCAAAGCGGCTCTGGCTACCAACTCATTCCTTTCAGCAGCATCATTCCAGGAGACTACTAAGGTTCTTACCGAAGCTGCTATCAAGGGTAAGGTAGATCCACTTATCGGTCTTAAGGAAAATGTAATCATCGGTAAACTGATACCTGCAGGTACAGGTATGAAACGTTACAGAGATGTTAAGCTATCAACTGATGACAGACTTGCAGCAGCAATCGAGGCTAAGAAAGCTCTTGAAGCTGCAATAAAGGAAGAATCTTATGACATTGATGAAGATGTTGAGGATGTTGTAGAAGAAGTCGAAGAGGTTGAAGTAGAAGTTTCTGAAACCGAAGAAGTTTAATAAGACATGATTTAAGGGAGTCCGATTGGACTCCCTTTTAGTATGTACAAAGATCACGAGTAATTGTTATTTGACCACATCTACACTAAAATCGATCTCCGGCTGGGAAATATATACCAGTTTCCATGAGCTGATCTTGAAAAAGTTATCTGAATCCGATACAGGATATGTGGGTTCTACTATAACTTCAAGGCCCTGATAATCAGTAACGGGTATGAGGATCTCGGAATCGACAGACAGACATTTTTCTATATAGGATGCTTCATCGTGTGAAGAAGCATATATATCCATGAATTCCTTATCTATTTTTGACAGTCTTTCATGTGCTTCGTTGCATGCCTCATAATATGCTACATTTTTTTCAACGGACTTGTCAGTCAGTTTTTTGTCTGCCAGCGCAGAAGATAATGAAAGGACAGCAAAACTGACGAGACTTAATACAACGAATATGAGAAGCAGTGAAGAGGTCCCAAGATTCAGATTTACTCGATTAGTCTTTGCTGACATCGGCTTTAGACCTCCTTTCATAGCGCTTGATCTCCATCTCAAGATATGTTTTTTCTTTTTTTGTGTCTGAAATGGAAACGGATGATCTTATAAAGTCATCGTCTTTTGAGACATTTGAACTTATACAATATGAAGCAAAAGAAGGATCACACTGCTTTAGAGTGTCATCATAATATGTGACCTCAGTACGTATATCGTCAGGATCACAGCTGTAGAACCACTCCGAATAGTTGGAAAGTAAAACAGAGGCGTGACCAAGATGCCTGCTGTTTGTATTTGTGTTATGCGCACCAACAAAAAGAGAGAGGCATACAGCCCCTGCTATGGCAAAAAACAATAATGCGATTAGTAGTTCCATAAGGAACAGACCTGCTTTGGATTTATGCATTTTGCTCCCCTGTCAGTCACACTTGGATGATATATTAACAACCATGGTGGATCCGTATATATCTGTGATGCTGTATCTATACATTCCGTTTTCGGCATCGGTAACACTGAATGAAATGATAGGCAGAAGCTTTTTCCCGGCTTTGGGACTCAATTTGCTTTCTGCTTTTGCATAGAGTTCCTTAAGATATCCGTTATCCATATATATATAGGTATAGTAATCGATGTCATTATATGTGCTTGATATACGCAAGGCATTATCATCGCCAAATTCAATGATATCCATAGCACCCGAGTTGTCGCTTTGTCTTACTTTCTCAGTGATATATGAAGCTGAAGTTGATATGTTGAAGTGCTCTTCATAATTATCTACGGTTTTTCTGTAGATATTTGCTCCAAATGCGATCAGAAGCATGGAGCAGATCGCGAAGACAGCAAAAAGTGTAAGGACGAACAGCGTGTCGACTATGTGTTTGTTCTCTATCTGTCGCATCATTTAACGTTGCCCTTCCTTATGATCGTATAGTTTGGATATATGTTATTACCTATGGGTTGATAATCGATTATATAGACAGATGTATCATATGAAAGCCCGTAATGAGTCTCTATGTATTCAAGAGATGGAGGATAGAAACCTTCGAGCGCATAGCAATGCATGACATCTCTTTCCATTGCATTTCTTAATGCCTGCTCCTGTCTGTCACCGTTTCCGGTGTCCATAAAACGTACACCCAGCATAAAGACTGTAATACATGCAATAAATAAAAGGATACCTGCGTAAATCGTATTGAATTTGAATCTTTTCTTTTTGGTGAAACGATTCATATAACTATCCTTTCGATCATCCCAGACCTGACATTATACCCATAAGCGGGAGTATTACAGAAAGAAGGATCATTCCGACTATCAGAGAAAGAGATATTACCAATGTGGGTTCTATGATGCTGATGAAATTATTCAGTCTTCTGTCAGTATCTTCCTCATAATATGTAGCTATCTTATCAAGAACGACATCAACATTTCCGGATTTAACGCCGACAAATATCATTCGTGAATACAAATGATTAAATATGCCAGCTTTGTTAAGTGCTTCGGAGAAGTTGCTTCCGTCTACTATATGCTGTTTAAGATCTTCTATCTGCTGTCTTACTTCCTTGTGTTCTACAAGTTCATCTGTAAGATCCAGAGCTGTGTAGATCTTCATTCCGCTTGCAAGTGTTAAAGACATGCCTCGTGCAAATCTTCCGTATGCTATATCTCTTTGGAATGCTCTCGTTGGAGGGAAAGCAGTCAAAAACTTGTTACGCAGTTTTCTTCCGTCATCGGTCTTTGAAATGACGAAGAACAGCACCATCAGTGCTACTACCACAATCACAAATGCAAAAGAGTATGTCTGTATATCCTGTCCGATCGATAACAGTGAAGCTGCAAATCCGCTCATCTGTGTACCAAGCTGAGAAAAAACTTGATTGAAGAGCGGAAGTACCTTGGTGACAAGAATGATTATTATCAGTAACATCATAACTATCATGACAACGGGATAAGTAACTGCGCTTCTTATGTTGTCTGATATATATTCTTCATGTTCATAATAATGACAAAGAGCAACAAGGACATCATCGAGCTGTCCTGTCTCTTCACCAAGTGCGATCATGTTTATAACATATGTCGGGAAATAGCCGCTGCTTTTAATACAAGTGGAGAAGTTTTCTCCTAAACGGCTGTACTTCAACAATTCTTCCAGCACTTCCTTTGTAGCGGCGTCTTTTGTGTCTGAGAGCATAAGTTCAAGACCGTCTTTAGGTGTTATTCCGGCCTTGATTATCATGGCCATCTGGTCACAGAATGCAGCTATTTCCTGTTTTGAAAGTAGTTTTTGTTTTGTGTTTTTCATTTTCTAAAAAGAACCATTCCCTCAATACATATATTTTGTAACGTAATTATCGCCTTCACCTATGAAGGACTTAAGACTGTTCTCTGACATATTTGCTGCAAATGTAGGATCCATCAGTTCCCAGTTGATACCGTCAAATTTGATCATACCGTTAACCCATCCCACATCTTTTATATATGTAGATATCCATGCGTGATATGCATCTCCTGCATATCCGATCTCAAGTCTTGTTGGTATGCCTTGGCTTCTTAGCATTGCAGCCATTAAAGAAGCATAATCAAAGCATATGCCTTTACCGGATGAGAGGACCTTGTCCACATCGGGTACATAGGTAGACTCTACATTTTCGGCTTTTTCGTGATCATATGTGATATTGCTTATCACATAATTATATACCAAAGATATTGCTTCGGCATCATTATTTGCAGGACTGACCAGTTCGCTGGCTAGTTCTACTGTTTTGCTGTTTTCATCAAAATTAACATACTGGTTGGGATAAAGATAAGGGGCATATTCGTCGATATTATCTATAGAGAAATCTTCACAAAATAACACGGAATAGTCGTTTCCACTGATAAGTTCATATATACCGACATTATAAGTACCGGGACCTCCTGTGAGGGGAAATGTGTCAGACACGTTCTTGGTAAGGTCGTAGGTATATGCTGTATCATCCGGAGTTGTGAGCATGATACGTGTTCGAGAGGCATCACCTGTATATTTCACACAGATGTAACCATCGGATGTATTGGAAATATCTATAGTTACGGTATCTGTTCCGATTGTCTGCGTTCCGCTTGCTTTTGGAACAAGACATGAGATGGTATTATCACGACTGCCCTTGGATGAAGGCTCGGATGATGTAGCCGGCTCTTCTGAAGCGGCTGTGACTGACTTATCAAGTACAGGCATGCTTTCAGAACTCCCGTCTGAACCGCATGCGACAAGGAGTGCGGACATACTCGCTATAATAATTGAAGAAAACACTTTGCTAGCCATATGACCTTCCTCGTAATAGCTGAATATATAAGCTTAATAAGCTATGTATTATATTATAAATGCATATGTTATAAAATGGAAGAATGGCATGTGACGTTTGGTACTAAAGTACCATAATATACATATAAAATTTGTGCATTATGACATTGCTACAAATCTTAAGAAATGTTAAGGTTTAATCAAGATCTATTACACTTCAAATGTTAAGATTTCTTAAGAATAATAGAATATATAAAAAAGAACATAATTGGAATGAAATTTGGAATAAACGAGGTACCAATATGAAAAAGAAGAAAGTGGACAAAATAATTAAAGGTGTAGTTACTGCCGGAGTAGCACTCGGCGGAGCCAGCTTCATGACAGACGCTGACATGGTATATGCGGCTGAACTGGATGAAGAAAGTGATACTACTGCCGAAAGCCAACTTGAACAGGGGGAATCAACAACCGAGTCAGAATCTGAGTCGGTTACTGAAGATGTGGATGAGTCTACAAATGAACAGAATGGAACAGGCGATGAATTAACTTCTAATGAAACATCTGAATCAGAAAATGTTATACAGGATCAGGAAGGGGAATCATCCGAAAACGAAGTCGAGCAGAATATAGATCAGGAATCCAATAATGACGGAGCAGAGGCTGAAAATCCTGAAACCAGCGATGCGACACAGGATGAAGATCTTACTTCTGAAGCAGTTGTGGAAGATGAGATAACAAGCGATGCTGTTGATGAAATGGGTTCTGAAACAATAGAATTTCAAACTATGACAATCGTCGGTGGCGGAATGCGTGCTATGATGGCTTCGATTCCTGCAAACGAGAATGGTGAGAATGAGGAAGAATCGTTATCTACCTCAACAAGCATATCTGAAGCAGAATCATTGTCGATTTATGAGAGCGAATCACTGGCTGATTATCAGACAGAAATGGATGCCGCTCTTTATAACAATGATGTTATTAAGCAGGAGTATCTGGATAACTATAACACATCTAATAAACTGGTTTTCAATGTTAAAACATGGGATCAGATAAAGGCAATCGCAAAGACATGGATAACCAATGCTCTTGTTTTGGATGGAGCAACGGACATCACATTCCTTAGAAACCAGACAACAATTAAGCCCAAAACACCGGGTACTAATACGGTTAACTATGAAGATCACTACTTTAGCGTAACATATAAAGATAAAGCAGGAGTGGAACATACAGAGTATTATGATACATCACAGGTAAATTCCAAGGATCAGTTTGTTAATTCCGGTAATCCTACAGATCAGGATAGTAAAAGAATGGTCGTATTAAAGAAGAATCCGGAACTTGATGAAGATGGCAATGTTCATAAGAGTGGAGAGTACATATACTTTGTGCCGGAGAATCCGGGGAGTGATGATTTATCAGGTGGAAATAAAAAGGGATCTGTTATTCTCATGTTTGATAAAACGTCCTATGTTAAAGAGGAGTTTACTTCTACACTTGATTCTTTAAGTGAAGCTGCACGTGTTAAAGAAAGCGAGAGCTTGAAGAATAGCACCAGTGCCTCAAGATCAGAAAGCAGAAGTGAATCACAGCAGGCATCAGAAGCTGTAAGTGCAGTTGCAAGTGAAAGTGCATCAGAGAGCAAAGCAACTAGCGAGTCAGCTAGTGCATCAGATAGTAAGATAGCAAGTGAGATTGCAAGTGCAAGTGAGGCAGCAAGTACATCGGCAAGCTTGGAAGCAAGCGAAGCAGCAAGTACATCGGCAAGCTTGGAAGCCAGTGAAGCAGCGAGTACATCATCAAGCCTTGCAGCGAGTGAAGCAGCAAGTACATCAGCAAGTACCGCAGCAAGTGAGGCGGCAAGTACTGTAGCAAGTACCGAGGCCAGCACGATCGCAAGTACATCAGCAAGTACCGCAGCGAGTGAAGCAGCAAGTACATCAGCAAGCCTTGCAGCAAGTGAGGCGGCAAGTACATCAGCAAGTACTGCAGCAAGTACGTCAGCAAGTACCGCAGCGAGTGAAGCAGCAAGTACTGCAGCTAACACTGGAAGTGAGACGACTACAGGTGGAGATTCAACTGATGTTGGTGGAGATGACACAATACCTGCAGCAGATTCTGCACCGGTGGCAGATAACGTAACAGGAAATACTGTGACAATATCTAATGCAAATATTGCAAATGCTGGTATGGTTGATAATGCCAATAATGGTGCGGTAAATAATGTTAATGAGCAACAGAATCAGATTCAGGATCAGAATATAGATAATGCTCAGGATCAGAATAATGATCAGAATATTGTTGATCAGCCTGATCAGGTAACTATGGAAGATGGAATGGTTCCTCTTGCATTAGGAGTTGATGAAGAACCTGAAATCAAGAAACTTGATGAAAGTGAAGTTCCAATGGCTCCCAAGGCAGAGAATAAATCGGTCAATAAGGGCGTGATCGGAGGAATATTCGCAGCAGGCGCTCTTGTGGCAGGAAAACTTGGATTCGGTTCAAAGAACAGAAGATTTGCAGCAGCAAAAGATAGAAAAGATGATTCGGACGATGATAACAATATGTAATTACTACATATGCATATGTAATGCACCGAATCTAGCTTAGTGATATAATAAAGGTGATCATCCTGTTACAGGTGGTCACCTTTATTAATGCAAAAAAAGCAATGATGTGTATGAAACTATGAATAGATCAGGAAGAGCATATCTGTTTTTATCAAAATTATTATTTACGATTCTAATAATATCCGTTTATTGTATTGGGCGTAGTATACCTCTTTACGGCATCGATACATCAATGTATGAAAATGCGTTGGACGCAGGGATGCTTCTTGAACAGTCAGTTGGTGGTGATATTTATAAGTGCTCGGTTATGGCATTGGGAATCTCACCTTACATGATCTCAAGCATTCTTGTACAGTTAATTGTTGCCTGCAGATCAAAGGAAGCCAAGGCAAGGACATCGGCCAAAAAGATGAATAGACTGACTGTGATCATAATGTTGCTGCTCAGTGTCACTCTGGCAATTTTGAGACTGGATGAATTGAGTTTTGTGGCAGAACAGTATCCTATGATGAAACTTGTGGCTGTTTTGGAAATGATAACAGGTGCATGTATCATAATGTGGTTAAGCGGAAGAAATAAACGTTATGGGATAGGTGGGCAGACTGCACTGATTTTCGTCAATATAGTTGATGGAATAATAATCAGTTTACGGTCAGTTGACAGATCAGAAGTGGTTATGCCGATCATGCTTTCTGTATTGGCTGCGCTTGTAATGGTTTTTATGGAGAATTCCGAAAAACGTATACCAGTTCAAAGAATATCAATACACAATATATATGCGGATAAGAATTATCAGGCGATAAAGTTCAATCCGGTTGGAGTAATGCCTGTAATGTTTACTTCGGCAGCCTATATGATACCAACGATGTTAGCGGGAACTCTTTTGAGGAATATGCCTGACAATTATACCGTCATTTGGGTAAATGATAATCTTGAATTAAGCAAACCCCTGGGTATAGCGGTCTATATATGTATATTTTTCTTGTTGAATATTACTTTGTCATACCTGATAATCAATCCTTCGGATATGACTGAACAGTTCTTAAAGAGCGGTGACAGTCTTGCAGGGATTCATCCGGGAAAGGACACAAAAAGATACCTTATGAAACATATCTTTCAGATAAGTATATTTAGCTCGATTATATTGGGTGGGTGCATATTTGCTTCTTTATACCTACAGATGAAAGGAGTTTTGGTTGGAACCGTAGCCATGCTGCCTACATCGGCTATGATCCTTATGGGATTGTGGAGCAATCTGTACAAGGAAGCGGAGGCAGTTATTCATACTGATTCATATAAGACATTTATTTAATAAACTTCTTGATAGGACGAGATATGTTATATATTATTCCGGCTTGGTATAAACAGAATACATGGAGTGAGAACGAGCAGTGTTGGTATGTTCGAAGAGAAAAATCCGAATATGACGATACTGTTAAGCAGATTCAGCTGTTTCACAGAAATAATGTGTGGCCGTACAGAATCATAGTGTTAAGCCATGTTCCTAACTTCAGACATTTTTTGCACAGACAGAGTATATTCAGAGCTAGATACTGGTCATGCTTTGATGCTATGTGCGAGATTACACGAAGAAGGATGGGTGTGTTTTCGTTTAGAGATGTTAAGTGGCCTGAAGGAATTGAATTTGAATATACACCTTTTGCAGTAATCGCTTATCTCGATAACAAGAAATGGGCTCAGGTTGAGTTTGGTGAAGACGGCAATATGATCCGTATTGATATGTTTTCTGACGATAAGAAGATCAGGAGCAATATCTATGATGACAGGGGATTTGTATCAAGTTCTATAGTATATAAAGACGGCAAAGAAGAGTATCAGGATTACCTTATGGAAAACGGGATCTGGAAACTGCGACGATTTGTTTCGGACGGACATGTTGAGATAAATCCAAAGTCTCCGAATTTTGTGATTCTTTATAAAGGTGTGGAATATAGACTCGCATATGAAAAACTCTACTACGATGATATAGAAGAAGTTATTTCGGAAGTGCTATCTGAGTATATTGATCTGACAAATGAAGAGGATATATTCTGCGTTGCCATGCATGAAAGGCATCTTAATGTCGTAGATGATTGTCTGGTTGGAAAAAAAATGGTCCTTTCGCTGATGGAGGAAAGAATGCAGCTTGAAAGTGATCTGCATGAGAATATCCTTCACAGAGCTGATTATATCATAGCGGATTCTCCCATGCTTGCAAGAAGCATAAAGGTCTTTTTGAAAAGCGATATGTCGAACATCACATATATAAGTCCGTATGACTCGAGAACGGATTTTGGAATCAGTCAGCAGATGAATGTCCAAAAGATACTGGTACCGGTGGATAGATTGGAAGATATCGAGTTTGATCGTGTGGTACAACTGATGGGATTATACCTTGAAGAAAATCAAAAGGCTCAGATTCACCTCTTTACAAGAGAGGCAGCATATAATATAAAATCTAATATTTTACAGCGCACAAGAGATGCACTGAAAAAAGCGGGGATCGATGAAAGGTATGCATTGGAGGAACAGGAAGACGATCATGCTGAGAATATGATCGATCATATGGATGATGTGCCCATAAGATTTATTGTTGATCAGTGCGTAGATGAGCTTTCGGTTTCAAGGTGTATCAGAGAGCAGAGACTGCTCGTGGATGTCAGTGAGAAGCCAGAGAATTATGTTCAGATAGCAGCTATAAGTACCGGTATACCTCAGATTGTTAGAGCAAGAAATCAGTATGTTGAAGACGGAGAAAACGGCAGAGTTATAGACGGACTTGAGGAGATAACCGTAGCTATGCGATTTTATCTTGACAGTCTGGCAAACTGGAATGATGCAATGATATGTTCTTATGAGATGGGTAAAAGGTTCTCTACAGACGTTTTGCTAGAGAAGTGGAAAGAGGTCATAGATAGCATTGGATAATATTGAAGTACTTGTATTATCAACTGAAGACTGGAATGAACTGTATCGGATACCTGACTATGTAAAGATCAGTGAACAGATAGAATCTGAAGATGTGCTCTATGATGTTGTATTTATTGATCGGGCGCCAACTTACAGAGAGGCTGAACTTTTAGGAAAGGTTTCTAAGGCATATTCACTGTTCATAGTTGACAGAGTTGGGTTATCGTTTACTATAAAGAACCTACTGACTTCAAGAAAAGGTATATTCATCCCTGAGTTTGGTATTCAGAGTTTCTTTGATAATGAGATAAGGAATTTCTATCCTAAGCCTTACGGAGAGAAGTTCAGACCAAACAACATTATGATATATCCCGGATTTGAAGGAAATGTTTCATGGAAGGGTTATAGCGGAGTAGAACTTGAAGGGGATTTCGGGGAACAGTACAGGCAGATACTGTATTGGAAGAACAGCATACCGATAAAAGAAGGACAGTGTCTGGATATGTATCTTGAATTCACACACTCTCCTGATATATCACTTATTCTTTCTGTGAGTCAGTATAAGTCCGGAAGCATTTCGAACCTTCAGCAGCACTGGGAATTCGACAGAGCCAGACTAAAGGATGTTTTTTGCATAGATAATCAATACGGTAATGGCAATCTATTTGTATCGCTCAAAGCTAAGGGAAAAGGAAAACTAACGATTAACGGGCTTCATGACCGTTATTCAAGGAGAGGATACGGTGCTTTTATCCCGGGAGGTCAGATATTCAGATCTTCATCGGGAGAGGAAGTGTTCTGTTATTTTGATCCCGGAGATATGAAACCTCCGTTAAATGTCTATTTTTCCGGTTATAAGACAAGAGAAGGATTTGAAGGTTACAATCTTATGAAAAAGTTCGGAGCCCCTTTTTTGCTTATCGCAGAAGGAAGACTTGAAGGCGGAAGCTTCTATATGGGCGATGATGAATACGAAAAACTTCTGTCAGGTATCATACACAAACATATGGATGAACTGGGATTTGACGGAAACAGCGTGATCTTATCTGGTTTATCCATGGGAACTACAGGCGCACTGTATTACAGTCCGGATATATCACCGGGAGCTGTTATAATAGGAAAGCCTCTTGCAAGTATAGGTGATGTTGCAAGAGCAGAGCTATATGGAAGACCCGGAGGTTTTCCGACTTCACTGGATGTTTTATATCACATAACGGGAGCCACGGATGAGGATGCTATAAACAGGCTTAACAGCAAACTGTGGGATAAATTTGAAAAAGCAGACTTTGCGGATACATTGTTTGTCATATCCTATATGATAGAAGATGACTATGACATAATGGCTCATGACAGGCTTATAGAGCATTTGAACAGTGCCGGAGCGAAAGTCTACAGTAAAGGACTCCACGGAAGGCATAATGACAATACGGGGGGTATTGTTTACTGGTTCAGTGAAAGATACAGACAGATATTAAAAGATGTGTATAAGAGAATAATAGATGAATGAGTTATTGTACGGAAGAAAATGGATAATATACTGGTCCGATTATATGAGCGATGCATATATTTACGGGTCTGAGGTTAAGTTTCACGCAAAAGATGATGTGGAATTTAAAAACGACCTTATGCCTGCAGGTTCTGTTATCAAATCATGGTTTTCCAAAACCAATTATCAGGCACAGCGCATAGAACCTACATTGCCCATTATTGACGGCGAGGGTGAATATGAACTGTCTGTGGATATGGAGACCGATGTAGAAGAAGGCATACTTATGAGACTGGTATACTATGACAGATACAATGAACAGATCGGACAATACATAGTAAGAGACCGGACCACTGTTTTTAAATGTCCCATGGCTACTTACAGCTACTGTCTGCAGCTTATTGCGGGCGGAGCAAAAAAACTGAGATTCAGATCAGTCACGATACAGGAAGTAAAACATGAGTCAGAGCGGTAATATCAGAAAACTGAACAGCATACTGAAAAAAGTGAATTCGCTTTCTCAAAAGATGTCATCACTTACCGACAGTGAACTTCAGGCCATGACTGGAAGCTTCAGGAAACGGCTTGAAGAAGGCAAGACCACCGATGATATACTGCCTGAAGCTTTTGCGGCCATTCGTGAAGCGGATAAAAGGGTGTTGGGACTGTATCCCTATGATACACAGGTTCTTGGAGCGATCGGTCTTCATAAAGGCATGTTATGTGAAATGAATACCGGAGAAGGAAAGACCCTGGCAGCTACAATGCCTCTTTATCTTAATGCTCTTTCGGGAGAAGGTGCGATACTGGTCACAACAAACACCTATCTGGCGATCAGAGACTGCGAGGAGATGGGACCCGTATACAGATTCATGGGCCTTACTGTTTCCTGTGCGGTAAATGAGCGTGAAGAAGAAAAGATAGAGAATGAAGAAAAGAAGAAAATCTATGACTGCGATATCGTATATACAACGAATGGCGGCCTGGGATTTGATTACCTATTTAATAATCTGGTCAAATCCGCAGATGAAAGATTCTTAAACCGTTTTCATTATGTGATCGTTGATGAAGCGGATGCTGTCTTACTGGATGCAGCCCAGATGCCGCTTGTAATCGCGGGTGCACCAAGGGTGCAGTCAAATCTTTATGAAATAGCGGATTTCTTTGTTAAGACACTGAAAGAAGAGGAGGATTATCTTCGCGAAGAGAATAAGGTCTGGCTCACTGACAAAGGAATAATGCGAGCTGAGAGATTCTTCAGGATAAAGAGTTTTTATGCCGAAGAATGGTTTGAGATAAACAGACATGTCAATCTCGCCTTAAAGGCGCATATCCTATTGAAAAAAGGCAAGGATTATGTTGTGAGCGATAAAAAGGAACTTGTGCTTTTGGATGCGGGTTCGGGAAGGATGATGCCGGGTGTTAAACTCAAAGGAGGAATGCATCAGGCTATCGAAGTAAAGGAAGGATTAAAGATCTCCCAGGAGACACGTTCGGTTGCATCTGTAACATATCCTAATCTTTTCAGCATATTTGAAAAAGTTGCGGGTATGAGCGGAACAATTTCCGACACGAAGGATGAGATAAAGAGCATATACGGGCTGGATACCGTTGTGATCCCGACAAACAAGCCTGTTATCAGAAAAGATATGAAAGACGAGTATTACCGCAACTCGACGGATCAGTTTACAGATGCGATAAAAGAGGCGTTGATAGCACATGAACTCGGACAGCCTGTCTTGATCGTTGTGGGAACAATGAAAGAGACCGAATATGTTTCGGATCTTCTTATAAGAGCAAGGGTGCCTCATAATGTCTTGAATGCCAGCAATGCATTCTGGGAAGCCGCGATCATTAAGGAAGCCGGAGTCAAAGGAGCGGTAACAGTGGCAACCTCAATGGCAGGAAGAGGAACGGATATAAAGCTCGGCGAGGGAGTAAGAGAACTTGGTGGTCTGTATGTCATTGGGATCGGACGCATGTCGAATGTAAGACTCGAGAGACAGGCCAGGGGAAGAGCGGGCAGACAGGGAGATCCCGGACGCAGCAGGTTCTTTGTTTCACTTGAGGATGAGGTGGTTAAGAATATTAACCCTGAAAGCGTGGAAAGATATTCTGAAGGTAAACACCGCGTAGGCAGGTTCAGACTTAAAAAAATAATAAATGAAGCTCAGAAACTTAATGAGGAGTTTGCGGAAACAGCAAGACGAATGAACTCCGACTATGATAAGGTGCTAAAAAAGCAGAGACTGCTTATATATAAGACAAGAAATAACCTGCTTGATAAGGCGGATGTTGATGATAAGCTGTTTTCGAGCATAGCTGATGAAGTGATTGACGGCTTTATGAAACAGAACGAACATGCAGACAGACGAATGATCAACAGATATATACTTGATAACATATCATACAGGCTCGATGACGATATGGATGAGTATACTCTGAAGCACAGGAAAGTTTTGAAGAATTATCTGATGGATAAGGTAAAGCAATCGCTTGATCAGAAGAAAAAGATGTTCAGCGATGAAGAAGGCTTTAACGATTTTATAAGAAATGCGACCCTTACATCAATTGACAATGAATGGGTTGAAGAGGTCGATTATCTTCAGCAGCTGCAGACAGCTGTTTTTGGAAGAAGCACGGCACAGCGTAATCCGATATATGAATATCAGAATGATGCATTGGAATCGTACAGACAGATGGAAGAGAAAGTTTACAAAAACATTATGAGAAATGTCCTCCTGAGTACGGTAAGCTTTGATGAAGACGGAAAAATATCTATTGTATTTCCTTGATTATGTGACTGTGGTAATATACTGCATTTATGAAAGGGGTTCGTGCAGGTGATATATAATTTTAATATAGGCATAGGATGGGCCAGCAGCGGAGTTGAATACGCTCAGGCATATCGTGCGAATATATTCAGAAGATTGGGTCTGAAAGCAAAATTTGTTTTTACTGATATGTTCCCGACAGAGAACATTGAGCATATGACTGAAGCTATAGGTTTTTCTGATGATGAGATCATATGGCTCTATACATGGTTTACCGATACAGGTATTTCGCCAGTTACCTTTAAACTGGATGATCTTATGAAGACGGTGACAAGAAGTGTCAGAAGTATTGTAAGAGACAATAAAAGAGTCAGGATTGATTTTGGTGATGGTGATTTTTATACTGCTTATCTTGTTAATGAAGACAGTGACAGAGTGCACAGGGTAGAGATCGTATCAGATAATAAACTCATAAGAAAAGACTACTATACATACTGTCGGGTTTATTCTGAATACTATGCTCCGCTTGATAAAAAGGCACATATGTATCAGAGACGTTTCTTTAATAAAGACGGTTCGGTTGCATATGAGGAGCTGAACGATGATGAGAATGTCATGTATAAGTTCCCTGATAAGGTGCTGTATTCAAAAGAGGAACTCATAGGGTATCTTGTAAAGGGTCTTGACCTTAGTTCTGATGATCTTGTGATCATTGACAGGGCTACAGGGATAGGGCAGGCAGTTCTTAGAAATCATGGCGATTCAAAGGTCGCTGTTGTCATACACGCGGATCACTTCAGTGAAGGTGCTACTGATGATACATACATAAGATGGAACAATTTTTATGAATATGAGTTTTCACAGAACAGACATATAGATTTTTATGTTACGGCAACAAATGTTCAGAAAGACCTATTGGCTGACCAGTTTAAAAAATATAAGGATGTTTCACCCAAAATAGTAACCATTCCTGTGGGAAGTGTGGATGAACTCAAATATCCTTTGGGAGAGCGAAGAAGGCACAGCCTTATAACAGCATCCAGACTGGCAAGCGAGAAACATGTCGACTGGGTAGTACAGGCGGTCATTAAAGCACACAAGGTCATACCCGATATAACCCTGGATATTTACGGGAAGGGGAAGGAAGAGGAGAGGCTGCTTAAGATAATATCAGAACATGAAGCGCAGGATTATATAAAACTGAAAGGACATTGTGATCTGAAAGAGATATACCAGACATATGACGCCTATATTTCGGGGTCCACCAGTGAGGGGTTTGGATTATCGGTACTTGAAGCTATAGCGGGTGGCCTTCCCGTGATAGGATTTGATGTCAGATACGGTAATCAGACTTTTATTTCAAATGGGAATAACGGATATCTTATACCGTGGAAGGAAAGCATAGAATCGGGAGAGGCGGTAGACGGACTTTCAGACAGACTGATAGAGCTCTTTTCAAGAGAAAGTATTGATACATTTCATGAAGCTTCATATGAAATAGCAAAGAAGTATCTTACAACAGAGGTTGAGAAAAAATGGAAAGAAGTGATAGAGCAGACAATTTGATACTTCTTATTGAAGACTACGGTCGTGAGAGCAGACTGCTGCATGAATCCCTGATCGCTGCGGGCCATAGTGTTCAGGCAATAGTTACGGAAGATGACGGTTTTTTGCCTGATGGAGTTTGTTCCATATATGATATCGCGACCGGAAAGGAAAAAGATGATGCCTCAGGAAGACCTTTGTATTTTAATGAGGTGACAGTTCCGGATTACTGGGAGATAAGCTCTGATAACAGAGTCGGTAAGGTGCATGAATATAATGTTCAACGGGCAGCCATATATTATGCGAATCCAAAGCATAAGAGACAGGTAAAGCTGGTGGAGTGGATGGATGCTTCGGGGTATGTCAGACTGAGTGAGCATTATGATAAGCATGGCAGACTGTTTGCAAAGACTGTATTCAATTATAAAGGACAGAAGGTAAACAGGACATGGTTTTCAAAAGAAGGCATAGAAACGGTAAATGAAAACTTTGTTACCAGAAGCGTTATATATACACGTGACGGCAGGGACTATATTTTCAGAGATAAGACAGGATTTATAACATTTGTCCTCAAGGAAGCAGGTCTCGGAGAGAGTATCTTCTATATTAATTCTCTGTCATATCCATTATTTGTTTCCCTTCGTCTAAACAGGGGAAAGAAGAAAGATATATTATTCTGGCAGGAAGGTATAAGAGAAGAGATCCCCGGCAATATGAATCTTATCCTTAACAGGGAAGCTTCGGATATAACAAAGATAATAGTGCAGGACAAAGATGCCTATGACAGGTTTATAAGCCTTGGCGCGGATAGCAGCATAATGTCATGCTTAGGATATATATATCCTTTTGCAAGGGAAAACAGGCTTGAGAAAAAAGCACTTATATGTACCAATTCGGATCAGATACTTCATATTGAAGATATAGTAAAGGAACTTCCCGAGGTGCATTTCTATATAGCTGCCGTAACTGAAATGTCATCAAAGCTGCTTTCTCTTGAGGAGTATGACAATGTTTCGCTTTATCCGGGAATAAAGGATCGTACGCTTGATAAGCTGCTGGATGAATGTGATATATATCTTGATATAAACAGATACGATGAGATATCGGACATAGTTTTCAGGGCTTTCATACAGAATATGGTGATATTTGCATTCAAAGAGACGGTGCATAACGCTTCTTTCGTGGCAGATTCCAATATGTATGCTGCAGATGAATGGGGATCAGTCGCTGAACAGATAAAACTATGTCTTAGTGACAGAATGCATATGAATTCACTGATAGCAAAACAGCATGAGAGGGCGCTATCGGAAACCAAAGACAGATATACAGACCTTTAAACGTTAAAGGTACATTTTTTGATAAATCCATTGACAAAATCGTGCATGCGGATATATACTATTTGAGCATGCGCGATTTTTGCGTTTATTTTGTTGCGCATAAGTATTTAAAATTTGAAAACAGGAGGTGAAATCAGAATGCCAACATTTAACCAGTTAGTAAGAAAAGGACGTAAGGCGCAGGTTAAGAAGTCTACAGCACCTGCATTGCTCAGAACTTACAACTCTCTGCATAAGAAGGCGGTTGAGTCTAACTCTCCCCAGAAGAGAGGCGTTTGTACAGCAGTTAAAACAGCTACGCCCAAGAAGCCTAACTCAGCTCTTAGAAAGATTGCCAGAGTTCGTCTTTCAAACGGTATGGAAGTTACAAGCTACATCCCCGGCGAAGGTCACAATCTGCAGGAGCATAGTGTTGTACTCATCCGTGGTGGTAGAGTAAAGGACCTTCCGGGTACCCGTTATCATATCATCCGTGGAACACTTGATACAGCAGGCGTTGCAAATCGTAAGCAGGCTCGTTCAAAGTACGGCGCTAAGAGACCTAAGGCAGGTAAGTAATTACCGAATTGTTTGTTAAGTACCACAATTTAAGAACTAATTAAGTGTTGCATTTTTTGATTTCAATTGTCATATCTTGCGACACGGACATAAGTTTTGGATCCTTTATCTCAAGGATCGGACATGTGAGTACCGATGAATTAATTTTAATGATTAAGGAGGGAAGAATCGTGCCACGTAAAGGACATATTCAGAAAAGAGATGTTTTAGCAGATCCCTTATACGACAACAAGGTAGTTACTAAGCT
>JAEEGJ010003882.1_pt1 | contig 53632 bp, 32 predicted proteins | sample 8958761 | NCBI WGS metagenome assembly JAEEGJ01 (sample SAMN16246546, study PRJNA631951) | gut metagenome | biome: gut microbiome; feature: rumen; material: RS-attached | host: Bos | place: Iran: Karaj | collected 2018-10
AAGGCGTTCCCGAACAAACTCCCGATCGAGATCAACGACCTCGTCGCCAGCTCCCGCGCCCAGGCCCTCCGCACCGCCGACCTCAAGGTCAAGCAGGGCGCTCCTGTGTACGTGGCCTGGTTCGACTGGCAGCCGCCCATCCTGGACGGCCGTCTGCACGCCTTCCACACGATGGATATCGCGTTCTGGTTTATGAATACCGACCTGCAGGTGTCCCACACCGGCGGCGGCCAGTATCCGCGCAACCTCTCCAAGAAGATGTCCAAGGCCCTGTACAACTTCATGGCCAACGGCGACCCGAACGTCGGCAAGAAGACCGGCCTGCCCAACTGGCCGAAGTACACGACCGAAGAGGGTGCCACGATGATCCTCGAGGACAAGAGCTATGTTATGTACGCTCCCGACAAGGAGGCGCTTGAACTTATGGCTGCCCGTTGACGCTGACCAGGGTATCAAAAAAAAGGAGCCGGCCCGCAAGGGTCGGCTCCTTTTTGTCAGAAGCGGGATCAGATCTCCGGGAACACCGTGATGCGGATCGTCGAGGCGCCGTAAGGCACCAGCTCGATGAACTTCTCGGTGCCCGGTTCGGCAACCACCTTCTCCGGCAGGTGCGGCGTGATGTACGCATCCTCCATCTCCCAGCTGCAGTACACCTGGCCGTTCTTCTCGAACAGCTCGTTGTACGCATCGCGGACGCGGCCGTAGTTGCCGTTCGGATCGGAGTAGTACTTGATGGATCCGGCACGCATCAGCTGCAGGAGCTTGCCGTTGATCTTGACATAGCCGCCGTCGGCCGCCGGCTTGCCGTTCTTGTCGTACAGAGGCTCGTTCGTCCGCTGCGTGAAACGCTCGCCCGTGTAAGGGACGCTCGGGACGACATCCAGCTCCCAATCCTTGACCTCCACGACAGGAATGCGGATCTTCAGGGGAACGCTCTCCAGGTCGAACGGGTAGCCCTTCGCGTGGGTCTTGATGAGCTTGACCTTGTCCAGATCGTTGTCACGGATCGCGTAGTTCCACTTGTCCTTCGGCGTGATGCTCCAGTTCACGAAGTCCGGATTCTTGGACTCCTTGCCGGCCAGGTAATCATACACTTTCGTATCCACCTCCCAGTTCGCCGGGATCGCATACGTGTAGGTCAACGGACCGCGCACAACGCTCTCGCCCTGGACCGCGTTCTTGACGAACTCGATCTCCATCGGGAAGTTCACGCTGAACTTCTCGCCGCTCTTCCAGGTCTTGCTGACGGTCTGGAAGCCGTGCTTCGCGGAAGCCTTGCACCAGTTCGGGATACGGTAGGTGAAGTCCATCTTGTGGGCCTTCTTCGAGACCTTGCCATCCTCGTAGAAGGTGAACTTGAAGTCGATCTTCTCCTCGAACGGGTAATTCGTGATCTCTTCGATCTTCACGGTCACGCCGTCGCCGAGGTCATACACGCAGGAAGAAGGACCATACAGCGCAGCCACCGGCTGGCCGTTCTTGTCCTTCATCCACATTCTCGAAGCAAAGTTCGGGAAGTAGCGGTGCAGGTTGCCGATGCAGCACTCCACCTCGTGGGCGGAACGGTACGCCATCCAGGTCTTCGCCTTCTTGTAGTCGTTGTGGTTCGAAGAGCCTGTGCAGAGGAACTGGTTCGGGCAGGAGAAATACTGCATCGCCTTGAAGTCCTTGGTCACGGCGCCGAAGCCGGCGTTGTAGATCGCGCGCTCCAGGCGGTCGGCGAATTCCCCGTCACCGGTGACCATCAGGTAGTAGCCCATCGTCCAGGTGTAGTCGGAGATGTCGCAGGTCTCGTGCGAGGCCAGGGACTCGACACCCGCCAGGCCCTCGGAGCTGGAGATGATGCCGTCGATCAGCATATTCTCGTCCTCCATCTTCTGGTCGCCCTTCAGCGCGGCCTCCTTGTAGATCTCCTTGCCGGTATAAGCATAGAGCAGCATCGGGAGCTTCAGCGTCTCGCAGAGGGTCACGCCGTGGCCGGACATCGGCTGGTCGCTCAGGTACTGGTTCATATTGCTCGGAACCAGCGCCCAGACCTTCTCCGCAAGCTCGAGGAGCTTCGGATTCTTCGTGATCGCGTAGGTCCACAGGATGCCTTCGATGTTGATGATGTAGCGGCTCTCGCTCAACTCCTCCGGCGTGTACGTAAAGTAGTTCTTCTCCAAGGCTACGGGGACACGGGGATCGCTGGTTGCCTCATAGTAGGTCTTCATCGTACGGAAGAACACCGCGAAAGGCCAGCCCATCGACTCGCCCTCACGGCCCAGACGGCCCTCGGGACGGCCCGCCTCGGTGATGATGCGGCGTTTCTCCATCTGTGCCTTTCTGCTCGCCTCACGCTCTTTGGCGCGGGGGTCGTTGGTGATCTGGGACGCCAGGCCGAAGTAACCGCCGGCATATCTTGCATTGTACGCGGCTTCATCGAACTTGGTGCCCGGCTTCGGCGGAAGCGGGTGATCGAGAACGTAGTCCACGTTCGCCTTGCCCTTCGCCATCAGCTCCGGATCGCGCAGGATGTAGCCCAACTTGCTGAAGCCGTCCACGTAGTACGCCGACTGCTCGAAGCGCCACCAGTCGGAGCCCCAATAGTGCGGGTTCTTGCTCATCTCCAGGTCGCCCGCCCAGCAGCAGCTGTCGAACGGATAGGACATCGCCTCCGGATGGCCCGTAAGGCCGTCTTTCTGACGCTGAAGCATCTCCCTGACCCAGCCTTCCGGCGTGATGTCCGAGATAAGGCCTTCAGTGAATACTGCATAAGGTGCCGCCGGTATCGTCGGTGCGACCGCGACGGGAGCTTTCCCTTGTTCCTTGCAAGCGACAAAGAGCAGGGAAAAGCCAAGTAAAATCAATGCGAATCTTTTCATATGGTTACTAAGAAAAATTATGCGGGGAACAGGTTCTTCTTCGATTAGTAAAGATAATGATTATTCTTTGAAAAGCAAAGGCAAAGCTGCATTCAAGTGATGACGGCAGTTGTACCAGGCGTGACCGCCGGGCGTGACGGAGAAGACGTGCGGCATCCCGAGCCGGTCGAGCATATGATGCATCGTTTCGGCGCCCTGATAGCCCGTGTCATCATCTCCGATGCCGATGTAGATGAGCTTGTATCCGACTTCCTTGACATGCTCCCACTGCGCGACGGTCCGGGGATTGTCGGCCGAGCCGGCGGCCATCGGGACGGCATAATCGAAATACTCCGGCAGGCCGAGGATGGTGTTGATGGTCGTGCCTCCGCCCATCGAGAAGCCGGCGACGGCCCGGTGGGCCTTGTCGGGGATGGTGCGGAAATGGCTGTCCACATAGGGGATGATGTCGTCCCGCATGGATCCGATGAAGTCACCGCGGCCGAAGTTGAAGCCGTTCTGCCGCTTGAAGCGGTATCCAGGCACTTCGATATGCTCCGCAGCCGCCAGGTTGGTCTGGATGTTGGGCATCACCACGATCATCGGAACCGCCTCGCCCTTCTCGATGCGGTTGTCCAGGATCTGACGGACCAGGCCGAGGTCGGCCCACTGGTCCTCGTCCCGCATACCGCCGTGATAAAGGTAGAGCACAGGATAGTGCTTGTCGGGGTTGTCTTCGTAGCCGTAAGGGGTGTAGATGACCATACGCCGGTTCATCCCCAGCGTCGGAGAGTCGTACCAGACCCTGTGGAGGTTGCCGCGGTGGTTGGCCTCCCGGTAGTTGGCGGAGTATTCGCCGTCCACGATGAAGGCGCTCAGCCAGTCGTAGCCGTCGCGCTGGCGATACGGATTGGCCGGGTCGCAGATGGACAGGCCGTCCACGATGAACACGTAGTTGTAGAAGTTCGGCTGGCAGGTGCAGGTGTACTCCCACACGCCGTCGGCGTTCTTCTTCATATCCACGGGACGGCAGGCGCGCGCCTCACCGCCATACTGGTTGACGATGGTGTACTCCTCGTTCATCGTGCCGTTGACCTGGACGCTGCGGGCGTCGGGCGCCTCGAGCCGGAAGGTGACCGTCGTGCCGTTGACCTCCGGAGAGATCACGTTGATGGTCTTGCCGATATTGGCCATTTCCTGCGCGCCGGCGGCAAGGCTCAATGCCAGGAAGGGTATAAGGGTAAATACTTTCTTCATAAGGCCGTTATTCATTTATATCCTTAAAAAGCATAGGAACCACTGCGTTCAGGTGGTGGCGGCAGTTGTACCAGGCGTGACCGCCGGGTGTGACGGAGAAGACGTGCCAGATGCCGAGCCGCTCCAGCAGATTATGCATGGCGACGCAGCCTCTGTAGCCCGTGTCATCCTCGCCCGTGGCGACATAGATCAGGTTATAGCCCTGCTTCTTGATGTTCTCCCACTGGGCGGCGGCCCTGTCCTGGGATGCACCCGGGACGACGAAAAGGCTGCCGATCAGGTCGGGCAGGGCCAGGAAGCAGTTCGAAGAGGTGATGGATCCCATCGAGAAGCCGCCGACGGCCCGATGGGCCTTGTCGGGAATGGTCCGGAAGTGGCTGTCGACGTACGGGATGATATCCTCTCTCATCGAGACCGAGAAATCGCCTCTGGCGAAACGGAGTCCGTTGATGCGCTCGAAGCGATGGCCAGGGACCTCGATGTGCTCCGCCGCCTGGAAATCGATACGGTGGTTGGGCATCACCACGATCATCGGCTCCGCCTCGCCCTTCTCGATGCGGTTGTCCAGGATCTGGCGGACCAGGCCGAGGTCGGCCCACTGGTCCTCGTCGCGCATACCGCCGTGCATCAGGTAGAGCACGGGGTAATGCTTGTCCGGGTTCTCGTCATACCCGTACGGAGTATAGACGATCATCCGCCGGTTCGTGTTGAGCGAAGGCGAGTCGTACCAGATCTCGTGGAGATTGCCCCGTTGGTTCGCCTCCCTGTAGTTGGCGGAATAGGGACCGTCCACGACGAAGGCGCTCAGCCAGTCATATCCGTCACGCTGGCGATAGGGATTGGCCGGGTCGCAGATCGAGATGCCGTCCACGATGAATACGTAATTGTAGAAGTTGGGAGAGCAGTAGCAGGTGTACTCCCAGACCCCGTCCTTGTTCTTCACCATATCGACGGGCCTGCAGGCACGCGCCTCGCCACCGTACTGGTTGACGATGGTGTACTCCTTGTTCATCGTGCCGTTGACCTGGACGCTGCGGGCGTCGGGCGCCTCGAGCCGGAAGGTGACGGTGGTGCCGTTGATCTCCGGAGAGACGACGTTGATGGTCTTGCCGATATTGGCCATCTCCTGTGCGCCCAGGGACAGGCACAACAGGAGCATGGCCAGGAAGACCTTAGTCTTTTTTCCCATTTTTTAACGGATTTCGTCTTTGAACAACAGCGGCGCGATGGCATTCAGGTGATACCGGGAATTGTACCACGCATGGCCGCCCAGCGTCACGCAATAATTGTGGGGCATGCCGAGTTCGGCCATGATCTCGTGCATGGTGTCCGCGCTGCTGTAGCCGGTGTCATCGTAGCCCATGCCGATCCAGACAATCTTGTATCCCACTTCCTTGAGATGCTTGAACCGGGCTACCGTCTGGTCGTTGCGGAACGCGCCGAAGCCGACGGAGAACATATAATCGAACATCTCCGGCAGGCCGAGCAGGCAGTTGATGGCCGTGTTGCCCCCCATCGAGAAGCCGCCGACGGCCCGGTGGGCCTTGTCGGGAATGGTCCTGAAATGGCTGTCGATATACGGAATGATATCGTCGCGCATGGATTCCACGAAATTGGTCCCGAAATTGGGCCGCGTGGAACGCTTGAAGCGGTAGCCGGGGACCTCGATGTGGTCGGCCGCGGCGTATGTGGTCTGATAGTTCGGCATGACCACGATCATAGGCTCGGCTTCGCCTTTCTCGATCCGGTTGTCCATAATCTGGTGTACCAGGCCGAGGTCCGCCCACTGCTCCTCGTCCCGCATACCTCCGTGCATAAGGTAGAGGACGGGATAATGCCGGTCCGGATTCTCGTCATACCCGTAGGGGGTATAGACGATCATCCGTCTGTCCATATTGAATGTCGGAGAAGGATACCAGATCTCGTGGATGTTGCCACGCTGGTTCGCCTCCCTGTAGTTGGCTGAGTAATCCCCGTCAACGATGAAGGCGCTCAGCCAGTCATAGCCGTCGCGCTGGCGATAGGGATTGGCCGGGTCGCAGATGGATATCCCGTCTACAATAAAGACATAGTTGTAGAAATTCGGGACGCAAGTGCAGGTGTACTCCCAGACGCCATCGGCGTTCTTCACCATATCGACGGGCTTGCAGGCACGGGCTTCACCACCAAGGGCATTGATGATGGTGTACTCTTCATTCATAGTGCCGTTGACCTGGACGCTGCGTGCTTCGGGCGCTTCGAGCCTGAAAGTCACCGTAGTTCCAGTGATCTCCGGAGAAACTACGTTGATGGTTTTTCCAATATTTGCCATCTCCTGCGCCCCCAGGAAGGAGGCGCAGAAGAGGCAAATAACAGAAAGACAAGTTTTACTCATTATTTCCAACCTACATTCTGTGTGTATTGCGTGTTCAGCTGGAGCTGGTTGAACGGGATGGGGAACACGGTCCTCCAACCGGTGTTGTCATACTCGTAGTCGTTGGCCACGGCGTGGTGCACGACGCCTACGAACTTGTCCATCGTCGGGAGCGTGTACATACCGTAGCGGACGAGATCCTGCCTTCTGGGCACTTCCCACGCAAGTTCGCGGCCGCGCTCGTCGATCAGGATCTGCGGCGTCACCTCGGCGAACGGCTCGGCGCCGGCGCGGTTGCGGATCATGTTGACCTTCTCCAGCGCCTTGTCGGCGTTGCCCAGACGCAGCTCGGCCTCGGCGGAGAGCAGGAGAATGTCGCCATAACGCAGCACGACGCGGTCGGCGGCGCAGAGACTGGATTTAGGGGCGTTCGGGTCCGGTTTGTATTTCGCATTGCGCGCACCGCCCCAGCGGACGGTGTAGATACCTTCCGCTCCGGCGTAATCGACACCGAAGTCCAGGCGTATCACCTCTGCCATATAACGGGCATACGGATCGAAGTCAGGAGCTACAGACGATTTGATCTTCTGGCCAGAGTAATCATAAACATAGCCATGATAGAAGGATGCGTCGAAACGCGGATCCGGGCTGCTGTCCGTCTCGTAGTCGTAGCCGTACATGTACAGGCACTGCAGCGTGGCGGAGGTGCCGTTGGGGCCGAAGCCGGCGCCCAGGGCGGAGGTGTGCTCGTAGGAGAGCGTGAAACGGGGGTAGGAGTCGCCCAGGCTGGTGTACGTGGTGTAGTCCGAAGGGCGGATGAAGATGTTCTCGCGGGACTTTTCGTTGCCGCTATTGGTGAAATTGAGGGTAAAGTCGGGTTCCAGCATATAACCGCCGGCTTTCAGTTTCTCCTCACACCAGATCACGGTCTCCCACGCGTTCTTCGTGCCGCCGCCTTCCGGCAGGTTGAACTTGATGTTCTTGCCGGATTCGGTTACCTTGTCGAACACGTCGTCGAGGTGATACACGAAGCGGCCGGTCTTCAGGACGGTCTTGTGGTAGTCCTTGTCGTAAGGCACGTTCGGCTGCGTGTCCGTGAACGTCGCGATCAGTTCGCCGTCGTTCCAGTTGTCACGGATGTAGATCGGAGCGTTCGCGGCAAGCTTGGCCAGCATGGCGTAGCCGACATACTTGGTCATACGGGCGTAGAACTCCTGACCCAGGGTCTGGCAGTGGGCGTCGGGAAGCAGCGGAATGACTTCCAGCAGCTCGTCGCGTACGAATTCGAACACCTTCGAGCGCTCGGACTGCTTCACCTCGCTCATCTCAAGCTTCGCGGTCGTCAGAATAGGCACGCGGCCCCAGTAATCGAGGGCGTAGGTGTACACGAATGCGCGCAGGGCGCGGATCTCGGCGATGTAATCGTTCAGGAAGTTCTCGCCACCGTTCTCGAGCATCTCGGTCAGGTCATCGATGGCCGTATTGCACTTTGCCACGAAGTTGAAGATCTTGCTCCAGGCGGCCTTGTCCATCTTGTAGGTCGAATCATAGTTCTGGACGAACAGGTTCTGATAGTAGCCGTTGTCCACCCAGTCTCCCTGGCGGCCAGGACAGATGAACATGTCCGAGGTCAGGTGCGGGAATGCATAGACATAACCGTTGTTTCCTCTGAAATCGTCATCGTATCCGCCGTAGATACCCAGCGAAGAATAGAGCTGCGCGACCGTGTTCAGATATACCAGTGCGGAATTGGAATAGGCTTCCTCCATGGTCAGGCGGCTCGGCGGATTCTCATCCAGGAACCCCTCGCAGCCAACCAACGTCAACGCAAGCACAAGTCCAAACAATATCTTTTTCATATCTATAACTGTTTTAATCATTATTAGAACTTAACAGAAACCTGAAGTGCGAAGGTGCGCATGATCGGGTCCACGTTGTTGTCGATACCGCCAGTCAGGGACTGGGAATCGATCATAGGAGTCAGACCGGTGTACTTGGTGATCGTTCCGACATTGTTGCAGGAGATCGCAACACGGGCGGACTGGATGTTCCTCAGCGCACGCGTCGGGATGTTGTAACCGATGGAGATGTAGCTGATGTTCACGTAGTCGCCGTTCTCCAGCCAGTAGGAGGAGTTGGACTTACCCATGATATTACGCTCGATAGCTCTCGGGGAGATGTTGTAGGTCGGGAACTGAGCGAGGTCATTCATATTCATCTCGATCTGGTTGAAGATCTTGTGGCCGAAAGCGCCGCTCGCCTGCGCCTGCAGGTCGAATCTCTTGTAACGAAGGTTGACGTTCAGGTTCGCCGTGAACTTCGGCATGACCTGACCGACGACCTCACGGTCTTTGCCGACAACGGGATTGACTTCGCCGTCTCCGTCGATATCCTTATACGTGTAAGTATGATAGCCTTTCTCGTTGGTGGCGAAGCCGGCGTGCACCGGCAGGTAGAACACCGCCACCGGCCAGCCTTCCTTCATCACCGTACCTTCGTTGTTCTGGGTCAGGCCCTGGCCGCCGATGGTGGAGAGCGTGACGTATTCCGCCGTGGTCAGCTCCTGGCCCTGATAGGTGCCGTGGAGGGAGATCAGCGTATTCTTGGAAGAGGCGAAGTTCGCACCCACGGTCAACGCCCAGTCCTGGGTCTTGATGATGTCACCCGTCAGCGCGATCTCGATGCCCTTGTTTTCCAGCTCACCCATATTCGCGAGCAGCGTGCCGTAGGCGAACGGAGGCACAGGGACCTGATAGGTGTAGAGGAGGTCTCTCGTGTTGGACTTGTACCAGTCGATGGTACCGCGCAGCCTGGACTTCAGCATCGAGAAGTCCACACCCACGTCGAGCGTGGCCTTGGTCTCCCACTTCAGATCCGGGTTCGGGTTCTGGTCGATGCTGTAGGTCTCGTATACCTTGCCGTTGTACTCGGTGGTGCCGGTCGGGGTCATCGTCTGGATCGAACGGTAGGCGGAGATGCTGTTCTGGTTACCGGTCACGCCGTAGCCGAGTCGGAACTTCAGGGTGGAGAAGAAGCCCCAGTCTTTCATAAACTGCTCGTTGCTCGCCACCCAGGCCAGGGACGCGGACGGGAAGAAGCCCCACTTGTAGTTCGCGCCCAGCTTCGAGGAACCGTCCGTACGGATGTTGACGGTCACCACGTAGCGGTTGTCATACATATAGTTGATGCGGCCCATATAGGAGAGGATGCGGCTGTCGCTCGCAGAGGAGCCGACGTCGCTCTTGACGACCGTCGCACCTGCCTGGAGGTTGTTCCACTTGAACTTGTTGGTGCCGTAGCCCGAAGAAGAAGCGTTGAAGCTGAAGCTGTTGGTGCTCTGGGCCTCGGCGAGGGCCAGGGCGTTGATCTCGTGCTTGCCGAGCTTCTTCACGTAGGACAGCTGGATGTTGCCCATCAGGCTCTCGCCGTAAGTGCCCGTGATGCTCGCGGTACCCATCGTCGAGGCGTAGGTGCTCGTAAGGTCGTTCGGGGTGTAGTTCCTGGCCAGGCCGGGGTTGGTCGTATAGTTGCCGGACGCCGACAGCGTCAGGCCCTCGATGATGTTCCACGTCACGCGGCCGTTCACCATGATACGGTAGCCCATGTTCGTACGGATCGTCTCGCCGGATTCACCGGGGTTCGTGGTGAAGCTGGCACCCGGATCCGCATCCCACATGCCCGTATCCGGATTGCGGAAGGTCGGGAATGTCGGGTTGAACTGCAGGGCGCTGGACCAGCCGTAAGCCGGATTGTAGCGCGTGTTTCTGCTCAAACGTGCGCCGAGTTCAAAAACAAGCTTGTTGTCGAAAGCCTTCGTGGATGCGTTGAACGACATGTTGAAGGTGCTGTTGCGCGCTCCCTTCAGCGTGCCCTGACGGTCGTTGTAACCGATCGAGGCGCGCATCGTCGATTTCGAAGTACCCTGGGAGAAGGAGATGCTGTGGTTGTTCTGCGGGACGAACTTGTTCTGGACGAATTCCACCCAGTTGGTGTTGTACCCCATATCGTTGCCGACACCGTTGAAGTACTTCTTGGTGGTCTCGCGCCAGGCGTCGCCATCAAGGACTTCAGGATTCTTATAGGCCATCGATACGCCGAACTGACCGGTGTACTCGACCGAGGTCTTGCCCTCTTCGCCTTTGTTCGTCGTGACGACGATCACACCCGCGGAGCCGCGGCTACCGTACTGCGCCGTCTCGGAAGCATCCTTCAGGAGGGAGACTTCCTTGATGTCGCTGACCGGCAGCGACTGGAATGTCGCCATATCGGAGAAGATGCCGTCGATGATCACGAGCGGATCGCTGCCGCCGGACAGCGAGGAGGTACCACGCACGCGGACGGTCGGCGTCCCGAGGACGCTACCGCCGGCCTGCGTAATGACGAGGCCCGGAACCTTGCCCATAAGGGCGTCGATAGGCGTCGAAATCAAGCCCTGATTCATCTGTTCCGCGGTCACGCGCTCGACGGCTCCGGAGACGGACCGTTTGTTACCGACCGCATAACCCACGACCAGAACGTCGTCCAGAAGTTCGCGGTCCACCGCGAGGACCACGTCGATCGTCGATCTGCCGTTGACGGCAACTTCCTCGGTGACGTAACCGACGGAGTTGAATACCAGCGTTGCATTCCGGTCTACACTGATGCTGTAGGTACCGTCCAGGCCGGTCGCGACACCGATCGTGGTGCCCTTGACCATGACGCTTCCGCCCATGATCGGTTCACCATCGTCCGAGCCGGTTACAGTTCCTCTGACCTGCACTTGCTGGGCCGACGCTCCGAACGGAATCATCATCAAGCACACTGCAAGTCCCAAGAGATGTGAGGGAAATTTAAAGAATGCTTTCATTGGAGAAATTTTAGTGGTTAATATGATGGGATAGGTTATAATTATGTTTAATGTGCGCCTCGTTTTACAAAATTATAGTATATGCCTATCAAGTTTTAAAATAAAATTCTCAAATAATCGTAGAATTTTCCCAAAGCATTCCGATAACAGCAGGAAGCCGGTGCCCGTCGGGGGCGCCGGCTTCCTGCTATGATAAATCGATTATCCCTTTCGTCTACAGTCCCTGGGCGGTGATCTCCAGTTTGTCCACCGAGAATCGGCCCTTGTCGGAATAGACCTCCAGGTTGTCGTAAGGCTCCTTCGGAAAGACCAGGTTGGTCATCACGACCTTGCCGCCGTCGATGTACACCTCGAAGCACGAGAGGTCGTAAAGGATGCGCACCGTGTGCTTGCCGGCCACCTTCATCGGCGCCCAGGTCGCCAGGGCGAAATCGTTGACGTAATGCATCGAGTTCGTCTTGCGACGGTCGTGGTTCTCGATCTCGTGGGTGGTGCTGCGCTCGCCGAAATCGACGATGCCGCTCTGCGTGCGGTCCATCACGAAACGGCCGAGACCGGCGTCGAAGTACATATCCACCACGTCCCCGGCGGGGCTGGTAAGGCGCCAGCCGGCCTTGCCCGTGGCCGGGACATTGATGTCGAGGTTCAGCTCATAGGCCCCGTCCGTCTTGTCGAAGAGCTTGACGCCCTGCGGCTTGCCGGCGCTCGCGACGATGCCGCCGACCGTGCGGCTGTCCTTGTCGAGGGCGGAGATCTCCGGCACCGGATAGGCGCTGACGTAGAATTCCTTGCCGTCCTTGAACAGGCCGAGCTCGCGCGGCACGGCGTTCGCGCTGCGGTAGTACTTGGTCGGCACGATGGCGCCGTACTGCCAGTTGCTCATCCAGGGCACCGCGATCACGCGGTCGCCGGTGTTGGAGAAGCAGACCGTGGCGTAGTGGTCCTTGCCCCAGTCGAGCCACTTGACCGTCTCCTTCGGGGAGTCGCAGGTGAAGGTCTTGCCGTCGAACTCTCCCACGAAGTACTGCGTGGCGCTGCCGCCGAAGTAGCAGCCCGGATTGACGTTGACGATCATCACCCACTTCGTCTCGCCCTCGGCGGTGGTCAGCTGGAAGAAGTCGGGGCACTCGAACTGGCGCGGCTGCACGCCGTAGCCCTCGCCCCAGCCGCTCATAAACTCCCACTCCTTGAGGTTCTGCGAGGTGTAGAAGCGCATCTCCTTGTCGGCGGACACGATCATAATCCACTTGCTCTCGGGCTCGTACCAGAACACCTTCGGGTCGCGGAAATCGGCGATGCCGTCGAAGGGCACCAGGACCGGGTTGCCCTCATACTTGGTGAAGGTCAGGCCGTCGTCCGTACTGTACGCGATGCACTGGGTCTGGACGTACTCCCGCGCCGTGTTCCAGGAGGAGTAGAAGGCCACCACGGCACCCGCGCCGAAGCCGGCGGTGTTGTTGTAGTCCACCACCGTGCTGCCGGAGAAGATGTGGCCGTAGGCGTCGCGGTAGATCGCCACCGGCTGATGCTCCCAGTGGACCAGGTCCTTGCTGGTGGAGTGTCCCCAGTGCATATTGCCCCAGACGGCGGCGTAGGGATTGTACTGGTAGTACAGATGGTACACGCCGTCCTTGAAGAACAGGCCGTTGGCGTCGTTCATCCAGCCGTACGAAGGGGTGTGGTGGTACTTGGGACGATATTTGTCCGCGGGGACGTCCGGCGTCGTGTCGGAGAAGCTGATCTGCTCCCACGCCGTCTTGGCGTCGATGCCGGAGAAGTGGACGTCCTTCTTGCCCGCGCCGAAATAGCTCAGGTCCATCGGCACGCAGTAATCCGCCTCCTCTCCCGGCAGGGCGAGGCGGATGTCCGCCACGTAGAGGGTCTCCCCTCCCTTGTCGATGGTGAGGACGATCTCGTCGTTCGCCTCCCGGATCGGGAGGATCATGTACCGGCCCGCCGGCCCCTTGCTGCAGGACGCCAGGGCGCATACCGCCAGAATAAAGGTGATGGCTTTCTTCATATCAATTGGTTATATAAGTCTTCTTCACCAAAGATAACAATAAAATGCGTATATTTACCCACATAACCCCCTCCACCATGAAAAGAATCGTTTTGTTTATGACCCTGGCGGCGGCACTGGCCGTGTCCGCTTCCTGCGGGAACGGACGCCAAAAGGAAGCGCCCGCGAATCCCGGTTACACGGAGACCATCAAGCCCCAGGTAGATCTGAAAGAGTTCCCGAAGGACGCCGAAGGGTATTACGTCCTGTTCGACGGCAGCTCCTTCAAGGGCTGGCGCGGTTATGGCCAGGACGGCATTCCGCCGAAATGGGCCATCGAGGACGGATGCCTCAAATTCACCGGCACCGGCGGCCGGGAGACCCCGGACGACGGCGGCGGCGACCTCATTTTCACGAAGAAATTCAAGAATTTCGACCTGCAGTTCGAGTGGAAGGTGACGGAGGGAGCAAACTCGGGCGTGCTGTATTTGGGCCGCGAGATCCTGATGGAGCGCAATGGCGAAAGCCGCCAGGCACCCCTGTTCATGTCCGCTCCGGAGTACCAGATCCTGGACAATGAGAACCACCCGGACGCCAAGCTCGGGGTGGACGGCAACCGGCAGTCGGCTTCGCTGTACGACATCCTGCCGGCCAGGCCGCAGAACGCCAAGCCGTACGGCGAGTGGAACACCGCCCGGATCACGGTCCGCAAGGGCAAGGTGGTCCACTACCAGAACGGGGTGCCGGTCGTCGAGTACACGCTCTGGACGAAGGACTGGACGGATCTGCTGAATGCCAGCAAGTTCGCGCAGGACAAGTGGCCCCTGGCCTTCGAGCTGTTCAACAAGCTGGGCGGAGACGCCCACGAGGGCTACATCGGCTTCCAGGACCACGGCGACGTCGTCTATTTCAGGAACATCCGCCTCAAACCGCTATAAAGTGCCGCCGGCGCAAAAATGAAGCCCGCGTCCCAGTTTTTCGGGGCGCGGGTTTCATTTTCGGCTCCGGGCTATCCCGGAATGACGGACTACTTGAAGATCCGCTGGGCGAAGTACTCCAGGTCGAAGCGCCAGACGTACCAGTTGTGGCCGCCGGGCATTTCGCTGTACTCGAACGGGATTCCGTACTTGCGGAAGATATCCAGGGTCTTCATCCCGTTCTGGTAGGCGATGTCCTCGGGTCCGCCCTGCGTGAAGCGCAGATAGCTGACGTTCTTCTTGATCTGCTCCGCGACGGGGGCGAGCTTGGCGTCGGCTGCAGCCTCGGCGTCGGCGTCACGCATATGGAAGCCGGAGCTCATAATGTTCACGTACTTGAACGGCGCAGGATACTTCGACAGGATGTCCAGGATGTGGATGCCACCCATCGACAGGCCGGCGAGCGCGGTGTTCGGGTTGCCGGTCTTGACGCGGAAGTTCGCCTCGATGTACGGCATGATGTCATTGATGAGCTCGTCCGTGAACGTGCCCTGCGGCAGGCTCGCGTCCGGCATCACCACCACCATCGGGACCATCTTCTTCTCGGCGAGGAGGTTGTCGAGGATCGCACCGGCGCAGCCGATCACCGGCCAGCCGTTATCCACGTCGCCACCGCCGTGCAGGAGGTAGAACACCGGGAGCTTGTCCGTCGATTTCATATAGCCGGCAGGCGTCCAGACGTGCATGCGGCGCGTCTGGCCGGTCGTCTTCGAGTGGTAGTAGATCTGGGACATCGCTCCGTGCGGGACGTCCTTGACGGACCAGAACTGGTCCCCCTTGCCGAAGGTCAGGTCGGTCATGGTGAGGACGTCGCGGCTGCGCGGGAACAGCGGATCGATCACGTTGAGACCGTCCACGTTGAAACCGTAACGGTAGGAGCCCGGCTCCACGCCGGTCACCTTCACGCTCCAGATACCCTCAGGGCTGCGGGTGAAGACCTGGTCCCGGGCGGCGAGGTCGCCGGTCAGGGCGACGGTGTCCGCCATCGGGGCGTAGATGCTGAACGTCACGCTGCCGTCGGGCGCCTCGACCACGGACTTGACGCTGCGGGCGACCTCACGGTCATACTTGAACTCGGCTTTCGGCGCGGTGCAGCCGACCACGGCGGCAACGGCCAGAACGGAAAGCAAGATTTTCTTCATGGCACGGTACTATTTGAAGAGCAACTGGGAGAAGTCGGTCAGGTAGTGACGCCAGTTCTTCCACACGTGGCCGCAATCCGACTCGGCATACGTATACTTGTAGCCGTGCGGGTCGAGCAGGGTCTCGCGATAGCTCTTGTTGGCCTGATAGAGGAAGTCCTCGTCGCCGATGGCGATGTAGTAGAACGGCTTGTAGGAGAATAGCTTCGCCAGCTTCTTGTCGAAGTCCTTGGTCATCTCGGACATCGCGCGGTCGTTGGGATAGTTGCTGACAGCTGCGGAGAACAGACCCACATAGCCGAATTTGTCGGGATAGTTGGCGGAGATCACGCAGGTGTGGCCGCCGCCCATCGACAGGCCGCAGATCGCGCGGTGGGCGCGGTCCGGAATCGTCCGGTAGGTCTTCTCGATGAAGCTCATCACGTCCCCGAAGGTCGCCTCGTAGGCGTTCGGCTCGGTGCGGACCGCACGGCTGCTCTTGGCGCCGTCGTAGCCGCGGCTGTTCTCGCCCGGAGCGGCGGACATACCGACGTGGCTGTTCGGCATCACCACGATCATCGGCACGGTCTTGCCGGCGGCAATCAGGTTGTCCATGATCTGCGCGGCACGGCCGAGGTTGAGCCATTCGTTCTCGTCGCCGCCGCCGCCGTGAAGCAGGTACAGCACGGGATACTTCTTGTTGCCGGAGGCCTCATAGCCGTACGGCGTATAGACGCTCATTCGGCGGTCGTAGCCGAGAGCGGTCGGGTACCAGACCTTGGACACGGTGCCGTGCGGCACGTCCTGCACCATAGTCAGGTCGCCCACCTCGCCGGGCACCACGAACACGTTGCGCAGCACCTCGCCGTCACGGATCGTGTACGGGGCGGCGGCGTCGATCGTGTAGTTGCCGTCGATGATGAATTCATAGCGGTAGAGCTCGCTCTTGGTCGGGACCGTGGTGTAGGTCCACAGGCCGTCGGCGTTCTTCGACATCTGGGCGATGCCCTCGCCGAAAGTGCCGTTCTCCAGCTGGAAGAAGTTGCCGCACACCTGCACGGACTTGGCGTCCGGGGCAGGATAGGTAAAGGTGATCGTCCTGTCGGGATTCACCTGCACCGTCTTGCAGGTCAGGTTCACCGTGGCATTGGCCGCGCCGTCCTTGACGATGGCACGGGCGCTGCGGTAACCGGGCAGCTCGAACAGGAGGGTGTCGCCTTCGTTCGCGTTGATGGTGTACTTGCCCTCGAAGTCCGTACGGGCCTTGGCGGTGCCGCCCACCACAGACACGTTCACGCCGGCCACGGGAGCCCAGAGCTGGCTCTCGACCTTGCCGGCCACGTTGCCGGGCTTCTGCCCGCAGGACGCGGCCAGGAGCACGATAGCGGAGATAAATAATACTTTCTTCATTTTGAGGTTATTAGGTTTTAAATGATATTTTTTCAAAGTTAGCTATGTGGCGGGGAACTGCCTTTGCACAATTTCGCCGAATTCATGCAGTTTCTTGCCCCCCTCCGAATAAATCATCAAAACATGACGAAGCCGAAGGGCGCAGAGCCGGTTCATCCGCACAAACCATCTATTGAATCTTGTAAACCAGCGCGGAGACGCCGTCCATCTTGATGGTATCGGTGTCTTTGCCGAACTTGTAGGAGTTCTTCTTGGAACTGCCGACCATGATCTGGGCGACTTTGCCGTTCTGGTGGGCGATCTTGGCTGTCACGCCGGCCTTGCCGGGATTGAGCGCGACAAGATAGGTCTCCTTCCCGTCGGTACGTTTATACACCATAGGATACGGCTGGTCGACGCTGCTGACCAATTCCCAGTCCGCATCGTTGCCGAGGGCGGAGGAGGACTTGCGCAGGGCAAGAAGGGCGCGGGTGTAGTTGAGCAGCGAATTGGGATCGTTCTCCTGGGCTTCCACGGTAAGGGCGCCACCGTCGGTGTCGATCGGCAGGTAGAGTTTCTCGGGAGCACAGGTGGAATAGCCGGCATTGTAGCCCGTGGTCCACTGCATCGGCGTACGGACACCGGAACGGTTGCCGCTGCCTTCCTTGCTCGGAAGGTCCAGATAGAACTTCATTCCGATCTCATCGCCATAGTTGATGATGGGGACGCCGGGCATGGTCAGGAAGAAGGTCATAGTGACCTTAAGCTGATCGATGGTATTGCGCGTTCCGACGTTCGGACGCTGATAGTCGTGGTTGGAGGACGGGATTGAAATGTAGCCGCTGCCCTTGGTCTTGTTCCAGGCGTCGAGATAGCTGTCGACGAAGGTCTTGATCTCACCCTTGGCCGCCAGGTCGAAATAGCAATACGGATATGTCCAGTTGAAGCCATAGTTGCCGAACGGAGTTTCACGCGCGAACAGCATCTGCGGATAACCGGGTATTCCGAAATGGAACATAAAGTCCATATGGAAGCCGGCCTCGACGGCAATCGCGGGGTTGCCCCACTCGGAAACGAGGACGCAATCGGGCCATTCCTGCTCCATCCACGAGCGAATCTCACTCCAAAGTTTGATGTTCTCACGGCTGCCCTGGTCGTTCTTCACCAGGCTGGCCGCCATATCCACGCGGAAGCCGTCCACACCCTTCTCGAACCAGAACTGCATGATGTTCCGCAGCTCCCGGCGCATGGCCTGCGGGCCCGGATCATTGACCGACTGCTCCCACGGGTGGTTCGGATCAGGATTGGCAAATCCATAATTCAACGCCGGCTGGAAAGGTCCGGCATTGCGCTGATAGTACTTCGCCCGGGGGTAGTTTCCTTCGACAAAGCGGCCCCGCATCATAGGGGCTACCTGGATGGCAGCCTGATCGACGCCCTGATTGTTGGACTCGAGGTCGTCCGCCCAAATGTAGTAGTCGCTGTAATGCATGTTGGTCCCCTGGGAGGATTCGATGAACCAGGGATTCTTGTCGCTGGAGTGACCTGCGACGAGATCCAGCAGGACCTTCATTCCGCGCGAATGGGCATCCTCGATGAGGGCGACCATATCGTCGTTGGTCCCGAAACGGGGGTCGATCTTGTAGAAATCAATGATGTCGTATCCGCCATCCTCCCAACCCGATTCGAAGGTCGGGTTCATCCAGACCGTGTTGACACCCAGAGACTGGATATAATCAAGCTTCTGCTTGATGCCGGGAAGGTCGCCGATACCGTCTCCGTCGGTGTCCATGAAAGAGGATGGATAGACCTGGTAGAAGATGGCGTCCTCCATCCACTCGGGCATATGACGCTTCTGTGCCGAGGCGTCCGCCAGGGAAAGCGACAGTCCAAGGACTGCAAGGAACAAGAATTTGAAAGTACTCATTGATTTGCTTATTATTGATTAGTAGTTATAGCGAACTGCTAACAAATATACACAATAAAGAAGGTAATCCAATCGGACACCTTCTTTAATTGTGCCGCTCATCCCTTTTGAGGGACAGGCGAACTTAGAATTTGTAAATCGCGGCGGAAACCGGAGAAATCTGGATCGTGTCGCCCTTCTTCGTCTGCTTGTAGCTGAGCTTCTTGTAGTTCCCGCAGATCGGTTCGGGCTTGACGGACTCCTTCGGCAGGGTGACGGACACGGTCTTGCCGGACGGGTTGATCACCACCCAGTAACGCTCACGGCCGCTCCAGCGCTCATACACCATAGGATACGGCTGGTCGAGGCTGCTGACCATCTTCCATTCGCCGTTGTTGGACAGGGCGGGAGAGGCGGCGCGCAGCTTGATCAGTGCACGGGTGTAGTTCAGCAGGGAGTTCGGATCGTTCTGCTGCTTCTCCACGGTCGGGCGGTTCGCCACGTCAGGATCCAGCGGCACATAGAGCTTGGACTCGGGTGCCGTCGAGAAACCGGCGTCCACGGAGGAATCCCACTGCATCGGGGTGCGGGTGCCCGTACGGGTCCCGCCGCCCTCCACGGCCTTGAATTCCTGGAAGTACTTCATACCGATCTCGTCGCCGTAGTAGATGAACGGGGCGCCGGGCATGGTCAGGAAGAAGGTCATCACGATCTTCAGCTCGTCCAGATCGTTGCGATAGACCGTGGCCGGCCGCTGGTAGTCGTGGTTGCTGGTCGGCAGGCTGGCGTAACCGCGTCCCTTGACGGCCTGGTACTGATAGTCGTACAGGTCGAACCAGGTCTTCAGCTCGCCCTTGCCCGCCTTGTCGAAGTAGCAATCCTGATAGCTGCCGTCACGCCGGCTGAGGTTGAAGAACAGCGTAGAATAATTGTACTTCTGGCTGTGGCAGAAGAAATCGAGGTGGAAGAGTCCGTCGATCGCCTGCTTGGGGTTGAACCACTCGGCGATCATCACATTGTTCGGATAATGCTTGCGGACCCAGCCGTTGATATCCTGCCAGACCTTGATCGTCTCGGTCTTGTCGGCATCGTCGTTCTTGACATTGCTGAAGGCCATATCCACGCGGAAACCGTCCACGCCCTTCTCGAACCAGAAAGCCATGATGTCCTTCATCTCCTGACGGACGGCCATCGGGCCGGGGGCGTCCACCGCCTGCTCCCACGGGTGCGTGGGATCGGGATTGCGGTAGCCGTAGTTCAGGGCCGGCTGGTAGGCACCGGCGTTCCTGACGTAATACGGGGCGCGCGGGGCGTCGATGTCGGAGAACTGACGGGTCACCGCATCGTTCTGGTTCGTGATCTGCTCGTAGTTGAAATCACGCGAGATGCGCGCGTCATCCGGCGTCGGCTTGAACGTCGGGAAGATGTAGTAGTCGCTGTACTGCAGGTTGGTCCCCTGCTGCGCCTGCTTGAACCAGGGGCTCTCCGAGGAGGAGTGTCCGGCCACCAGGTCGAAGATGACCTTGAGGCCCAGGCTATGGGCCTTCTCGATCATCGCGACGACATCGTCGTTCGTGCCGAAACGGGGATCGCAGAGGTAGTAGTCGATGACGTCGTAGCCGCCGTCCTTCCAGCTCGACCAGAAGATAGGGTTGAGCCAGATGGCGTTCACGCCCACGGACCGGACATACTCCAGACGGGAGGTGATGCCGGGAATGTCGCCGATGCCGTCTCCGTCAGAGTCCTGGAAAGAAGACGGGTAGATCTGATAGAAGACAGCTGTGTCCAGCCATCCCGGTTGTCCCGGGATGGGCTGGGCGACAGCGCTTGCGGAAAGGGTCAGGAGAGCTAATCCTGACAGAAACGCAACAATACCTTTCATACCCATAATTAATAACCAGGATTCTGTGTAAGCTTGGTGTTGAGCTCAAGCACGCTCGCCGGGATCGGGAAGACGAGCTTGTAGCCGGTGGCGTCGTAAGACCAGGCGCCCGCACCGGTCGCAGCAGGGCAACCGAGGTACTTGTCCGTCGTCGGCTCGGTGTACATACCGAAGCGGATCAGGTCCTCGCGCCGGGTAGGCTCCCACACCAGCTCCAGGCCACGCTCGTCGAGAATGGTCTTGAGGGTGATCTCGTCACGCGGGACGGCGCCCACGCGGTTGCGGACCTGATTGATCATGGCAAGCGCCTCATCCGTCTTTCCGAGGCGGAACTTGGCCTCGGCGGAGAGCAGGAGGGCGTCGGCATAGCGGAACACCACCATATCGGCATCCTGATAGTGGGTCATGCCGCGGAAGTAGTCGTTGGCCTTGTCGCATTCCGCCTTCTTCTGGCGGGCACCTGCGCACCACATCTCATACTCCTCCTTGCTGCCGGAAGCCGGGCTGCCGTGATCGTTCTTGGCGGCGAAGGGCAGGTAGCTGAGCGTCTTCTTGTAGTCGCTTTTGATGGCCACCGGCGTTCCGTTCACCTCGATGTCGCCGGAATAGAAAAACATATTCCAGCGGGGATCCACGTTGGAGTAGTCCGTCACATCCGTGACAGGATCATAGGTCACGCCGAAGAGCTCGGCGGCATACACCGTCGCGGCGGGACCGTTCGCGCCACGTCCGCTCGCCAGGGCCATGATATGGTTGGAATGGAGCGAGTAGCCGGTCAGACGCTGCTGGACCATATAGGTGGAGACGTCGTTCGGACGGACGAAGATGTTCTCGACGGAGGATTCGTTGCCGGTCGTGAAGTTGGCGTGGTCGTCCGGATTGAGCTTGTAGCCCATCGAGGCGAGCTTCTCCTGGCAATAGATGACGGTCTCCCAAGCATTGCGGGCCGTGCCGTCCAGGGTGATGCTCTGGGCCTTGCCGAGGTCGGTGACCGTGCTGCCGACGGCGTCGATGCCGCCGGTGAACTTGCCGTCATTCCAGGTGTCCTGCGCCCAGACGGCGGCGTTGGCCGCCAACTTGGCCATCATCATATAGCCAACCGCCTTGGTCATACGTCCGTAGTAAGCGGTGCCCAGCGCGGTGTTGCTTCCCTCGGGGAGGGTCGGGATGATCTCGGTCAGCTCGTCACGCACGAACTTGTACACCTCGCTTCTGCTCGCCTGGGAGGCTTCGGCGACGCTCATCTTGCTGGAAGTGACGATGGGCACGCGGGCGAACATACTGACCGCCTGCATATAGAAGTACGCGCGGATGGCGCGGATCTCGTTGATGTAGTCCTGCAGGAAGGCCTCGCCGCCGGCGTCCAGCATCTCCTGGATGTCGTCGATGCTGCTGTTGCACAGACCGATCAGCTTGTACTGGAAGGACCACGCATAATTGATGTTCGCGTGGGACTTGTCCCAGGTCTGGAGGAAGATCTGCTGGTGGGCACCGCCGTCGACCCAGTCGCTGCGGCGACCCTGGTTGAAGCAGAGGTCGGAGGAGAACTCGGACAGGTAATGGAAGTTCTCGCGGCCGCTGTCGCAGTCGTAGCACAAACCTTGTCTGCCCATGGCAGTGTAGAGCGAGGCGACAGCATTCAGGTAAACGAGCGTCGAATTGCTGTATGCCTCTTCCTTGGAGAATTTGCTATAAGCCGTTTCCTCAAGAAAACCGGAGCAGCTGCTGAGAAGCACAACCGCCGAAAGAAGAATCGCAGATAATATCTTTTTCATAATTCTATTTCTTTTAAACAACTCAACCGTGTCCTAGAAAGAAAGCGTAACCCGGATCGTGTACGTCCTGGACAGCGGAGTGACGTTGCGCGCATCCACGCCGCCGTTGATGCTCTGGGAGTTGATCATCGGGGTCAGGCCGGAGTATCCGGTCAGGGTCGCCACGTTGTTGCAGGAGAGAGCCACGCGGGCGTTCTGGATGCCCTTGATGGCCTTGGTGAAGTTGTAGCCGATCGTGATGTACTCGATGTTCACGTAATCTCCTTTTTCAAGCCAGTACGAAGAATGGCAGAAGTCGTAGATGTTGAGCTCGGGAGCACCCTTCATCACGTTCATCACCGGGAAGCTGCCCATATAGTTGAGCGAGTTGCGGGTGAAGTTGTAGATCTTGTGGCCGAATGCACCGGTCATCTGGGTGGAGATGTCGAAGTTCTTGTACTGGAACTGGATGCTGAGGTTGCCCGTGACTTTCGGGATGACCTGGCCGAGGATCTCACGGTCGCCCGTGTTCGACTGATCGACTTTGCCGTCGCCGTTCAGATCCTTGAGCACGAAGAGGTTATGTCCGTTATCATCCTGCTTGAAGCCGTCAGCGACGGGGAGGCGGAAGATACCGACCGGGTAGCCCTCACCCATATAGGTGACACCCGTGTTGGAGGTAAGGCCGCTGCCGGAGGCGCTGGCGAGGGTCACCCACTCGGAGGTCGTCAGTTCCTCACCCCTGTACGTACCGTGCAGGGAGACCAGCTTGTTGGCGTTGTGCGCCATATTCGCGCTGACGGTGAGTTTCATATCACGCTTCTTGATGATGTCGCCGGACACGGAGACCTCGATACCGTTGTTGGTCATCTCGCCCATATTGGCAAGCAGCGTGTTGTAGGTGAACGGCGGCACGGAGACCTGATAGGTGTAGAGCAGGTCCTTGGTCGTGGAACGATAGTAATCGATCACGGAACGCAGACGTCCGTTGAGCGCGGTCAGGTCGAGACCCACGTCGAAGGTGTACTTCATCTCCCACTTCAGGTCGGGATTGGAGTTCGACGTGATACCGTAAGTGACGGTGCTGTTGCCGTTGAAGGTCGTCGAGCCGGTCGGCTGCAGCATCTGCAGGGAATTCAGGGCGCTGATGGCATCCTGGTTACCGGTCACACCGTAACCGACGCGCAGCTTGACGGTCGAGAAGACCTTCTGGTTCTTCATGAACTCCTCGTTGCTGATGACCCAGGCGGCGGAAGCCGAAGGGAAGAAGCCCCACTTGTGGTTGGCTCCCAGCTTGGAGGATCCGTCCGTACGGGCGTTGAGGGTGATGACGTACTTGTTGTTGAACATATAGTTCAAACGGGCCATGAACGACAGGAGGTTGTTCTTGCTCGCGGAGGAGGACACGTCGCCGTAACGGACCACGGCGCCCGCCTGCAGGTTGTAGTACTTGAAGTAGTTGGTGTCGAAACCGCTGGCGCCGCCGCTGTTGCTGAAGGAATAGTACTCCTGCGCCTCGGCGAGGGCCAGGGCGTTGATGGAGTGCTTGCCGATCTCCTTGTTGTAGTTCATCTGGAAGCTGGCCATCCAGTTCCTGCGGTAGCTGTTGGACACGCTCGCGCTACCACGGGAGGAGCGGGAGCTGTACAGGTCGTTCGGTGTGTAGGACTGGCTCAGGCCGGCGCTGGCGTCGAAGGAACCGAAGAGGCTGGCGGTCAGGCCGGGGATGATCGTGTAGGTCGCACGGCCGCTGGCGTTGACGCTCAGGGTCTTGCTCTTGGACTCGGACTCGAGCACCTCTCCCGGGTGGGTCATCATGGACGCGACGTTGTTGTCCACGTCCCAGATGCCCGTCTCCGTATTCCTGTGGGCAGGATAGGTCGGGTTGTAGGTCAGCGCACCCGCCCAGATGCTGTTGTTGACAGAATTGGACGTGCGGTAGCCGGCGGTCAGGTTCATCTCGAGGTTGAGCTTGCCGTTCAGTGCTTTCTGGCTGGCATTGAAACGGGCGTTGTAGTTCTTGTTGTCCGTGCCCCTGACGACACCGTTGCGGTCATTGACATTGATGGATGCACGCATGCTGCTCTTGGACGTGCCCTGCGAAATGGAGATGCTGTGCTGGTTCTGCATCACGACAGGATTCTGGATCCACTCATACCAATCCGTGCTGGCGCCCAGATCGGAGGAGAGGCTTCCGGCGCCATATTTCCGGTACTCCTCGGGGGAGAGCATGGCGATCCGTCCGTAACGCTGGCTGACGCCGACCTGGCCGTTGTAGGTAACCTGGGTGCGGCCCTCCTCGCCACGGTTGGTCGTGACGACGATGACGCCGGCAGCACCGCGCGAACCATACTGGGCCGTCTCGGAAGCATCCTTCAGGACGGAGATCTCGGCGATGTCGCCGGGAGCCATGTTGGCAAACGTGGAGATATTGGAGAACACGCCGTCGATGATCACGAGCGGGTCGCTACCGCCGGACAGCGAGGAGGTACCACGCAGGCGGATGGTCGGCGTGGAGTTGATGTTGCCGCCGCTGTTGGACATCACCAGTCCGGGAACCTTGCCCCGGATGGCGTCCAGCGGAGTGCCGATGAAGCCTTCGTTCATATCTTCGGCCTTGACTCTTTCGACCGTACCGGAGACGGAGCGCTTGTTGCCCACCGCATAACCGACGACGATCGTCTCGTCAAGCATCTCCGTGTCGATGGCGAGGGTGACATCGATATTCCTTCTCCCGCCGACGGCGATCGTCGCCGTCTGGAAGCCGATGGAAGAAATCTGCAGCGTGGCATTCGAAGGAACCCCGGAGAGGGAGTATTTGCCGTCGAGATCGGTCACCGTACCGATGGTCCCGCCCTGCACACGGACGCTCGCGCCGATGACCGGCAAGCCGTCCGTGTCAACGACGGTACCGCTGACAGTGATGTTCTGGGCAAACATACTTAATGACAACAGAGCCGCACATAACACGGTCACTGCACGCAGAAAAAAGATTCTGATTTGCATGTTAAGTAGTTTTGATTAGTTAATAATAGGTGGTAGAAATGGATTAGCGTGCCTGAAGGGCGATACCCTCCCTGTCAGGAGCGTTGAGGACATAGCTCTGGTCCTCGAGGATCATCGTGGCGCCTTCCTCGGGCGTGTACTTCGGCCAGTTGGGCAGGCCGGTCTTCTTGCCGACGTTGGGATCGCCGTTGGCCATAAAGTTGTACAGGGCCTTCGCCATCTTCTTGGACAGGTTCCTCGGATACTGGCCGCCGCCGGTGTGGGACACCTGCAGGTCGGTATTCATAAACCAGAAAGCGATGTCCATCGTATGGAAGGCGTGCAGACGGCCGTCCAGGATGGGCGGCTGCCAGTCGAACCAGGCCACGTACACAGGAGCGCCCTGCTTGTACTTGAGGTTGGCGGTGTTGAGGACGCCGCTGCGGGAGCTGGCGATCACGTCGTTGATCTCGATCGGGAGCTTGTTCGGGAAGATCTTGGCATAGGCATCGTACACGGCCGCGGCCTTGTCGGCACCGACGCGCTGGGCGAGCATCTCGATGACCTCCTCACGGGAGGAAGCGTGCTTCTTCGCGTCGTCGCGGGCGGAAGGACGCTCGGCGGTCGTGGAGCATATGATCATAGGGACGTTGGCGCAATGGTCGCTCTCGAAGAAGTTGCCCACGGGGATGTGGTCGCCGTCGGCGATCGGGCCGAAGCCTCCACGGCCGGTGGTGGTGTGTGTCCTCGCATACTCACGCTGCGCCCTGTTGGCGAGCGCCATATACTCCTCGAACGGCATCTCCTGGAGCTTCTTCATATCGCCGGGCTTCAGACCGGCTTCCTTGAGGATGGCCTGGCCGATGCCCTGGGCGTACTCCTTGTTGATGGCCGAAGTGCTGTTGCCGCTGAGGGCGACGGCCTTGTGGATCAGGCCCTTGGTCTCGGGCATCGCCACGAGGTTGCAGACTTTGGAGCCACCGCCGCTCTGGCCGATGATGGTCACGTTGTTCGGGTCGCCGCCGAAGTTGGCGATGTTGTTGTGCACCCACTTGAGGGCCTCCACGAGGTCGAGGATACCCACGTTGCCGGAATCCTTGAACTTGGGATCGACCTCCGAGAAATCGGTGAAGCCGATCGAGTTCAGACGGTGGTTGGGCGACACGAACACGGCATTGTTGTAGTGGGCGAAGTTCTCGCCGTGATACTCGTGGTGCTCGATGTTGTTGCCGCTGGAGAAGCCGCCGCCGTGGATCCACACGATGACGGGGCGCTTGGCATTGTCGAGGCCCGGCGTCCAGACGTTGAGGTTCAGGCAGTCCTCGCTCATGTCGAAGTAGTTCCAGCAATCCAGGAAGGTCGCGATGTTGTTGGGATACTTCATCACGGACTGCGGAGCGCAGGCGCCATAGAACACGGCGTCCTTCACGCCTTCCCAGGGCTGCGGCGGTTTCGCCGGCATAAAGCGGTTCTCGCCGGCCGTGCTGGCGCCGTAGGGGATGCCCAGGAAGGTGTAGGTGTCGCGCATGATGTAGCCGCGCACCTTGCCGTACTGGGTGTTGGCGATGGCGATGTTGTCGCCGATGAACAGCTGCTGGTCGGTGCGGCTGAAGAAGTTCTCCTCCGCGTCGTTCGTGCTGTTGCAGGACACAGCGGCAAAAACGGCGGAGAGCGTCAGGATGGACAGTAGTACTTTTTTCATAATGCGTGTATTGTGAAATTGTTGAATAGTCGTTTCAGCGTGGTCAGAATCCTTCCACCTGCATCCAGTGGAACAGGCTGTCCTTCCAGTCGTCGCTGGTCGTGTTGTTGACGGCGGAGCCGAAACCGCCCTTGCCGTTGCCATAGATGTGGATCTCGGACGGAACTCCGTGCTTCTGCCACTCGAGATAGAGGGACAGGCAGCCGGGCGCCACGTTCTGGTGGTCGGCCCTCGTCGCCACGAAGAGCTTCGGGGCGTTCTCCGGCACGGTCATCACGGTGACGGGCGGACCGTACATCGTAGCCAGATAAGCCGGCATCACGGACGGGTCGGTATTGCGCATCACGGCGTAGATGGCGATGCAACCGCCGGCCGAGAAGCCCAGATAGCCGATCTTGGCGGGATCGATGTTCCACTCCTTCGCGTGGGATTTCACGTAGCGGATCGCCTGCTCGGCGTCCAGCTGCTCAAGCGCCATGATGGGGGAGTGCTCCGGCCGCAGGGACTGGATGTACTCTTCCACCTGGTACACCTCCAGGCCGGAAGGGATGGGGCCGGTGGCGGCACGCGGTGCCTGCTGGCCCTGCCCCGCCTGCGGCTGCGGCCGCTGCTGGGGGCGCTGTTGCTGCTCCGGAGCCGGAGAACCGTCGTGGAGCCTGTATTTCAGGACGAAGGCGGCCACGCCGTGGTCGCGGAACCATTCCGCCACGACGCCGCCCTCGGAAGCCCAGCTGAGGAGCTGGAGACCGCCGCCCGGGAGGATGATGACGGCTGCGCCGGTGGCTTTTTCCTTCGGAGGGATATAGGCGGTGATGGTGGGGATGGAGACGCCCCTGAGGATGAGGGTGTCACCCTGGGGAGAGGTCATGGCCGTTTCGAGGTTGACGGTGCCTTTGTTCCCCGGAATCGGGCCTTCAAATAACGGGACTTGGTTCTGGGCGGAGAGCCGCCCGGAACCAAATCCCAATAAGAGTATAATCAGTAAGAGCCCTTTGCGCATAAAGCTAAGCTTTAATTAGCGCTGGGGGGGACCCTGGGGTGCACCGCCCTGCGGACGTCCGCCGGGGGCTCCGCCGGGAGCGCCACCGGGAGCGCCGCCCTGGCCGCGCATACGGTTCACGGCCTGATACTGGCCGGGACGCACCGTGTCAAGCCAGTTCGCGTCGGTACGCGGCTTGTCGGAACGCTCGACGGAGTGGACCTTGAGGTTCAGGCCCTCGATGACGATTCTGTCAAGGAAGGAGTCAAGCTCGTTCCAGAACCACTTGATCGGGAGGAGAGCCATGGCGTGGTCGCCGCCGAAGTACTCATAGAGCATATAAGGAACGTCCATACCGTAGAGCTGCTGGGCCACGTAGTAGGGGCCGAAGCCGTGGCGGTTCGGATTGCGCTCCATATCGAAGGTGACGGTCGGGTCGGCGGAGCCGTGGAAGAAGCACATCGGGCAGGGTTTCTTGTCCCACTTGAGCTCCGTGTCGTTGTCGCCGGTCAGATAGACCGCACCGGCCATGGGGACGACACCGGCGTAGTTGAAGTTGGCGGGAAGTCCGCTCTCCTTGGCGGTCCTGTGGTTCGTGCAGAGATAGTACTCGGCGTTCATGCTGTTGATGGCGCCGGCGCTGCTTCCGCTGATGACGATCTTCTCAGGATCGATGTTGTACTCGGCGGCGTGCTTGATCAGCCAGAGCGTAGCGGCATAGATGTCCTCGACGCCGATGTCGATCGAATACTGGAAGGCATTGTACCCCTCGGGAGGCGTGATGGCCGGCTTGCCGTCGCGGCCGCGGGCGGAGCCGAGGCGGTAGTCGATGGCGACGCAGACCCAGCCTTTCTCGCAAAGGTGGTCATACAGAGGGTTGAGGAGGGCGTCCACCCTGGAGCCCATGGCCCAGGCGCCGCCGAAGGAATAGATGAAGACCGGGCGTTTGCCATCCGTCTTCTGGCCCTTGAACTGATAGATGTCCATCAGGATGGGCTTGCCGTCGCGGACGACGAACTCTACGGTGTTCATGTCCGCTTTGGACACGATCTGCTGCGCCTGCTGCTGGGGCTGTGCGTTGGCGTGAATCGCCAGGCCCAGGATCAGCGCCGCACCGAGAATCATAAATTTCTTCATGGTTTGATGGTTGTTTAAAAGGTTTACAGTAGTAGTGTTTTTAAGCAATTGGTTGTCAGTTGGTTGTCTTTAAGGACGAGGGCCGCCGGGTGCACCGCCGGGCATCCCGCCGGGCATCCCGCCCCGCATGCCGCCGCGCTGCGCGGCAGCCTTCTTGGCCGCCTCCATCTCTTCGAGGCCGCCGAGCCAGCGGGACAGGGAATTGAGGAGCTCCGCACGGCAATACTCCATGTTGTCGTTCATGTTGTATTCCTTGAGGTTGAAGCCCCATCCGTGGACGCCTTTCGGGAAGATGTGCATCTCGGCCGTGACCTTGTTCTGGAGGCAGGCCTCATAGAAGCGGAGGCTGTTCTGGGGCGGGACCACCATATCGTCGTAGCAGAGCGTGATGAACACCGGAGGGGTGTCGGGCGTGACCTGCTTCTCGCAGGAGAATTTCTCCACGAGGGCGTCGCGCTGCGCCTGCCGGGCGAGATACTCGTCCATAGGGTAGGCGGCGCGGTCGTTCCAGGCGGCGTCGTTGCCGAGAAGGGCGCTGCGCGTGCCGCCGTGGGTGATGGCCGCATCCATGGAGATCACGGGATAGACCAGGATGCCGAAGTCGGGACGCGTCACCGGGTCGTCGTAGAGGACCACGCCGCTGGCCGCCAGATGGCCGCCCGCGGAGAAGCCCATTATGCCGACCTTCTTGACGCCGAGTTCGTCGCCGTGGCTGCGGGCGTAGCGGAAGGCGTTGTGGACGTCCTCGAGGGGAGCGTCCCAGGTGCCGTTCGGCATACGGTACTTCAGCACGCCGACGGTCACGCCCTGCTTGACCAGCCAATCGGCGGGGTAGATGCCTTCGTTATAGGTCGCGATCAGAGCATAGGCGCCGCCGGGGCAGACGATGACCATCTGGCCGTTGGGATTCTTCGGCTGGTAGATGTCCATCCGGGCGTATTCGGCCACGTTGGTCATGGAGCCGGACTGGTCGATGGATTCCGCTCCGCGCGGGGTGGTGGGATGCTGCATGGCAGCGGCCATGGTCTCGACCTTCTTCGCGATGACGGGGTCGTCCGCCACCGCCTTGGCGGCGGCCTTGGCGTCCTTCGCGTAGAAGAATACGGTCCTGTCGGGGCGCAGGCCGATATTGGGCTGCGCCAGGAGGGAGAGGGTCATCGTCGCGAACGCGACGGCCAGGAACAATCTCTTCATAAGCGATTATTTACCGAGGAGATACTGGACGGGAACGTCGAGGCGGGAAGCCCAGGAGCCCTCCACGTGGGACAGACCCGGGAACACCTTGCTGACATAATGGGCATCGTCCCAGCCGGCGTCCTTGAACATCTTGTCCAGACGGTCCTGATACTTCGGATACTGGGCGTCGAGGGTCTGGTCGCCACGGTCCATATACATCTTGCAGCTGTTGGGCTTGAGATTCGCCTTCAGGTAATCGACATAGCACTGGTTGGCCTGGTCGATGGACTCCTGCTCGGCGCCGTAGTTGGTGATGTAGAGGACGGAGTGCGTCGAGAGGCAGCCTGCGCCGCCGAACACCTCGGGATACTTGGTCACGGCATAAGAGGAGATCAGGCCGCCCATGCTGGAACCCATATGGAAGGTGTGGTCCCTGTCCTTGCGGGTCGAATAGGTCGCGTCGATGAAGGGCTTCAGCTCCTCGACGAGGAACTTCAGGTAGTTGTTGGCCAGGAGGTCGCCCTCGCCCATCCGCTTGCTCTTGGAGTACTCCTTGAGCTCGGGGGAGTAGAGGTCGAACACGTCCTCGGGGAAGTATTCCTGGCTGCGGGTGCGCATCGCGTTGGCCACGCCGACCACGATGCAGTTCTGGATCTTGCCTTCGGCGATCAGGCCGCCGACCACTTCGTCCACGCACCACTCCTGGTGGTTGAACATCTTCTCGGCGTCCCAAAGGTTCTGTCCGTCGCTCATATAGATGACGGCGTATTTCTTGCTCTTCGTGTAATTGTCCGGTACCCAGACATATACATTTCTCGGCGTGACCAGCCCGGACGGGGACTCGAAGTTCGGGTAGAAGTCAAGCTTGCCCACGGACACGTTGGGCTTGTCGGGGTTGCCGTCGCCTACGGTGCCGGCCGTCTTGTCAACGCCGCAGGCGCTGAGAAGAAAGAGCGCGGCAGCGGTAACTGTCAGAATCTTAGAGAGTTTCATGGTCTGATTATGGATTGGTTATCATTAAATGCAAAAGCACTTTCCAAATTTAGTCACGCTATTGGAAAGTGCTTTTGCACAATTGTGCCGAAATAATGCAGTATTTATTCGATGGCGAAATTGATGCCGCCCATCTGCCAGGCCTCGACGCTCTTGACGGCCGTGGCGTTGCCGAAGGCTTTGACATAGACGCCGGTGCTCTCCTTGAGGATGGGATAGGCGCGCAGCATGGCCCAGGCCTTGTCGTTGACGAACACTTCGACGATGGTCTTGTCGATGAAGATCTTCACTTTCAGGGACTCGTCGTTGCCGTAGGCGAAATCGGCGATCTCCGGGGTCCTCGGGACAAACATCTCGGAGAGGGAGCTGTGCGAGTGGTCCATAACCAGGCGCCAGCTGTTGCCGCCGCGCTGCGAAACCATTCCGGCGTCGCGGATGAAGGAGATCGTGGTGTACTCCCGCTGCTTGGGATCCGCGAGGACCTTGATCTCGAAGTTCGGGGTGGAGCCGTCGAATTCCAGGTCGATCTCCATCGCGTCGCCGTTGATGCCCTTCAGCTGGACTTCCTTGTTGGCCGGAACGGCTACGTTGGCGAGGGTCTTCTTCTCCTTGCGGAAGGTCTGGTAGCCGTCGAACGGACGGATGTAGAGGTTGTCCTGGGCGTCGATCGAGAGCACCTGAGGCAGGGTGAAGCATTCCACGTTGGTGCCGGGGATGATCTCGAGGGGCTTGACGTTGTAGAGCGCGACGACTTCGCCGCTGCCGTCAGGGATGGGGAACGCAGAAGGGGCGTGGGTGCCGCCGGGACGCGCCGGGCCCTCGTTGATCTGGGCGCCCGCGGTCACGTGGAAGATCTGCTCCCGGGTGTCATAATTGCCGATGAGGTACTTGGCGCCCCGCCTGTGGGAGAAATGCAGCAGCATATATTTGCCGTTGTTGCCGATAGGCAGGAAATACGGGCAGCCGCCGTCGTCGCCCACCGCGGAGAACCAGTCGTCCTGGATGAACGGGTGCACGTATTCCCATTTCACGAGGTCCTTGCTGCGGAAGAGATAGCCGTTGCACAGCCTCGTATTGGCGGGACCGGCGGGGATGGCGCCGCCCGAGAGGGCGTAATAGAAGTCTCCGTTTTTCCACACGCAGGGGTCGAACAGGGAATAGCTCAGGCCGTCGTTCGCGATCGAAGGAGCGATATACCCGACCTTGTCCCAGTTGAGCAGGTACGGGTCGTCGGCGGTGGCGAACATATTGCCGACGCCCATACCGTTGTACACGGCCACGACCCGGCCGTCGGCCACGGTCGTCCCTCCCGAGAAGCAGGACCGCTCCTCGTTCGGATACAGGGCCAGGGGCAGGTCCTTCCAGTTGTACATGTCATCGCTGACCGCATGGCCCCAGTGCACGCGCGGATCGGCGGTGGGGTAGGCCTGGTAGAACAGATGCCATTTGCCGTTCCAGTAGCAGAGACCGTTGGGGTCGTTCAGCTGCTTTTCCGGGCTGGTGAAGTGGTAGATGGGACGGTGGTCCAACGCGTCCAGTGCGGCCATGGTCTTGCGGTTCTCCTTGAACCACTGCAGCATGGAATTGGTCTTGAGCTGCTCCAGCTGCGTCGCCTCGTCGTTGGAGAAAGTGAACTTCTCCGCCTTGGACGGGCCCGTCGCGGTGGGCATCACAAAGCCCTGTGCGCCTGCACTCAGGGTAATCGCCATGAACATGGCTAAAAGAATGCTTTTTTTCATGATTTATGCGGTGTGATTGGTGATTAGTCCGGCTGAAATTCTTCGAATCAAATATAATAAATATATAAATGTATACCTATCACAATCGCGCCAATAATTGGTAGGATATCGCGCGGACCCGGAGCAGAAAAAATGGGCGTAAATGGTCGTAAAACCGCGATTTGTCGGGAGGAAGTATAAATTTTCTGCCAAAAAATGAAACAATAGTTAAAGTGCAAAGGGATAATTGTGCATAAATTTGGGAACAATTTTGTACACACAGGTATTAACACTAAAAACTAATGCAATGCAAGTGAACAACTATTGGCACAAAATGTTGCTGCTCACGGCGTTCTCCCTCCTGTCCGTGAGCGTTTTTGCACAGGCAGAGAAAGTCCGTCTCTACGAAGGCAAGGCTCCCGGTTCCGAAAACTGGACCCAGCAGGAGTATCTCTTCGAATATACTACCGCCATGAACCCCGGTGAGGTAGGCGAATGCATTTTGAACGTCGTGGATCCCGAGCTTTGGGTCTATCTCCCGGCTCAGGGCACGGAGACCGGTGCGGCCGTCGTCGTCTGCCCCGGTGGCGGCTTCACCGCCCTGTCCTGGCACCAGGAAGGCCCCAACGTGGCCCGCTGGTTCGCCGCGCACGGCATCGCCGCCTTCGTCCTCAAATACCGCATCGCCTACTCCGGCGGCGATTACGAGGAGGCGAAATATGTCGCCGACCACTCCTATGGCAATCAGGGCCGCGACGCCCGTATGCGCGAGCTTACCGAGAAGCACGCCAAGATCGCCGAGGAGCAGGGCTATGACCGCAAGATGGCCTGGGACGACGGTCGCGTCGCCATTACCTACATCCGCAAGAACGCGGAGAAATACCGTGTCAACCCGGATGCCATCGGCATCATCGGCTTCTCCGCCGGCGGCAACGTAGTCTATCACGTCGCGCTCGACCACGACGAGATGAGCCGTCCGAACTTCCTGGGCATGTTCTATCCGGCCTGGTTCGAGGACAAGGTGCCTGCCGACCCGATGCCGCTGTTCATCGCCGCCAGCACCAACGAGGCCTCCTCGTCCAACGGCTTCGGCGACACGCCGGCCCTCTACAACGCCTGGAGCAAGACCCGCCAGCCGCTGGAGATCCACTCCTTCACGAGGGGATTCCACGGTTTCGGCTACCGCGAGAACGGCCAGTCGGTATACATCTGGACGACGCTGTTCTACAACTTCCTCGACAACTGCGGACTGCTGAAGAAGAAATAGATTCTATAACCTATTATACCCACAATTACTAACTACAAAAACAAACCACAATGAACAAAAAACTTATTTCAAAGTTGTTTATGTCTTTGTGCCTGACGCTCGCCAGCGTGACCCTGTTCGCTCAGGGCAACGTCTCGGGTGTGATCAGTGATCCTGACGGACTCCCGATCCCGGGCGCCGCAGTCTTGATCCAGGGCACGAGGACGGGTGTTGCAACCGACATCAATGGTAAGTATTCCCTCAATGTGACGGGCAACAATCCTTCCCTTGAGATCTCCTGCATCGGCTATGTGACGCAGGTCGTTCCCGTGAACGGACGCTCTACGATCAATGTCGTCCTCGAAGAGGAGTCGACGATCCTGGACGAGACCCTCGTCATCGGTTACGCCGTCGGTAACAAGCGTTCCGTATCCGGTGCCGTCGAGAAGGTTACGGCCGAACACCTGAACAAGGGTTATGTGGCCAACGCCATCGAGGCTATCGCCGGTAACGTCCCGGGCCTGCTCATCACCAGCCAGGGTAGCAACATCAACGGCAGCCCGACCGTCCGACTGAGAGGTACTACCTCCCTGTCCGGCGGCAACGACCCTCTCGTCATCATCGACGGTGTGTTCTCGAACCTTTCGGCTCTCCAGAACCTGAATGTCGAGGACCTCGCCGACCTGACGGTCCTGAAGGACGCTTCCGAGACGGCCCAGTACGGTAGCCGCGGTGCGGCCGGCGTCATCGTCGCCACCACCAAGCGCGGCGAGCGCGGCACCTCCAGCGTGGAGTACAGCGGCCGCTTCGGTATCAGCACCATCGCCCGCGAGATCCTCCCGCTGAACGCCACGCAGTGGAGGCAGCTCGTCGCAGACATCTGCCCGGGCTCCGGCTACGATATGGGTTATGACACCGAGTGGATGAAGTGGGTGCGCAACGATCATCCGATGCAGAACAGCCACTCCATCTCCCTCACCCAAGGCTCGGAGAACTTCAATATGCGTGCTTCCCTCGGCGCCAACCTCCAGAACAGCTTGATCAGGGAGACGAGCAACAACAACTACAACGTGAACTTCTCGGCCCAGCAGAAAGCTCTGGCCGGCAAGCTCGTCTTCGACCTCAACGTCCGCGCTTCCCAGCGTGACCAGAAGAACATCAACAACCCCATGTCCGGTGCCCTTACCTACAACCCGACCTTCCCCGGTTTCCGTAACCCGGAGACGGACAAGTGGGACCGCGACCCGAACTCCATGATGGCAGGTCACCCGGGCGAGTCTTTCGATGCCCCGACCTACACCACCACCAACAACATCACGACTTCCGGCAAGATCACCTGGAACATCATCCAGGGTCTTCAGCTGAGCGCCTTCGGCAGCTTCACCCGCATGCTTACTTCGTACAAGACCTACTCTCCGACGACCATCTCCACGAGCGTGGGTACCGCGACGATCCGCAACACGGACCGTACCGACATGATGGGCAACGTCCAGCTGTCCTATGTCAAGACCTTCGGCAAGCACGAGATCAACGCCCTCGGTCTGGTGGAGGCCCAGAAGGTTGAGAGTTTCACCAATTCCAGTTCCACTTCCAACTTCGACACCAACAAGTTCGGTTTCAACCGAATGGATGCCGGTTCCGAAGTCAAGTACGGCAACGTCACTTCCAGCGCCACGGCCAACCAGCTGCTCTCCTACATGGCCCGTCTGAACTACATGTACGACAGCCGCTACGTGCTGACCGCCAACTTCCGTGCTGACGGTTCCTCCAAGCTCGGCGCCAACAACAAGTGGGGCTTCTTCCCGTCCGCTTCCGCGGCCTGGATCATCACGAACGAGCCCTGGATGAAGGGCCTGAAGTACCTCAACAACCTCAAGCTCCGCGTCGGTTACGGTCTGACCGGTAACCAGGATGCCATCTCCGCTTACAATTCCCTGCAGGTCATGACCCCGACGGGTGTCACGACCTACGACGGCATCCCGACCGTTACGTACGCCATCACCTCGAACGCCAACCCCGACCTCAAGTGGGAGACCAAGGCGACCTTCGACGTCGGTCTTGACTTCGCGTTCCTCCGCTCCAGGATCTCCGGTACCATCGACTACTACCGTTCCCGGACCACGGACATGCTCTACACCTATGACGTCCCTGTCCCTCCGTTCACGTACACGAGACTGCTCGCCAACATGGGTGAGATGACCAACAACGGTATCGAGTTCGCGATCCGCGGCGACATCATCCGCAGCAAGGACTGGACCCTGAACGTGTCCGCCAATGCGGCCTACCAGGTCAACAAGCTCATCTCCCTGCACGGTACCTACAACGGTGAGGAACTGACCACGCCGAAGTACGTCGTCGTGGCTGCCCAGGGCGGCGGCGGTCTGACCTCCAACACGGGTGTTACCTACATGACCGAAGGCAAGCCGGTCGGCATCTTCCGTCTCCCCGTCCACGACGGCTTCGAGGTAGACACTCAGGGCCACAACCACTACAAGGTAAAAGACCTTGACGGCAACGGCATCGACCTCTCCGACGAGGGCGACCGCGAAGAGATGGGTCAGGCCATGCCTAAGGTCACGGCCAACATGACCATCAACCTGCGCTGGAAGGACTTCGATCTCGCCACCCAGCTCCAGGGCGCTTTCGGCCACAAGATCTACAACTACACCTCCATGGCTCTGCATGACCTCAGCGGTTTCCCGATGTACAACGTCCTCTATGAGGCCATCGAGGACAACATCTACGGTCTGGCCCACACCTCCTACTATCTGGAGAACGGCGACTACGTGAACATCGCCTACATCACGCTCGGTTACAACCTCCCGTCCAGCATCACCAGGAATTCCCTGATCAAGGGCCTCCGGGTCGCTCTCTCCTGCAACAACGTAGCTACGATCACCGGATACTCGGGTCTGACCCCTATGATCAACTCCGCTGCTGTCAACGGTGGTATCGATGCCCGCAACGTCTTCCCGATCATGCGGACGTTCACGCTCCAGCTCAATCTTAAGTTCTAATGTAAACCCCCAATTATTATAGCATTATTATGAAAAAATTATACTTTGCATTATTTGCAATCATTGTAATGATGGCTTCGGGGTGTGAAGGTTTCCTTGATGAGAACCCGAAGAGCGCATTCATCGGCGTTGAGGCTTATTCCAACCCGAAACTTGTCTATATCAACTGCGTCGCATCCCTGTACGTTCCGAACACGATTCCCAATCTTTCGGAATTCGACCAGGTCCTGTACTACTTCGACAACTGTGCGGCCGACATGGTGATCACGCCGGGTCGTCGTAACGGTTGGGTGGACGGCGGTCCTCACCAGCAGATCTTCCAGCACGATATCGACGAAACTTTTGGAAAGTTGGCGAATGCCTGGAACGCCTGCTATACCTATATCGCCCTCTGCAACCGCTCCCTGGACCAGGTGAAGCAGATTCTCGAGGATGGCGGTGACCCGGATGTCCTGAATCCCTACATCAGTGAGATCTCCATCCTGCGCGACATCTATTATATGGTGGCGCTTGACTACTGGGGACGTATTCCTATCGTCGAGTCCGGCAGCATGAGCATTGCTGATGTGAAGCAGTCCTCTCGCAGCGAGGCCCTCGCCTGGCTCATCAACGATGTTTCTACCCTCATCCCCAAACTTCCGAGCGCCCAGGCGCAGAAAACCGGTGAGTTCTACGGCCGTATGACCAAGGCCATCGGCTACACCCTGCTGATGAAACTCGCGCTCAACTCCCCGATCTGGTCGCTTGACAACTGGGAGAACAGCCCGTACATCGCGGAGGTCGTCAAGGACAACTATCCTGACGCCCATCAGTTTGCCGACTCCGCTCCCGTGGTGGACGGCAAGGACCGCGACGACGACTCGATCATCTTCCCGAAGGACCTCATCAAGACCGGTCGCTATGAGTACAACATGGACGGTGTCTTCGACAAGGTGACCGCCGCCGGCAAGCAGTACAGCATCAAGTGCCCGGACGGGACGAGCCGCAACGCCTGGGAGACCGTCATCTGGTGCCAGGAGCAGGTTGAGAAGGAAGGCTACAAGCTCGCGACGAACTTCGGCGACAACTTCACCACCAACAACAACGCGACTTCTCCTGAGAACATCTTCGTGATGCCTATGGATGAGATCACCCGTTTCCAGTCCACCGTCTTCTTCAGCATGAACTTCGACCATGCCAAGCAGATCGGCATCTCCATCGCCTGCAACGGCCCGATCTCCACGATCCAGTACGCCCGCCTGAACGGCTATGATCCCGACACCATGACGGCGGCCGATCCCCGTATGGCCCAGACGGTGTACTTCGGTGTCCAGAAGGGCAAGGACGGCGCGCCACTGAAGTCCACCAACGGTACGGGCTTCAATGAGCAGCTGGTGTACTTCCCCGAGTATTCCCGACTTGACTACCAGGAGTCCTATGCCGGTGCGAAGTGGGATTACCTCTTCACCTACGGCGGCCCTCGCGGCGGCAAGAAGCGTGACTGGGACTTCTCCGTGTCCAACCCTGCCATGCTCAACAACAGCGACCGCGTCGTCTGGCGTTATGCCGACTGCGTGCTCGCCGCTGCCGAGGCCTACAAGCGCCTGGGCGATGAGGGCAAGTGCGTTGAGATGTTCAACAAGATCCGCACCCGTGCCGGTGTCGAGACCTACGCTGCTGTCAAGCCGTCCGACCTCCTCGACGAGCGCGCCCGCGAATTCGCGTGGGAGTACGGCCGCCGTACCGACCTCATCCGCTTCGGCATGTTCACCCTGCCTACGGATGACAAGTTCCTCGGTGTGCCTGCCCACACGCTTGGTGGCAAGTACAAAGATGATCCTACCGGTATCACCACCGTGTATCCTATTCCTATTTCCGTGCTTCAGTTGAACTCGAACATGACCCAGAACCCTTGGAAGAAAGGTCCTTGGCTGGGTTGGAAGTAGTGAAATCAGTCAAATAGGTACTATTTTTTCAAACTTTGGCAGAATCCTGCCGCGTGTACGCGCGTTGGCAGGATTCTGTCTTTTTTTGGCAAAATAGGTCGGGTAGGGAGATTGTGCGCATTTTATATTTGTGATGCCGACTACATATGCGCAAACACATGAAAGAACTATTTACCACCCTTTTCCTGCTGGCCCTGCTGGCTGTTTCCTGCTCGGAACGGCAGTCGGTCATCGAGGACTTCGAGGCCGGCAACCTCGACCGCTGGGTGGTGGAAGGCAGCGCGTTCGTGTTCTGCCCCAAGAGTGCCGCCGACAATCCCGGCGTCTCCGGTTCCAAGGGCAATTTCTTCGCAGCCAGCGATTTCGGCGACGCCGACGCGTCGTCCACCTTCTTCGGCAAGATGACCTCCGGGTCTTTTGTCATTTCCCAGGACTATATCAGTTTCCTGATCGGCGGCACCGGCGAGGGTTTCGCCAGCCGTTTCGTGGCTATGGAGCTGCTCGTGGACGGCAAGCCGGTCCGCAGCGCCCGGCCGTTGGGGGCGGACCCCAAGGCGATGAGCTGGAATTCCTGGGACGTCCGCGATTTGAAGGGCGAGAGCGCCAACATCCGCATCCGGGTGGACTCCCTGCCGCCCCGTATGCGCAATCCGCTGGCCCGCTACATCCTCGTGGACCAGATCGTGCAGTCCCGCAAGAAGATGGGCACGTTCAACGACGTGCTCACCATTCCGGTCATGGCCCGGCAGGACTACCTGCTGATCCCGTCTTCCGACAGCGGCACGAACTCGACCCTGTCCATCCTCGTGGACGGCGAGAACATCCTGGGCGTGGCCCAGAACATCGTCCTGGCCAAGGACGTCAAGGATTACGACATCCCCGTGGACATTTCCGCCTATAAGGGCAAGATCCTGGATGTGGTGTTCACGAACATCGACGACAACGACATCACCGCGAAGGGCATCACCCAGAGCAGCGAACGCATCGCGCAGTACGAAGAGCCGTACCGCCCGGTGTACCATTTCTCGCCGGACTTCGGCTGGACCAACGACCCCAACGGCATGGTCTTCGCCGACGGCGAATACCACCTGGCCTACCAGGCCAATCCCTACGGCACCAGGCACTCCAACATGCATTGGGGCAACGCCGTCTCCACCGACCTGATCCATTGGCAGGACCTGCCGTTCATCGTGGCCCCGGATGCGCTGGGCGCTATCTTCTCGGGCAGTGCGGTGGTGGATGCCGACAATACTGCCGGATTCGGGGCGAATGCCATCGTGGGTATGTACACCTCGGCCGGCCAGACCCAGAGGCAGAGCATCGCCTACAGCACCGACCGCGGCCGGACCTATACGAAATATGAGGGTAACCCGGTCCTGGACGATGCCGAGAAGCAGCCGAACTTCCGGGATCCGAAGCTGCTGCGCTACGGCGACAAGTGGGTCGTCTGCGTGGCCGCCGGCGACGTGATCGCCTTCTACGAATCAGTTGACTTGAAGAACTGGAGGAAATTGAGTGAGTTTGGTCGGGGCATCGGCTCCCACGCAGCCGTCTGGGAATGCCCCGACCTCCTCCGGTTCGAGGTCGGCGGCAAGGAGAAGTGGGTGCTCATCGTCAACATCAACCCGGGCGGCCCCAACGGCGGCAGCGTGGGCCAGTATTTCATCGGCAGTTTCGACGGTACGGCCTTCAAGGCCGACCCGCTCCCGTATCCGCTGTGGATCGACGAGGGTATGGACGACTACGCCGGCGTGACTTTCAGCGGCACCGGCGACCGCCACATCTTTATGGGCTGGATGAGCAACTGGCTGTATTCCGGTTCCGTGCCGACGGAGCGCTTCCGCAATGCGATGACGATCCCGCGCGACCTTTCGCTCAAGCACGACGGCAGCCACCTCTTCCTCGCGAGCAGCCCTTCCCCGGAGATTTACGCCGCCCGCACCGCTTCGCGCATCCTTCCGTCCGAATTCAAGGACGGGCGCCTGACCGTCCCGGAGATCCTCCCGGACAACGACGGCGCCTACGAGATCGACTTTACCGTCACCCCCGGCAAATCCCCCTTGTTCCTGCGCCTGTACAACGGCAAGGGCGAGGAGATGCAATACACCTTCGACTTCAACGCGCTGACCCTGACCCTCGACCGCTCCCGCAGCGGCATCGTGGATTTCCACGGGGCCTTCGCCAAGAAGGACATCCTGACCCATCTGGTCCGGCGTCCGTCGTACAAGGTGCAGCTTTTCGTGGACCGTCATTCCACGGAGCTGTTCATCAACGACGGCGACCTGGCCTTTACAAACTGCATGTTCCCGACCGAGGTGCTGAACTCCCTGGAGTTCGCCGGCCCGGACGCGGGGATCTCCGACCTGATCGTTTACACCCTAAAATAGCACTAAAACTTAAATACAAAATCCAAAACAAATGGAAGCAAAAAAAACCAACCTCTCCAAGTTGCTGCCCATCATGTTCACGTTCTTCACCATGGGATTCGTGGATATGGTCGGCACCGCGACCAACTATGTGAAGGCCGACTTTGCGCTGTCTGACACGGTGGCCAACTTCCTGCCGTCGATGGTCTTCCTCTGGTTCTTCTTCCTGTCCGTCCCCACCGGACTGATGATGAACAAGATCGGAAAGCGCAAGACGGTGCTTCTGAGCCTCATCGTGACGGCGCTGGCCCTGGCCCTGCCGATGTGTGCATTCTTCATCAAGTCGATGTACACATTCCCCGTCATGCTGGTTTCCTTCTGCCTGCTGGGCATCGGAAACACGCTGATGCAGGTGTCGCTCAACCCGCTGATCACGTGCATCGTGAACGGGGAGAAGCTGGCGAGTACGCTGACCTTCGGGCAGTTCATCAAAGCCATCGCTTCGTTCGTCGCTCCGCTGATCGCGAGCTGGGCGTCCGTGAAGTATCAGAGCTGGCTGCCGCTGTGCCTGATCTTCCTGGTGTTCGCCATCATCGCCGTGTTCTACCTGGGCGGGACGAAGATCGAGGAGGAAATGCCGAAGGACAAGTCCTCCAGCTTCATCGACTGCCTCAAGCTCCTCGGCGACGGCTCCGTGCTGCTGCTCTTCCTGGGCATCGTGGCCCACGTCGGCATCGACGTCGGCGTGAACACCTGCGCCCCGAAGATCATTATGGAGCGCCTCGCCCTCCCGCTGGAGAAAGCCGGCATCGCGACGAGCATCTACTTCCTGTTCCGTACGCTGGGCTGCTTCTCCGGATCCTTCATCCTGGCGAAGTTCCCGCTGAAGAATTTCTTCGCGATCAGCGTCGCCTGCATGGTACTGTCGATGATCGGGCTGTTCGTCTGCCACACGCTGGTCGGACTGTACATCGCGATCGCCCTGGTGGGCTTCGGCAACTCCAACATCTTCTCGATGGTCTTCTCCAAGGCGCTCCTTTACCTGCCTGAGAAGAACAACGAGCTCTCCGGCCTGATGATCATGGGCCTGATCGGCGGCACGATCTTCCCGCTGCTGATGGGTGTCCTCTCCGACGCGATGGGTTCCCAGGTCGGTTCCGTGATCGTGATCAGCGTGGGCGTCGCCTACCTGATCTACCTGGCCAGTACGTTCCTTAAAAAAGCCAAGGCATGAAGAAAAAGGTAATTGTCGGGATCGGTGAGATCCTGTGGGACATGCTCCCGACCGGCAAGGCCCTGGGTGGCGCGCCGGCCAACTTCGCCTATCACGCCAAGCGCCTCGGCGAGGAAGGCTGGGCGGTCAGCGCCATCGGCGACGACCCGCTCGGAGCCGAGATTATGGACATCGTCACGGACAAGGAGCTGAAGAACCTCATCGCCGTGACGGACAAGCCCACGGGCACGGTCCAGGTCACCCTGGACGACAAGGGCGTGCCGAGCTACAACATCATGGAAGACGTGGCCTGGGACAACATCCCATTCACGCCGGAAATGGAAGCGCTCGCCAGGCGCGCCGACGCCGTCTGCTTCGGCTCGCTGGTGCAGCGTATGGGATCGCGCGATTCCGTGCTCAAATTCCTGCGCGCCACGCGCCCGAAGGCCCTGCGCGTGTTCGACATCAACCTCCGCCAGCACTACTACTCGCCGGAGGTGATCGACGAATCTCTCAAGCTCTCCAACATCCTCAAGATCAACGATGACGAGATCCGTATCGTGGCCGACATGTTCGGTCTCGGCGACGACGACACCGCCGCCTGCCGGGCCCTTGTGGACCGCTACGCGCTCAAGCTCGTCATCCTGACCAAGGGAGCGGACGGGAGCGAAGTGATCACCGCGACCGAAGCCATCCCCCAGAAGGTGGGCAAGGTGAAGGTCGTGGATACCGTAGGCGCCGGCGATTCGTTCACCGCCGCCTTTGTCGTCGCCTACCTGCGCGGAGATTCCCTCTCCGATGCGCAGCGGCTGGCGAACGAGACTGCTGCTTACGTCTGCTCCTGCAAGGGAGCGATGCCTCTCTGATAATGAAGACAACCTCATTTATTCCAACTACAAATTCTAACAAATGAAAAAGTTTTTATCTTTTTTCCTTGCGACAGCGTGCTTGCTGCTCTCCACGATGCAGCTGAACGCTCAGACAAAGTCGGTAAGGGTTAACGTCGCGGACTCCTACGGCCCGGTGATCGGTGCTGCGGTCCAGGTCAAAGGAACGACCAACGGCGCTGCCACCGACATGGACGGTAATGCGACGATTACCAATGTCACCGCACAGTCCGTCCTCGTGATCTCCTGCATCGGTTACACGAACCAGGAGGTGACCGTCGGCAACCTCAACAGCATCAGCGTCGTCCTCCAGGAGGACGCCGAGATGTTGGAGGAGACGGTCCTCGTCGGTTACGGTACCCAGAAGAAGGAATCCCTGACCAGTGCCATCTCCTCCGTCCGTGCTGAAGAGGTCACGCAGACCAAACAGAACGACGTGGTGACGGCCCTGCAGGGCAAGGTCCCCGGCCTGCTCATCCGTCAGGCCGGCGGTACGCCCGGTTCCTTCGGTGCCGACATCAGCCTGCGTGGCTATGGCGCCCCGCTCATCGTTATCGACGGTGTGGTCCGTTCCAGCGGCTATTCCAACAGAAACAAGGGTATCAGCACCGACCTCGAATTTTCCCAGTTGAACCCTGAGGACATCGAGAGCATCTCCGTACTGAAGGACGCCTCCGCGTCCATCTACGGTCTGGGCGCCGCCAACGGCGTTATCATGGTCACGACCAAGAAGGGCCAGACCGCCCGGAAACCGACCATCAACTATTCCAACGTGTTCTCCTTCGGTAAGCCGAAGATGCCTCAAGAGGTTAGCATCGCCGACTACCTGAAGATGACGAACGAAATGTATGACGTGGCCCGCAGGCCCCGTCCGTACACCGACGCAGACATCAAGGCTGCCGAGAACGGCACCCTCCAGAACTTCTCCTGGTGGGATGCGGCCATGAAGCACCACTCCACCACGCAGACGCACAACCTGTCCATCCGCGGTGGCTCCGAGGCGATGACCTACTTCATCTCCGGCAGCTTCAACGACGACCGTTCCATCTACGATTCTCCCGGCAACTACTGGTACAAGAGGTACACCCTCCGCGGCAACTTCACCTTCCAGCTCGCCCCGGACCTGACCATGGACTACCAGACTTCCTTCCGCGCCACTTCGTCCGCCAACCCGGCCAACGACGACGTGTACAACGAGAAGTCCAACATGATCTTCAACTACATCGCCTACTCCGACCGTCTGACCCCGGCCACGACCAAGGACAATCCGAACCACTACACCTATCAGGGTCTGTCCCCGACCGAGAACGTGATGGCGATGATGAACCACAACCTCAACTACACCGACAAGCGGGGCCGTGCGTTCACCAACACGATCAACCTCAACTACAACCCTCACCAGATCAAGGGCCTCCGCCTCATGCTCCAGGGTGCGTACGACTTCAACTACGACGGTACGTACACCAAGAAGACGAGATATCCTCTGTATGACTACGAGACCGACAAGCTCATGGGCTATGGCGGCGATGAGAACTCCTACCGTGAGTCTGTCTCCGAGCGCGAGCGTTTGTATGTCCGCTTCCAGGCCAACTACAGCAAGACCTGGGGCAAGCACAACCTCCAGGCCATGGTGGCCGCCGAGGCGACCAAGATGAACTCCCGCAACCAGACCTCCAAGCGTCTGTTCGGCGACTTCTTCACCAAGCCGACGGTCTCCAGCGGTCTTGAGGATTCCCAGCAGGCTTCCGGCTCCCGCAGCCAGACCGCGACGGCCGGCTACCTGGCCCGCGTGAACTACGAGTATGCGAGCCGCTACCTGGTCGAGCTCATGGGCCGTTACGACGGTACCTATATCTACCAGAAGGGACATCGCTGGGGCTTCTTCCCGTCCTACTCCCTCGGTTGGCGCATTTCCGAGGAGCCGTTCATCAAGAACAACGCTCCCTGGATCGGCAACCTCAAACTCCGCTGGTCCGACGGCAAGACCGGTCTGACGCAGGGCTCCGCTTATGCATATCTGTCCGGTTACACGCGCGGCAGCTCCTATGTGTTCGACGACGGCTCCCTGATGCCGGGCTTCGTGAACAACGAAATCGCCAACACCATCCTCTCCTGGGCCGACGTCCGTATGATGAACGCCGGTATCGACTGGAACTTCTGGCGCGACAAGTTCAGCGGTTCCTTCGATATCTTCCAGCGTATGACCAAGGGTATCGCGGGCCGCAGCTCCGGTTCCACCCCGACCATCCTCGGTGTGACCGAGCCGCAGATCAACGTCGACTCCCGCGTGAACGCCGGTATGGAACTGAGCCTCTCGCACCGCAACCGCATCGGTGAGTTCAACTACTATGTAACCGCCACCGGTACGATCTCCCGTACGATGAACCTCCACATCGAGAGCCAGGCTACTTCGAAGTACTATTCCTCCATGAACTACTACGGCGCCGGCTTCATCATGAACGGCTCCGCCAGCACGCAGAACCGCTGGTCCGACTACCACGGCCTGTGGAAGTACGGCCTCGAAGGCGGCCGCTACACCAGCTGGGAGGATATCTACAACTCTCCCGTGAAGCTCGAGGCCGAGGCCGGTATGCAGAACACCGTGCTTGGCCAGTACAAGCTTTGGGACTGGAACGGCGACGGTTTCATCACCGCCCACGACGTCCAGTACGCCTGGCCTGAGGCCAACCCGTCCTTCCAGTTCGGTCTGAATATGGGCTTCACCTGGAAGAACTTCGACTTCAATATGGTCTGGCAGGGCGCGACGATGACTTCCAAGATCATCTGGCTGCTCCACACCTTCGGATACGGTGGTTACAACAACATCTACACGATGTACCTCGACCGTTACCACGTGGCCGTCCAGGGTGCCGACCCGTACGATCCTACCACCGAGTGGGTCGCCGGTTACTGGCCTGCCCTTATGAAGTCCACCGATGCCAACAACTGGCGTCCGGGTATGTACGACGCCCCGTCCGACTTCACGCAGCTCGATGCGACGTACTTCCGCCTCAAGAGCTTCGAGATCGGCTACAACCTCCCGAAGAACATCGTCTCCAAGATCGGCATGCGTTCCGCCCGCGTTTACGTCGGCGGTACCAACTGGCTGACCCTGACCAACAAGAAGATCGGTGCCTACGATCCTGAGTCCGCGGCCGCCATGCAGTCCAACACCATGCCTGTCATGCGTACCGTGACGATGGGTATCAATGTCAACTTCTAATCCAGTACAGCAATGAAAAAATTATTATACATTCTGTCCGCGCTTGTATGTCTCTCCCTGACGTTCACGTCTTGCGACGCGCTCTTCGACAACCTCGAAGGTGACCTGAGCAAGATGTCCGGTGAGGACATGGCCGCTTCTGATGCCGGCCTCCAGCGGTTGCTCGCCCAGGTGTACTCCTACATCCCGATGAACGCCTATGGCGTGGAGGATCAGTACACGATGAACGCGTGCGACAGCCACGGCGGTGACTACGGTTTCAACTCGAACCCCTACTACGGTATGTACGGCATCCAGACCTTCTGGAACTGGGGTGCCATCCGTACGATCAACCAGTTTATGGAGATCGCCGCGAATGCAGGCGCTGCCGGCACGCTGACCGACACCCAGGCGAAGACTTATGTCGCCGAGGCCCGTTTCGCGCGTGCTTACTGCTACTTCGTGATGGTCCGCAACCTCGGTGGCGTGCCCATCATCGAAGAGGCGCTTGATAAATACTACAATCCCGCCGACGGCAACAAGGATCTCTTCGAAAAGGCTACGCGTTCCACGGAAGAAGAGACTTGGGACTGGGTCATCAAGGAGTTCCAACTGGCTGCCGACGACCTTCCTGAGGTCCCGTCCGGCTTCCACGCCGGCAAGTACGCGGCCCTCGGCATGAAGGCCCGCGCCGCTCTGTACGCCGCCTCCGTGAGTAAGTACTGGAAGGCCCAGGGTGGCATCGAGTCCAGCTTCAAGGCCGTTGCTTCCAAGAAGACCTATATGGACAGCGGTATGGCGAACAAGTACTACAAGGCTTGTATCGACGCTTGCGAGGCCATCATCAACAGCGGCAAGTTCTCCCTCTATGGAGCTGAGCCCAAGGATGTGGCGGAAGCTGTCAAGAACCTTGGCGAGCTGTTCACGACCAAGCAGGACTGCGAGTTCATCTTCGGCAAGACCCTCAACGACGGTAACAACACGTCCGGTAGCGCCTTCGATATGGAGAACAGCCCGGCTCAGACGGTTACCACCAACGAGATCGTCGGCAAGTATTCGGTCACGGTCGACTTCGCAGACAAGTTCGACTACTACGACGTGAACCGCGGCGCCGTGGACGGCACCATCGCGACCCGTAACGACGGCAAGGAGGATGAGTACTTCAATTCTACGACCACCCGCTTCCCGGATGAGTACAAGGATATCGATTACATCGAGTATGACGCCATCAACGAGCCTTTCCTCAAGAAGGATGCCCGTTTCCAGGCCTGGATCCTCTATCCTGACTGCAACTTCCGCAACACGACCATCAAGATCCAGGGCGGTATGATCAAGACCGACGGCAGCGTGGTGATCTGGAGTGAAGGCGAACAAGAGGTGGGAGGCAAGACCTACTATTCCTTCGGCGACCAGACCGGTAACGTGTCCGGCTTCTTCAACTACGAGAACAAGATGTCCGGCAGTACCTATACCACCGGCTTCGGCCTTCGCAAGTTCTTGGATCCGCAGTCTTTCCAGAAATACAACAAGAATTTCTGGTATGACATCCGCTACGCCGAGATCCTGCTTGACTACTGCGAAGCGGTGGTCGAGAGCAATCAGGGCAGCGCTGCCAACGCCAAGAAGTATCTCAACGACATCCGCAAGCGTGCCGCTTTCACGGACGAAGTTGACCTGACGCTTGAGAACGTGCTGCATCAGCGCGAGCTCGAGCTCGCCTTCGAGGGCGACCAGCTCTACACCCTGCACCGTCGTCGTGCGTTCTACAACAAGTTCTCCGATCCTGTGATCGCCGGCCAGAAGCACTGCCTTACCCCGGTGCTCGACCTGCGCAGTGGTTCTCCGAAGTACATCTTCGTCCGCTCGATCCACTTCGCCGAGGATCCGTTCGTGGGTGGCAAAGTCTCCGACTACCACACCATCGCGAAGAACTATTACGGCCGTATCAGCGACTACAGCGTAAACGGCTACGAACCTAACCCTGCTGACGAATAAAATTGACTGAGGTTATGAAAAAATTACTTTTTATACTCCCGCTTGCATTGATGGTCAACTCCTGCATCTTCTTCAAGATGGACAACTACGAGGGACCGAATGCATCCATCTCCGGCCGTATCATCGACTCCAAGACCCAGGAGAACGTCCCTACCGAGTGCAAGTACGGCAACTTCTTCGGCGGTGCCTACTTTGGCTCTCCGACCACGGGCTACTTCTCCGTGTATGAGAAGGACTATTCCGAGGTGTACGACATTCCGCTGGAAGGTTCCGGCACCCAGTACTGGCACATCAAATACGATGGTACCTATTCCAACACGAAGGTGTTCTCCGGCAACTACCGCATCGCCGCGCTGTCCGACAACTTCTATCCTGTCACCAAGGATGATGTGCGGATCAACCCGGGCGAGAATACCCTTGACTGGACCGTCACCCCGTATTGCCGCATCGTCGATCCGAAGATCGAACTGCAGGGCGGCAAGTTCGTTGCGACCTTCAAGGTCGATCTGGGCGATGCCACCAAGGCCAACACGATCTACGACGCCAGGCTGCTGTGCTATCCTGACTGCTATGTAGGTATGTATTGCAACTACTGCGCGCAGGACCAGGGCGCCAATATGCTGGATGTCAAGGGCTCCGGCAAAGTCGTGAACGAAGTCAAGGCTGACGGCAACACCTACACCCTGACCATCGATCCTACGCTGACGGCCAACATCAACGAGTTCAAGTACGCAGGCAAGGGCAAGGAGCACTTCTTCCGCATCGCGGTTTGCGCTACGGGCAACGGCTCCAACGGCTCCCGCTTCTACAACTACAGCCCGACCGTCAAGATCGTTTACTAAGGCTTTATGAAAAGAATCCTGCTTATTGCACTGGCGATTTGCCTCTGTATGCCGGCTTTCTCACAGGCCCGGATGGGGTCCTTGCGGCCCACTCCGGACAAGTGGGAGAATCCGACGGGTCCCCACAAAGTGGTGATGGAAGTCTTCGCGGACTTCCCGGACTACACGATCTATCGTCCGGCAGATCTGGATTCTTACAAGGAGAAGTCGCTCCACCCCGTGATCATGATGGGTCCCGGGTGCAACCCGGACGGTGATTCATTCCGCCCCTTCTGGACCGAAGTGGCGTCCTACGGTTATCTGGTGATAGCCGCGGGACGCCCCGTTCCGGAGGGCGTCATGGTCCCGGTCTTCTACCTGGGCACCGAAGACATTCTGAAGGCGATGGACTGGGTCTCCGCGCAGGCGGTGGACCCGTCCAGCCCCTTCTACAAGATCCTCGACGCCGATCATCAGTCCCTCTGGGGACAGTCCTGCGGCGGCATCCAGTGCCTCCGCCAGGTGGAGGACAAGCGTGTGGACAACCTCGTCTTCTGGAACAGCGGCTCCCTGTTGATGGGCAACATCGACCGGGAAGGCCCGCACGTGTTCGCCGAAGGCGGCCGTGACATCTTCGGCACGAAGGACCTCAAGCAACTGGTCCTGAACGCCAAGGTCGCGATCGCCTATTTCGCGGGCGACACCGGTATGGAGCGCCAGGCGGCCCAGGCCGATTTCAACGACCTGAGCTCCGTCCCTGTCGTGCACGCCGTCCGGGCGATCCCGGGCGACGCGCATGCCGGCACCTTCCGCGAGATGAACGGCGGCGCCTTCGCCCCGGCCGCGGTGGCCTGGCTTGAGTATCGTTTCGGCGATGCCAAGAAAGGCAAAGCTGCATTCCAGGGCAAGAACAGCCTTGCCAATGATCCGGATTGGATTTTAGTACAAGCCAAGAACCTTTAATAGCACGAAACAAATGAAAGTAAGACACATCCTTGCAGTCTGCGCCATCCTGCTCGTCAGCTCGACGGCGTTTGCGCAGAATCATGCCCGCGGCCAGCTGAAGGTCGGTGCGGCCAAGGTGGACGTCACTCCTGCGCCGGACCAGCTGGGCCGTAATTCCTACGGTATTCTGGACCGCACGCACGTGCGCGTCATCCTCTTTACCAATGGCACGACCATCGCCGGTCTCGCCAACGTGGACGGCAACGCCAACCAGCGTGTGGTGGACGCCGTGAACGAGCGTATCGCCAAGGATTTCAAGATCCCTGCAGGCAACATTCTGTGGAACGGCACGCACTGCCACTCCACCGGCACCGTCCCGCAGGACGAAATGATAGAGCGTACCTACCAGGCCATCAAGCAGGCTTATGAGAACATGGTTCCGGCGAAAGTCGGTGTCGGCGAGGGCGTATGCTACCTCAACGTCAAGCGCGACCTGTTCGATCCTGAGCGCGGTACGTGGTGGGAAGGCCCCGACTACGACGGCAAGTCCGACAAGACCGTCAGCGTGGTCTATTTCGAGAGCCTCGAAGGCAAGCCCATCGCCGTGTATTACAACTACGCGATGCACGCCGTCATCACCGGCCAGCTCGATATGATCACCGGTGACTTCCCGGGCAAGTCCGAGGAGTACATCGAGTCCGCTTACAAGGACGGTGACTTCGTGGCGATGTTCGCCTCCGGCGCCGCCGGCGACCAGAACCCGCTCTACTTCCAGCAGACCTTCGACCTGCGCGACATCCGCATCGCGGACTATGCCAAGCGCGGCGAAGACATCTCCAACGCGATGCCTCCGGGAGGCACCGGCCTGGATCGCAACGATCCTGAGACGGCCCGCCTGATGGGTGAGCAGAAGCGTATGGCCGAGAGCTACGGCCAGCTGCTGGGCGAAGAGGTCCGCTATGTCGTGATGATGATGCGCCGCTTCGAGTCCAACGTGACCCTGGAGGCCGCCCGCACGCACATCAGCTGCCCGGGCCGCCGCCAGACCAACGGTGGCGGTCGCGCCGGCTATGCCGGTGAGTACATCGACACCGATCCGATCGAGCTCGAGCTCGGTCTGGTGATGCTGGACGACATTCCCATCTGCGGTGTCTGCGGCGAGGTGTACAACCAGATCGCCGTCGAGCTGAAGCAGAAGTCTCCGTACAACTTCACGATGATGACCACCGTGACCGACGGCCACAACAAGGGCTGGGGCGGTTACATCCCGGATGACGAGTCCTATGGCGCCCAGGTGTTCGAGGTGCTCGGCTCCGGCTACAAGCAGGGCTATGCCCAGAGTGGCATCGTGAACGGTCTGCTCGACCTGATCCACGCTGCGACGCACTGATGCTCACAGCGTTACTTGTCTTGAATCTATTGTCCTCCTGTGCCGTCCCGGCGCAGGGGGACGTAGATTTCCGCATCGTCGAAGAGGGCGGGGCGGGCTCCTGGAAGTCGGTGGTCGTCGAAGACGCCGCACTGCCGGGCGTACGCCTGTACACGCCGAAGGACCTTCCGGCCGCGGTCGCGAAGACCACCCTTCCGGTCGTCCTCTTCGAGGGGCGGGACAAGGACCCTTATGACAAATATCTCAATGAAATCGCTTCCTACGGCTACGTCGTCGTGAACACGGCCGGGAAGGACCCCGATGCGGTCCTGAAGGCCCTGCAGACCACGCAGGGCGTGTTCCCCGGCAGTCGCGCCGACCTGGTGGACTGGGAGCGCGTCGGGGTGATCTCGATGGTGGGCGAGCGTACGCTGCTGCCCGCCAGCTCGGAGACCCTGATCTATCTTCATTCGTCCGGACCCCGGTATGCGGGGCCGTACCTTTTCCTGACGGGTGGCGAGGACGGAGGCGTCCTGCAGTCCGTTTACGACACCTTTTTCGCGGAGGACAAGTTTTTTGTCGCCGCCGCGACTTATCCCGCCGGGGCGGAGGGCACTTTCGCCGACCCCTTCGGCGGATCCTACGCGATGCTCACCCTTCAGTGGCTCGAATGGACCCTGAAGGACAAAGCCTGGACGCGCACGGTTTTCACCGGCGAAGAATGCATCTGCTATTTCAAAGGCTGGGGCGTCCAACAAAGAAATGAAAATACTGTAATAGATTGATATACGCTATGAAAAGAGTTATCCTTTGCGTTTTGTCCCTGATGCTGGCGGGCGTCTGCTTCGCCCAGCGGGGGCAGTTGTATGCCGGTGCTTCCCGGGTGGACATCACGCCCGACGAGGCTTCTCTGCCGAAGACTTCCCAGGGCATCCTGGACCATTGCTACGTGCGCGCCATCGTCTTCACGAACGGCATCACCAAAGCCGCATTCGTATCGGTGGACGGTGCTATGGGCAATATGCGCACGGTCAACGCGGTGAATCAGCGCGCCGCAGCGGAGCTCGGCATTCCCGAGGGGAACATCCTCTACAACTGGAGCCACACGCACTCCGGCAGCGCCGTGTTCGGCGACGAGCTGAACAACCGTTTCTTCCAGGCCCTGAAGGAGGCGAACGATCGCCTGGTGCCCGCCAAGGTGGGCTATGGCGACGGCGTCTGCTACCTCAACGTCAAGCGTGACCTCTTCGACCCTGAGCGCGGTACCTGGTGGGAAGGCCCGGACTATGACGGCAAATCCGACAAGACCGTGGCTGTCATCTACTTCGAGGGCCTCGACGGCAAGCCGATCGCGACTTACTTCAACTACGCGATGCACGCGGTGATCACCGGCAACACCGACAAGGTGAGCGGAGACTTCCCGGGCGAGGCGGAGCGTTATATCGAGAGCCGCTACGGCGACGATTTCGTGGCGAGCTTCGCATCCGGCGCCGCCGGCGACCAGAACCCGATCTACTTCCAGCAGACCTTCGACCTGCGCGACATCCGCATCGCGGACTACGCCGCCCGCGGGGAGGACATCTCAAACGCGATGCCTCCGGGAGGCCAGGGCCTCGACCGCACGAAGCC
>JAEEGJ010003883.1_pt1 | contig 53622 bp, 43 predicted proteins | sample 8958761 | NCBI WGS metagenome assembly JAEEGJ01 (sample SAMN16246546, study PRJNA631951) | gut metagenome | biome: gut microbiome; feature: rumen; material: RS-attached | host: Bos | place: Iran: Karaj | collected 2018-10
CAGAATCTATGGACGCCCAACAACCCATCAAATATCCTCATGACCATTGCCGCAATTACTTGCCTCATATCGAGAACAAGCAGTACCAGATGATAACTTTCCGCTTGAACGATTCAGTGCCAAGGCACGTCGTCGAGCAATGGAAAGAAACCCTTAATCATCTCATCGGCCCGCAGGTCTCCGCGCCTGCGGCAGTTGGTCAGCAGGTCTCCGTGCCTGCGCAATACAGTTCGCAACCTTCCGAGCTTGCGAAGACAAATTCACCCTTCAGAACCCACCAGCAAGAAATCCATCGTCTCCTCAAACTCATTGACCAATACGAAGATGCAGGTATAGGTGAATGCCTATTGCGCGATGATAGCATAGCTCAAATCGTTCAAGACACGCTTCTTTTTAATCATCAGAAAAAATACGAGTTGATTTGTTGGTGCATCATGCCCAATCATGTTCATACGCTGATTGCACCTGTGGAAGGTATGTCGTTGTCGGAAATCATGTATGATTGGAAGTCATACACTACACACGCCATAAACAAAGCGCTCAATCGAAAAGGAAAACTATGGATGATGGAATACTTTGACCGATATATCCGCGACAATGACCATTTCCAAAAGGTGGTCAATTACATCCACAACAATCCTGTCAAAGCAGGGCTTGTTGTCGACCCAGCTGATTGGCGTTGGAGCAGTGCAAGTTCGCAGCTCGGTGGTTCGCAGCTCGGTGGTTCGCAGGTTTCCACGCCTGCGAAAACAACCGAGCCTGCGTCAACCAGCCAGCAGGTCTCTGCGCCTGCACCATCCTCAGGTTCGCAGGTCTCTGCGCCTGCGCTAACAACCACACCTGCGTTAACACCCCAATCGGCCTCCAATCCAGTAATATCAATTTCGTTTTCGCCCTCGCCCGCAGGCCGGGAGACCTGCGAACTCTCCAGCGAACCCGCCCCAAAAGAAAAACAGTAAAGCCTATGAACGCCCAGCAACTAAGAAACAGCATACTCCAGCAAGCCATACAAGGCAGGCTGGTGCCTCAGGACCCTAACGATGAGCCCGCCTCGGTGCTGCTCAAGCGCATCCGCAAGGAGAAGGAACGCCTCGTGAAGGAAGGCAAGCTGAAGAAGAAAGACTTGGAGAGCAAGCCGATTGAAGAGGATGAGATTCCGTTTGAGATTCCTGAGAGTTGGGAGTGGTGTAAATTGAATGATTGTCTTGATGTTAGGGATGGCACACATGATACACCTAAATATGTTACAAGTGGTTATCCGCTCGTAACTAGCAAGAATCTTAGAAATGGAACTATAGATTTCAAAGGGGCTTTGTTTATTAGTAAAGAAGATCATGAAGCAATTTCTTGTCGATCAAAAGTTGATGAAAATGATATTCTTTATGCGATGATAGGTACGGTTGGGAATCCAGTGCTGGTGAGGCATAAAGATTTTGATTTTAGCATAAAAAACATGGCTTTATTTAAGCATGTTGGTGATTATGTATTTATGGATTATGTCTATTGGTATTTGTATTTTGCTCAAGTAGACATGAAAGCATACGCTTCTGGCGGAGTCCAGACTTTTGTCTCGCTCGGTTATTTAAGAAACTATCTTATTCCTCTTCCCCCTCTCGCCGAGCAGTGTCGCATAGTGGCGAAGATAGAGGAGTTGATGCCTTTGGTGGAGCGTTACGGCAAGGCGCAGCAGGCCTTGGACCAACTGAACGAGAGCCTTCCTGCGCGCCTGCGACAGAGCATCCTGCAGGAAGCCATACAAGGCCGCCTCGTGCCGCAAGACCCGAAGGAGGAACCCGCATCGGAGTTGTTGAAAAGGATTTTGACTACCGTAAATAAATCATCAACGAAGAAAAAGATTTTGACGAAAATTAAAGAAGAAGACATGCCTGAGAATCTTGTTGATGGTTGGGAATACTTCTATATTAAAGATGTGTTTTTTACGACATCTGGAGGGACACCGATTAAAGGACATCCGGATTATTATGGAGGTGACATTCCTTGGGTGAAAAGTGGTGAGTTAAATAATAAGTACCTGCATGATTCAGAGCAAAAAATAACTGAATTGGGGCTTAAGAATTCTTCTGCCAAATTCTTCCCAATCGATACGGTAGCAATAGCTATGTATGGCGCTACAATTGGGAAGACATCAATTTTCAAAAAAGAAATGACCACAAATCAAGCAATTTGTGGCATTTTCCCAGTTGAAGGTATTCTTCCTGAATACATATATTATTTCTTAATTGCAAAGAAACAAGATTTTTGTTCACAGGCTTTTGGAGGTGCTCAGCCGAACATATCTCAGGAAAAGATAAAGAATACTGTGTTTCCTCTTCCCCCGCTTTCCGAGCAGAAGCGGATAGTGGCGAAGGTGGAGGAGTTGTTTGGGGTGATGAGATAGAGGTTGAGGCGTTATTTTTCAGGGAAAGATTTCATGGCTTCCTTTACAATTTCAATCCAATCTAATGTCACTTTCGTATTTGGGTGCTCTGAACCAAGTACTTTTTGGAATATTGAGTGCGCTTTGTTGAAATACTCCAACGCCTTGTCGTAGTCGCCTTGTGAATAATATACCGCACCGATATTGTTGTAGGAAATGGCTGTGTCGGGATGCTCCGTTCCTAGGACTTTCTCCCTTATCGCCAATGCTTTGAGATAGTACTCCAAGGCCTTGACGTAGTCGCCTTGTTCATCAAACACTACAGCAATATTGTTGTAGGAAGAGGCTGTGTCGGGATGCTCCGTTCCTAGGACTTTCTCCCTTATCGCCAAAGCCTTGAAATGGTACTCCAATGCCTTGTCGTAGTCGCCTTGTCCATTATATACCACGCCGATATTATTGTAGAAAGTGGCTGTGTCGGGATGCTCCGTTCCTAGGACTTTCTCATTTATCGCCAAAGCCTTAAGATAGTACTTCAACGCCTTGTCGTAGTTGCCTTGTGAATAATACACCCCAGCAATATTGTTGTAGGAAGAGGCTGTGTCGGGATGTTCCGTTCCAAGAACTTTCTCCCTTATCGCCAATGCCTTGAAATAATACTCCAACGCCTTGCCGTTATCGCCTTGTTCATCATACACTCCAGCAATATTGTTGTAGGAAATGGCAGTATCGGGATGCTCCGTTCCGAGGACTTTCTCCCTTATCGCCAAAGCTTTGAAATGGTACTCCAACGCCTTGTCGTAATCGCCATTTGAATAATATACTACGCCAATATTGTTGTAGGAATAGGCTGTATCGGGATGCTCCATGCCGAAGATTTTCTCCCATATCGCCAATGCCTTAAGATAGTATTCCAAGGCTTTGCCGTAGTCGCCTTGTTCATCAAATACCAAGCCGATATTGTTGTAGGACGTGGCGGTGTCGGGATGCTCCGTGCCTAGGACTTTCTCCAATATCGCCAAAACCTTTAAATGGAACTCTAAGGCTTTCTCATATTCGGCTGAACGCCAATACAGTACGCCGATTTCATTGTATGATGTGGCGGTCTTTTTATGCTCTTTGCCATACAATTCTTCAGCAATGGGAATCTGACGGAGTAAAACCACCTCAGCATCTTTATATAAGCCGTATTTATTCAAGAACTTAGCGTATTCATACAACAAGTCGGAATATTTCTCCTTGTCGTAGTCCGTGGCTGCTGCCCATTGATCGGCTTTCTTGTAAAGTGTAATGATGCGAACTATCTTTTCCGCTATGGCGTCTTCCTCGTTCGCCATTATCTGCTCCCGTTCCTGTAGCAGGTTTTCGATGTCTTGGTGAATCTGTTCCCGCAATTTGGTTTGCTTTGCTTCATTTTCTTCGAATATGGCAAAACGGGCGTCTCCGTCTTTTTCGGTTTCGGTTTCTAAGGAATCCGTATTCAAAGGCTTCATGCCAAGCAACGACCTTTCATACTTTAACAAGCCTAGAATAAACTCTGACTTCAGCTTGTCAAGACCTTTGATTGCCTTCCAATAGAAATCCTCTTCTGCTAATTTCGATTGAAACGCTTTTAACCCTTCGCTTTTTTGTTCCTCGGGTAGATCAAAACAATACAAATATATTTCGTGCCGTTTTTCATTTTGCAGCATCCGAGCCACATCGAACTCATGCAAAGTTTTCTCTCCCGCTTTCGTCTTAAAGATAAATACGGATATGTCGCTTGAACGTAGACGATTGTCTATCTCTTTTTGTGAAGACCCGCCAAAGTTGCCGCTATGGATGTCTTCACATTTGATGAGTTCGGTTTCAATACCGTCGGCTTGGAATATCGGACGCACCGAGTTCATGATGTAGTCGCCAAACAACACCCTCTCTGTTTCAAGTTCAGTAATCGAAGATCCAAGGAATATCTTTATTGTTTTCATGGCATGAATGTTTTTTGAAGCAAAACAAAAAGACAAAGCCCTTTACTGCTTCACAACTTTCCTAACGCATGTTCCTTTAGCAGTTTGAACATTCACGAAATACATTCCTTGAGGCAACGAAGCCATGTCGATCACAAGCTCGTTGTGCTTCACTGCGCTTTCATAGATACAAGCACCAGCGACGGTGATAAGGCGCACCTGTTGGATGCCTTCGCCCATCAAGGTCAGTTGGTCACTGACAGGGTTGGGATAGACCAGCAAGGCATCGTCTTGGGTCGTGGTTTCTTCGAGGCCTACACTCGGCCCGAGATAGATGGTGTTGGAGAGCTCGGTCTCGCGGCCGTCCCAGATAGCGGTGACGTTGTATCTCTGGTTCTCAGTGGTGTTGTAGCTGGCTTGCGTGGCAGTGATGGCCTCATAGCCCAAGTTAAGCTGCTCATCGCCGCCTTCCTCTGGACCCCAATAGACGTTGTATGTGAAATCGCTGTCGCCGTCAATGGGGCTAGTGTAGGCACGCAGCATCCATGAACGGTGTATGCCAACCTGAGTAGCGGGTTTCCAAACGGAGGATCCTTGTCTGAATAGGCAGCTGTTGCCCTCGCCGACATATTCGCAGCAGGGGATGGGATTTTGGACACCTGAGGTGGCTACGCAGATCCACAAGGGCAACGTGTGGTCGAAAGCGACGGGCTCGTCCAAGGCAAATCTCACAAAGCTGTGACTGGCTTCCATGTCGCGTCCTTGTTCGTAAAGGGTTGTGCTGCTGTTGGGTGTCTCGCCATTGTAGATAGTGAAGGTGTAGTGTCCCGCAGAGCAATCGAACATCTCGAGATGTGTGAGTGGATGGCCGGCAAAATGAGTCAAAAGATTAGGCTCAATCTTGATGCCCCATTTGCTTGTCGTGACTTGATCGATGAACTGATTGTCGTCATAGGCCAACATGCCTTGTCCGAAAAACTCGGGAGCTTCCCAGCTGAGTTCCACATGGCCGTCGCTGTAGGTGCCTTCGAGGTTTTGCGGCGGCTCGCAGTAATAGTTCATGGCACTGGCACACACGGTTTGGTTCGGATTCCATGTCGAAATGCCGTTGAGGGTGGTCTCCACTTGGTAGTGGTAGGTGCCCGAACGCGTGAATTTGTCGTCGAGATAGCCATAGCCTTCTTGTGAAGCTATCTTTCTGCCGTCACGATAGATGTCGAAACTATAGTTTTCTGTAGGCACAGACCATCTGAGTTGGATGCTTTGCCCGTCAGAGGTGGCGGTCAGGTTTTGCGGGGCAATCAAGCCTAAGCCGTTGTCAGCCGTGGTATAGGTGGCGATGCAGCCCGAAGTGGGTGCTTCTATGTCAAAGATGGATGCCTCGCCTGAGGCGTTCAGCCGCGTGGCCTGCAAATGGATGCCTTGACTCTCAGGGTCGAAACCGGCATTCCAGTTGAAAGTGACTTCGGTGTTGGCGGGTACATACAAGTCGGCCTCGGCCTGAGTGCCTTCATAAACGGTAAGATACTCGGTTTTCATCCCTGATAGGCTGTAACTCACCTCCAACTCACCGCCTTTGGTGCCGTATGGAGTATCGGAAGTGATGGAGAGATGGAGGGTCTCGTAGTTGCCCAAGATGACCCATTGTTTGGCATAGTCCGACAAATTGCTGCCTTGGTAGGAAGCCACATAATAGATATGGTAGCCGGCATCTGCTTCGGAATAGGGTTGCACGTAATAAGTATCCGTGAGTTGGGTGGCCACCTCAAGACCATCGCAATAGACATTGTAGCCCTCTGCATCGGGCATGGCGTCCCACGACAGCTCGACTTGGTGCGACAAACTGTTGACATTGGCAATGAAGTGGGTCGGTGCAGGCAAGTGGTCTAGCGGGCCGTAAGTAAAGCTTATACGGTCACCCTTTGTGCCGATGTTGTAGATGGAGCCTCGCCAGCTGAAGGGCAGTCCATTGGTGAGGAAGAGGCCGGGATTGGTGCGCTGGTTGAATTCTGTCCTATTGCGATCAGCACAGAAATTGGCATCATGTAGGGTGCCTTCGTTGTTCACATTGCCATCAGGACGGAAAAGGTAGACCTCATCAAATTGGTCGGTGCCGTTATATCCCGCATTTCCGTCGAAACGGAAATCGATGCGGTAAATCAGCAGTCCGCCGTCGGGTGCATTCGAGTCAAACAGGTCGCGGTCGTTGCGGTATTCGAGGCAGAGGTATTGGTCGTGGGTGAGTTCAATCATACAGGCATTGCGACGATTGCCTTCCCATGAGTCGGCTTCCAACTCGTATGTGCCATAGGCGTTGATGATGGGAATGTCTGGAATCCAGTTGCCGTATTTGTATTTCATATAGGTGCCAATCTGTTGCGGTGGCTCGGAAGTGCCGCACATCAGGTCCCACGAACCTACGGGGTCGGGGCCGCCGTTGTAATGGTACAGGTCTGGCGCACCCAAGGAATGGTTCATCTCGTGGCAGAGCGTGCTGACGTTGAAATAGCCTCCGATTTCGAGTTGGAGGTTGAAGTCATAAACTTGGAGGCCGTTCAGGGGTACATAGCGGTCATAGATGCACCAACGGTGGGGCCAGAGCAAAGAGGCCCATTCGCCAGGTTCACCTTTGATGACAAACACCACATTGTCGACCAAACCGTCATTGTTGTAATCGAGGTCGAGGGTGTCGGGCACTTGATCGGCCACATAGTAAATGGCACGCTCCAGCATCGAGAACTCGCGGTCGGCCGTTTCACCATCCTGATAACCCAAGGGATTGGTCACAGGGTCGTAAGGCATGTAGTATTCTTTTGGGTAGATGTCCTCGTAGGAAAGAATGGTCTCGCCGTCGGGTTCGGGATAGCAATAGGAGCGGAGGTCGAGTTGGTTGTAGGAGGCATGCTGGAAGTAATTGTGCAGCGAGATTGATTCATATCTGGAGGCGTTGAACATGGAGTCGACGGTGGAGTAGGGCGTAGAGTGATAAGTGTCGCCCGCAAAGCGGATGAAGACGACCAAGTTGTTGTAAACGCCGTGGTTGAGCTCGCGGTTCTTAGGCCGTTTGATGGGCTTGATGTGCTGCTCGCGCTCCTGACGACGTTGTTGGTATTCTTTCTCCGAGATCTTCACGTACGGCTGTAGTCCAACTTCGGACGGGTCGACGCTGTTGACACGATATGAAGAAGCGACCACCTTGCCTAGGCTGTCGTGCATGGCATAGCAGTAGTAGCCGCCTTCGCCTTTGACGATGGTGAAGCCGTTGGCGTCGTGCAGGTAGTTGTAGTATTCATCGCCCGAGGCAAGGCACTCGATGACCTGACCATCAGGTTGGGTGAGACGAACGGGGATGTTCTTAAGAGGAGCTGCAATAGTCCATTGGAAAGTGCCTAAAACCAAGGCGAGTACGAAAAGTAAGGATGCTTTTTTCATAATAAGTCTTACTTCAAATCAATAAACGGCACCGAGTTGCCGAGCATGTATTCCGGCAACTTGCCGTCCCATTTCTGCACAGCCTCATAGTTGACCAGTTTGGGGTTGCTTTCCAGAGCATTTGCCTTGATGCGCATGGCCTCGGCATCAGCCTCGGCCTTGATTTTGGTCTGCTTGGCCAGCTCTTCCACCTGTATGGTGACGTTCTTGGCCTTCAGGGCGTTCTGCTCCGCCACCTGCTTCTCCTTGATGGCTTTCTCGAAATCGTCGTCGAAGTCGATGTTCACCAACTGGAACTGCACGTTCATGAAGTAGTTGCTGTCCAAGGTCTGTCGCAGTTGCGACTCGATTTGACGGCGCACGGCGTCGCGGTTCTCCACAATCTCGGTGGCGGCGAAGTTACCGAACGACTCCTTCATGGCCGAACGAATGAACGGCACCACGATGCGGTTGTGGTAGTCGTCGCCCACGTTCTTCATCAGCTTGCTGACGTTCTCGCGCACCAGGTCGTAGTTAATGGTGTACTCGACGTCTGAGGTCTGCACGTCGCGCGTGTAGCTCTCTTCTTTGCCGTCAAACTTCTTCTGCTGTACGTTCACCCGCTTGATGGTCTGGATGAAGGGAATCTTCATGTGCAAGCCGTCGCCGATGACCTCATCGCTCATCTTGCCGAAGGTGGCCAGCACGCCACGCTCCGATGAGCGGATGGTGTAGAACGAGGAAAAGAATACCAAGATGGCAAACAGTGCCAATACGCCCCAAAGGATATAACGTCCGACTTTCTTGTTGTTGGGGTTAATGTTAATGTTGGTGTGAGGTTGAGTCATTTTTTTTCTAGATTTTAGTATTAATGTTTGGGCAAAAATACACATTTTTTTGAAATTTTTGCTTTCAGTTCAAAAAGAAATGTTGTAATTCTGAATTATAGATATTTGAAAAACAAGTGGTTGTGATGTAAAAAGTTTGTAATGCACCCAAAACTTGGTTTTTAAGCCAAAATTTGACATATTTTTGCAACCAAAACCAACAATTGTGTCAAAATGAAAACGATAAAACTATTTCTTACGAGATTGAAGGCTCCTGCACTTTTTGGGACCATGTTGCTGCTGTTCACGGCATGTCCGCGCAGCAAACCCATTTATGTTGATTTGGGGCGCATCCCTGAACAGTATTTGGCCACAGTGCCTTACCAAGACGGCGATGTGTTCAAGATGCAGCACGAGAGCGACCGTGTTGTCATCGACTTCACTGTGTCGCGCCACCGCCAAAAGGAGAGGAGCGAAGGTTATGGCCCCGTTCCTGCTCGCTTTCAGCCTAGCCCGAACTATTACTATGATTATGAGGTGGATATCACCCAATGCACACCGAACTATCCGATTTTCAATGTTGAAATCAACTTCTCGAATCTGTATATGGTTTACGAAGAGGAGGAGATGCCATCATGGGAGAAAAGTGCCGGCCTGTTTGCCGTAGGGTCTGCGAGGATTCCGTTCTTTGGCGAGGACCATTCAAATTACGAGATGGTTGATTCTCTTGAGATTAACAATCACTACTACCACGATGTCTTCAAGCTGAAGGCGGAAGATGTTTATTACGAAAGTGAAGGCTCCATCTGTGCCGACACTTATTATTACAACTATGAAAAGGGCTTGCTCGGAGTCATCATGTCTAACGGTGAAAAATATTGGCTATATGAAGAATAAATTGTTGATTTTGATGGCTTTGTCCATCGTGGCAACCTCCTGTGTGAAGACCAAGACCTACCGTGTGAACGATGCCAATCGTGATTGGTTCGCCGACAGCACGAATTGCAACTTCACGATGCAAGACGACAACGGCATCCAGCAGTCATTCATATTTGACTCTGCCTATTCCTATATGACCGAAACAGGTACTTCCATCCTTTTCATCCCGACGGAAAAAGGCGAACATGAGCACATTGGCCAAAGTGGGGCGAATTCTTACGGCACGATGAGGGTTTCAACCACGATTTCCGCCTACAAGTTGGTGGATTATTCGGATATAGATGAGCTCAGACTGTACTTTAACGAGGCTGTTTATGTCATGGGCATAGACGAGAACTTGTTCTATCCCGATAGTGATAAAAAATATATATGTTATGAATTAGGCTACGACAACTCTATGGATTACACCGCGGAATATCTTGATTCCTATACGGTTAGCGAAAAGAGTTATAAAGGTGTGATGCATCTCAAGCTGTATGATGTCGCCTATCCGCGAACCAAAAACTTCCCGACGGAAATCTATTACGCAAAGCATTACGGCCTGATTCAATGTACATTGGACGACAAGGTGACGATGTATCGTTTGCCGAATTAGTTGTTAAACGCAAATTATCAGGAATTTATCACGAGTTTCTTCATGAATTATTGTTTCTGAGAATTTTTGTCCCATTGAGGGCAATTCGTGTTGATGAATAGGCGGAGCGGAAAACTCCGCTTTTTTTTATTATGTGTCGGATTTTTGTGTATCTTTGCCTCTTCATATCAAGACGAAAACAAAATATATAAAACAATGGATAACAGACTATTAGATAGCAAACTCCCATGTCTGGTGGCCGACATGAACCTGGCCGCTTGGGGACGTAAGGAAATCGAAGTATCGGAACACGAAATGCCCGGCTTGATGTCGCTGCGTAAGAAGTACGGCGACACGAAGCCGCTGAAGGGCGCGAAGATCATGGGCTCGCTGCACATGACCATCCAGACGGCCTGCCTGATTGAGACTTTGGTCAAGTTGGGTGCCACGGTGCGCTGGTGCAGCTGCAACATCTATTCCACGCAGGACCACGCTGCCGCGGCCATCGCCGAGACAGGTACCGCCGTCTTTGCTTGGAAGGGCGAGACCCTCGAAGACTACTGGTGGTGCACCAAACGCGCCATCACCTTCCCCGATGGCACGGGTCCGGACCTGATTGTGGACGATGGCGGCGATGCCACCTTGCTGATCCACAAGGGCTATGCCTGCGAAAACGACCCCAAATTGCTTGACGCACCTACTGGCAGTGCTGAAGAGGCTGCGCTGATGAGTGTCATCAAGGCTACTTACAAGGAGAATCCTACGTTCTGGCATACGGTTGTGGCTGGTTGGAAGGGCGTCTCGGAAGAGACCACCACAGGCGTACACCGTCTGTATCAGATGCACGAGCGCGGCGAACTGCTTGTCCCTGCCATCAATGTGAACGACTCAGTGACCAAGTCGAAGTTCGACAACCTCTATGGTTGCCGCGAGTCGCTGGCCGACGGCATTAAGCGCGCCACCGACGTGATGATCGCCGGTAAGGTGGTCGTGGTTTGCGGTTACGGCGAAGTGGGCAAGGGGTGCTCGCACTCCATGAAGAGCTATGGTGCCCGTGTGCTTGTCACCGAAATCGACCCCATTTGCGCCTTGCAAGCTGCCATGGAAGGCTTCGAGGTCACGACGATGGAAGAGGCCGTCAAGGAAGGCAACATTTTCGTCACCACCACAGGCAACTGCGATGTCATCACGCTGGAGCATATCCTCAAGATGAAAGACCAAGCCATCGTGTGTAACATCGGTCACTTCGACAACGAAATCCAAGTGGACCGTCTCGAGAAGACCGAGCATCTGAAGGAAAAGATCAACATCAAGCCGCAGGTCGACAAATATGTCTTTGACGATGGTCATTGCATCTTCTTGCTTGCCTCGGGGCGTTTGGTCAACCTCGGTTGCGCCACGGGTCATGCCAGCTTCGTGATGAGCAACTCGTTCACCAACCAGACCTTGGCTCAGATGGACCTCTGGGAGAAGCGTGGCCAATATAAAGTAGGTGTGTATTGTCTGCCGAAGTATTTGGACGAGGAAGTCGCCCGCTTGCATTTGGAGAAGATTGGTGTGAAGCTGACCAAGCTCACGCAGAAGCAGGCCGACTACATCGGCGTTCCCGTCGAGGGACCCTACAAGTCGGACATTTACCGCTATTGATGCGCTTTTAAGGCGTTGTGAAGCATGTAATCTGTTCTGTCCGTTGGCTGCAACGGGACTTTCCAGGTTGCGTGCTTCATCATTTTTCGGAATTCGATGCCCAATAGCGCACCATAACGGTTTATGTAGGTTTCCTGTTTGTCAGGGCCTTCATAGAAATAGGAGCCAAGGCTTTCAAATTCAGCAATGGAACGGCTTGTGAGGTTGGTCCTGAGCATGGCATAAAGAGCAATGCCAAAGAGATGGTACCAAGCACCATAGTTGTCGCCCAATTCTTTGGAATCGTGACGGATATAAGCTAACTTCTTTTGCATCGGGTCGTTTTGGCGCCCTTTCCGATGCGGTTGGCCGGCTAAAACATTCTCGCAGGTTAGTAAAGTCAGATAAAGGTTGCCGTCGTTGAGGACGTAACTCTCTTCAAACAAGTCATGGGGATGGACACCTCGCTCTGGATATTCCATGATGCGTTCTGTCAAGGCTTTTTCGTGTCCAGTGACGCAATATCGTGCCGTCCACCCGCAGGCTAGGCACAGGAAGAGTTTGCTGCCCACGACGAACGGGCTGGGGAAATTTTGTTGTTTGTCGATGATGTGGCATCCCAATCTGTGCCAGAAACCGAAGAGAAGGTAATCTTTTGCGTCGGGCGACCAGTCGTGCTCTTCGCCTATGGTGGGGACGATGGTCGGATAGTGTTGTAGGATGATATCGCGGCATTTGTTGGTCAGCCGGTCAACGTCAAAGGGAACCGTTTTCCCGATTTTGTATGGTTCAAGTTGTTCTATGTCAGAAACTTGAGGGAGCTTGCTGTTGAAAAGGATGTACAACAGTTTTGCGGGAATGGTGTCAAGTTTTCTGATTAGGAAGGCATCGCCTTTGGGGTCGATCAGCATAAGGCTGTCCTGCTGGTAATGTCTGGCTAAGTAATGGTGTTCAATCCATGTATAGAAATCGTAGTGTTGAAGCCGAAATCTTTTTTCGAGCGCGGTAAACTCGGCACTTTCGCAGTCGAAGGTTAGCTCTAAGGGGTCAATCAGGTCGACATGCTTTGGGTGGAAAGCTAAGGGTCTCGATTGGCCGAAGCCAAAGGAGAGGATGGCAATAAACCAGACCAAAATTGCCGATTTTCTCATTGTTTCAAGTGGAAAGAAGGGACAAAAATAGGAAAAATTGACCATCATTAATTGTTTTTTGTCTTTTGCTCGTTTTTTCGGTGTTTTTATTATTTTTGCAAATGGAAAACCCCTGTTGGGATTTTCGATTTTTTTGAAGTATGAAAATAGCAGTTAATACGCGCTTGTTGCTGAAAAACAGGTTGGAAGGCATCGGGTGGGTGGCCTATGAGACTTTGCGCCGCATGGTGAAGGACCATCCCGAAGTGGAGTTCTACTTCATCTTCGACCGTGAGCCCGATCCAATGTTCATCTTCGGCGACAACGTGAAACCCATAGTGTTGTTCCCGCAGGCACGGCACCCGTTCCTGTTCATTTGGTTCTTCGAGTTTTCGGTGAAGAAGGCACTGAAGAAGCTCCAGCCCGACTTGTTCTTCTCGCCCGATGGCTATCTGAGTCTGCGCTCTGATGTGCCACAAGTGGCTCAGTTCCATGACCTTAATTTTGAGCATTTTCCGAAGGACATGCCGAAAATCCATCTTTGGCATTACAAGAAATACTTCCCGAAGTTTGCACGCAAGGCCAAGCGCATCGTGACGGTGTCGGAGTTCTCGAAACAGGACATTGTGGATTGTTATGGCATTGATCCTGGGAAGATTGATGTGGCGTATAACGGTGTGAATGAGAAGTTTGCACCTATCTCTGAAGAGGAGCAGGAAGCCATCCGTGCCAAGTATACGAACGGAAATCCGTATTTTATGTTCGTGGGCTCATTGCATCCGCGCAAGAACTTGGCTCGCTTGTTCACGGCCTTCGATTTGTTCAAGAACCAGACGCCTTCCAATGTCAAGTTACTGATTGTAGGGGAGAAGCGTTGGTGGTCGGAGCCAATTGAGCAGGCATACGGCTCTATGCGTTTCAAGGATGAGGTGGTCTTTGCCGGACGTCTGAGTGCCGAGGACCTGCACTTGGTGACGGCAGCGGCATTGGCATCGGTGTATGTGTCATATTTCGAGGGCTTTGGCATCCCGATTTTGGAGGCCTTCAAATGCGAAACGCCTGTCATTACGTCCAACGTAACTTCCATGCCCGAGGTGGCCGAAGATGCGGCTCTGCTTGTCGACCCGTTCAGCGAAGCCGCCATCGCCGAAGGCATGACGGAGATGTTGGATGAGAACGTGCGCGAGTCTCTTGTTGAGAAGGGCAGGGAACGTGCCAAAGACTTCTCTTGGGACAAGGCTGCCGAAGACATTTGGAACTCTATAATGAAAGCAATAAACGAATGATATATGGCTAAGATCATAATGTATCCTGGTGAAGCCAGAAAAGAAGCTGTGAATTGGAAAGACGTTCAAGGACAGCATATCACTGCGGTAAAACGCAACATTTTGGTGTTGGGCTCGGGTGGCCGCGAACATGCCTTGGCATGGAAGCTGGCACAGAGCGAAGGTGCGTACGTCTTCATTGCTCCAGGCAATGCGGGAACAGCACAAGTGGGTGTTAATGTCAATATAAAACCATCTGATTTTGAAGCGGTAAAGGAGTTTTGCTTAAAGCAAGAGATTAATCTCGTTGTAGTTGGTCCCGAGCAGCCTTTGGTGGACGGCATTGTCGATTTCTTCAAAGGTGATGCCGAGCTGAAAGCCGTGAAGATCATTGGTCCCGACAAGCGTGGTGCTCAGTTGGAAGGCAGTAAGGCCTTTGCCAAGGACTTTATGGCGAAATATGGCGTGCCGACAGCAAAGTGCTTCAAAGTCAATAAGGACAACCTCAATGAAGGCTATCGGTTTCTTGAAAGTGTCAAAGCCCCCTATGTGCTGAAGGCCGATGGTTTGGCAGCGGGCAAAGGTGTGCTGATTCTCGACGACTTGCAGGAAGCCAAGGAGGAGTTGGGCAAGATGCTTGATGGCAAGTTCGGAGCGGCTTCGGCCACCGTGGTCATCGAGGAGTTCCTCAAGGGTATCGAGGTGTCGGTGTTTGTGCTGACAGACGGCGAGCATTATGTGCTGTTGCCCGAGGCCAAGGACTACAAGCGCATCGGCGACGGCGATACGGGCTTGAACACCGGCGGCATGGGTGCCGTCTCGCCTGTTCCGTTCTGCACACCCGAGTTCCTGAATAGGGTGGAGGAACGCATCGTGAAACCTACCTTGAAGGGCTTGAAGGCCGAAGGCATCGACTATAAGGGCTTTATTTTCTTAGGTTTAATGAACGATGGAGGCAATCCTTATGTCATTGAATATAACGTCCGTATGGGCGACCCCGAGACCGAGGCCGTGATGACCCGCATCGAAAGTGACTTCGCTGACCTGCTCATGGCTTGTGCTGACGGCCGCTTGAACGAGGTGCATTATGCCAAGAGCGAGAAGACCGCAGTCACGGTGATGATGGTGTCGGGCGGTTATCCGGAAGCATACAAGAAAGGGATGATTATGTGTGGATTGGATGCTTTGAAGGACGTGGTTGCTTTCCATGCTGGCACAGCATTTAATACCCAACAACAAGTAATCACTGCGGGCGGTCGCGTTATCGCGGTGACAGCCCACGGCGATTCGATAGAAAAAGCGAGAGGTGTCGCCTACCGCGAGGTGGAAAAGATTCACTTTGAGGGCGTTAATTACCGCCACGATATAGGACTTGATTTGATGAGAATGCAATGATAAAGTTTTTCAGACAGAGTTATGCCATTCAGTATGTGGTGATTGCCTTGATGGCGATTGCCCTTTGGATTCCCGCCTTCGTGTCGGGAAAGGTGACTATGGGCTTGAACGAACCGGTAATCCCCATTTTCAACCTTGTTGATCGGTTGTTGAGCTTTTCGCCTATTGCACAACATGCTTTTGCCTTTGTATTATTGGTACTTGAGACTCTGATTTTCAACGCGATAATGGTCAAAAACCAGATTGTGGGCAAAGTGGGAACCATGGGAGCCTTTGTCTTCGTCTTGCTGATGAGTCTGACGGTGACGCAAATCAACTTCTATCCGTTTGCCCTCTCGGTCATATTCATCTTGTTGTCAATCAGCAATTTGTTCGATACCTATCTATTGCCCAATCCTGAGATGAAGTTGCTGAAGTCTGGTGTATTCACTGCTTTGGCGTCACTCTGTTATTTCCCTTCCATCTTGCTGATTGTGTGGACGATTATCGTGCTTCCCATAGCGAAAAAAGGCTCTTTGCGCTTGCAGCTGATACCGCTTTTCGGATTCCTGTTTGTCTATTTCGTGTACTTTGTCTGCATATTTATTTTCGGCGACTTCAACGCCTTGTTACAAGGTTATGTGGACTACTTTTCCTCGTTCCATTTCTCGGTGGAAGGATTTAACTTACGGAATATCATCCTGTTGGCTGTCGTGATTGTGCCGACTGTCCTTATGTTCTTTGGCGGCAATAATTCGGGTTTTGAGAAAACGATAGCTGTGCGCACCAAGATTTCAATGACGTTCATACTTGCCATTTTCGCCTTGCTGACCCTGTTCTTGGGTGGAAATGTGTTGATGAATGGCTTGATTTTCATCGTGTTGTCCATCCTCATATCATATGCTTTCTCCTATATGGGCAATACAGGCTGGGCTAATCTGTTCCTGACGCTGTTCATTCTCTTAGTATTTGCCAATCAGTATTACTTTAAATGGCTGTAAATCATGGGACTGCTGACGCATTATTCGGATTGGATTGAAGCAGGCTGCGATGAGGCTGGACGTGGTTGTTTGGCAGGTCCGGTAGTGGCCGCTGCCGTAATCCTGAAGAAGGATATGGATTATCCGGAACTCAATGACTCCAAGCAACTTACGGAGAAGAAAAGGATGCAGTTGAGGGAATTGGTCATGAAAGAGGCCTTGAGCTATGGCATCGGCATCGTTACGGCACAAGAGATTGACGAGATTAATATTCTGAATGCTTCGTTCTTGGCCATGCATAGGGCTTTGGACCAAATGAAAGTGCGTCCTGAGTTGTTGCTGATAGATGGCAACCGCTTCAATCCCTATAAGAAGGTGAAGCATGTCTGCATTGTGGGTGGCGACGCCAAGTATCAATCCATCGCAGCGGCTTCCATTTTGGCCAAAACTACGAGGGATATGATGATGGTGGAGTATGGAGAGCAATACCCTGTTTACAATTGGAAAAAGAACAAGGGTTATCCCACGCCCGAACATAAGCAAGCCATCGCCGACCATGGCACTACGCCCTTGCATCGTATGACGTTCAACATGGCCATTCAGTTAAAGTTAGACTTGTAATAAGGTGGTATAAACTATAGAATATGAAAAAGATAATCCATATCACTTTTCTTTTCGTATTGATGCTTTCAGGGATTTCCATGAAGGCGCAAACCGATGTGATGTTGGGTTATTGGGACAATGTGGATTTTAGCGATACGACTTTGGTTTCCTCCAAAACATTCTCTGACAGGATGATCGATTATTTCTATTCGTTCACCGATGGCGATGAGCAACGCTTCGACAGTCTATCCATAGCGGGTTTAGGTGTGCTTCTTGACAAGGCGAAAGTCAATATGAGCGTGTACGAATATGTGCTGGAGTTTGCCTTGAACGGCTATGCCTCCATGGGTAGGGATGCAGTGACGGATTATCTCCTGAATTACCCTAAACTTGCTGAAGATGAGATAACTATGGAGGAAGGCCTGCGCTTGGATTCCATCACTGAACCTTATCAAAAGGTAAGAGTTGGGGCACAAGCTCCCGATTTCAAAGGCATTAGCATTGATGGTAAGACCTATGGCCTATATGATTCCAAGGCACGCCATACCATCATCGTTTTTTGGTCATCGGATTGCGAGTATTGTCATGATTTTCTGGTTCAGATTCGCAAGCATCTTGACTTGAAGTCTGATTTTGAATTGGTTACGTTTGCCTTGGCCGATAATGTGGAAGAGGTGAACAAAGCGATTAAAAAAATGCGTTTGCCCGGATACCATTTCTATGATGATTTGCGTTGGGAGAGTAAAGCCTTTTTAGATTACCACATCACATCTACGCCGACGGTGTTCGTTTTGGACGAAAACAAGACCATCGTCTGCAAGCCTTATGATTGGCAAGAATTAAAGTATTGGTTGAAATCAAATAATATTTCTTATTGAAAATAATATAGTTATATGAATATCAAAAAACAATTATTAAGTTGCTTTGTGTTGGCTTTATCGGCCGCACAATGCTTTGCCCAGGATGCGGAGTCGCGCTGGGTGGATTCGGTGTACAACAGCCTCACTTTGGAGCAGCGCGTAGGTCAGTTGATCTGCATGCGTGCCAACCAGCCAGACAAGCCGTTCTATGACGATGTGGCGAAATACATCAAGAAGTACAACATCGGAGGCGTGTGTTTCTTTCGTGCCGATGCCGAGGCGCAGGTGAAGAAGACCAATGAATGGCAGGCCATGGCCCAGACGCCGCTGATGGTCTCCATCGATGCGGAATGGGGCTTGGCCATGCGCGTGAACAAGACCTTGGCCTATCCTTATCAGATGACCTTGGGTGCCGTCGCCGATGACCAGCTGATTTATGAGATGGGGCAACAGGTGGCCGAACAATGCCAACGTATGGGCATCCATGTGAATTTTGCGCCAGTTGCCGATGTCAACTCCAATGCTGCCAATCCCATCATTGGGGTGCGAAGCTTTGGAGAGAATCCTCAGAAGGTGGGCGAAAAAGCCACGGCTTATGCCCTTGGCATGCAGAGCAAAGGCATGATAACCACAATGAAACACTTCCCAGGTCATGGCAATACGTCCACCGACTCGCATCTGACCTTGCCCACGGTGACGCGTCCGATCGAGGAAGTGCGCGACATCGAGTTGGCGCCTTTCCGTTACATGATTGAACAAGGTGTGAATGGCGCAATGGTGGGACATCTCTATTTCCCAGCCATCGAGAAAGTGAAAAACACTTCATCTTCGCTGTCGCATGGTGTGGTCACCGACCTGTTGAAGGAAGAGATGGGTTTTGAGGGCTTGATTTTCACCGATGGCCTTGATATGAAGGGTGTGTCGGAGAAAGTGCGCAACGACAGCGTGCCATACGTGGCCTTCATGGCCGGCAACGATGTGCTGATTCTGCCTCACAATGTGCCATTTGCCATCAAGACCATCAAGGCGGCTGCTGAAAGTAATCCCGTGGCGGCAGCGAGATTGGAGGAGAGCTGCAAGAAAATCCTGCGCTACAAGTATCGCACTGGACTCAACAACTATAAGGCATTGTCGACGGAGAATTTGATGACTGACTTGAAAAAGAAGTCGTACACTGATTTGCGCCGACAATTGTATGAAGAGGCTGTCACGATGTTGCGCAATGAAAACCAGGTGATTCCTTTGGCCAACAACAAGAAAATCGCCGTGGTTACCATTGGCAACACCAAAAACGATGTGAACAACGGTTTGATTGAGAGAGGTTACGGCACCACTTCGTTTGTGGTGGAAATAGATAAGATTGCCTCCAAGTCAGCCGACTGGCTGAAGAAATTGGAAGCCTTTGATTTGGTGGTGGTCAGCATTGAGAAAACCAATATGTTCGCCAACAAGAACTATGGCATCAACGACGCCACGGTGAACTTCTTCAACCGTCTGGTGGCACAAAACGACGTGATACTCAACCTATTTGCGTGTCCCTACGCTTTGGATATGTTCCGCATCAACAACAGCGTGAAGGCTGTAGTGGTGGGTTATCAAGATGAGGTGCCTGCCGTGGATGCGGTGGTGCGTTTGCTGTCGGGCGAGCTGGAATCTCATGGTACTTTGCCCGTTTCGGTGTCGAAATTCAAATGCGGCGATGGCATCGTCATCGGTTTGCCCGAGAAGCCTAAATACACCCTTCCGTTCAAGGAACCGCCAACAAGACCTGAACGCGTGAAAGGACAGCTTATGCAGAATGAGCCCGTTCCCGTTGAAAGCGAGCCTGCCGTGACGGTACCAGTAACCAAGTTGGAAGAGAAGTATGCCCTCCGCTTGGATTCGGTGGCCAAGGCTGGCATCAATAAGAGAGCTTATCCGGGATGTCAGATTGTGGCGATGAAAGATGGTCAAGTGGTGTACGACACCTGTTTCGGCACCTTCACTTACGGAGGCAAACATAAAGTGAAGCCCGATGACTTGTATGACATAGCCTCCTGTACCAAGATTTTTGCTTCCACTTTGGCCATCATGAAGTTGTATGACGACGGATTGATTGACCTCAACAAGACGTTGGCGGATTTTTTTCCTTATCTGAAGGGCAAGGCCCACGGCAAGCTGAAGCTCATCGACATCATGACGCATCAGGCTGGACTGAAGGCTTGGATACCTTTCTACAAGGTGACGGTGGATGAAGATGGTCCGATGACGGAATTTTATAGCAAGGAGATGGATGAAAGTCACAACGTCAGGGTGGCGGAAAACCTTTATCTTATAAATGATTATGCCGACATTATCTTCGATTCCGTCTCCAAGACCCCGTTGGGAAAGAAGAAATACCTCTATAGTGACATGGGCTTCTATTACATGCCGAAAATCGTCAAGCAGCTGACAAATCAGAACATTGAGGACTATTTGAAAGAGAAGTTCTATCAGCCCTTGCATCTGACGCATATCTGTTACCAGCCTTTGAATCACTTCACGCGTGAGCAGATAGCACCTACTGAAAACGACACGATTTTTCGTATGCAACAGATTTGGGGTGATGTGCACGACCAAGCTGCGGCCATGTTTGGCGGTGTGTCAGGTCATGCGGGTCTGTTCGCCAATGCGCACGACTTGGCGGTTCTTATGCAGATGTTTCTTAACGAGGGCACTTACAATGGCGTGCAATATTTGAAACCTGAGACGGTACGCTATTTCACCAAAACCCATTTCGCTGCTTCCAACGACAACCGTCGCGGCATCGGCTTCGACAAGTTGCCTATCAACAAGAAGGGCTCGAGTACGGCATCGATGTCGGGTTCGATGAAAGGTTATGGACATACTGGGTTCACAGGGACTTTCGTTTGGGCTGACCCAGAGAACAAGACGGTGCTCGTTTTCCTCTCGAACCGAGTATATCCCAATACCGACCCCAACAAGTTGGCACGTCAGGGCACTCGAACGGCTTTGCACGACATCTTGTATGAGGCCTATCCGATAGCGGAATAACAGAAAAGCGCATCTCATCGAGGTGCGCTTTTCTGTTGTAAAGCATTAGCCTTACTTGATCTCGTAAGTGTTGATGATGCCGATGGCTTCTTCCAACACCATCTTGACCATGCCGCCATCCGAGAGGCGATAGGTCAGTTCCACCGATTTGTAACCGCCTTTCGGCACTTTGCCTTTGGCGTTGATGGAGATGGTTTTCAGGCCTTTGTCCTCGGTGATACTTGTCTCGGCGTTGTTGTCGATGGCGGCTTGCTCCCAATTGCCTGAGAGACAGTTTAAAAGTGTGGCACGCTGCAACTTGACCATCTTCACCTTCTCAGCATCGAGCTCGGCTTTCTTGCCGTCCAAGTTCATTTTGACTTTGTTGCCTTCGATGATGAAATAGTCGCCTTGTGGCTCGGAATAGATCATCTGGAGTTGGTCGTTGCCGTCGAAGGTGATGTGACCGACTTTATGAGTGGTTTTGCCCGATAGCTTCATCACCTTGGTTTGGGTGAAGTCCGTGTCGTATTTCTGTTGGGCAAAAGCAGCGACTGAAAACAGCACTGCGATGATAATCAGACTGATGCGTTTCATTTCTGGAGGTTGTCTAAATAGGTGACTACATCGTTGACGGTTTCAAACTTGGCCAAGGCCTGGTCGGGGATGGTGATGCCATAGTCGTCTTCGAGACGCATGAGCAGTTGCAGGATGTCGACGGAATCGGCGCCGAGGTCTCTCTTGATTTGGGCGTCGAGCGTGACCCGCTCTGGGTCGATGCGCAACTGGCGCGCTAGAGTGGTTTTTACTACTTCGTACATGTTATTTAAGATTCAAAGATTTAAAATTCAAAATTCAAAGATTTCTGTTTTCAAGATTGGCTACTGGCTGTTGGCTACTGGCCATTGGCAGCTTTGACCGAAGCTTGAAATTTCTGCATTTCGTGAAGCTGCCAGAAGCCAAAAGCCAGAGGCTAGAAGCCCATTCAGCATTCAATATTCATAATGTTCATACTTCATAATAATCTCTTCCATCTTGGATGACAAAGAACTGACCTCCATCTTGTAGGCTTGCTCGATGCATTTCTCTACTGCCGTTGCCTTGCTGGAGCCGTGGCCTTTCACCACCGTTTTTGAGGTGCCCAACAGCACGCTGCCGCCGTAGTTCTGGTAGTTCATGAACTCTTTCTCCTCCGTAAACATCCGTTTCATCAGCAGCGCACCCAGTTTATAGATGGGCCTTGAATAGATGTCCTTCTTCAACTTCTTCAACAGCTCCAAGGCCGTGCCTTCGGTGGTCTTCACCAGCACGTTGCCTGAGAAACCATCACATACCACCACATCATAGTTGCCCGACAACAGGTCGCGGCTCTCCATGTTGCCCACAAAATGGATTTCAGGGGTTTCGCTCAGCAAAAAGTATGCCTTTTGTCGGATCTCGTCGCCTTTTTCCGCTTCTTTGCCTACGTTAAGCAGGGCGACACGCGGCTTCTCGATGTTGTAGACTTTCTCCATATAGAGGCTCGACATGATGGCGAACTGTCGCAGATGCTCGGGCGTGACCTCCACGTTGGCACCGCTGTCGCAGATGCCGACGATGCCGCCATTCATGGTGGGCAGGATAGGGCAGAAGGCAGGACGGATGACGCCTTTCACGCGACCGATGCGAGTCAGGGCAGCGGCAACGAGAGCGCCCGTGGAGCCGATGCTCACCATGGCATTAATGTCGTCCTGGTCGCGGAGCATACGCACGGCCTTGATCATCGAGCTTTCCTTTTTCAGACGGATGACATCAATGGGACGTTCCTCGCATCCAATGACCTCGGGCGCGTGGACAATCTCAAGGCGTGAGCTGTCGTAGGTCTTGCCTTTCAGGCAGTTCTGAAGCTTGGCTTCGTCACCTGTCAGGATGAGATGCAGGTCGGGCAGTTTTGACATGGCCTCCAAGGCACCGTCCACATTGGCCTCGGGGCTGTGGTCGCCACCGAAGCAGTCGATTAATATTTTCAGCATTGTTGTGTTCTTTTGTTTGGCCTTTGGCTCTTGGCTTCTGGCCTCTGGCAGCTTATTGGAAAAGGAAAGTTTTTCTTCTCTGTTTGCGCTGCCAGTAGCCAGAAGCCAGCTGCCAAAAGCCCTATACTATTTGATTCCTAATCGTTTCACGTAACACCTGTGTCGTTTGATCTTCTGTTCATCAAACCGCTTCCATTGGTTCTGTATTGCGTAATTATCTTCAAGGTTCATGTTGGTCTCGGCAAACTCGACGTTTTTGAGCATTTTCATCATCTCGGCGGAAATGATGATGCTCACACCACGGTTGAGCCATTCGGGGTCGACGCCGATGAGGCAGAGGTCGATGACATTAGGCTTTTTCAAGGCTTTGAGCAATCGAATCAAGGTAGCTGGAGTCAGTCTGCCGCCCGAGGGACGCACTGCATCGGCGATGGCAGGGAAAGCCAAGCCGAAGCAGACCAACTTGTCGTTCTCATCGAGGATGGCAGCGACGTATTTGATGTCGATGACGAGCTTGAAGTTGTCGATCATCATCTTTTTCATGCCTTCGGTGAAGGGCACGGTGCCATAAAGCAACTCGTAGGATTTGTCTAACAGCTCAAAGATGCCGTCAGCGTATTTGTCAATGAAATCTTTGGTGTTGCGTGCTGGTCCGAGGTGCAGGTTGTAGCGTTTCATCACAAAGGCTGCCAGCTTGTCAACCTCGCCGTCATAGTCCTTGGGAACGCGCAGGCGGCTACCCGTCCAGTCGACATCCTTTTGGTAGCCCATACCCTCGATAAAGGTCTGATAATAAGGATAGTTGTAGGTCTCTTCGAAGGTGGCAGGATAGTCGAAGCCGTCAATGAGCAGCCCTTCGCGTTCCAAGTCGGAGTAGCTCAAGGGACCCACGACCTCGTCCATGCCTTTCCCAACGGCCCAATCTTCAACGGCCTTGAACAACATCCGTGCAACTTCCTCATCTTCAATGACATCGAAGTGGGTGAAACGAACCTGTTTTTTGCCTGTCTTTTCGTTGGCGGCGCGTTGCACGATACCAGAAATACGGCCTGCTATTAGGCCATCTTTGTAGGCGTTGAAATGGATGGTGTCGCACATATCGTTGTAAACGAAGTCCTTGCGGAAGATTTTCTTCTCGTCCATGTACAAGGGCGGCGTGAAATAAGGATTGCCCTTGTAGAGTTTCAGCGGAAAGTCCAGAAATTCCTTCTGCTGCTTTTTGGTCAGTATCTGTTCGACAGTGATCATGGAATGTACAGTTAAGGCAGGTCGTTGAGCCTGTCGAAACGCCGTCCATACAGTAGTCGGCCCTTCGACGGGCTCAGGGACCTTAGCTTTTAATTAACGATGTTTAGCATGGAAGCAAATGCCGATGGCGTTAGGCCCGCAGTGGCTTCCTATGGTTGGGTTGACGGGGATAGTGATGACATTCAGATCTTCGCCGAATTTCTCTTTCAGTTGGCGCTCGGCCTCGGCGGCGATGTCGAGGGCATCAGAGTGGCCAATGACCACGCGGTGAGCCTTCACATCCTCGCCGAGTTCCTCCACATACTTCACCAGACGGGCAATGGCCTTGGCGCGTCCAGTCTCCTTGCCGATGGAAATCATCTTGCCTTCGTTGTCCAAGTAGATGATGGGACGGATGCCGATGAAGCCGCCCATGGTGGCTGCCAATCCGCTCACGCGACCGCTGCGGCGGAAGAACTTCAGGTCATCGGCGAAGAAATACATCGTGAACTTCGGCACTTCCACCTTGGCCCATTCCACGATTTCCTCGGCAGTCTTGCCCGCCTTGTACAAATTGGCACATTCAAGCACGACATTGTATGACAACGCGGTAATACCCAAGGTGTCAATTTCATAGAACTTGCGCTCGGGATATTTCTGCTTCAGTTTCTCCAAAGCCTGTCCCATGATGGTGAAGGTGTTGGAGGTACCCGATGAGAAATGCACGTAGAGGATATCGTTGCCAGTGGCAAATTCAGGCTCAAAATACTTGATGTAAGCCTCTTCGCTCATGGCGCTGGTGGTCGGCATGGTACCTGCGCGGAGCATATCGTAGAACTTGTGGAAGTCGAATTCTTGGAAGTCGATATAGGGGTAGATCACTTGTTCACCCACGGTGTAAGGCATAACAATGAGTTTGATGTTGTATGCGGCGCACTCCTTGGGAGTGATGTCGCAATCGGTGTCGGAAAAAAATGTCAACATGGTATGGGGTTTTGTTTTGACTTCGGGACTTCGAGACACGGGACTTCGGGACATTGCCCGTCTCGCAGTCTCGTAGTCTCGCAGTCTTGTGTCAAGATGTTCATATACAAACAATTATATAATCATAAACCGGCTGTGCGCCGTAATTCAACATAATTTCAAGGTTTTTGTATTGGGTTTGCAGGTCGGCCACGAGGCGTTCCGCTTCTTCTGAAGGGACATCCTCGCCATAGAATACCAGCATCACATCACGCGAAGTTGCACCAAGGCGTTCAATGAGGGCTTTGGTGGCCGTTTCGCGGTCGGGACTGTCGGAAAGGAGTTGCTTGCCGCTGTAACCGACGTAGTCTCCTGTATGAACGCTCACTTGGTCGCCTTTGGCATCGCGTATGGCGGTGGAGACCATGCCTGTCACCACGGACTGCATGATTTCCGTGACGCTGGCGATGATTTCATCAACGTTGGGATTGTCGCGGTCGATGTAGCCTATACCATAATAGCCTTCGCCAATGGTGGTCGAGGGCAGCACGTGGATGTCGGCGTCTTTATAAAGTTCGGCAGCCTGGTCGGCAGCCATCTTGATGTTCTTGTTGTTGGGGAAGACAAGGATGTGCTGTGCGTTGATTCTGGCAAAGGCATCCAGAAAGTCTTGTGTTGAGGGGTTCATCGTCTGACCGCCAGCAATCACCTCATCAGCCCCGATTTCGTGGAAAGCGTTGATGAGACCTTCGCCCGAGGCCACTGTCACGATGCCATAAGGCTTGGGCGGCAGCTTGAATGAGGCGTTGTTTTGGTTGGTCGATTGATGGTGTTGCAGCGCCATGTTCTCGATCTTGAGGGTCAGAAACTCGCCGTATTTTTGCATTTCGTTGAGGATTACCCCAGGCGTGAAGGTGTGCACGTGTACTTTCATGATGGAGCCTTCGCGGAAGGCCACCACCGATTCGCCCACGTGGTTCAGATAGTCAAAGATTTCCTTTTCATCAAAGGTGTCCAAATTGACTTTGGAGCGCATCAGACGGAGCAGAAACTCGGTGCAGTAGCCGAACTCCAAGGTGCTGTCTTCGGTGAATTTGTCAAGTTCCAGGGTGGGTGCTGAGGTCGTTGTCGGTGCAATCTCTTCTTCAGAGACAATGCCGTTCAAGGCATCGTTCATGCCACGGAAGATGCTCAGCAGTCCGGCACCGCCGCTGTCGACCACGCCTGCGTCTTTCAGCACTTGCAGCAGCTCGGGTGTATGGTCAAGGGAGACCTGCATAGCTTCCAGCAAGGTCTCAAAATAACGGTTCAAGTCCGAATTGGCATCGGCATTCATCGCACCTTCGTGCAGTACGGTGATGATGGTGCCTTCGACAGGAACGGGGACAGATTTGTATGCTTCTTCTACAGCGGATTGCATAGCTTTGGCAAAGGCCTTGGTGTCTGCTTCAATCACACCTTGCAAGCCTTTGGCCAAACCTGCGAAAATACGTGAGAGGATGACACCAGAGTTGCCTCTTGCGCCGAGCAGCATACCAGAGGAGGCGGCTGAGGCCAATTCAGAAAGGGTGCCGAGTTGGTCGTTCAAGGTAGCACAACCCGCCTTGAGTGTCATCAGCATATTGTCGCCCGTGTCGCCATCGGGAATAGGGAAGACGTTGAGGTCGTTGATGACCTTTTTGTCCCTGCCCAGTTGCACCGTGCCTTGGCGCAGCATCGCGGCGAAAGTCAGGCTATCGAGTTCATTTGTTCTTTGCATCGTTTTCGATTTCCGAAAAAAAGTGTGCAAAGATACTGGTTTTTTTAATGCAATTTGAACCTGCAAAAACATAATTCCTGAGTTTACTTTTCGCAAGCAGTACAAATTACCGAACGATTTCTGGTCAAACGGGTGAACGGATTTTGGCCAAATGGGTGAATGATTTTTGGCCAAACGGGTGAACATAAAAAGAAAAATCGTATTTTTGCGTCACAATTCAAACGCAAAAACATGGATAACGTGTATAAGAAAAGAATAGCTGATAGACTGTTAGCGCGTAAGTTAGCAGGTAAAGGAGCGGTGCTTATAGAAGGTGCAAAATGGTGCGGAAAGACCACTACAGCCGAACAGATAGCCAAGAGCGTAAAGTATATGACGGAAACCGGCATGGTGGAACAGAACATCAAAATGGCTACACTGAATCCTAAGCTGCTGTTGACGGGCGATTTTCCTCGACTTATCGACGAATGGCAAGTCGCACCGCAGTTGTGGGACAGCATTCGTTTTGAATCGGATCATGGCCCGTTGGGCCAGTTTATTCTGACAGGTTCTTCTGTGCCTGCCGACATGAGCAAGGTAATCCATTCTGGAACAGGACGTATTGGGTGGCTCAGGATGCGCCCGATGAGCCTATGGGAGTCGCAGGAATCGACTGGCGAGGTGTCGCTTGAAGAATTGTTTACAGCACCCGAACAGGTTGGCGCTATCAACAAGATGGACATTGACCAGCTAGCTTTTCTGACATGTCGTGGAGGATGGCCATTGGCTGTAGACATGGAAAAAGAAATAGCCTTGGACCAGGCGTTTGACTATGTGGAGGTCGTGGAGAAACGTGATATCTCGAAGGTGGATGGTGTGGAGCGAGACCCCGTTAGGGTACACCGTTTGTTGCGTTCGCTGGCACGGAACCAAGGCAGCCAGGCATCATGCGGCACTATCAAAGCGGACTTGATCGCGAATGAGTCGGATGCATTGTCGGAAGACACTATCGCATCGTATATCAAGGCATTAAAAGAGATCTTTGTAGTTGAAGACAGCGAGGCATGGAATCCGAACTTGCGGAGCAGGACGGCAATACGGACGAGCGACACGCGGTATTTTACTGACCCGTCGATTGCCACGGCTGCTTTAGGCATAGGCCCTCGCGATTTAATAAACGACTTGAATACCTTCGGGTTGATGTTTGAGACGCTGGCCGTGCGCGACCTTCGCGCATACGCAGAGGCACTCAATGGCAAGGTGTACCACTTCAGGGACAAGAATGGTCTGGAGTGTGACGCTGTGGTGCATCTGAGGGATGGACGCTATGGCTTGGTTGAGATTAAGTTGGGCGGCGATGACCTCATAAAAGAAGGAGTGAAGTCATTGAATGAATTAGCTGGAAAAATCGATACGGAGAAAATGAAAGAGCCTTCGTTCAAGATGGTGCTGATTGGCGTGGGAACGTATGCCTATCGCAGAGAGGATGGCGTGTTTGTTGTACCAATTGGGTGCTTGAAAAATTGATGGGCTGTAAGCAGCTTTCCGTCACGACTTTATCAAAAGACATCAATCTGATTCGCGCAAACGGTAAACTCAGAAGGAAAGGTGACGACAGAAGTGGCATTTGGGCTATAATAGAGTAACAAAAACTCATTGTTGATTTGAAAAATGTTCCCTGAGCGCAATTTTCAAATGACCATAATGTTCCCTGAGCGCAATTTTCAATGGACACTTCATACCAGTCATAAAAAGGATGACCTGAAAAGGGATTTTGGTGGATTTTTGTAAGATTTAACTACGTTGAACGCAAAGCGTTTGCTTCTTAAAATCCATCCACTTCATCCATTTTCATCCCGAATTATCCATTTTGGATACAATTATCGTATCTGATTTAGATAATTAAAGTATTGATTATCAAATAATTAATTTGGTTTTATTGGGATTTGTTGTAATTTTGCAATGAAAACCATTGATAACATCATTATTATGAAAAGGATTCTCATTATTGCGGCCTTAGTGTTAGCCGTTTTTCTGATTATCAGATCATGTGGAGGAGATGAATCCACATCGGGACAAGGTAGAGGGAAAGTGTCCTCTTTATATGGAACTTATGTTGGCACAGATGATTATGGGAACACCATAAGCATCACTCTTAAACCTGACAGCGATAATGAATGGAGAAAGTTTGGAGAAGACAACAGCAGTAATTTGGTTTACAAAGATTATAAAGGAAGAACTAGATCCACTGAGGGCCAATCCATCAAGTGGACTTGGGACTTTGACCAAGGTTATGTACAAACTTATTATTTAGGTAACGAACGTACCATCATTGACTTCAAACATAAGAAGTTTTATAAAAAATATGGGGAGTTCATTGATGGGAGAAACGGTATACCCTACACTTTTAGAAAATAATCCATTTATCAATTACTTAAACGATGAAAGAAAAAGAATTAATCAATTTAATGACGGCAGGGGTGTTCCTGTGTATTTGCACAAGCTTATCAGCACAAGAATGGATTCAAGGAAAAAACATTCCACAAGACGTTTCCATAACTTCGTTGCAAGAATATAAGGGGAACATTATTGCCTTTGGACAAAAACAATGGAGAGAAGGCACGCAATATCTCTCTGAACCTCGGTCTTTCATTTCGAGAGACAACGGAACGACTTGGGGAGACTATATCAGTCTTGATAATTGCAATACCACAGCAAACACTTTACTATTTTCCGATAACAGAATTCTTACTTCTGGTCGGAAAGGCGAGGTCCAGTTAGATTGGGTTGGAGCATTATGCTATAGCGATGACGAAGGTAAAAGTTGGAAAGAAGCAGAAGGTATTCCTCATGACATTTCAATCACCAAAATCCAAAAGTGGGGTGAGAGGCTTATTGCGTTCGGTCAGAAACAATGGCGAGAGGGTTATAGTTTTTTTAGTGAGCCAGAGTCATTTGTCTCACATGACAACGGTGCGACTTGGGAATCTTTTGTAAAAATCACGCCCAATATTTCTACGGCGAACTCCTTGATGATTTCAAACAACCGAATAATCACTTCGGGACGAGAAGGTGAAGTCCAATTGGATTGGATTGGTGCCATATATTACACAGATGATAATGGCAGTAATTGGACAAAGGCCAATGGCTTACCTACCGATATTGCAATATCAGAAATTGTGTCTTTTGATGGCTCTTTGATAGCAGCAGGTCAAAGACAATGGCGTGAAGGAATGCAGTTCCTATCGGAAGCAAAGCTGTATTGCTTTAATGACAATGGTGCGAATTGGTTCGAGTTTATTCCTGTTACCAAGGAGATTTCAACAGCAATCCCATTATTAATCATAAATGGACGGATTATTACTGCGGGACGCTTGGGACAGGCACAAATGGATTGGGCTGGCGCTCTTTATTACGCAGATATAAATAAATAACAAGCAGTTATAACCATCAAAATGATAATTAAATGAAAAAGATAATGTATCCGGCAATCTTCCAGCTTGGTTTGAGAAACAAACAACAAAATCAAAGTAAAACAAACTATAATAAGAATAAATATAGTCATTTTTTTATTACTAATTTATTGATACTCTTAATGCTCATTGTTGCTCAGGCCAATGCACAAAATAGTGCGCGAGGCCATGATTCACAAGTCACAAAAATGTATTCTAACTTGTTTCTAAATGGCAAAATCTCATTTAAGGAGATACCTCAAGATGTGTTGCGTAAAATAATAAGTGCAAGGTATTCTGACAGAACGGGTGCTTGGAATTTAGGGGCTTTTGAGTCAATAATAGCAGCTAACTATTTTGTACAAGGAGAAGGCGTTGTTGAAGTGAGGTCTGGGGGAGACATCTATTCATGGCCAATCGCGTCATGCTCCCGTGATAAAAGTATTGTGTTTTATGCTCAAGGAGTGGATCCTAATAGCATTTTTAATACAACCGTGGTTCATGGTATGCATGTGTCAACTGCCGTTGCTAATCTTAATATGGTTAAAATAGGAGAACAAACCGCACCAGTGTCTTCGTGCTTTGACGAACCTGATTTTGGCAAAGCTGAGTTGGTTTTGCCTCGACAGTATCTAAAGTTTCAAGAAGAAGGTGACTATTTAATGCTCTCATATACATTAGCTTTTCCAGAAGTAGCCTCTGTTGTTTACACTGAACCAAAGTCCGTTATTTTTGCTGGGCAGTTGGTCGAAGTAAATAGTGGCATAAACTATGATGTTCGGATGCGAGATGTTGCAGGCTTGTCTTTGTTTGATACTAAAACAATGAAAACAATTCCTTTCACCACGCTCCACCTGAAGGGTATTCAACAACCAAAACTTGAATACTCGAATAACCATGTATACTATTATAATGAATCTGATTATGGTTGTATGTTTCCTGAAAACTTTTACAACGGATATCTCTTAAAAAGCAGTGTTATCAACGTTATGTCCCAAAACGGAACACCTATTTATATTTTGAGCGCCAACAAATCCAAAATAGAAGTAGAATCACTAATCTGCCCCGAAGATGGAGATGTAATATGTGATCTACAGGAAACATCCAAATATATTTGCTATTGTGGGACTAACAAAAAACATGGTTATGTGGGTTACGAAAATCCGGTTTTGGTTATTATAGATAAGGAAACAAAGAGAGTGGTGGCAAGATATAATGGTAATAATGGAAAAGGAAAAAAAGATAGATTCTTCAACAAAATGTATGTGTTGGATGATGATCATATTCTAATGATGTACAATGATTACCATTATCGAGATGAAACCTCATGGAATTATGAAATTGTCACTATTTCTTCAACAGTAGTAAATTATAAAACTGAAGAAGAATTTGATTCGTCATTTTTGGAAGAGCAATATGGACAAGAAGGAGTGGATGAAGAGTATAACGATAATAATGACGAAAACTATGAAGATAATAGTGAAATGCAAAACAATGAAGAAGCATCGAACAATGGGTGGGTAAAGTATGTCATCCTTCTTTTGTGTGTAATTGCATCCTTTTTTGCGGTGTTGTTTTTCAAAAAAAGAACCAAAAAAGGGATTGGCAATGACAACACAATAAAAACATTGAGTGTTTTTATTATCACGACAACTATGCTGTTTATTAGTGTTGGTGAAATGAAAGCTCAGCATAACAAAGAAAAAGAATGTGTCGACCTTGGTTTACCAAGTGGTATTTTATGGGCTACCAGTAATTTGGGGGCTCATGGATCCAGGGATTATATTGGTGGATACTTCGCTTGGGGAGAAACAAAAGCTAAAAATGCGTTTCGCTGGTGTGACAACTACGAACCTTTTGATTATAAATATGGCAAAGCTGGTCTTACGATTACCAAGTATTGTAGTAACCCAAAATATGGATATAATGGCTATTCGGACAATTTGATTGTATTAGAGCCGGAAGATGATGCTGCTACCATAAAGCTGGGTGATGGGTGGAGAACTCCAACCTATGAAGATTGGATGGAGTTAATTACGTTTTGTTCATCTAAGCAAGTAGAGTATGATAGGGGTGGTTTGAAAGGTTGGCTTTTTACTGCTCCTAATGGTAATACTCTCTTCCTACCGAATCCTGATGGAATTGATGGGGGGTATTGGTCAAGTTCCCTTAACCCAGAAGTTCCACATAGTGCATGGTGCTTCGATTCAAATTATGATGGGCATGGGATGTATTATTATTTTCGTGCATATGGTCGACATATCCGCCCTGTGTATTCTGGCAAAACCAACCAATCAGGAACGAATAATTCTCCAACCTCCAACCAATCTGTTTCACCTCAATCTGCCAATACAACCCAGCAAGCCAAAGACTATTCCAACGCATACGACGGACCCCAGGTTGTCGTCATCGATGGTTCGGGGTTACGGCTGCGCCTTGGTCCATCAACGAGTTCCGATACTTTCAAATGGCCCGATGGCACAAACCGTCATCCTAAGGTTGGAGAAAAGTTCAAGTATCTTGGCGAGTCAGGCGATTTTTATAAGATTGATTTCAACGGGAATGAGTTGTGGGTGTCGAAACAATTTTCGCATATTGAAGGATGATCTGCAAACGCCAATTCCATAAGCTCAGTTCCCAAACCTACTTCTCTATAACACCTCCTGCTTCAACTACCGCACTGTAGCTCGTTCCAAAACGCTTTCAAAACATGCGTTAGGCTTGGCTATTGACATCAATTCATTAGAGAATCCATACGTCAAAGGTTCTTTTGTCCAACCAAGCACGGCGACAGTTTTTGTGGACAGAAACAAGGAATTCCCACATAAAATAGATGAAACCGACTTTTGTAAAGAGGTGTTTGAATCGTTCGGATTCCAATGGGGTGGCTATTGGCGCAGCGTAAAGGACTATCAGCATTTCGAGAAACGGAAATAGCAAACTCATTCTGACAAACACCAGCGAAATCCCGAAAAAAAGACAGTTTTCGCTGGTTTCTGTATTATTCTATTCCTTATCCCTCACCAACCTCACACTGCGGCCACTGCATTTGTCGGTGGTGATGGAATGATAGAAGAAGCTGTTGCTGAAGTAGATGCCCAAGGCCTCTTTGGGGTTTAGGCAGGAAGACGACCAATAGTGGCCGTATTTGCCCACCAGACCTACATAACCAAAGTCGCGGATGCCTGACGCCGGCAGAAACACCGCTCCTTGGGCCTCTGCCTTTTCTGTCCAAAAAGGCTCGGTGAGGTTGTTGGGGGTGTAGTCGACATCATCGTCATTATACTTCTGTAGTGGACAATAGGTGCTGTCCCAGTCGTCAGGCAACAACAACAAACCCCATACGCCGTCAACAGCTGCCTTTGCAAAACGGATGCCCGTGGCTGTTGTCCGCTTCTCAAGAATGTAATCCCATTCCTCGATGGTCAAAGTGCGCCATACGTTTTCTTCATTTCCACCATTGCTGATGGCATTGTAACCCCAGTCAGCCTGACCGTCGACATCAAATAGGTTCAGCGTGTCAACACCATAAGCGTTATATTGCCAAGCCTCATCTTCAAAAACGTTGCGACTGCACCACGGCTGGTAACATATCGCTCCATGGTCACGCCCACTGGCACCCCAAGCAAACAAATCCAACCAATTGCAGCACTTCTCAGCAGAACCGTGGTTGGCATTGTCGCCGCCGATATAGTCAAACTGGTTTTCGGCAAAACGCCATGTATTGATGGAGGGCTTGTATTGCAGGTTGCCCTTCGAGAAATACACCTGGTCGCCAGCCTCGTTGATGGTAAACAACCCGTTGATGGCTCCTTCAGGCGCAGGTGGACGCGGCGGCAAGGGCTCTTCCCTGAAGCCTACCATCCATACGATTGCCCCTATCAGCAGTGCAGCAGCCAAACTTAATCCGACCTTTGAAGCCATCCAGATACGTTCGTTGCTCTTGATGGCCTTTTGCAATGCTCCAATGCTTTGATAACGCTCCTGTGGATTGTCTTTTAGGCAGCGCTGCACCACGGCATCTTTGGCCAAACCAAAACGTTGCAAAATCTTGCCCAAGGCATAGATGTCGGTGGCAGGACCGAATAACTCGGTCTTAGCGGCATGCTGCTCTGGCGCACAATACTCACGAGTGAAACCCAAATCATGCAGGTAACTCTCGCTCCAACCGAAACCTAAATCAATAAGCTTTACATGATGGCCTTTGTTGGTGATGAGGATGTTGCTGGGCTTAAGGTCGAGGTGCAGCATCTTCTTGTCGTGGAGATAGTCCAAAGCTGAGAGCAACTCGTCGCAGAATTGTTTCTTATGTCCTTTATCTTTGAAATAGTCAGGATGCTGAGCCACAAAAGCCTCAAGACTGTCACCGTCCACATAGTCCAAGCGAATGAAAGGGCCTTGTTCGTCCTCATCGTAGGCAAAGTAACGCACAATATTGGGATGCTCCAACTCTATGCCGAGTTCAAACTCCTTGCGGAACAAACTCATGTAAGCCTCCGATGAGCGCAGGTCCTTTTTGGGCCGTTTGACGCAATACACACGGTTATCCTTAACGAGACGGTAGCAGTCGCAGGTGCCACCGCTGTCAAACAACACTTCATCTTGGTTGTGTTGTGCAGGGTTGATGAATTCGGAATCACTCATTAGGCTGCCTCTTTAATAAATAGTTCAGTCAAGCCGTTCTGGCGTCCAGCTACATACCCCAACTCGTTACCGGCGGCATCGCGCACAATCTCGCCATTGCGGACGACTTGGTACACCTGCAAAGGATACTCCAAACGAAAACTAAAGATGGTCACTTCATCGTTGACTTGCAACTTGCCATTAAGGCTTTCGGTCACCCTAAACTTGTTTTCACCTATACACAGCAAAGCGATATGACGGTTGGGTAACCATGATGCCTCCACCGTTGTGCCTTCTCGAATCTCATCGGCGAAGAAAGCCTTTTCCATCCAGTCGCTTTCAATGGGTTGCATGCCACTCAGCGTTTCCCATGAAGGCGAACCGAGATAATGCGCCAAAGCATCAAGGGTGGCTTTGCGTGGCGCAATGGGCGACTTGGCATAGCCCATCAGCCGTTTCAGGGTGTTGACACCCAAACGGTCGCTGGCTGGAAACGACTCCGACAACACCTCGAAATCCTTGGCATTGCTGAAGTCCAGCCCCGATTTCTTCTTAATCATTGCTATGATGGGAAGGGATAACATGTTTTCGCTTATTTTGGGCAAATAATAAGCATTTTCATGTTAGGAATTGAAAGAAAATGCAAATGGATGAAATGGATGAAAAATGAAAGTCTGTTAAGGGCTACTTTTGCGCTTATTCGATTATGTGAGCAGATGGAAAACCTTCAAAGCAACATCCACATTGGACATCTCATACAGGCTCAACTGAAAGATGACAAGCGTAGCGTAGGTTGGTTGGCCAAGCAAATACCTTGCACTCGCAACCATGTCTACAAAATTTTCAATAGGCCTTCGCTCGATGCCGATTTGATTCTCAGAATCTCTATCGCAATGAGTTTCAACTTCTTCCAATACTATTCAGCTGAGGTCAATGCAGCAATGAAGACTCGAATGGGAGAAGAGTGAAGTTGTATTTTAAAGTGTCTCAACAATTCCAAAAACACGTCAGAAACCAGCGAAATGTTGACAGAAAGACTGATTTCACTTGGATTTTGGCATAAAAAACACATAAAAAAGTCATCGATATACGAGAATTTCTATAGGATGGCTGCGTTTGATGGTTTTTGTTTATTTTTGCAATTCAAAAAAGTGCTGAAATGAACAAACAAAAGCAAGACATAGCCTATTTTGTTTCGTTTTGCATTGAGCAATACAAAACCGCTAAAGGAATTAGCGGGAAGGATGCTGTAGACTTGCTCAACCAATACGGGGTTTTAGAGTACTTGGAAAAACACTATGAGCCTTTGCATACGCAAGGGAAACAGTGGCTGTTGGAGGAAATTGATGAATTCATCAAAATTAGGAAAGGAGCATCGGCATGAAACTCTACCACGGCAGTTTGGAAATAGTCACCAAACCCGAAATACGCGAGCCTAACCGTACACTTGACTATGGTAGCGGTTTTTATACTACCTGTTGAAGGAAAGGAGGTTTTGTCATGACTCGGACCATCAATCAGAGCAATCTGTATCTATTACTCCCTTCTAAAATCTGTTGGATGGCTAACATGCTGTCAGAAGAAAAAGGCATCAGCATAACCGAAGCCATTAAAGAGATTTATTCCTCAAATACCTACAAACGACTCGAAACCGAGAAGACCAAACTTTGGCATTGGGGGCCTGTGGCTCTTTTGGAGGCCATGGAAGAATAGGTTTCTTTATCCGTCACAAACCAACCGTATTCAGCGGATAGATTTTTCTTTTTTTTTAGCGCAAACTTGTATCCATTTTGGTTATTTTCTGTATTTTTGAAGCCTAAATCTTAAAAGACAAAAACGGAAAAGAGATAACCAATTGAAATACTAACTGAGCTTTTGCTCTTGTTCCTTTCGTAGTAAATCTGGAAAATTTCTCACACAGGAATAAGTTAGCAAAGGTTCATGCATTTGCGTGAATCTTAGTTGCTTATGGTGTGAAAGGCATTCCAGAGCCTACTACGGACATAGGTGATATAAGTTTCACGCTTTTTCATTGCTCCATGGGAAAAGAGTCAAAGTCCAAGCAATAGGCAGGCAATGGAAAACCTTCAAAGCAACATCCACATTGGACATCTCATACAGGCTCAACTGAAAGCTGACAAGCGTAGCGTAGGTTGGTTGGCCAAGCAAATACCTTGCACCCGCAACCATGTCTACAAAATCTTCAATAAGCATTCGCTCGATGCCGACTTGATTCTCAAAATCTCCGTCGCCATGAGTTTCAACTTCTTCCAATACTATTCAGCTGAGGTCAATGCAGCAATGAAGGCGCGAATGGGCGAGGAATAGCTCATTTCTTCTGAACCTTTTTCATCACACTCCGCTTATACCACGGCCACTTCATCAGCTGCCAGAACGCAAACGGCAGAAGGGAATACGAAATCATTATGGTTGAGGCCATTCCGATGAGGGTGCTGAGACCGATGGAACGGATGGCGGGATGGACGGCGAAGAGGAGCGAGGCCACCACGATGACCAGGATGATGGCCGAGAAGAAGATGGCCACCTTGTGCCAGGTGAGCACGTCGCGGTCGCCCGTGCGCGCCTGCTTGAGCAAGCCTTCGGTAATGAAGATGCTGTAGTCGACACCCACACCGAAGATGAAGGTGGAGATGATGATGTTGATGAGGTTGAACTCCAACCCGATGAGGGCCATGTAGCCCTGAACCATGAACCAACTGAGCACCATCGGAAGGAACGATAGCAAAGCGGTGATGAGGTTTCGGAAAGAAACCAATAGGATCAACAAGACAAACAGCGAGGAAATCCAAACGGCGATGTTAAAGTCATCGTTGATGACCTCCACCATGCTCTTGCAGTAGTAGAACGGCTCCAAAACAAAGGTCTTGGGGTTGGTGACCAAGGCATCGGTGGCGATGTCTTTCTCGTCGAAGTTCATGGAGACATCGGTGAACACCATGTATTGGTTGTCGGCATTGCATTCAATGAAGTTGCCCAAAAGGTTATCGGGTACCACACCGCTTTCCATCAGCGAGGCGGCTTCGTAATCGGCGTCCAAGAGCTCCTTGAAGTCGTAGAACATCATCGGGTCGAGGCCGAAGTCCAAGGCGCCTTTTTCTACGCGTGAGATGGCGTATGCTTTCCTTTCTTCTGTCCAGAATTCGTTCCAGGCGGCGATGCGTTGTTCTTGCTCTGCTTGGGTGACAAAGAGCTTGGGAATGATGTCGGTATAGCTGTGAACAACATTTTGTTGCTTCAGCGAGTCGAGCATCACCATCAGCGACTTGTCGGCTTCCAAGGCCTCGTCAATGTCGGTGGAGACAGTGGCGAAATACAGGTGATAGAATCCGTCGTTATTCTTGGCATTGTATAGGCTCTCGGCCACGGTTTCTTCGGGCGAGTTGTAGTCGAGGTTGCGGAGGTCGCTGTCGAATTTCACCTTGTGGGCGAAAACGATGCCGATGATGGTTATGACGGCAATCAGAACCAGGAACCAAGGCTTTTTGTCGAAAGGCAGGTTGTTGAGACGCGAGATGCGGCGGAAGGTCTTGCTGTTGCTGTTGGCCTTTCGGCTGGGCAAGAAATGAGGCAGGAAGATCAAGGCAAACAGCGTGGAGCCTATCAAGGCGAAGGATGCGAACAGGCCGAAGTCGCGGAGCAGGTCGCTGTCGGTGAAAAGCAGGCTGCAAAAGGCGCCCACTGTGGTGATACAGCTTAAGAACACGGGTGTGGACTCATCTTGTAGCAGCTTTTCGGGGTCACCGACAAAGAAGTGGTGGATAAGCACGTGTAGGCTATAGCTGATGGCTACGCCCAGAACGATGGCACCCAATCCCAAGGCCATGAGCGACATCTCGCCCTTGATCCAGAAGATGCCCGCCAGCGAGAAGGCTGTGCCGTAAACGATGGGCAGCAACAACTCCCAAATGAACGATAAGCTTCTGAAACACAGTCCTATCACTATCAATATCAAAACCAAGGAAATCCCTACGGTCACGACAAGGTCGGAACGGATGCGTCCGGCGTTCGAGACGGAGCCGATGGGGTCGCCATGGGCGTGTACTTTCACTTCGGGATGGGCCGCTTCAAACTCTTGTTGCGTTTGGGTCAGCATCTTGGAGAACTTGTTGGCCGCCTTCGAATCCAAGGACTGGAAGGCGGGTGCGAGGTAAGCGATGGCCACGGTGCTGTCGGGGCAGAAGAGCTGTCCGTCGATGATGTTGAAGCCACTCACTGCACCTTGCATCACATCGCCGAGCACCACGTCACGTAGGTTGAGCGGGTCGTACATAATGGCTTGGGTAATGTCGCCCGTCTCATCCTCCATCATCTGCTCGTAGTTGAGCCACATCTGGTTTTGGATGGCCTCAGGCTCAAGGGCTTTTTCAAAGTCGCGGTAGGCCGAGGTGTCGATGAACGAAGGGATATGCTCCAACACGAAGTCCAACGCGTTGATGGCCACTTCAGGCTCCATTTTGTAAAGCACGTTGCCCACATAATGACTTGTGGAATCCTTTTCGTAAAGTAGTTGGATAAACTCATCCGTCCTTTGGGCAAGGACGTTGGGTGAGACAGGCTCGTCTGCTGAGGTCACCTGAAGGTAGATTTTGTCCTTGAGCTGGATGGAACTGAAGGCCAGTTGGCTCTCGACGCTCGAAGTGGGCAGGAGTTTGGAGATGTCTTCCTCAAAATGGAGTCTCAGTCCGAAAAAGATGAACACCAAGGCCGAGACAACCATAATCAGGTACATCAAGACCTTGTGGTTGTTGAAATAGCGATATAAGGGAACAAAAATCTTATGCATTATTCGGCTGATAAATAGCTTTTTATTGATTGGTAAAAGTCGGGGAGGCGCTTTGAGATGGCCACGGGGCGACCGTTTTCGATGAAGCAATGAGCACTGTGTCCGAGGCAGACCAACTTGCCGTTGGAGCGCATCATATAGTCGAACTCAAACTTCATCTCGCTCATCTTGCTGATTTTCACCTCGATTTCAATGATGTCCTTGAAAGTTGTAGGGTGCTTGTATTCACATGAGATGGAAATGACAGGGGAGAAGACATTCTCCGCTTCAATCTTCTCGAAGCCGAATCCCAGTTGGTCGAGCCAGTCGACACGGGCCTCTTCCATGAAGCGAACATAGTTGGAGTGATGCGTCACACCCATACGGTCGCATTCATAATATTTTACTTCGTGTTTGTAGGTATTCATAGTATTTTACCTCGGTAAAAAGAAGCGGCAAAATTACAGAAAAAACACGAATCCTTGCGGAATCGTTGCGGGAATTTGTAATTTTGCAAGCATTATGAAGCATGACAAGGTAATTCTTATCACAGGGGCCAGCAGTGGTATCGGTTTCGATGCTGCCCAGACTTTGGCCCAACAAGGCCATAAGGTTTATGCTGCCGCCCGCCGGGTGGAGCTGATGGAGCCTTTGAAGGCATACGGTGTGAAGGTGATTAAGATGGATGTCACCGATGAAGCGTCTATGATTCAAGGTGTTGAGGCCGTCATACAAGCCGAAGGTCGAATTGATGTGTTGGTCAACAATGCGGGATATGGTTACTTCGGTACTATTGAGACGGTGCCTTTGGAGGAGGCCCGCCGACAGCTGGAAGTGAATGTCTTTGGCTTGGCGCGGCTGACCCAGCTGGTGCTACCCCATATGCGTAAGCAGGGGAGTGGCCGAATCATTAACACCTCATCTATAGCGGGCAAGATGGTGATTTATATGGGTGGCTGGTACAATGTGACCAAATACTCCGTTGAGGCTTTCAGTGATGCCTTGCGTATGGAAATGAAACCTTTCGGTATCGATGTGGTGATGATAGAGCCGGGTGCCATCAAGACCAACTGGGGTTCCATCGCGGCCAAGCATTTGATGGAAGCGTCGGTGGGTACGGCTTACGAAGAGGTCGGCACACAATGGGCCAAAAACATTGATTGGTTCTATAAGACCAATTTCCTGTCAAAGCCCTCCGTCATTACCAAGGCCATCAGTCGCGCTGTCAACAGTCGTCACCCCAAAGCACGCTATTCCCGCGGCCGTTTTTCGATTTCCGGCAGGGTTATGCATGCGCTCATGCCTGCCCGTTGGTGGGATGCCATGATGCGGAAGGGTGGAAAGATCAAGGCGGTAAAGTAAAAGAAGGTGCTTACCTTTCTCTGCGTTCAATGACCTTTTTCAACTTGTAGCGGTCGCCAGTGGATTTGCCAATGGCATCGATGAACTGTTGGTCGTAGCCAGGCGTTTCGTAGCCCCAGCGTTGGAAATTTCCGTCTTTGTCGACACGCTTTACCACTTGGTCATTGTATTTCACGATGAGGTGTTTCGCCAATTTGTCCCAACGCTGCATCATCTTGTCGGCGTAGGCAATGCTCTTGCGGTTCAGGTAGCCTTGACGGTCGGCAGGCGTCATCTTTTCGATGGCGGTGAGTACGCTGTCCTGGTCGGCGAAATAATAGTCCTCCAGTTCGTTTTGAGCCTTGCGGAGGTCGCCAATCATCATCGAATAGCGGGGATAGACCATGTTGGCCACCCAGTTGTTCATCCAAAATGCTGACTTGTCGCTGAACTCATTGCGTGGGTTGTTCTCCTGACGGAAACAATCGGGCACTTGCGTGATGCAGCAATAGAGCGGCACATAGGCCACCATGTTGGCGTCGTCGCAGTTGAACCAAGTCACGCCACCCACATCGTTGGGCAACCATGAGCGCATCTGGCAAGTCATGGTGAAGCCGGATTGTTGCGTGGCGATGGGGCGCTCACGGTAGTAGTTGACGCTGTCGTTATCCTTGAAATGCATTGGCAGCGGACGGATGGGCATGCCCCAAGGGCCAGCGGTCATGTCAGAGGTCATGTCAAGGGGTGTGCCTTCAAAATGGTCGCGCATATCATTCTGCAAGTCGCGCAAGGACAAGGGTTTGTCGGGTTTGATCCAAAGGGGCAAATGGTCGCAGATATTAAAGTCGCCATTGATATAGGGTAGGTATTTGTCCATCTCCTCGTGGCTGTAGTGATGGCGGAAGAAGCTCCACACGCGGGCATCGGCATAGCGCACGTTCTCGAAGTCGATGGGGCAGTAGGCGTCACGGAAGGAGAAGTCCTCGTCCTTGCCGCTGTAAAAGCCCCATTCCTTGGCAAAGCTGATGACATCCGCAGCATAGACACACTCCACTTCGGGATTGTTGATTTTCTTGAGGTTTTTGCTGCTGATGCTCTTTTTTGAATGCTTCTCCAATGGGAACTGGCGGATGCGGCTCAGGTTGGCATGGGCGCAGATGCAGTCGTCGGGGATACGCAAAGCCACCCAAACGGCTCCTTTATTGCCGGGACCTTTGCCGATGATTTCCATGATCCAGGCTTCGTTGGGGTCGCAGATGGTGAGTGTCTCGCCGCTACTGTTGTAGCCGTATTCCTCCACCAATTCCGCCATGCAACGAATCGCCTCGCGAGCCGTTGATGTACGCTGCAAGGCCAGACGCATCAGTGAGAAATAGTCCAACAGGCCTTCTTGGTTGACAAGCATTAAACGTCCGTCGAAGGTGGTCTCCACGATAGTCACCTGCTTTTCGTTCATCAGGCCTACCACGTTATAGGTGTATTCCACTTGTTTCACGTATTGCCCTTTGTGTGACGGCCCCCATCCGTGAATCTCAATCAATTCGCCAGGTTCGTGCCGTCCCGAAGGACTATACGACAGCGATCCGGAGAAGCCGAAGCCGTCGCAGTTGTAGGTGCACATCACGCTGCCGTCAGTGGATGCTTTCTTGCCTACGATCAAATTGGTGCAGGCCATCACAGGCTTCCAGCCCAAAAGGATGACCATCAGAGTAGCGATCAATAATCGTTTCATAGAAAATGAATTTTATTTTTTTGCAAAAGTAATAAAAAACTATCTTTGCACCTTGATTAATGCCCAATTATCGCAGTAACATGGCTTCAACAAAAGAATATGCCGATTTCATTCTCGAACAGCTTTCGCGCTTGGATGAGATCGCTTCACGTCAGATGATGGGCGAATATATCATCTATTACCGAGGGAAAGTCATCGGTGGCATTTACGACAACCGTTTTTTGGTCAAGCCCACCAAGTCGGCATGGGAGAAAATGCCGGATGCTTCGATGGAATTACCGTATGAAGGCGCAAAAGAAATGCTTTTGGTGGATAATGTGGAGAACCGCGATTTCCTCGCGGAGTTGGTGTCGGGAATGTACGATGAACTGCCCGAAACGAAAAAAAAAGAAAAAGCAATAGGATTGAACCCAAAAAATCTATTCGATATGAAAAACTTGAAATTGACATTGGTCCTTGCGACCGTGACGCTGGCCGCCGTCTCATGCGGTCCAAAACCAGAGCCTGCGAAAGAGGAGGCTCCAAAAAAAGAAACCCCGAAGATGCTGGTGGTCTACTATTCCCAAACCTCCAACACCAAAGGTGTGGCAAATGAAATCGCCACCAAACTCGGTGCCGACATTGAGGAAATCGTTCCTGTGGAGCTCTACGACGGCGATTTCCAGGCAACCATCGAGCGTGGAAAGAAAGAACTCGATGAAGGCGCCTATCCTGAAATCCAGCCCGTCAAGGCGAATGTCGCCGACTATGATGTGATTTTCATCGGCTATCCGATTTGGTTCGGCACCTATGCACCGCCTGTTTTCACGTGGTTGAATCAAGTGGACCTGAGCGGCAAGAAAGTCGTTCCGTTCTGCACCTTCGGCAGCGGCGGACTTGAGTCGAGTGTAAAGGATTTGGCCGAAGCTGAACCTAATGCTGAAATCCTGCCTGGCTATGGCGTTCGCGCTGCCCGTCTCGAAGCCATGCCCAAGGAAGTCGACCAATTCCTGAAGGCTGGTGGCTTTCTGGAGGGTGAATACACCAAGTTGGAGGAATTCCCGGAACAGCATCCTGTGACCGAAGAGGAAGCAGCTATCTTTAATGCCGCCGTGGGTGATTATCCGATGATGCACGCTCAAGCCAAGGCCGTGGCTTCGCGCGCCATCCCTGATGGTATGGAGTATCAGTTCACTGCCGTTGACCTGCCGCGTGAGGATATGCCCAATATGCCTCCTGCGGGCGAGATGACGGTCTATGTGAGTGTGAAAGGGGAGGAAGTCCCTGTGTTCACTAGGGTGATTCGCTAAGGATTCTGAACCTCTGAAACAAAAAGCACCGCATGGGTGAAAGTCCATACGGCGCTTTTTTTATGGATGGTTGAAGCGTATCAACTATAGGCATGTACCCCGCCCAAAATTAGGTTAACGCCAAAGTAGGTGAACAACACGCTTAGGAAGGCAAGGATGCCATAAATATGGAAAAACATAGGCTTTTGGAACGATTTCCAAAGCTTCTCGTGCAGCGGAGCGGCATAGATGAGCAAGGTAATCAAGGCCCAGACCTCCTTCGGGTCCCACGACCAATAGTTACCCCACGAAACATTGGCCCACACCGCTCCAATGAAGATTCCAATGGCAAGCAAGGCCACTGCTGGATAAAGCATCGCTGTACTGAGGCCTTTCAGTCGCTCCATACGAACTTTATCTTTCGGCTTGATGAGTGCGATGATGCCAACTACCAGAATGCCGAGCAACAAGGCGTAGGCCGTGACAATGGTAGAGATATGGAAGCTGAAGAAGGGTGAGCGCAGCACGGGCAGCAGAGGATGGGTGAGCATCCTGATGTAGAGCACCACCATCAATACTACGAGCACCGCAAGCCACGACCAGGTGACAGCATGGAAGGACTTTCGCCGCTCAATAAGTATAGCCACCAATGCGATGAAAAGCAATACATAACCGGTGTAGGTCACTCCGATGCCCCAAGGGTCGCGGGCGACGTCGAGGATGGAGTTGCCTTGCTCATCGAAATCGCTTTGGTAAAAACGGTAATGCTTGTGCCTCAATATGTTGTTCATCGAAATGACAACATTTTGATGGGTTTCGCCATCGTTGAGTTGGAGGTGGCTGACATAGTCTTTTGGCTTGTTGCTGCCCGAATAGGTCTCAATTTCAAAACGGTCCAAAGTGAGACTGAAGGGTAGCGCTTCTTTTGTGATCTCGCCTTGTTCTTGGATAAAGAACTGGCTGTTGGGTCGGTTGGGCTCGAGTTTCATCCTGCCGTGTTGACCCGTAAGCATGGTGAGCAAGGCACCAAGTAGGATGAGCAGGATAGACGTATGCAGGGCACATACCGCCATCCGTTTCCACAGTCGGCATTTCAGCGCCATATAGATGATGAGTCCCGCCATCAAAGCCCAAAGACCTACGAACCACCATGCCGAATAGACATGGGCAAGGGCGAAGTCCGAGCCGTGCAGTTTCTCGACGATGGTGCCAGCGGCAAGGACGGCGATGAGTATGATGAGCAGCACTGATGTGATGTGACGAACGTATTTCATTGCAGTATAGTTTCAATTACGCTGCAAATGTCCGAAAAAAAATATTTGTCCAATCTCCCCATGTTTGGCGATTTTTGGGTGGGTATGTCCTCATTAATAAGGATGTAGGGCTGCCATGGTGTGACAGCCCTACAGGCCTAAACCTGTAGAGACGCGGCGCGCCACGTCTCTACAAATGTTGATTAAATTGCATCTATGAATTTCACGACGGCATCGCGGTCTTTCTTCGGCAGTTCGCGGAATTTCTCCACGGTGCGGCGGGCGTCGCTTTGGGCATTACCATGCCACATGATGGCCTCGATGACGGTTTGTGCGCGGCAGTCGTGCAAGCGGTCGCTGCGCCCCGTGCATCTGGCACTCAAACCACGACCCCAGAGTGGGGTGGTGCGACACCAGCCTGTGCGGATGTCGTTCTCCATGTGGAGCTTGTGCTGGATGTAGTCGCTATAAGGCCAAATCTTCTGGTTGGGATATCGGGGCAGACGGGCATCGCCATCGGCGAAGAACCCCGTCGGGTCGGTGAACATATCGTCGCCGGTCTTCCATGACGGACGGTGGCAGTAGGCGCAACCCATGTTGTTGAAGAGCTCCTTGCCACGTTGCACCTCGGGGTCATCCATATTACGTGCGGCAGGAACAGCCAAGCCACGGTGCCAAACCATGAAGTTGACATAGTCCTCATCCTTCATCTCGGGAACTTTCAGGGATTCGGGGATTTGGTCGTTCATCATCAGGTAGTTGTAGATATCGGTCTCCACATTGCCTGTAAGGTTGTACTGCGGGAAGTAGTTGTAGAACTCAGCCTGCACGTCTGGGTCTTGCGAAGCCTTGGTGGCGTAGGCAGCGGTCATATAGTGACCCATCTTGGTGCGGTGCGTCACATTGGTGATGTTCCAGATGGCATTTGCACCGGGGGCATCCTGCAATGGACCACGCGTAAGTGCGTAGGTGTACTTCTTGGGATGGGTGGTGTTGCCGTAATAACCCGTCGGGGCGAAGTCGGAGCCAGCCCACATGGCGGGATTGAGGCCATTGGGCATGTAGCCGTCATTGTATTCCTTTTGATATTGTGCTCTCAGCGAGTCATCGGGGATGGCATCGATCAAACCAGTGCCATAGATGCCGATGGTCGATTCGAGACGGCAGACGAAGTCGCTGTAAGGAATGGGTTGACCACCCACCTCGAGGGGCGCATAGAAAGCCTCCTCGGGGATGTAGACCTCAGGATAGGTGAGGTTGTAGGTCTCGCCATCGGGGAATTGGTTGCCCCATTCGTCGGTGTAGCTCAGCCAGTTGATTTGGATCTGGGTCTCGTCCAAAGGAGCCTTGAAGGGTGCGACGGCTTTGGTTTGAGGCATGCCAGTGTAAGAACTCAGGTAGGTGTCGTTCTTGTCAGTAAAGACGAGCAGATAGCCATTGCCCCAATCGTCGGCACGGTAGCGGTTCATGCGCATGCCGTGACCATAGCCAGGATGGCAGGCAATGCAGCTGCTGCGGATGTAAAGGGGACCGAGGCCGTTGAAGGGCTCGTTGTTTTGCGTGTAGGTACGCTCAAAGAAGTACTCGCCATATTTGAAGGCGGTGGTCAATCCAGCCTGTTCGACGGCAGGGGTGGGGTCTTCATAGGCGGATTGGGAAGTGTTGAAGGTGGTGCCCAGTTCACCGCCGGCGTAGGTCTCTTCGCTGATGACCTCGGGGATGGGGTCCTTGGGATTACAGGCGGCCAAAGCCATAAGGGCGGCAAGGGCAAAGATGCTAAAATGTTTGTGATTTATCATGATATTTGGGTTTTGTGTTATTGTTCTGTTTTATTGACCGCTTGTCGTCATCGCGAGGAGGAACGACGGAGCAATCCAGGGATTAAGTTGGTTTTCTGGATTGCTTCGTGCCTCGCAATGACGCGAAGCGAGCCTAGAATTACTTCCTATCAATCTTTCCAAACTCAGCCTTCACTTCGGCCATTACGTCGGAGAGGTCTTGGCAGGCTTCCATGGCTTCACCAGCGCTGGCATCGGCATAGAACTGCACGAAAGGAGCCTTCATGGCTTGGATCTTCTTCATGGCGTTTTCGATGGCATTCATGGCCTTCGTGTCGAGTTCCTTGTTGTTGTCCTTGATATAGGTATGCAGCGAGAGGGCTTCATCGCGTTGGCTTTCCATGCCGCCCATGTAGGCGTTCTTGATGCTGGTGATGTTGTCGTAGAAGTCGGTGATGGACTTCTGGCTGTAGGGTGACTCCACATAGGTCACGTCTTCGCCTGTGTGGCACTTGCCGATCTTGGAGGTACCCACTTCGTCGGCAATGTCGAGGCAGCCGTCGGCGATGGCTTCGAGGGCATTGGTGAAGGTGGCGAAGGTGCTACCCGCTTGACCGGCTTGGAGCATATTCTCGCCATAGGTATTGTCGCCTCCGTTGACGGTGGTGTTGAACTCCAGTTCTTCCATCAGGTCTTTGTGGGCTTGCGGTGCGTTGGCGTTCCAGCTTACTTCGAGTTGGAAGCAGCGGTTGCGCAGGTCACGCGACACGGCGACGATGTAGGTCATCATGTCGTCGGTGATTTCGTTCACATTGCGGGGCTGACCTTCACGGAAAAGGATGAACTCGATGCCGTGGAAGCCGAGCAGGGCATTGCCAAGCTGTTCACCGGCTACCATGCCGTCTTCATCATTGGCGAGGGCGGCAATCATGTTGGGGCTGGCCATCAGGTTGTTGAAGGCGTCTTCGTCGAGCGGCCATGAGTCGATGTGAGGATCGATGCCGAAGTCGGAGGCGGCACCAAAGAGGAAGGCCTCGCTCATTTCCCACCACTTGCGGGCTTCGAGGAAGGTGACGGTGGCGGCATTCACATTGGCTTGGGTCTTGTTGGCCTTCAAGGCTTCAAGGTTCTCTACCAAAGCGTCTGTCTTTTCAGCCAAGCTGGCGTATGTGGGATACACCGTGTGGTTGAGGTACTGTTTCACGATGGCCTCTTTTTTGGCCTTGTTGGCTTCCTCGGTGTTGTCTTGAGGATCTTTGTTGCAGGAGCTGAAGTTCACTGCGAGCAGGAGTGATGCAGCGACTATGGCTGCGGATTTGAATAATTTCTTCATTTGGTTATAGTTTAAAGTTTTATTGTTTGTCATTTGCGTCGCTTTGCGTCATTGCGAGGAGGAACGACGAAGCAATCTAGTGTGAAAGCTTTATGTCTGGATTGCTTCGTTCCTCGCAATGACTCAAAGCGTGTCCTTATCTCGTGAAAAACCCGCTATACGCCACGCCCAACGAGAACATCGGCTCGTCGTTGTACTGTTCCTTCAGGAAACGTTTGGCATATTCCGCCTTGATGACGACTTGCTTGATGGGGTAGTAGTTCACGCCGAGGGTCATCACATGACGGTCGGTCCATTGGTAGTCGGTGAGGGCATTGGCAGTGGGGATGTAGCTGTCGTAGTAATCGTAGCGGCCAAAGAGGTAGAGCTTTTGGTCGCCGGTGTTGTGCATGGGATGCATGATGTCGTAGGCAACCTCACCACCGTAGGCGATGGCTTTCTCTCCGACCAAGGAGCGTGGATAAGGCGAGAAGCTTTGGTGGTTTTGGTTCTTGTTCCATGATGAAATGAGGTTGGCATTGCTGAGGTAGCCGTAGTCGAAGTTGCCGCGCACCACGAGGCCGTAGCCTTTGTAGTCGAACTCGGCTGTTCCGATGACAACGGTGCCTTTCACATCTTTATATTGGCTGGTCTCGCTGAACTCGTTGGTGACAATGTCATTATTAAAGGTGTTGCCGATGTAGCCGCTCACGCCGAGATGCAGGTTTTTGATGCTGTAGTTGTCGATGCGCAAGGCGCCGGCCAGGTTGTTGGCCACACGGAACTCATAGCCTGATGCGGAGCCGTTCTTCACCCAGTTGGCATTGTTGAACATGTTGGAGTTGAGGGCAGGCACCACAATGGCTTCATAGCGCCAGTCGCCGAGCTTTCCCCACAGGCTGATGCCCGTCTCATGCCAAGTGCAGGGCAAGATATTGAATTCGCCCTCGGGACGGTAGCAGGTGAAGAACTGTGTGGGCAGGTGAGCGTTGTTGGTCTGCCCGACAGGCACCACAATGTGACCCATGCGGATGTTGAAGCCTTTGCCGAACGATTTCTGGAGCCAGAACTGTTCCAAAGCCACCTCACCGCCGCGTTCAATCTCATGCTCGAACTCGCCGGTCTCTTCAGCTTCAATCTCCACAGCCACTTCGTTGCCGCCGTGTTCAAACTCGATCTCCGTGCCCATGCTCCAGCCTTTGCCAAAGTCATAGCCCAGGTTGACCACCACATGGGGCAGATCGACGCGACCGTGGCCTTTGGCGTCGCGGTAACGCTCGGCATGAGAATAGCGGAACATATTGTCACTATAGAAGTTACGGGTATAGACGGCCTCGCCGTAGCCACCTACAGTAAGGCGTGACAATGAAAACAGTTGGGTTGAATCATTAGACTTAGGTTCATTCGGATTTGAAATCCGAATGTCCTGAGTTGCGGATTTCAAATCCCCAGATTCGCTGCTGGCGGATTGCAAATCCGCCAGAACCCCAGCTTGCAAGGTGCCGACACTCAGTGTCAGACCTAGCAATGCGCATGTTGCTATTGATTTCAGTTTCATAGTATACGGAATTATTCAAATACGAGTGCAAAAGTCCAGCTTTTGTCCTCGCAGGCCAATCCCCATAAATGGGTATATTGGACTTTGAATCTCATCAATAATGAGGATACAAAAAGTCCGTGCGGAACGGAAAACCCTCCATCCCGCACGGATAACTAATTAAGATTATAGGCTAAATGAACACTTACTTGCCCATGTCGAGCGTGCAGTTGCCTTTGGTGTCGATGAAGCCGTACTGTCCGTCACGCTCCACTATGGCGACACCTTCTTTTATGTCTTCTGCATATCCAAACTGGCAGGGAAACACTTCATTGCCCTCACGGTCGATGTAACCATATTTCTCCGTGGTTTTGTCACAGATGCGGGCAAGGCCGTCATGGAAATCGTAGCAGGGTTGTTGGTAGTACAATTCGGATTCGTCATCGTAGCAGGCTTCATAACGGAAGGGGATGACGACTTTGCCTGTCTTGTCGATGTAGCCGAATTTGCCGTCCTTGTTGCACACCCATGCCAGTCCTTCGCTAAAGGTAGGACAGAGCGGGGAATTGCCGCATTCAATACCTTCATCGAGGACAAGGGTTTTATAGTCGCCAGTCAGTTCAAACTTGCCGTCACGATTGATGAATCCACACGCGTTTTCGGTTTCGGCCCAGCAGAAACCGTCAACAAAACGGCCGACATATTTGAAGGCGAAGGGGATGGTTTCGGAGCCTGTCTTGTCGACAAATCCGGAGCGACACACGAAATCATCATTATCTGATGAGCATCTACTGACTGCGGCAAGGCCTTCGCTAAAATCTTCGGCATTGCCCTCGCATTCAAAGACTTTATTCCCCGTTTTGTCGATGAAGATGCTCTTTTGGGAGTCGTAGTCATACCGTCTGCAGAGACCATCGTTAAAGCTAACGGATATGGGACCGTTGCACATCATCATGTCGAGTTCGGCAGGGATGACCACCTTGCCTGTCTTGTCGATGTAGCCTTCTTTTTCATCTTCGGGGTTGAAAATGGCCATCATTCCATCGTGGAATCCTATGTGAAAACCTGGGCGGTACTGGCCGTCAAACGAGGCTATTTCCTGACCTTTCTTGTCAATGAGGGACCACTCCTCGCTAGACTTGTAGACAACAGCTATGCCTTCGCTGAAGGCACCTGAAACATCATAGTATTGGCATGGGATGATCTCGTTGCCTTTTCTGTCGATGAAGCCATAGAGATCGGTTTCCTTGTCGCAGACGACAGCAAGGCCTTCACTAAAATTAGAGACCGAGTTGTATTTGGGCATTACCTTCGCCAACGCTTCCAAATCTGTCTGCGTCACTTCGGTCTGTTCAACAGTTGGTTCCGAGGGTTGTTTGTCATTCTTGTTTTGGTCGCAGGCTGTAACTGTCGCAATGAACAGCAGTGCCACCGCTAGCAACATTGTCCAGTTGTAAATGTTCTTTTTTTTCATTGTTTTGTATTTTTTTTTTGGTGCTAAATAATGTGCAAATATAGTGTTTTTCTATAATTCGCAAGTGAGTTCTTTTAGCTTTTACATGAAGTTCTTTAGTACACTTGATAACACAATAGGAAGTATTCCCAAAAGGTTACCAGCCATGTGAACCAAAATGGCGAGGACGATGTTGTTGTATTTCTCTTGGTAATAGCCTGCAATCGTACCGAGGACGAAAGTAAACAATGCCGTTCGAATCATAAACGCCGTTCCAACGCCTGAGGCGAGAAGACCTAAATGGGATAGGCTGAAAGCCAATGCGGCAATCAACACGGGTAGGCTAATCCGCCTATGAAACACTGTGATTCCTTTGTTACCTAAAGGCTTCAAGTAATTCTGCAAGAAACCTCGGAAAAGATGCTCTTCTGCCACTGGAGCCAAGATAAAAGTGAATAGCAAGAACTGTAACACCGTGGTGTTTCTCAAAGCAGGATGGCTTTCTATTCTGCCATTGAGAGCCGTGGTAATGATTCCCGTTAAAAGGTTGAGCACTAGGGTGGTCAGTAAACCGAATAGTACTGGCTTCCAAATCTGATTGAATTTAGGCACTGCGATACGATAGTCCAACTGATTTCGGAAGGCGACAATCAACACGATAGCGAGGACTAGGATGATGGATCCCGACAAAGCAAAGCTGGGGAAAAATTCGGAGTCCAACTTTACCACGTTGCGCAAAACAACGGCGACAACACTAACCGAAAAAGTCAGCAAAAGCCCGACAAGCAGACGTGATAGAGCAAGGTTTTTCTTCATGGTTTAACTACCTATTTCATTACAAATCATTGGTTATTTCCCTTTCATATAAACAACAGACTGGTCAAAATCGAAAATGGCATGGGCTCTTTCGAAGTATTTCAAGCCAATGTTGCCTGGTGTTGTAAACAAAGGCAGGTTTTTGGTGATGACAACCACCGCGTCAGGGAAAGTGATGCCGAAAAGCCGGCACTGTTTTGTGAGGATGAATTGCCCCACCACCTCGCCATTCGGAGCGGTGGCATCGCGCAGTTCCATATCGGCGTTGTTGGCAAGAAACTTTTGGACTTCTTCGGTTTGATGTAAGAGGAACAACAACTCCGGATTACCAAAATCGATCATGAAATTGCCACTGAGCGTTCTTGTCTTCATCCCGTCGTCAAGGGCCACACTGGTCTCGATAGCAGGAAGTCCCATATAAGTTTCTGTGTTCATCCTGCCCTCTGAATACGTCTTCTTTTTATCGTTAAGCGATGCCCTGCCCAGCATCTGAAGTTTTTGGTTGCTGAGGTCGAGGTTGACGATGCGTCTGCCTTCGTCGAGGTCGTTGTGCAGATACATCACCGGCACGGCCGCTTCATAAGGTCCGTAGTCATAATTTGCCAGCACAAACACTTTGCCGGTATAGGAGGTGTTGTTACCAATCCGCACTGTTCCGTTTGCCTTGTGGGTGATCTTATAGACACGTCCGGCAAGGTTCAGTTTCTCTTTGTCAGTGACAGTCAGTTCCATGTCCGACAGAATGCCACTGCTGAAGACGTAGACCGAATCGACCAGTAGGGCAGGTATGCCTGATTCCAACAGTATTGTGGCCTCCGCTATGCCGTTGATGCTGGCGGTGAACACATAATGCGCTCCCTGTTTGGTGAGTTGGAATGTCTCGCCTTCGGTGTTGTATTGCGCTGACATGCCCAATGTTGTCAGTGTGAACAGTGCTGTAAGAAAGGTTTTGATCTTCATTTTGAATCGAATTTGCCGCAAAAGTACTATCTTTGCCGAAAATTCCAAAACCGACTATTATGAATCAAAGAATAGCCATCCCATCCAATGAAGGAAAACTGTGGCAGCACTTCGGAAAGGCTCCACAAGTCACCATTTTCGATGTCGAAGACGGAAAGATCGTCGATTCAAAGGTGCTGCAAGCACCCGAGCATGAGCACGGCGCGATGCCGAAGTTTTTGGCCGAACAAGGCTGCTCCGATGTGCTTTGTGGCGGATTGGGCCAAGGTGCCGTTAACATGCTGAACCAGTTAGGCATCCGCATCCATGCTGGCGCTCCCGAACTTCCCGTGGAGCAGGTGCTGGCCATGTTCCTCGACGGCACCATCGTTTATGGTGACCCCAGCTGCCACCATCATTGCGAGGGGCATCACCATTAAAAAAGCCGCAGCTCAATAGCCACGGCTTGAT
>JAEEGJ010003885.1_pt1 | contig 53580 bp, 48 predicted proteins | sample 8958761 | NCBI WGS metagenome assembly JAEEGJ01 (sample SAMN16246546, study PRJNA631951) | gut metagenome | biome: gut microbiome; feature: rumen; material: RS-attached | host: Bos | place: Iran: Karaj | collected 2018-10
CAGAAGGTTGATCAGAACGGCAAGCTCTCAGATGCCGGAGGCAGGACTGAGTATATTGAGGACGATACCGGCGAGATCTACACTCCTCTCGACAATGAGACTGAGGAGGACTCCTTCTTCGACAGCTTCAGCACTGACGACACCGGCTCTGAGTTCGACATTCCGGACGGCTCGCAGCAACCTGACGACACTGCGCCCGGGAGCACAGGCAGCTCAGAGAGAAGGGATACCGCGCCCAGCACTGACGATATCTTCTAAACCAATGTGCCGCCGGCACTCTCCGGCGGACATCTTCCGAAAGTCAGCCTCGCGGCTGCTTTTTTTATTCGTGTGCAGGGACAGCAGAGGACATTGATTTCCATGACTCTGGCGGAATTTCACCGTTACGCACTGTACAGTCAGGCGCCAGAGGAGCTTATTCAGGAAATCAGCAGAGTTAAAAACAGGAATGCTCACAGCTGACAGCAGAAAAACGGCCGGTATCTGCCGCTCCTCCCTGATGAATATAATAAGGAAGGAAAGCAGTTATTCCTGCTCTCCAGTTTTGTAAATAGAAGAACAGGTCCGTCGACAGGCCAGCTGTTCCGTGATTTGAGGCAAAAGAAAAGCCGCCCGGACCAGAAAAAGATCCGTGCGGCTTACTGTGATGAGAAACGTACTTCCTATCTGAAATGCCCGACGCTGCCGTAGAGCTTTTTTGCCTTTCCGCCGGACCTGAGCTTTGCGAGCTCCTGTCCGGTCTTGTCCCTTGCGTTAGTGCAGGCGTCAAGAACAATCCTTACCTGCTCGCGTATGAGAAAGAAGCAGTTCCTGACTCTGGGCTGCAGCTCTGGAGTTATCGGATGGCTCCGGATGAACTCATCCGAAACCTTCCTAAACTCAGCAGAAAGCCGGAGAACCTGCTCAAGCCCTTCCTCGGAAGTGTCCAGCAGGCTTTTCTGGATTGCTGCAGAAAGGTCAGTCAGCTTCCTCTCGGTCTCTGTCAGATCCTCAGCTTCAGTCATAGGCGCTACTGAGCTCCCTGAGGAGGGTTCTGGTTTTTGGCCCGATCCCTCGCGTCCTGCATCTCGTAGGCCTTCTCCCTCTCTGAAGGAGGGATCTTGTCCCAGGCGTTCTTGACCATGACGACGTAGCCGGTGAGCTCGTCAAGAGGCTTTACGTCGAGCTTGGCGCTTGCCCGGATCAGCCTGTCGTTCCAGACGGCGTACATGTTGATGAGATTCTCGCCGATCTTGCGCTGGGTCTCGTTGTTGGGATCATACTGGACGCCGGCACGCAGAGCGCCGACAATGCGGATTGCGCGGTCGATCTCAGATGCCTTTCTCTCAATGTCCTTCTTCTCTATCGCAAAGCGGGCCTTGGCGATAGAGGAGAGCAGGCCCTCGTAGAGCAGCTGAATGACACGGTACGGATCCGCTACCGCGAGATCCGCATCGATGCTGGTTTTCTTATAAGCCTTCAGATTTCTTCCGTACATCTCTTTCCCCGCTAGATCATTTCCGGCTTATTGTAACCCAAAACTATCAGTCACTGCTTCTCTGGAGCGACTTGAAGATGCTGGTGAGGGAGCTGGAGTAGCCGTTCCAGGTCGAGACCAGGTTGTCGAGCTTAGAGAAGCGCGCGGTAAGCGTACTCTCATAGGCCGATACCCTGGAGTCATACTGCTCAAGCCTCTTCTCATAGCTGTCAAGCTGGGACTGAGAGCTGTTCTGATAGGTGTCAAGGATGCCGCCCGTCCTGGTGTAGGTCTTGAGCGAGGCGTTCATCTGGTTGCCGAGCTCCTTGAAGGCGTTCGTAACTCCGGTGTAGTCTTCCTTGAGCGCCTTCTGGAACTTTGAGGAGTCCAGAGAGAACGTTCCGTCCTTCGCCATGGTAACGCCGTACTCGAGGAGCTTCGGCAGGTTGTCTGACTTCAGGATTACGTTCTTGAGCGCAATCGGCATGTTCTGGGTAATTGAGCTTCCGGCCAGATCGCCTCCGTCGTAGTTGCTGACGCCGTTGGTGTAGGTGTCGCGCTTACCGAGCTTCTCGCAGCTTGCCGACAGCTCATTGAGGCCGGAGAACATGGCGCTTACGGTTGAGGTAACTGAGCTATAGTCCCTGGTGATCTCGGAATGGACGGTCGCGTGGGTGCCGTCGTCATTCTTCGCTGACTCCTCGTAGGCAGTTATCGTAACTCCTGATACCTGCTTGTCGAAGGTATTGGTGTCGCTAGAAATCTCCGTGCCGTTCACGTTGATCTTTGCATCCTGGGCATGCTGCTTGATAGACTCTGAGGAGCCCTTGGACTCATCCATGCCGAGAATCGCGATGTCACCGGTAATCGAGACCTCGTTCGAGGCTCCGGTGCTGTCGGACTGAATGCTGAGGTTGTAGGCTCCGTCATTGCCCTGGACATAGTTCGCTGAGATGCCGAAGTTGCCTGAGGCGTCATTGATGGCCTTTCTCACGTCGTCAACCGAGGAGCCTGCCTTGACGCTGACCGTAAAAGTCTTGGCGTCATCGCCTGTTCCCTTGGTGAAGGTGAGCGTGCTGTCCTTCCCGGTTACGAGCTTTCCGTCATCGCCGGCCTTGTAGGCCGAGCTGTCTGAGGTTACCTTTGAGGAGAACTCAGTGCTCTTCGCGGTCTGGAGGACGGAAATGTCATACCTTGCGGCGCTTGCCCCACTTTTCGCGGAGATGCCGTAGGGGTAGGACTTGAGCTCATTGCCCTCGGAGTCAGTCGTCTCCCTGGAGACCGACACGGGAGTGTAGGAGTCATCCTTAAGGAGCTTAGAGACCTTGTCCGAGAAGGTCGAGACGTTTGACTTTAGCGTGGAGATGCCCGAAATCTGCACCTCCATCAGCTTTTTCTGCGTCGTTACCGATGTCTCAAGAGTGCTCTTGTAGTTGCTCACCATCGCGTCAATGACGGACTTCAAATCCATTCCGGACTGCGTGCCAAGCGTGCTGATCGTGCTGCTCATGACTCACCTCACACTTTTCTGTCCACGAGGAGTCCCTTTATCATGCTGCCGGCCTCCTCTTCGGCACCGCCTTCCTTCAGAATCTCATCGATGCGCTTCTTCATCTCGATGAACTCCTCATTCGGGATCTGCCTGATTACATCGCCGGTCGACCTTTCGGTAACCGTGATGACATTGACGCCGGAGTCCTTGTCAATCGCGAAGTCAAGGCTCACGTCCTTGAGCTGGCTGAACTTCGTCAGCTCCTCATTGAGGGCCTCGGTCTCCTTCTTTTCCTCTTCGGCATCCTCCGGACGGCCGTTCTTCTGGGCAGCTTCCGTCTTGTCGCTTCCGTCTGCCTTTGAATAGATCCTGTCGTCCTTGCCTACCGAGTCGATTCCTCTCGGGACCCTGTTCTGACTCCTGTCTGTCTGCGCCGCCCTCTGCTGCAGTTCCGTATCGTTCTGGATCCGTCTGCCGTCCGGATCCTTTGCGGAATGCGGCTTGTTCATGGCGGCGGAGCTCACCCCGCCTAGTCCTGCCATGCGCGATACATTCATTTTCGAACTCCTTCTGCCATACTCCCGGTGTCTCCAGGATATGCCAGGGCTGTACAATTCTCCCAATTCTGACGACTCATCGGCAATATCGGCGGGATCTTTAATTTAAATTTTCCTAAAAAGGCTCCGCTTTGTGATCGGAGTCTCAATTCAGAACAGAACTTCGGAGGAATCTGCGGCCGGAGCTGAATTGAAGGATGGAATGGCGGCCGCAGCCGGAGCAGGTGAATCATGAGGCTCAGACTTGGCGTGGCTGAAGACAAAGTCCTCAAAGAGCTCGGCTGAGAGGGGGTGCGAGAAATAGAATCCCTGCAGGCACTCCAGCGGAAGCCCGGAGAACTTCCTGAGATCGTCGATGTTCTCGACTCCCTCCACAGTGATCCTCTTTGAGCAGGACTGGGCGTAGGACATCAGGATCTTAAGGAGCTGAGGAGCATCCTCGCGGTTCCTGAGCCTTGAGATGATCGAGCGGTCGACCGTCACCTTGTCAAAGAGGTAGCCGGTTGACGTTCCGAGGAAGGAGACGCTTGATCCGAAATTGTCGAGGCAGACCCTGATGCCGAGCTCCCTTGCTGCGCGTACCGCCCTGGTGAACTTCTCGGGCTGCGACATGAACTCCTTCTCAGAGATCTCGATTATCAGCTTGCTCTCCGGGTACTTCTTCTCGGCGAGGAAATCCCTGAGGCGCCTTGCGAAGTCATCCCTGAGGAAAAGCTCCGCCGAGACATTGACCGAGAGCTCAATGAAGCGTCCGAGGGACGCTGCTAGCTCTATGCTCCTCTCTACAGAGTTCTTAAGCACAAAGACGTCAAATGAGGAGATAAGGTGGAGCATGCGCGCCTCATCCAGGAAATCCCTCGGGTAAAGCTCTCCAAGCTCAGGGTTCTTCCATCTGATGAGCGCCTCGCAGCCCAGGACACTGCCGTCGCCTGAGGCGGAAAGCCTAGGCTGGTAGACAACTGAAATCTCTCCGTTTTTGAGCGCGGAGCAGAGGCGCGAGGCGATCTTCCTTGATCTCTCCTGCGCGATGGACATGTCGTTGGAGTATCTCAGCGTCTTGCCGAACCCCATCCGCTTTGCCCTTCTCATGGCAAGCTCAGCTGTCGCAAGGAGCGCCTGCACCGTCCCCGCGTCATCGGGGTAGACGCTGAGCCCTGTAGAGGCTGTCAGGTGCACCGACATGTCATCAGCGGTAAAGGGCTCCGCGAATACCGAGCTGATCCTCGCCTGCATGTCGCCGTTGTTCCACTGATTTCTCTCCATGGGCAGGAATATGCAGAACACATCACCGCCGACACGGCCGACATCAGCGCCCAGGGAATGGCATGCCCTGCCCAGCCTGAAGGAGACCAGCCTGATGAACTCGTCGCAGGTCCTGCTGCCGGCGCAGTCATTGATGGAGCGGAAGGAGTCGACGCCGACCAGCGCGACTGCGAGGCAGCTGTCGCCGGTGATTCCGGTAATCATGTTCTGCATGCGTCCGACTATGCAGCTTCGGTTGGGAAGCCCGGTAAGCGGGTCGATATTGCTGATCTGCTCGAACTTGAGCTGCCTGAGCTTGCTGTCCGTGATATTGCGGGCTACGCCTCCGCAGCCATTGAAGAGCCCGTTGAGGGAGTGCCAGGGGAACTTCACGGTATGGAACCAGCAGTCGCCCTTCTCGTTCTCCTCATAGACGTACTCCGCGTCCGTCTTGACCACGAACTCGTCATCGCGCTTGTAGCCCTCGGCAAGAACCCTGGGGGAGAGCTCAAGGTCGGTCTTGCCCAGTAGCTCCTCCTTTTTCTTGCCGTAAACCTCGGAGTACGCTTTGTTGATGATGAAAAGCCTGAGCTTGTCGTCCTTGACCCACATCAGGTCCCTGGAGTGGTCAATAAGCAATCTGTATGCGCTGAGATACGCCTTCTGCCTCAGCACGACGACGAGCGAGGCAAAGAGCGCAGCAAAAAGCAGCACAGCAACAACAACCGCTACAGACATACTGAATCCATCCAATGCTGGGATGAGTCAAAAGCCCGGAAGCCGGGCGGGAATGGAGGTACGGATCGATAGGGACAGTGCGGATATGCCGCAGAACCTGAGAAAGCAGCCATTATAAGGCTCTGCATTCAGACAATCGCCCTCGCTCGGAAAACTGACAACATTATATATGCCAAAAGGCCGGACCGACACAGAGAGAGGCAATTTAATAGAACAATATCACAGTTTGGCCGGGAGGCAGGCGGATAGGCGCCTTATTGGGCGCGCAATGGCTCGCGTAAATTAAAAAGGCCCGGACAAAGTCCGGGCCATCTCGAGTCTTCCGTCAGGCAGAGCCTGCCTTAAGGCGTCATTACATCATGCCGCCCATTCCGCCCATGCCGGCGCCGGCTGCAGGAGCCGGAGCATCCTTCTTGGGCTTCTCGGTGATCATGCACTCAGTGGTGATCATGAGGCCGGCAACAGAGCCAGCGAACTGCAGAGCGGAGCGGGTAACCTTGGTAGGATCGATGATGCCCATCTCAACCATGTCGCCGTACTCGCCGGTAGCAGCGTTGTAGCCGTAGTTGCCCTGGCCGTTCTTGACGTTGTTGGCAACAACTGAAGGCTCATCGCCTGAGTTGTAGGCGATCTGACGGAGCGGAGCCTCCATTGCGCGCAGAGCTGCGCGGATGCCGACGTTCTGCTCCTCGTTGTCGCCCTTGATGTCCTTGATGGCAGCGGCAGCGCGTACGAGAGCTACGCCGCCTCCTGCTACGACGCCTTCCTCAACGGCGGCGCGGGTAGCGTGGAGAGCATCCTCAACGCGGGCCTTCTTCTCCTTCATCTCAACCTCGGTAGCGGCGCCGACCTTGACGACAGCAACACCGCCGGCGAGCTTGGCAACGCGCTCCTGGAGCTTCTCCTTGTCGTAATCGGAGGTGGAGTCCTCAATCTGCTTCCTGATCTGGGCAACACGGTCCTTGATGGCTTCCTTGTCGCCTGCTCCGTCGATGACGGTGGTGTCATCCTTGGAGATTACGATGCGCTTTGCGCGGCCGAGATCAGCAAGGGTAGCCTTGTCGAGCTTCATGCCGAGCTCCTCGGAAACTACGGTGCCGCCGGTAAGGATAGCGATATCCTGGAGCATTGCCTTGCGGCGATCGCCGAAGCCAGGAGCCTTGACGGCAGCAACCTTTACGATGCCGCGCATGTTGTTGACTACGAGGGTGGCAAGAGCGTCCCCGTCAACGTCCTCAGCAACGATTACGAGCGGCTTGCCCTGCTTTGCAACGCTCTCGAGGAGGGAGAGGATGTCGCGGATGTTGGAGATCTTCTTGTCATAGAGCAGGACGAACGGATCATCGAACTCTACGGTGCCGGTCTCTCCCTTGTTGATGAAGTAAGGGGAGAGGTAGCCGCGGTCAAACTGCATGCCCTCAACCAGCTTCAGATCATCCTGAAGCCCGTTTCCGTCCTCGACGGTGATGACGCCGTCACGGCCGACCTTCTCCATTGCGTCAGCAATAAGGTTGCCTACAGTAGCGTCAGAGTTTGCGGAAATGGTGCCGACCTGGGCAATGGCCTTCTTGTCAGCGCAGGGAGTTGACATCTTCTTCAGCTCCTCGACAGCAGCGCTGACAGCCTTGTCGATGCCGCGCTTGATATCCATCGGGTTCATGCCGGCAGCTACTGACTTCAGGCCTTCCTGAACGATAGCCTGGGCAAGAACGGTGGCGGTGGTGGTGCCGTCGCCTGCTGCGTCATTGGCCTTGGAAGCTACTTCCTTGACCATCTGCGCGCCCATGTTCTGGAACTTGTCCTCGAGCTCGATCTCCTTGGCAACGGATACGCCATCCTTGGTGATGGTCGGCGCGCCATAGGACTTGTCAAGAACTACGTTGCGGCCCTTGGGTCCAAGAGTTACCTTGACTGCGTCAGCAAGAACGTTGACACCCTCAAGCATCTTGACACGGGCATCGTTTCCGAAAAATACTTCCTTTGCACTCATCTTAATTAAACCTCAATCAATCAGTCTTCAACCACTGCAAGAATGTCGTTCTCGGAAAGAATGAGAACATCTTCACCGTCGAGCTTCTCCTTCTTCATGGTGTAGCCCTCGTTGAATACAACGGTGTCGCCTTCCTTGACTGCTACCGGTACTACCTTGCCGTCATCAAGAGTGCGGCCTGGTCCTACTGCGACAACGGTTCCGCGGGTTGACTTCTTGACTGCGCTGCCGGTAAGGATAATTCCGCCGTCGGACTTCTCCTCAGTCTCGACGCGCTTAACGATAACACGATCACCAAGTGGACGAATCTTCATTTTTATCTCCTAATAGACAAATCGCTGAGGCTGAACCTCATCTGCGCATGTATATGGGGCTGTCATGTTTCTTTTCAAGTAAAAAAATTTCAAAAACTTTTAAATATTTCCCGCACGACAGAAAAAATCATATAAAAAGCATCCTGACCCACTGCTGATTAGAAGCAGCGCCGCAAAAAAGAAGTAGCTCATTAAATTGAGCGTTCTGCCCGCTTTGGCTGATCTTGGTTTAGAATATTGAGAATTTACCGCCCACAGCACCGGAGGCTGAAATGCGCATCATCAGTTTCATCCTTGCTGCAGTTGTCTGCAGCCTTTCCCTTTCCTTCAGCGCGACTGCTGACGATCTCGATGATCTCCTCGGCCTCGGAGGAACGGACGGGACTTCCGGGAGCCTCCAGGGAGAGAGGAAATTCCCCCCTGTCGAGAAGGCGTTCAGGATGGATGCCCGGCAGGACGGCGGGAAAATTACCCTGCATTTCGAGACTCTTGACGGATTCTTCCTTTATAAGAGCAGGTTCAGCGCCAGGGCGGAGAACGCGGTTCTGGGAAAGCCGGTATTCCCGAAGGGAGTCATGCACGACGATCCGGACTTCGGCCGGCAGGAGGTGTTCGAGCACGCGGCAGACATCGTTGTACCCATTGAGAAGGCCGGCGATGACGCGGTGCTCACGGTAAGGTACCAGGGCTGCACCGAGGGGCTCTGCTATCCTCCCGTGACCAAAAAGCTTCCACTTGAGCAAACCGAGGCCTCACAGGATGCCACCGAGCACACGTCTGGCGCAGAGAGCGCTGAGCCTGCCGCTTCCGGAAAGTCTGATGGCGCGTCAAAGGAAGGCTTCAGCCTCATCAGCGAGGAGACCGACGCGATCAAGAACCGCGGGATTGCCGGGATGGTGCTTCTGTTCCTTGTTCTGGGCTTCGGCTTAGCCTTCACCCCGTGCGTGTTCCCCATGTACCCGATACTCACGACTATAGTACTCGGGAGCACAAAGCAGAAGAGCGCAGGGGCCTTCGCGCTCTCCATGAGCTATGTCCAGGGAATGGCGGTAACCTATACCGTGCTCGGCATACTCATCTCCATGGCCGGCGCGAGGATCCACTCCTTCCTGCAGCAGCCTCTGGTGCTCGGAATCTTCTCGGTAATCTTCATTGTCCTGGCGCTCTCGATGTTCGGCTTCTTCAGCTTCGCGCTGCCCGCCTCGTTCACCTCGAGGATGCAGAAGATCGCTGACGCTCAGAAGTCCGGAAGCTTCATCGGGGCATTCGTCCTCGGGACCATATCTGCGCTCGTCTGCTCGCCCTGCACCACCGCGCCGCTCTCCGGAGTTCTCCTCTATCTTGCAGAGAGGGGAGATCCGCTGAGAGGCGCAGCTGCCCTCTACGCGCTTGGATTCGGCATGGGCATCCCGATGCTCCTCATCGGCACGTTCGGGAAGAAGATACTCCCGAAGAGCGGCAGCTGGCTAGGTCACGTCGAGTATGTCTTCGGCTGGCTGATGCTCCTGGTGCCGGCGGTTCTCCTCGGGCGCGTCAACGCCTTCCTCGGCTCGGTCATATTCTGGACTGTGGCTGCGACCGGCATAATCATGACGCTTTCGAGGCTCCTGATGCCCGGCATAAGAAGGAGGTTCCAGGCGCTGCTTGCACTCGCTGTCGGAGCTGTTACGGCGAGCGTGCTCGTCATTGCCCTTCCCCAGGAGGCCGCTGAGAAGAACGCAGTTACGACCGAGGCAGAGCTCGAGGCGCTTTTAAGGGGATCAGACGGCAGGACCGTGATGATCGACTTCTACGCCGACTGGTGCGTGAGCTGCAAGGAGTATGACGTCAACGTTTTCGCGAGAGACGACGTGAAGAAGGCGCTTGAGGGGATCCGGGTAGTAAGGGTCGACCTCACCGACTTCTCCGATCGTGCCGATGAAATCACCTCGCGCTGGAGCATCAAGGGGCTCCCGACCATCGTCTTCACCCACGGCAGCAGGGAGGCGTTCAGGATTGAGGGCTATCTTGAGAGCGGAAAGTTCCTTGAGAAGCTCCGCTCTGAGAACGTGGTTCTTCCCTGACGCCACGAACGCGGCGGTATATCAGTGCTGCCGCGGCATTTTCCCGCCGCACAGAGCACCCAGGCAATCCCAGTATCAGATTTTGCGACAGAATAGGTGCTGTAATCACCTCATGCCTGAAGGCGGCCTGCTTACTTCGGAGAGGGGCAATGGCGCCAGGATAATCATGCAGTAAGCGTCAGTGTCCCGGCCAAATGCCGCAATAAAAAAGGACCGGCCGGAGCCAGTCCCTTGTCGTTAGTCAATAGTCGGATTTAAGGCTTACAGGCCGAAGTCAACTACTTTCGGCGTGTTCTGAATCCTTTTCTCATCATCAAGGATTGTGTTGCCGTCCCCCCAGGCAGCGGCTACATCACTCCAAGAAATTTCAGAATCCTGACCGTTGTCAAAGCCCAGCTGGCCGAACAAGGATGATCCCCAGCACAGAAGTTGCAGCTGGTCCGTGTCCTCAGCCTCTGAGTCAGTTGCTAGAGCGCAGACAGAGGTCTTGCCGAGCGCAACATCCTTCACCAGGTAGCGTCCGTCCTTGAAAGCCGGTAACTCATACTGCCATGTGTAACCATCACTTTTTATGTCGCCGCCATCACCAAGCATGCCGTAGCCAGGGCTGCCGAACTCGTACAGTCTGCCCTTTTCAGTTACGATATAGTCCCGCTGCGTTTCACTGGCAGTGACAACCTTTGCGACAGCATCGCCATCTTCCGGCAGCTTATCGAACATTGTCCAGGCATTGGCCGGGTCTGTCCATGGTTTTGTTTGCTCCTGGTCTATCCACCAGTCATAAGGAACAGCTGACATCAGGTTGTCGGTGTATACAGCCTGAAGAACGGGACTGCCCTCCTCTGCGCTTGAGAATACCAGCACTGCGTCATACTCAGTTATGTCAGCCGAGGTAATCCGCCTGACAGGAACAGCATGCTCCTCCGGGTTCCAGTGCAACCTAAAATCATCATTGCCTAATTTCTCGTAGATCCGGTCTGAGACCTTGTATTCCGTGACATTGGTTACAGGCTGACCGAACATAGGCCACCAGTCGCCGCTGCCCTTGTCATAGTAATGCCAGTCCGATGATACCCACTTATTGTAGGTGCTGTCTGCATGATGCTTCCTGTCCGACCAGTTCTTCTCGATCTCTGCGGCATACTGTCCGGCTGTATCGGTGTCGCCTCCGGAGACCATGCCACGCACGTCATCTCCCCAGCACCAGAGGTTGTACTCGTTCTCCTCAGGATCGGTGAGGGCGCAGTGCGTCCAGTAGCCGCCCTTGGTCATTGATACGAACTTCGTTCCTTCAGGAGCAGGGACCCTTACAGGCTCAGGCACTACCCAGAGATACTGATTCAGATCAAGTCCGTCATAGCTGGTGTACTGCTCGACAGGACGGACTCTCAGGTCCTCGAATGATCCGCCGAGCTCAAGAGCTGTGTTGTCGCCCCAGCAGTAGACGTCACCATCGCCGGTAAGCGCGCAGACATTGTTGTGCCCTGCTGCAATGTCAACTACGTTTTCAAGATAGCCGGTCCCTGAATCCTGCTGTCCGGCAACAACCCTTACTGCATAAGGGATAGCCTCGTTCTCCTTTGAATAATTTTCCTTTCCGTAGCCGAGCTGCCCCTGATAGTTGCCTCCCCAGCACCAGACCTGCCGGTCAACAGTAACGGCGCAGGCAAAAATATTGCCGGATGACACCTTGGTTACACCAGTGAGCGGAATATACTCTGGCTCGCTGTCGCTCTTCCGGTCAGGATTCTTGATTAGGACATGGACAGGATTAGACGTCCAGTTTCCGACAAGATTCTCGAATCTCTGCTCGGCTCCTTCTGGAGAATATTTGCCTGCCTTCTCCACCTCAGCGGAGAACTCCGGATTTCCGAGGTTCCTCCAGGTGTTGTTGCCCCAGCACCAAACCTCGTTTGAGGCTGTTGTGCCGCATTTCCAGGCCTCGGCGAGACCGCTGGAAACAGATACGAAGGTATTTCTCAGACTGTCCTTCCTGCTGTTGATGGCAGATACGAGACTTCCGTTCCCGTCCCCCTTCGCAACCTCTTCCATAACCTTGTCAACATTGTCCTTGACCCCGGAAAGCTGATCCTGCAGGTTCTCGGACTTCTGTTCATCTGCCGGATTTACCCTGTAGCCATCAGAGCTGTTGGGAAGGAGGTTCAAGGCCACGATCAGCTCGCCTGCTACAAGCGCGCGGTCAGCATCTTCTGATCCGGCATCGGCAGCATTGTAGTCGGATGCCAGTACCTCCGGATTAAGGCCTAACATCTCAGCTACCTTGTTGAATGCCTCTGTGTAATCGCTCTCATCCGGCTGGGTGCTTGCGGTCCTTAGGTGCTTCTCTACCAGCGTTGTAAATGGCGTGAGCCGGAATTCTGAGCCGTCCTGCGGATCGTTCTTCAGGCTTTCGACTGTGGCAACAGAAATAAACTTAGTCCCGATCAGCGTCAAATCAGCGCCAAGATCCGATGACTCTCCGCGGGTAATATTCCTGGTGGTTTTTGACGCCACAGCCTTGAATTTCACATAGGTGAGCTGCCTGAGTCTGTCCTCTGAAATTTTGAAGACAGCCTTGCCGCTTTCGTCAGTCAGAGCAGAGCCGAACGTATCATCGCAGGTAAATGACGGATCCCCTTCCTTGACAATACATACATCAATGCCCGGAAGATACCCGTCAATGACCTGAACCGGCAGGGAGACGTTGACTGAGGCAGGTGTCTCAGCAGGCCCTGCCGGGGTGTCGGCTGAAGACGAGCCGCCACCGCCACCGCCGCCGCATCCCGCCATAAGGCATGCCGACACGGCAAGTACAAGACCGTTAAGCCTGAATTTTTCCTTCATGAGTTATCCCTCGCATAATGAGGCAGGGAAAGCTTCGTCTCTTTCAGAAAGACCGCTTCGAAGGTCCTGCGGCAGATGCGATATCACACTGCCGGAGCAGCACTTCATCCGGAGCCGGGCTGTCTGCCTCTTCCGGTGCCTGACAGGAAGGTTCCGAAATAGCATCGTAAACTGCCTGCCGGTACGGCTCTAATTGGTTCAACCAGGCTGCCTGGCTGAGGCACGAGCACTTCGCTGCCTCCGCGCAGACCTCTGTCATAAAGCGGCAGATTCAGCCTGATCATGTCGGATTATCAGCCTGATGACAGGTTATGTCAATGAGTGCTATAGCGATTATTGATCTGTATCAAATAAAATACGACATTAAAGACAACTGATGCCATGCGTCAGAAAGGAGAGACAGATGCAGGCTATAAAGAGCGGCTCTGTGCTGGTCTCTGAATGTCAGATGGGCAGAAAAAAGCCCCGGAACCTCTGCTTCAGGTGCCGGGGCGGTTTCCTGATATCCAGGAGGATATCAGTCAAGGAATGCGGCGATCATGATCCAGGCGATGATGATCGGGGCTACGAACCTCAGAATGAATACCAGCGGCTTGTAGAGCCACGCGGTATTGCTGCAGCTGCCGCCGCTCGTGAGCTCCATCATCAGCTTATCCCTGTTCATCTTCCAGCCGACGAAAATCGAAATGAAGATGCCTGTTATCGGGAGCATGAGCTGGGCAGTTACAAAGTCAAACAGATCAAAGATGTTCATGCCGGCAACCTTGATGTCGCCGAGGTAAGGGCCCATGGAAAGCGAGCAGATAACGCCGAGAAGCACGCAGAGCACGGAGACAATCCAGGCGGACTTGGTCCTGCTGAATCCCCAGTGCTCGGAGACATAGGAGGTAATAACCTCATGGAGCGATACGGTCGAGGTTACGGTAGCGATGACGAGGAGCAGGTAGAAGAGGCAGGAGACCAGCCAGGAAAGTACCGGAACTCCGGCAAGTGCCGAGTCGAAGACGTTCGGGAGCGCGATGAAGACGAGCTTCGCGCCTGAGTCAGGCTCAAGCCCCGGAACGGAGAAGACCGCCGGGAAAATGACGATGCCGGCCAGGATCGCGGCAAGGGTGTCCATTGCGCCGACGGAAACCGCGGTCTTCGCGAGGTTCGCGTCCGCCCTGAAGTAGGAGGCGTAGGTGCAGATGCAGCCCATGGCAAGCGAGAAGGAGTAGAAGCACTGCGCGAGCGCCGAGCGTATTACCTTGGCGTCAATCTTGTCAAAGTCGGGGGTGAACAGGAACTCCATGCCCTTTTTGAATCCCGGCATGGTGAACGAGCAGCCGCAGAGGAAAAGCATGATGATGAAGAGGAGCGGCATCATCAGCTTGGAGAATCGCTCAATGCCTTTCTTGACGCCAGCGGTTATTACCACATGGGTAAAGGCCATGAAGAGCACCAGGCAGACGATAGGCTTCCACGGATTTGACACGAACGCGCCGAAGCTTTCGGCAAAGACATTGCCGTCTGCCGTGGCAGCCTGGGACGACATCGAGACAAAGCTGCCTGCGGCGGCCTCACCGAGATAGAAAAGCGTCCAGCCCGCGACCACGTTGTAGTAGCCAAGAATAAGGAGGGCGGTAAGCGTGCTCGCGAGGCCGATATATTTCCAGTTGGTCTTCGGGGCAAGGATGGAGTAGGCGTTGCCGGTGCTCGAGCGGGCGCCGCGGCCTACGGCGAACTCCGCAATCATCAGCGGAAGGCCGAACACCACGATACAGACCAGATAGACAAGGAGAAAAGCCGATCCGCCGTACTCGCCGGTTTCAGTAGGGAATCTCCAGATGTTTCCAAGACCGATGGCAGAGCCTGCAGCCGCCAGTACGAGGCCCAGCTTCGTGCTGAAGCCGCCCCGCGAGTTCTGTTTTTCGCTTTCAGTAGTCATGGCATTACCTGAATTTCAAAAGGAATTGTCAGGATTATAGCAGACTGAGGAGACTCTACCTGAATCGCGCGGCGTGAGCGGTGTCACATCGAGTGAGCAAGCGGCAGGGAAAGCATGAAGACGCTGCCGGCTCCTTCCCGGGACTCCAGGCGGAGAGTGCCTCCGGATAATTTTGCAGTCCCGGAGACTATGGCGAGTCCAAGACCGGTTCCCGTGTCCTTAGTGGTAAAAAAAGGCTCGGTGCATCTTCTGCCGACCGCGTCTGACATGCCGTCGCCGTTGTCAGCCACGACAACTGAAGCCATGCCATCTGAGGAGGAGAGAGAGAGCCTGATTTCGGTCGCATGCGCCTCAGCGGCATTTCTGATGAGGCTCATGACTGAGGCGGATAGAGCAGTTCTCGGAGAGCGCACGAAGATCTCATCTTCCGGGATCTCCGCCTTTATATCCGCGATGTGGAGAGGAAGCGCATCGGCGCCGCGGACTGCGGACCGCACGATCTCAGTAAAGGAGACACGATCAGCAGGATCGGATTTCAGTGAAGAGAGGACAGAAAGATCGCTGAGGAGCGACTCGATGTCCCGTAGGCGCTCGGTGAGCCTACGCTGCATGGCGGCTGACGCCTGAGGAGCAAGCCCCGGGCTCTGCAGCATGGCAGCTGAGATCATGGCAGAGGAGAGAAGCTTTCTCGCGCGCGGCACGAACTTTCCCGCAGCCGCGGAAAAATCCGAGAGGACATCAGTATCAGGCTCAGACATCATTTGCCCTCGCCTTCATCCCGGGCCGTTATCCCGTATTTCTTCATTTTCTCGAAGAGCGTCGTTCTCCTCATTCCGAGGAGCTCCGCCGCCCTCACGACCGTGCCGCCTGCGCGGTCCAGGGCCTGCCGAATCATGTTGATCTCGAAGTCGGCCATGACCTCCTTGAGATCCATGCCCTTCTCGGGAAGGATCTGGGCAAACACCTCCCTCTCGTCATCAAGCGGGGTTACTCCGCCGCTGTTGACCTCGGATGCCTGCCTCTTGGGCTGCTCCTCGCGCTCCGGCATTGAGGACTGCCCGGAAGCAGGAGCAGGCTCCAGAGGAGCCGGCACTCCGGAAATTTCCGCAGGATCATCAGGGAAGGCGGCCTCCGCCTCCGGGAAGGTGCTGTCGTTGAGCCCGGGATCCGACGCTCCGGGAGCCTCTGCAGCCTCTTGCGCCTTCCCATTTCTCTCCTCGTTCTCCATGTTGCTGAATATCGAGAAGATCGCGGCGCGCTCGTCCTCCGGCGTGTAGCTCTCCTGCCCGGAGTGCCCGTCAGAGCTGTAGCGGTACTTGTCCGGAAGGTCCTGGAAATCGACGATGCAGTCAGGATAGAGGATGATAAGCCGCTCGACGAGGTTCGAGAGCTCTCTTACGTTCCCCGGCCAGGAGTGGCGCATCAGGGACTCGATCGCCCGCTGGGTAAGCCTGATCCCGGCGCCCTGCTCCGCGCTGTGGCGGCGGATGAGATCCTGCAGGAGAAGGGGGATGTCGTCAGTGCGCTCCCGGAGGGGCGGAAGCTCGATGGGGAAGACGCAGAGCCTGTAGTAGAGGTCCTCGCGGAACTTGTTCTCAGCGATCATGTCCTCAAGGTGGCGGTGTGTCGCCGCTATGATCCTGACGTCGGTCTTTATCGGCTTGTTGCTGCCGACCCTTTCAAAGACCCTCTCCTGCAGGACGCGGAGGAGCTTCACCTGCATCTGGAGCGGCATGTCGCCTATTTCGTCCAGAAACAGCGTTCCGCCCTGGGCGAGCTCAAAGCGCCCGACTCTTGAGGTTATCGCGCCGGTGAAGGCGCCCTTCTCATGCCCGAAGAGCTCGCTTTCGAGGAGCTCACCCGGAATTGCGCCGCAGTTGATGGGCACGAACGGTCCGTTCTTCCTCGGGGAAAGCGCATGTACGGCCCGGGCGACCACCTCCTTTCCAGTTCCGGACTCGCCGAGTATGAGGACATTCGCCGGCCGCGAGGCGACCTGCTCGATAAGGTGCCTCACCTGCTGTATTTTCTCGCCCTGCCCGATGAGCATATGCATGAGGGGCACAGCGTCGCCGCTTTCCTTCACTTTCCGGTGCAGGGAGTGGAAGGACTGACAGAAATGGAGAAGCTCGGTGAGCGTGTCGATGTCAAAGGGCTCTTTCAGATAGCCGATGAGGTTCGGAAGCGGCTCCTGCATTCTGGGATGGCTCTCGTCCTCGATGAGGACAAAGGGCGTGTTCGGGTACTTCGCAAGGAGCTCCTCGGGCTTTCCCGAGAAGCTTCCGAGGATTACCGCGAAGAGCGACGAGAGCGTGTCAAGGAGCGCAAGGCAGTCCCCCTCCTCGCCTGACTCATACTCATAGCCAAGGAACCTGAGGATAGTCTCAAGGCTCCCGTTGCGGGACTTCTCGCCGTCGATTACCAGTATACCTGCCATAGCACACTCCTTTTAACCTCATATCCTACTATTCTTGAGGACGCTTACAAAGAAGCCGTGTCAGAATTTTGAACCGATGTCAAAAATATGGACAGAAATGAGGCAGTCCGAGAGAAAACCGGGCTGCGGGAGTCAGCATGACGGCAGATCAGCGGCAGCCAAGCTCGGACATTATCTCCTTAAGCCTTGTGATAACGTAAGTCTGCTGATCATCTCGGAGGAGCGGGAAAACAGGAAGCGAGAGGCATGTGCTGTAGTACTCCTCAGTGCACTCCAGGCAGACGTTCCCCAGGAGATGGCGGTAATAAGGCTGGTGATAGACCGGAATATAGTGGATCTGCGCCATGATGCCCTCGGCCCTCAGCGCGTCGTAGACCTCCTTCCTGCGGTCTACATGCACGATGAACAGATGGTAGGAGGACAGATAGCCGTCCGGCGCGCGGAAGCACCTCGCGGGCGTTCCGGCGAGCTCCCTGAGGTATCTCTCCGCTATGGCGCGGCGGCGCTTCAGGAACTGCGGGAGCTTTTTAAGCTGCGAGATGCCGAGCGCCGCGCTGATGTCCGGCATGCGGTAGTTGAAGCCCAGCATCTGCTGCTCGTAGTACCAGCCTCCGTCAGGCTTCTCCTCGAAAACCTCATCGTCCTTTGTGATGCCGTGCGAGGAGAGGAGCTTCATCCTCTGCCAGAGCTTCTCGTTGTTGGTAAGGGCCATTCCGCCCTCGCCGGTGGTAATGGCCTTCACCGGATGGAAGCTGAACACGGAGATGTCGCTGTAGCGGCACGATCCGATCATCTCTCCCCGGTACTCGGAGCCGAGCGCGTGGCAGCAGTCCTCGATTACCCTGAAGTGGTAGAGCGCCGCGAGCTCCGAGATCTTCTTCATGTCGCAGGGAAGCCCGCCCAGATGCACAACCGTCACTACATCGGGGAGCTCATGATCGCGCGCCGCGGTCTGGAGCGATGCCGCGAGCGCCGTGGTTGAGATGTTGCCGGTCATCGGATCGACGTCGATAAAGGAGACCTCGGCCCCGCACATGAGTGCCGCGTTCGAGGTTGCGACAAAGGTCACGGGCGTCGTCCAGACCCTTGATCCGGGCCTTACGCCGAGCGCCAGGTAGGCAACATGCAGGGCCGAGGTGCCGGAGTTCACCGCGCAGGCGTGCTTTGCCCCGCAGTATGAGGCCACCGCCTCCTCAAATTTCGGCACCTGGGGGCCCTGCGTCAGGAAATCCGATTTAAGCGTTTCGGTTACGGCGGCAATGTCGTCCTTCTCAATCGTCTGCCTGCCATACGGAATCTTTCCGATCTGCATAAGTCCTCCCCCTTTCTGCGGTCTGCTGCTGGCTCGCCCAGCCTGCTATTTTGCCATGCCGATCTCTTCGTTGAGCTTCCTGAGCTCCTCCACGGAGAGGAACACCGGATTGCTGTCAGAGGTGTACTCGAAGTTCTCCGGCACCCGGTGCCCGCGCTCCCCGAGCTCGTTCACCGTATAGTCGTAGTCAGCGGAGGTGAACTTGATGGCAGGAGCGATGACGTAGTGGTCGTCAAACTCGATGGTGTGGAAGGCGTCATCCTTGGGGCACATCACCTCATGGAGCTTCTCTCCCGGGCGGATGCCGATGATCTTAACCGGCAGATCGGGAGCCATCGCCTTCGCGAGGTCCATGATCCTCATGGAGGGGATCTTCGGGATGAAGAGCTCGCCGCCCTTCATGCGGGTGAAGTTCTTGAGGACAAAGTCGACAGCGTCGCTGAGACGGAGCCAGAACCTCGTCATGTCCTTATGAGTTACAGGGATCTCCTTTGCCCCGCGGTCGAGGAGGCTCCGGAAGAAGGGAACGACGCTCCCGCGGGAACCAATGACGTTGCCGTACCTCACGACCGAGAACCTGGTTACGCCGGAGCCGGTGATGTTGTTCCCGGCGACGAAGAGCTTGTCCGAGCAGAGCTTCGTCGCCCCGTAGAGGTTGATGGGATTCGCCGCCTTGTCGGTGGAGAGCGCGATTACCTTCTTGACGCCGGTCTCAATCGCCGCATCAATCACATGCTGTGCGCCGCCGATGTTGGTCTTGATGCACTCCATCGGGTTGTACTCGGCAGCGGGAACCTGCTTGATGGCTGCGGCATGCACGACATAGTCGACGCCCTTCATCGCCATGACAAGGCGCTTCTCGTCCCTGACGTCGCCCAGGAAGTAGCGCATGCAGGGAGCGTTAAAGACCTGCTGCATCTCGAACTGCTTGAGCTCGTCCCTGGAGAACACAATGAGCCTCTGTGGCTTTGAAGTCTCAAGGACGCGCCTGATGAAGCATTTGCCGAATGATCCGGTTCCTCCGGTCACAAGGATTGATTTTCCGTCAAAAAGAGCCATTGTCAGAACCTCTGTAAAAAAAGCATGCTGCGAAGATGCTCAGCATTTTTCCAGCCTGTCCGCGAAGTCGGAAAGCATTTTCCTGAAGTGTCCGGTCTTCACCCCGGCGCAGGCGGCAGTGAGTGCTGTGCGGAACGCAAAGCAGGCCACCGTGCCGATGTTCCTGGAGAAGTCGTCAGGATCGCCAGTCTTCTGCAGCTCAATGAGGCACTCCGTAAGCACCCTGCCTGCCTTCCTGGGGCTCCTGGCGTCAGTCTGGCTCACAGCGAGGCCGCGGATGCGCTCAGCCGCAGCCTTCCTCACCTCAGCAGGAATAAGCCCGATGTTCTCCGCAGCCCCGCGGAAAAGGCCAAGCGTGCCGGAGAGGAACCCGGGGTAGATCTGCCTTACCTTGTCCTCGAATACTGCCCACCTCTCATCTGACGAGTAGGGAATGACCGTAATCCTCCAGGTCCGGAGGAACTTCGGGTAGAGGTGCCGCCCGAGCGTCAGGCTCGCGAGCTCCTCGGGAGACTCCTCCATGTCGAACCAGAGGTAGGGGCGCTCCGAGGGAGGCAGCGCAGCATGGTTCTCATAGAGATACATGTTGGAGGGAAGCTGACGCATCATCTCATCGGAGCCAGAGAGCACGCTCAGCGTGAAAAGATCCGTGTCCTTAAGAATTGCCGCAGCACCGTCGCCGCTGCCCGCGCCCTCGATGATGTAGTCAGAGTCGCCGCGCACGCCGAGGACTCCGGAGGGAGCCGGTATGCCGCGGAGAAGCTCCACAGCGCCTGAGAGGAGCTCAGGCCACTCCTGGGAGAGGATCACCGGTATGTCGTCGAGCACCAGCGAGGCCTTCGTCCCGATCTCCGGGATGCGGTACCCGTCAAGGCGCACCGCGGGCTCGAAGCAGCCGCCGGAGCTGCTGAAGTTGTGCCTTCCCTTGCGGTCAATCATGTAGCAGGCAGGCCGGTACTCGCCCCTTGCCGAGCTGAAGAACTGCGTGAGCCTGTCGTTGCCGGCGCACATCGCCGCCCGCTCGAGGGAGTAGGGCTGCACGGCGATGTTGCTCCCGTCGTGGTAGTCGCGGATCTGGTCGAATATCGCCATGTACTCCCGGAAATAGTACCTGAGCACATTGATGCACCCGGCGGCGGGCTCCGGATCCTCCAGGCTGAAGAGCATCCGGTTCATGACGGAAAAGCATGCGTTGAGCGTGCCGGAGAGCATCATGTAGACGCCAAAGTCCGTAGAGTAGCGGAGGGCCCTGATGAAGTTCTGCTGCTCGGTGAGGAGCGAGATGAACCCGCCGAGATCCTTCGGGGGCTTCTGCCAGCCCTGCAGGATCCAGTCAATGGCGGCCTGCAGGCGGCGCCTCGGCATGAACTCGAGGAGCTTCTCCGGAGTGGTGTCAAGGACCATGCTCTCCTCATGCTCAAGGTAGTCAAGGAGCCCACTGCGGTCAACGTCCTTCCAGGCGGAGAAGTCAACCTCAGCGGAGCGCAGGGGCTCGGTTCCCGGGATCCTGGCGCCGTCGCTCAGGTTGAAGACTCTGATGCTCTCCCTGTTCTCGCTGAAGAGCGCTCCCATGTAGCTGACGCTGCTCTTGAAGAGGTAGTTGGACCTCACCTCCCCGCCGAAGTTCCCGGGAACGCTCTCGGAGAAGCGGTTCAGGATGTTGTCCGAGTACTCCTTCTTCATCTGCCCCTTATCGTCGTAGTAATAGCTCTTCGACGAGTGGGTGCGGCTCTCGTCCCTGGCGCCGCAGTCGATGCCGACAAGGTAGATGTCATGGAAGCCCAGGTTCACCGCGGCGGAGGTTCCCATGTTGCTCACGAGCGGGTTGATGTAGGCAGCCTCCATGAGGGTCCCCCGCTTCATGGTCCTTGAGGTCATGAGGAGCGGCAGGAACATCTCGTTCTGCTTGAGCATCAGTACGCGGTGCCTGAAGTGCGCCACGGTGTCCGGATGAAGGACCTCGGTGCCGATAAGGAGCACGTCATCAAGGAAATGCGGATCCTTCAGGTTGTCGAGGGATTCCGCGACGTTCTTAAGGCGCTCAACAGCAACGTAGATATGCGGCTTGATGCCGTAGCCCTCGAGCGCCGTAACCGCGGTGCCGCAGGCAATGATGACCGCCCGGTCCTTAACCTGCCGGAGAAAATCCACAGACGCGTCAAGCGACGGGCCGTTGCCTACGACAACGCAGGGAAGGTCCCTGAGCTTTGACCTCTCCGTGAGGTTCCTGAGGAACGGCACCTTCCGCTCAACTGACGCCAGCGCGCCTGAGAGCCCGAAGATGTAGTCATCGAAGAAGCCTGACTGGTCCTGCAGCATGCCGACATCATTGACAAAGCGCCGGTAGGTCTCAAGGATGGGCTTTGACTCATAGGTCGCAAGCACCGGGAGGTAGGTGCGGACAAAGCCCGGGAAGTCGGAGTAGAAGGCGATCTGGTCGCGCATCATCCTGTCCTGGTCAAAGTCCCCGGTGTAGAAATAGATGTGGTCCCCGTTCTCGCTCAGATAAGGAAGCAGCGTGTACCAGTCGAAGGTGTAGAACGAGGCGTAGAGGAGGTCCGGGTTCGGCTCAAGGATATAGAGGTTCCTTACCCTGATCTTCTCGTAGAGGTAGCCGAGCTGGTAGCCGAGCCCGATGCCGAACATATAGCACATCGGGATCTCGCTGTAGAAGCCGACCGGATGATCGTCCATGAGCCCGCGGTTGTCGATTTCGCGATAGTACGCAGCCAGCGCGCTGTAGCACCGGAGGTGGCTCTGGTTTCTCGGATCGATGCCAGCCCCGCCTATCGCCATCTTGAAGTAGCTGCTGCTCTTCAGGAACTCGTCGATGAGCTTCTTTGCCTCGGCAAAGGGGCTCTCAGCGTAGAAGGGAACGCCCGTTTCGAGGTTCTTGAGGTTTACCTCGCCGTTCAGGGAGCAGAAGAACTGCCACTTGCCCTTGAAATGGTAGTTCTCAAACCTCCTGTAGAGCTCGGGGAAGTACTTCTTGATTGCCTCCCTGTTTCTCTCGAAGCGGACCGGCAGAACCTCGGCCATCCTGCGTTCGAGCACTGCAAGCTCCTCAAGATCGTTCCTGAGCTTTTCCGCCTCTTTAATCTTATCGTCAAGCGTTGGATCCGAAGCCATCTTCAAGTGTCCTCTGCGGCCGGGAAAAGACCCCGGCAAAAAAACCGTTTTATCAGCCTAACCTGCGGATTTTATAGTTTTTCGGAAATTCACTTTTTTACCTTGCTCACCCTTTGGATAAATTTTACATGGAGGGAGAACGATATGGCGAAATATTGACCGCAGGAGAGCGGACATGAAGACTCCGCCCTACATGCTCCCCAGGAGCTTCAGGATTATCGATGAGGAGTTCATGGCCTGCGTGAACATCATGGCCGCGGCCTGCTGCAGCATGCTGAGCCTTGCCGACTCCGCCGAGGCCTCCGCGTAGTCAAGATCCGCAATCCTTGATCTCGCGTCGCTGATGTTGGCGAGCGTGTTCGAGTTGCTGGAGATGGCGTGCCCCAGGCGGTTCCCCACGGCTCCCCAGCTCGCCCTCTTGGAGTCTACCCGGGAAATCATCCGGTCAATGACCTTGATGGCCTGCTGCGCGCTCTCTGCGGAGGTCATGCTGATGGAGTAGACCGCGCCCTTGCTGCCTGCCTTGCCGTCGACCTCCACTTTTGAATCGCTGTCGCCCAGGAGCCCGTCATAGTCCTCGACCTCGCGGAGGAGCACGCTGTCCCCCGGATCCTTTCCGGCGGAGAGCGTGAACTGCATGTCAGCGGATGCCGCCGAGAGGAGCCCCGCGAAGGTGAGCTTCGCGAAGTCAGCTGAAATCGTCTGCCCGGCGTAGGCCCCGACCTGGAACCTGGTGATGCCCATGGAGCCGTCCAGCATCTTCTTGGAGCCGCCCCAGCTTGTCTGCTCGCCGATGCGCTGTATTTCCTTGCAGAGCTCGTCGGTCTCCTGCTGTATGGCGGAGCGCTCGGAGTCGGAGTTCGTGCCGTTCGCGCTCTGAAGCGCCAGGACTCTCATGCGCTGCAGCATGCTCCCGATCTCGTCAGCCGCGCCCTCCGCGGTCTGGCAGAGCGAGATGCCGTCATTGGCGTTCCGGCTTCCCTGGGTAAGGCCGTTGATCTGGGAGGTCATGCGGTCAGCGATCATGAAGCCCGCCGGATCAATCCGTGAGCTCGTAATCCGGGAGCCGGATGAGAGCTGACCGTAAAGGCTTCCCATTCTCGATGTCGCGTACGAGAGGGAGGACATGGCCCTGAGCGCGGCCGTGTTGGTATTGATATACAGCGCCATCTTCCCATCCTCTTTATCCGCCTTCCGCCGTTACGTACAGAATCGGCAGATCATTGAGGAAATTTAGCGCGATGTCATGAAATAAGGAGAATTTGTGAGTTCTGTCAGCTTATCCCGAACGACGTTGGTGATAAGACGGAATGGAGGGACCTGCTTTGACGGGGAATAAAAAAACGCCCGCAAGGGGCGCTTCGTGTCTTAAGTATGGTGCCGCGGCAGAGCAGCGGCAGAGGAATGCTCAGGCAGCTCGGCCTGCGGTTGCCTCAAGCCTTCCGGCGCTCCTGACGATCTCGGAGCTGGAGCTCATGGTACGGGAGACAAAGCTCCTGAGGGCCGGCATGAACTCGGCGGTCTTCGGCGCAACCTCGGAGAAGGTCTTAATGAGGCTCATGCGCTCGGAGCTGATCCTGAGCGCGTCAGCGTAGCGGAACTCACCGATGGCCTTCTTCAGGGACTCGCCAAGATTGTCAATCCTGCCCATAAGTTCAACTGCGTCAATTCCAGTATTCATGATGTTCTCCTCGCTTTGTTTTGTCTCTGTTAAAGCATTCGCCGTGCCAGGGATTTAAGAGATCCTGGATAAAGTCTTTCCCAGAAGAGACAAACATGAGCATGCTCACAAAACGGAATGCATCTCCTCGCATTCTAACGCGGAAAATCCGGAAATGTAAGCATTCTGAGCAAAGAAAACAGCATGGAGCCAGCTGCCGGGCACAGCATCAGCGCTGCGGCAGCCCCAGAGGCCCGTCCCCGGCGAGGAGCCTCCGGAACGACTCGGGCGAGGCGTCAGGATCCTGCCTTTGAGCCTCATCACCTATGCCAAGGAGCGAGCGCCTCTCTGCCGCTATCCGGAGCGCCTCGTCGTAGCGCCTCTCCGAAAGGGCCTTCCTGAGGAGCTCCGCCAGGCTGTCTGCCCGTTCAAGGATCCGTCTCATCTCTTCCTTCTTCATTCTGTCCTCCCCTGCGGGCACGCCTGCCCGCCTGAATATCGCAGCTCAGCTGCCTGTATTTTGAGCAGATGATAGAGGGAAAAACGTCAGATTCTGTTGCAGAAAAAGTAAAAGTTCAGCAAAAAGAAGGCTTTGTGACAGATTTCCGGCAGGAGGCCGGAGCGTCAGGAAACGGGAAAAGCGGGGCGCCGGTTTTCCGGCGCTCCGGAGTGGCGGCGTAAAGCCGCATAGGAGGCCCGGCTTTTCTGCCGGGCGCGGGCTAATCAGCCCTGGAGGAGCGAGAGCGCGATCTGGGTCGTGCTGTTCGCCTGCGAGAGGACGCTCGAGGCTGCCTGCTGAATGACGTTCTGCTGGGTCATGTTGGCAGTCTCGGAGGCGAAGTCGACATCCTCAATGCGGCTCCTCGCATCGGAGACGTTGGTTATAGTGTTGCTCTGGTTGCTGATGGTCGAGGAGAGACGGTTCTCTACAGCGCCCCACTGCGCTCTCTCGGAGTCAACATGGTTAATCATCACGTCAAGGCACTTGACCGCGGCCTCGGCATTGGCCTGGGAGGTCATGCTGAGCGCGAAGAGCTTGGCGTCAGTCTTGCCGTCAGAAGTCTTGAGATCATTCTTGGTCTTGCCTGCGCCCGGGTTGCCGACCTTCTTGTCGGCCTTTTTCCAGCCGGTCAGGCCGTCATGGTCCTGATCATCGATTTTCTTGAGGACTACGTTCTGGGTGTCAGCGCCTGCTGCCGGACGTCCTGCTGCAGTCTCGAACGCGATCTTCTGGCCGCTCGCCGTATCCTTGACGCCGGTTTGCTGGGTGTAGTTCAGGAGCCCGGCGAAAGTAAGGTCCGAGAAGGTCGCGGTTACGGTCTGGTCAGAGTGGGAGCCGACCTGGAACTTGGTGAAGGTGTCCGTCAGGTTTCCGTCCTTGTCAACACCGCCCATGGAGCCGTTCAGGACATGGAGCGTGCCGCCGAAGGTGGTCTGCTCGCCGATGCGCTGGACCTCGAGGGAGAGCTGGTTGACCTCCTGCTGGATGGCGTCGCGCTCGGAGTCGGCGTTGGTGCCGTTCGCGCTCTGGAGCGCCAGGGTTCTCATGCGCTGGAGCATGTTGGTGATCTCCTCGGTTGCTCCCTCGGCGACCTGGCACATTGAGATGCCGTCGTTGGCGTTGCGGTTGCCCTGTGAGAGGCCGTTGATCTGGGAGGTCATGCGGGACGCGATCTGAAGTCCTGCGGCGTCATCCTTCGCGGAGTTGATCCTCTTTCCGGAGGAAAGCTTCTCATAGCTGCCCTGGAGCTTGCTGGTTGCCTTGCCGAGAGCGTTCTGCGCCCTGAGGGATGAGGTGTTGGTGTTGACGTAGATAGCCATACTTATTTCTCCTGAAACTGTTTCAAAATCGCCGCGGATTTATAGTTCCTGCATCCGTGCCTTAAGGCACCCTTTCCGCGATCAGTCTGATATAAGAAAAAAGCGTGCCATCTTTGTGGGATAGCACGCTTCAGGAGAGAGAATTCTGCTGAAAAACTGATCAGTCCTTCGTTTCGCCGCCCTTACCATCATCCGCAGGAGCGCCAGGCTTCGGGGCCTCCTGAGTGTCGCCGAGGAGGATCTTCTCCGCGGAGTCAAGCTCTGCCCCGGCCTCCTTTTCCGTGAGGCCGCGGAATGTCAGGATCTCTATCGCGTTCCGGCCGCCGGCATCAGACACGCGGTAAAAGCTCTTTATATCAGCCTCTGACGCGCTCACGCACATTCCGGAAAGTGAGGAAAGCGCGCTGCAGCCCTTCGCCTTTGAGAGCTCAGCCGCCGCGCTCTCCCTGGACTCCCCGTCCTTCAGGAAGCGGAACACCGCGTTTGCCCTGCCGTCGGCCCTTATATAGGAGTAGGTCTCGCCTGACTGCTTGTAGATGCTCCAGGGCCTCTTCTGCGGCGCCTGCCCGGCCCCGTCAGCAGCCGCTGCGGAGAAGGAGGGTAGAAGAGCGGCAGTTGCCGCCGCGATTAGGGCCGCGCGGATGATGCTCACGGCGGAATTTACAGTTGCTTTCATAGATGAGGCCGGCAGAAAAATGACGACGGAATTGTACCACAGGGAACCTGGCCGTTCCTCCCGGGAAAATGATGACGTACTTACGCCATCTGAGCAGGGAGCGCCGGAGTCAGAATTCCGGCGCTCGCCCAGATCAGCTGATGTAGTCCATGAGCGAGGTCTGGGAGATCATGGAGAAGGTCCTCTGCGCCATGGAGAGCGCGTTCTGGGCCTGGATGAGGTTCGACGCGGACTCAACGCTGTCGGCCTCGGCGATTGTTGCCCTCGCCTCCTTCTTGATGTCCCTGAGGTCATCGTTCGAGGAGATGACCGACTCGGCGATGTTGCTGCGCCCGCCGATGCGGCCGAGGGCCTGCCCGGCGCTCTGCAGCGTCGCGAGGTTGTGGATCTGACCGCGGTCAAGCGCCTCGCGGAGACTGTCTCCTGTTACGGAGGGATCGTTGAGCGCGTCGATGACATGCTGCAGCGTGTTCAGGATATTGTCGTTCTCCGGAGGCTCGAGCTCAATCGTGCCGCCCGCGTAGCCCTTCTCCGTGTGGAGGGTGAGGCCGTGGAAGTCGATGTCCCCTCCGTCAGAGTAGGCGCCCTTCGCGATCTCCTCGCCGTCCGCGTTCTTGATGCTGTAGGTGTCGCCGGTTACGCTCACCGACAGGGTATTGGCCTTTTTCTCCTCAGCCTCGTCCGTGTTGGTCTTATAGTTCTGGTTGTACCAGGTGGAGAAGTCAGAGGTGCCGGTGTACTCAATCGTGGCCTTGTCGTCCTTCCCCAGGGAGGCGCTCCGGGGGAGCGGAACCGAGAATATAGAGTCGCCCGGATCGCTCACCGCGACCATCACGCTCGGGGAGGCGTTCACCGAGCGCTGCGAGCTGTCGCCCTGGTAGGACCAGAGCCCGGTCTCCGGGTTCTCGGTATAGGGGATGGTGCTGCCGAGGGATCCGCTGAAGATGTACTCTCCGGAGGCGTTCCTCGTATTCATGTAGGAGGCGACCTCGTCCCTGATCTCGGAGAGCTCGACGGCAATCGCCTTCCTCTCGTCGATGCTGTAGGCTCCGTTCTCGCCTGAGATCATCAGGACATTGGCGCGCTGCAGGGAGCTCTCGATGGAATTGAGAGCGGTCTCCTCGAGTCCCAGCGAGTCAATCGCGTAGCCCGCGTTGACGTCATACTGGGTATACGCTGAAATCTCGTTGCTCAGCTTGATCTTGGAGGACATCCCCACGGGATCCTCGGAGGCATACTGGAACTTGTCGCCGGTCTCCGACTGGCGGCTGTAGCGGTCGACATCAAGGTTCCTGCTGTTCAGGTCGCGGACTGTACGCTGGTACATCATCGCGTTGGTTATGCGGAATCCCATCTAAGCCTCCTTACACCGCCTGGATCAGGGCGTTGAATACCGTCTGTGATGCGGTGATTATCTTTGCCGAAGCCTGGTAGTACTGCTGGAACATTACCAGGTTCGTCGCCTCCTCATCGATGCTGACCGCCGAGTTCGAGTCGTAGTTCGAGGTGCTGGCCTCAAGCTTTGCGTCGGCTGCCTTGCGGCTGGTGTCAACCGTGTTGAGGGCCGAGCCGAAGTCGCTCACGAGGGCCGCGTACCTCTCGGTGAAAGTCATCCGGGAGTCTGCGCCCTCGGAGGTGCCGTCGCGGACAGTATCGTCTGTCGCGAGTTTTGCAAAGTTCAGGCCATTCGTGTTGTCCGAGAAGCCGTTCTGGTTGATGGCGAGGACAAAGGTGTCGCCGGCGCTCGCGGTTCCGGTAATGTTGAAGTCATAGCCGGGGTATGAGGCGCTGTCCGTGAAAAGGGGAGTGCCGTCATCCTTCAGCGCGTTTTTGAGGACGCTCTGGCCGTTGGTTGAGGCAGGCGCCTTGCCGAGTAGATTGCCGTCCTTGTCCAGGACGCCGTAGGAGCCGTCGTTCTGGATCTGGATCCTGACCGGCGCTCCGTCCCTGAAGGTGGGAGGTACGGTCGAGGTGTCAAGAGCGGACTTCGCGTCGGTATTGGTAACGGCCGCGAGCCTGATGTCGGCGTTCCCGAAGTTGCCGCTGTCAGCGGAGCCCTTCACGAATGAGGCGAGCGCGAAGTCCTCGGGCTTAGTTGCGGCAAGCTCGAAAGTGGTCGCCGCTGCCCTTGCCGGGCGCACGAAGCAGGTGTCGCCAGCCGCGTAGGTGCCGTCAAAGGAGAGGGTTACGCCAAGCCCCAGGTCGGAGAGATCCGCATCCTTGCCGGTTGTGCCGTTGTAGACGGGCTTGTCGCTCTGCACTCCCTGGGAGACAGTGTAGATCTCATACTTGTCCGCTCCGGTGAACTTCACGAAGAGATCCGCGGTCGAGACATCCTTACCGTAGGTCTCCTTGATATGGGAGGTAACGGTGCCGTTCCCGGAGCTCGTTACGGCCTCGGAGTCCTGGATCCTGAAGATGTCGCCGCCCGCCTTGTTGGTAAGGTCGAGTCCGCAGTGGTTCACATGGTTGAAGGAGTCGGTGAAGGCCACAGCGGTCTGCCCGAGCTGCTTCAGGGCCTCGTCAAGCGCGGTGCGGTCGTCAAGGCTCGCCCCGATCTCGCCCCCGAGAGTGCTGTTGTTGAGGACAGTCTTCGTGCCTCCGTTGAAGGAGTAGGCCATCCTGGTGTCCTCGGGGTTCACAAGACCAGGGAGCTGCTCGAGCGTGGCGGCGCAGGTGTCAAGGACCAGGCTCTGACCGGAGGCGAGGTTGATGTTCCTCACGCCATAGTCGGAGTCGACGACGCGGATGTCGAGCTTCTTCGAGAGCTTCTCGATAAGGAGATCGCGCTGGTCAACGAGATTATACGCTGTTCCGTCGGTGTTCCTGACATTGGGCCAGACCTTCCTCACCTGCTGGTTGAGGCTGTAGATCTGCTGCAGCATGTCGTTGGTCTCGGTGATGTCGCTGTCAAGGGTTGCCTTGACGGTCTCAAGGTTCTGCTGCACCTGGCTTCCCATATTGGAAAGCGACTTGGAGAAGCCCTCGAGCTTGTTGAGAAGATCGACGCGTGCCGCAGAGGACGACGGATCGTTGTCGGCGTACTCGACCGCCGAGAAAATGCCGCTGATGCCGTCAGCGAGGGAGGTGCCCTTGCCGCTCAGGAGCTGGTCAGTTGAGTAAAGCTGCTCATAGACCTTGTTGTAGTAGGCGCTGTCAGAGGTGTCGCGCCACATCTCGGCCTGGGCAAACTCATTGGAGAGGCGCTCGACGATTGACTTTCCGGCGCCCAGCATCGGGGTATTGGTGTAGGTTACAAGCCTCTGCCTGGTATACCCCTCGGAGTTTACGTTGGTGATGTTGTTGGAGGTTGTCTGCAGCCCCTTCTGCATTGTGCTGACGCCAGACGCGCCAATCTTCAGAATATCTGCCATACATCCTCCGGAATTTCAGCCTCCCTGTGAGGCTCCGGGACATGAATGCAACTTTAGTGCCAATGGCAGAATGACAGGGGAAAAGAGCATATTGCTGCCGGTCTTTCCGGCAGCCTCTTGTAAAGGTGATTGCGAAAAGGCTCAGATATAGCCCTCGAAGGCGCCGCTTCTTACGATGCCCTTGAGCTTCTCGGCGTAGCGGCTGTCTGTCGCGTAGCCGGCCTTCTGCAGCTCCTCGAAGTACTCATCGACGCTCCCGGCATTCGCGGCCTTCGCGTAGCGGCTGTTGCCGGTGATGAGATCGGCGTAGTCCTGCATGCTCTCCCTGATGCCAGAGTAGGCGCGGAAGGAGGATCTCTCCATGGACATCCTTCCGTTCCTCTCCTCGGGGCTCATGGCTGAGACGCTGCCGCCCTTCCAGGAGCCGCCTGCCTTGATGCCGAAGAGGTTGGATCCGCCCGGGGTATGCCTGCCCCAGCCGGTCTCAAGGGCCGCCTGAGCGACAATCGCAATGGGGTTGAGGCCCGCGGCCGCGCCGATTTCCTTCGCGATGGGCATCAGCTTCTCGACGAACGCTGCCTTGACGCCGTCCGGATCCGGGTCCGTTCCGGCCGCTCCTGCCGCAAAGGACTTCTGCGCGGAGGCGTTCTCGATGAAGGACATCGCAGAGGCGGGCTTTCCGTTCGTTACCGCGCCCATGTAGCCGTCAAGGGAAAACGCCCTCGTTTCGTTCGGCATGTGGAAGCGGCTCAGATGGCGGGCGGAGACGCCCTGGGAGCCTGCTGCAGGGGAATTCCCGGCGCCTTTCGTCTCAGACACGGACGACGTATTTCCGGCGCTCTCTCCGATGCTGTCAAGCTTCCGTCCGGAGTGGTTCCGGTCGAACTGCCTTACGACCATGCCGGCAAGGCCGCCGAGCTCCCCCGAGGAGGATGAGGCGCGGCGCTCCGCGTCCTGCGCGATGATCTGGTCATCGAGCATGCCCTGGTAAAGCTTATCCGTATGGCTCGTGCCGATGCCGTCCGGGTTGATGTCCTCGCCGGCCTTCCGCATCTCCTTGAACATCTCGCGGGTGAAGATGGTCTCGAACTGGGTCGCAGCCTGCCTGAGGGCCGCCTCGCGTGAGGAGGAGTCGGCGCTGCCGCCCATCCTTCTCAGCTTATCGAGGCTCCTGGTATCGTCAATGACGCTCTTCGTGAGCTCAAGATTTCCGCCTGATGCCTGTATGCTGCCCATTGCGATGCCTCCTCTTTGCAGTGCTACATTATCTGCAGATCGCCCTCTATCGCCCCGGCCTGCTGCAGTGCCTCCAGCACGCTGATGAGGTCTCCCGGGGCAAGCCCGATGTCGTTGACCGCCTTCACCAGGTCGTCCAGAGTCGCGCCCGCGTCGAACTTGAACATCCTGCCGGATCCCTCCTGCACGCTGATGCTGGAGTTCGGGACCACCTGGGTAGTGCCGTTCGAGAGCGGCGCAGGCTGCGAGACCTGCGGATCCTCGCGGATGGTTACCGTGAGCCCGCCGTGCGTCACCGCTGCCGGACGGAGCTTCACATTCTGACCGATGATGATCGTTCCGGTCCTGGCGTTTACGACAATCTTTGCCTTCGCGTCGGCAGGATCGACCTCAAGGTTCTCGAGAGTCGCGACAAACTGCACTCTCTCGTTCTGGTCCCTCGGGGCCGATACGGTTACCGACGACGCGTCCTTGGCTTTTGCAACTTCAATGCCAAGCTCATCGTTGATGGCCTGGGCGGTCCTCATCGCCGTGGTGAAGTCAGGCTTGTTGAGGTTGATGGTGATGGTGTCGCCGAGCCCGAATGATGTCGGCACCTCGCGCTCGACCGTGGCACCGTTGGCGATCCTGCCGACGGTCGGCGTGTTCATGACAATCTTGGAGCCGTCAGCGCCCTCGGCGCCGAAGCCGCCTACCACAAGGGAGCCCTGCGCAACGGCGTAGACCTCATTGTCCGCTCCGCGGAGGAAAGTCTGGATGAGCGTGCCGCCCCGGAGGCTCTTCGCCTCGCCGATGGCGGAGACCGTAACGTCAATGGTCTGTCCCTGCTTCGCGAACGGCGGAAGCTCGGCGTGCACGACCACAGGAGCCACGTCCTTCATCTTGGGCTTGAGGTTGTCCGAGATCTTGATGCCGAAGTTGTTGAGCATGGTGCGGAAGGTCTGCTCGGAGAAGGCATTGTTCTTCTCGCCGGTGCCGGGGAGGCCGACCACGAGGCCGTAGCCCATCAGCTGGTTGGTCCTTACTCCCTGGAAGGAGGAGATGTCCTTGATCCTTGCCGCGTCAGCGTCAAACGACAGGACCAGCAGGACCGGCAGTACAGCCGAAGCCGCAGCTCTCAGAAAACCTTTCATGGCCATGCCTCCCTAAGCGTCAGAACGGGTTGAAAATGCTGTTGAAGAACCTGGAGAGCCAGCCCCTCTTCTGGGTGTTGGCGAAGTCCCCGGTGCCGCCGTACTGTATCCTGGCGTTCGCGACCTTCTGCGAGGAGACGGTGTTGTCGGCGTTCACGTCCTCCGGGCGGAGGATGCCGGTGAGGCGGATGTACTCGTTGCCGTTGTTGAGCATGAGCCACTTCTCGCCCCGGATCATGAGGTTGCCGTTCGGGAGGACCTTGATGACGCTGACGGAAATCTGTCCCGTGAGGCTGTTGGTCTGTCCGGCGTTGGCCTTCGCGTTGAAGGAGTTGTTTCCGCCGAAGGAGGCCTCGGTCGTGTACTTGCCGCCGAACTTCACGGTGCTGCCGCCGAGCATCAGTCCGTCAAGCCCGGTGGAGGAGCTCTTCTGCGTCTTGGTTGATGCGGACTTGCTCGCGGAGGTCGACTCGTCAAGTGTTACCGAGATGAGGTCGCCCACCTTGTGGGCCTTGATGTCCGAGTAGATGCTGTTGGCGCCTCCGTCAAGGAAGATGGAGCCGGTCGGGATGACGTTCTTTGCGGTCTCCACGGGCTGCGCGGGCGCGTAGTCAGGATCATCGGGCTTCGGATCGCCCGCGGTGATGACCGACTCGCAGCCTGACACAAGGATAGCAGCAGCGGCCAGGAATGATATGTAACTGCTTTTCATCTTGATCCCTCCGGTTTTTCTACAGCTTATTCAAAAAGCGTGCCTCTGTCTGCAATGAGAATCACATCAAGGAAAGATTCCTGAAGCGCGATCATGGGCGAGGCCGGCAGAGACGGATTTTATAGCAGAAGAGGCTCGGTTTCCGGACGGAAGGAGGAAGTGACAAGAAAACGGCGTCCTCCCGCAAGGGCGCCGTTTCCATGACATGAGCCGTGGCTCAGAATTAAGTGCGCTGGATGATGTTGCTCATCATGTCGTCGACAGTCGAGAGCACCTTGGAGTTCATCTCGTAGATCCTCTGGCTCTGGATGAGGTTGACAAGCTCCTCTGTGACATTGACGTTAGAGGTCTCAAGCATGCCCTGCTTGATTGCGCCCATGCCGTCCTGCCCGGCGGTGCCCTGCTGCGGAGCTCCGGAGGCCGCGGTCTCGGTGTAGAGGTTCTCACCGATGGCGTTGAGGCCGGCCGGATTGATGAAGGAGGAGATGTTGAGCTGCCCCAGGACCTGCGCCTCCGCCTGATCCGCGATCTGGACCGACACGGTTCCGTCGTTGCCGATGGTGATTGACTCGGCGTTCTCCGGGACCTGGATCTCAGGCTGGATGACATAGCCCATGCCGGAGGTGACGATGGTGCCCTCGTCATTGAGCGTCCACTGGCCGTTCCTTGTATAGGCGGTGGTTCCGTCAGGAAGCTCGACCTCGAAGAAGCCCTTTCCGGAAATCATCACGTCAAGGGAGTTGTCAGTGGTCTCGACGTCGCCCTGGGTGTGGCACTTCTGGGTTGCGACAACCTTGGCGCCCGCGCCGAGCTGCAGTCCGTTCGGGAGGTTGGTGTCCGCGGAGGACCTGCCGCCCGGCTGGTTGATGTTCTGGTAGAGGAGGTCCTCGAAAATGGCGCGGCCCTTCTTGTAGCCTACGGTTGAGGCGTTCGCCAGGTTGTGCGAGGTAACGTCGATGTTGGTCTGCTGCGCGTCGAGACCGGTCTTGCAAATCCAGAGTGCGGGTATCATGGTTTGTCTCTCCAGTTGGTCTGCTTACTTAATTAAAATCCTGTGTTCGTCAGTTGCAATTGTCATGCCTGATTAGGCGCCGGGCCTCAGGAGCTGGTTCTGGCTCTCGTCCATCTCCTTCGCTGTGCTCATGAGCTTCACCTGCATGTCATACTGGCGCTGTATCCTGATAAGGGAGGTCATCTCGTCTACGACATTGACGTTGCTTGACTCGAGAGCGCCGTTTATAAGCCTGACCGAGTCGCTCTCCTCGGCCGTCGCACCGCTCTTCAGGCGGAACAGCCCGTCGGTGCCGCGGTACATCGCGGTCTTCTCCGGGTTCACGAGCTTTATCCTCTGGTACTCCTCGAACACCTCGGAGCCCTCGCCGTCCGGCCTTCCGCCTACGGTGCCGTCCTGGTTGATCTCAATCTTGGAGAGCGCCGGGAGCTCGATATGCTCCCCGGAGTCATCGAGCACTGCCCTGCCGTCCGAGGTCCTGAGCGTGCCGTCCTGATCAAGGACCAGGCTTCCCATCCTGGTGTAGGCCTCATTGCCGTCCGAGTCCTCGACCGCAATCCAGCCGTCGCCCTTCACCGCGACGTCAAGCTCGCGCCCGGTGGTCTCGATGGCGCCCGAGGACATGTTCTGCCCTGGCTCTTCGGCCATGGAGAAGACTCTCGTGGGTAGCCCCTCGCCGTAGGCCTGCATGGCCCTCGCGTTCTCGAAGTCTGCCTTGAAGCCGATGGTAGAAGCGTTCGCGAGGTTGTTGCTCCGTACGGCAAGCGCGTTCATGTTCTCCTTGGCGCCCGACATTGCGATATAAAGAAGATTGTCCATCTTTGCCTCCCCGGCTTTCTATGCAGAAACTGCTGCTGAGAGGATAAGCAAACGGCGTGCCAGATGAATGGCAGATTGGCGGCGATGGCCGCGGGAAAGGAAAGGCAGCCTGAGGCGGCCGCCCGGAAAGGGGCGGCGCCGGAATTCCGGCAGGCAAGCAGGAACCTGCCGGTTCTCCGGCGCCGGATTTTTTACTGGATCTGCAGTATGGTGTTCATGATGGTGCTCTCGGCAGTCAGGGCCTTGGAGTTCGCCTGATAGTTGCGCTGCGCCTCGATAAGCTCGACGAGCTCGTTCGAGAGATTGGTGTTGGAGTCCTCGAGGGCTGACGACTCAATCTTGCCGCAGATGCCGACGCCCGCCTGCGAGGGGACCGCCTCACCGGATGCGACCGACTGCTTCCAGCAGGTGTCTCCGATCTGGGTCAGGCCCTGCTGGTTCTGGAAGGTCGCCATTGCAATCTTGCCGAGCGTGGTGGTCTGGGAGTTCGAGTAGCTGGCGGTTACGAGGCCGTCCGACGCAATCTCGACGCCTGTCAGCTGTCCGACGGTGGAGCCGTCCTGGTCGAGCTTCGCGACGGAGAAGGGAGACGCGTACTGGGTGAGCCCGGTGAAGTTGAAGTCAATCACCTGCTCACCGTCGCATGATCCGTCAAGGACCTTGGCGCCGTCCTCTCCGAGCTTCTCGGTCTTGATGTACTGGGGAACAGTCTTGGAGCCGTTCACCGTGTTGTCGATGAGCTGGCCGTTCGAGTCGAACTGCAGCTGGGCGCACTTGATGTCGTAGGTCTTGACCTCGGTTCCGGTGGTGTCGGTGTACTTGGTGTCGATGCCGTTCTGGATGTCAACCGGCTTCCCGTCCATGAAGATGTACATCTGCCAGGTGTTGGTCGACGCCGCGGCGTTGTTCTTGAGATCCTGGTTTCTCTTCAGGAAATAGTAGGTCGCGGTGTGGGAATTTCCCAGAGAGTCGTAGGTTACGACCGAGGTCGACGCGGAGAAGGTGGTCGAGTCGTTCGGATCGAACTTCTCAGGCGATGAGATCGGATCGGTGTTCGCCGGCAGGTTCATTGACGAGACGACCTTGGAGGTCATGGTCGGGCGGCCCGCGGTGCTCGGGATCTGGAGGGCCTTGGTTGAGTCAAGGCTCACCGACTTCACGGTGCCGTCATTATTGGTGTCATAGACCTGGAGGAAGTCTCCCTGCGGAGTTACGACATAGCCGTCGCGGTTGACCTCCATCGCGCCTGCCCTGGTGTAGGTCCTGGTCTGGCTGTTGACCTGCGGGGAGAGGACAAAGAAGCCGTCGCCCTTGATCGCGAGGTCCAGTGTGTTCTGGGTGGACTCGATGGAGCCCTGGTGGAACTGCTGCGCGACGGTCGCGGTCGTTACGCCGTTGCCGACAGTGGTCTTCGCGTTCGAGAAGATCGACTGCGAGTAGACGTCGGCGAACTCGGCGCGCGAGCTCTTGAAGCCGATGGTGTTGACGTTGGCGATGTTGTTTGCGGTTACATCAAGATGCTTCTGCGAGGCATTGAGTCCGCTGAGTGCGGTATTGAATGACATGGTTAACTCCTTCGGCCCGAGGGCCCCTGCTTGAATTCTGCAGTCATTACAGCAAAATGAGTGCCAAAGCGGTGAAAGAGCTTATGGCTAAAGGCTTCCGGGGAAATGAGACGCTGCCGCGGAATGCCCGGGCAGCGGTGATTATCTGAAATGCGCTGTTTTTCTGACAGCCTGCCGGCGCATGGCGAGAGAGGAGCGCCGGCCTTTGTAAAATTACTCAAAGGGGACGTAGCCGAGGCCCCTGATGCCGGCGGCCTCGCTGTCAGGCACTGCGGTGCCGCCCTTGAAGTTCCCGGCGACGAGGTAGTAGCCCGTGAGCTCATGCATCAGGCCGTTCTCCCTCACGGCACGGGGGAAGCCGGCGACCGCGTCCTCTATTTTGAGGATCCTGCCCTGGCTGGTCCCGGTAATCGCCGCGAAGTGGCCGGATCTGAGGTAGGCGACGGAAGGCACCGGAATGTCCTTCTCATCCTTGATGACGACCAGCTTCTGGTTGTACTTCCCGGCTATGTTCTTGAGCTCAAGGAGCGAGAAGCCGTTCTTCGGGGCGTCAATCGACATGATGCTGTCAGAATACTTCTCCGGAAGGAGCTTCGAGAGCGCGAACGTGCCGCTCCTGAAGGACTTCTCCGGCTTGTTCCTGATGTCCCAGAGGCGGTACTTCGCCCAGGCGGCCTGCTTCACTGCCCTCGCGGAGAAGTGCTCGTCCTCATAGATAAGGAGCTTCCCCACCTCGTCGGCGTTGCCAAGCCGGGCCTGGAGACTGAGGAGTGAGGCGTAGATGCTGTCATAGATCCGTCCCGCGTAGGTGCTCACCGGAGCCGGGAAATCGCCCCCGCTATCGCGGAGGGCCTGCCTGAATCCGGCATGCGCCGCGGTGAAGGCGCCGACCGCGTCGGTGTAGCGGCCGCCGATCTCGAAGGCAAGGCCCATGCAGTAGAAAAGCGACGGGTTCCAGACCGACTTCGGATGCTTCTTAATCCAGCCGCCGATCTCGTCAGGCGGGACGTTTTTCTTTGAGGTCTCATAAACGGCGAGGAACCTCTTGAGGTCAGAGGACTCCTCCCTAGTAGAAGCTCCGAGCGGCACCAGCCTCTCCCCGAGAGCGGCTGACTTGATGAACACCTCTCCCGAGGCGTCGGTGTCCACTCCGAGCCTTGCCGACTCATGAACCTCGCCCTGCGCTGAAATCCTGTTTCCGGCAGGCTGCTCCTGCCCTGATGCTCCGGCGGCAAAGCCGGCAGCCGCAATGAGAAGCGCCGTCAGTATGGTAAACCTTGACATGCTACCCCCCCATTTTCCTTTATTGTTATTCTGCCGGCAGATTCTAGCGTACAGGAATGCATAATAATAAACGCTGTGTCTAAAAACGGAACAAAACTCAGGGGGACCGGCTGATTCTGTGATATATGACGCATTGACCGAAAGGCAGAAATGTGGCCCAGCCGGAAAACCGGCGCTCTGATTGCAAAAGGAAAGCATGCCGGAAAAGCGGCGGATAGCGCCATTTTTCCGGCAGGGAAAGACAGAGGAGAAGGGATCAGCCGCCTGCGACCTGGAGGATGTCGGCAAGCCCGATGGTGTCGTCGCGCCCCAGGATATTGAGCCTCGTCTCCTCAGTGCCGTTCCCCAGCACGACGCTCGAGACGCGCCCATAGGTATTGGTAGGGATGCTCTGCGACTCGCCGTTCACCATGCCGACGGCGCTTACAGTGTAATTGCCGGCCGGGCACTGCGTCCCGTTATTGTCGGTTCCGTCCCAGGCAAAGGGAACGTCGCCCGCGTAGGATCCCTCGACGCTCTGCTGGTAGACGACCTGCCCGCTTGAGTCGGTAACCATGACCGTGATGTCAGAGGCGCCTGTGTCGCCCGTCGTGATCTCGCCCGCGATGCCGGTGCCGTTGTTGTAGGCTATCGGAGTCTGGAGGAGCACGTTCTGCCCGACGAGGCTCGATGCCATCAGCGACTCGCCCGAGGCGACCGAGCCCTGGAGATCGGTTACGGTCGAGTTGAGGCTGTTGATGCCGTCGACCATGGAGAGCTGCGAGAGCTGGGCAACCATCTGGTTGTTGTCCGATGGGTTCGTCGGATCCTGGTAGGAAAGCTCGGTCGTCAGCATCTTGAGGAAGTCCTCCTGGCTGATTTTTGACGATCCGGTCTTTGCCGCCTGCTGCTCCGCCGTCTGCCTTGACTCCGTAGTGCTGAGGCCGATATCACTGTAAACTGATGACATATCTCTCCTCCTTCAGGCTAGCGGCCGCTTCCGAGCCTCAGGGTCTGGGTGTAAAGGCTTTTCGCGGTGTCAGCGAGCTGCACGTTGGTCTGGTAGGAGCGGCTCGCGCTCATCATGTCGGCAAGCTCCTCGACCGGGTTGACGTTCGGGCGGTAGATATAGCCGTCCTTGTCAGCGAGCGGATGGTTCGGGTTGTACTCCGCGATGGCGGCAGCGTCGCTCTCCACTATGCCCTCGATGGCAACGCCTGCCGAGGCGCCGTCAGACGACGGATCCATGGCGTTCTCCAGGATTGAGGCGAAGACCGGATGGCGCGCCTTATAGGCTGCCCCGGCGCTTGAGGAGACGCTGTCAGCGTTAGCGAGGTTGCTCGCGGTGGTGTTAAGCCTTACTGACTGGGCTGACATGGCAGTCCCGGCTATGTCCATTACATTGAAAAGACTCATGATGCATCTCCCTGGATTGCGCGCCTGAACATGGCAATTCTTCCGTTAAGAAACTCGAGCGAGGTCTGATATCTGAGGCTGTTCTCCATGAACCTCTGCCTCTCCGCCTGCAGATCAACCGTATTGCCGTCTCCGGTGTCAGGCTGCAGCGGCGTGCGGTAGTAGAGCTCGCCGCCGAAGGGCGAGGAGTCAGAGGCGATGTGGCCGCTGTCGGTCCTCGCGAGCTGCACTCCGCCCGGCTGCCCGCTCTCGGCCTGCTGCATTACCTCGTCGAAATCGATGTCGCGCGCCTTATAGCCCGGGGTGTCGGCGTTTGCCATGTTTGCGGCAAGCACCTCTGCCCTTCTCGAGCGTACCGAGAGCGACTCGGGATGCACTCCCACAATTCCGTCAAATGATATATGCATATCACGCCTCTGCTTTTCTGTTTCCTGAAATTATCAAAGCACAATCCGTGCCATTGGCAGAAAAAAGAAGGCCGCCGGAGCATTTCTGCAGCGGCGGCCTTTTGTCTCAGAGCCTCACCGGGAGCGAGGGCTTTGCCGTATCCCCGGATTTTCTCCGGTAGACAATGCCGTGCGGCAGGTGGATCATCTCGAACTTGTCATAGATGTTCATCGACTCGGAGGAGCCCAGGAAGAGATAGCCTCCCGGAACAAGGACATCGGCGATCTGGCGGATAATGCGCTCCTTCACCTCCTGGGAGAAGTAAATGAGCACATTGCGGCAGAAGACCACCTCGAACTTCCCTAGCGAGGCGAAGCTCTCGAGGAGGTTGATGTGGCGGAAGGACACCGCGCGCTTTACGGCGGGCACAACCTCCATGATGCCGGAATTCCCGCACTCCTTGAAGTACATCCGCCTCTTCTGAAGACTGAGGCCGCGCTCAATCGCGAGCCCGTCGTAACGCCCGGATCTCGCCTTCGCGAGGACGGTCTCGGAGAGATCGGTCGCCGTGATATGGACGCCGAGCGGCCCGAGCCTTCCGAGGTTCTGCGCCTCAATCGAGGTGATGGCAATCGAGTAGGGCTCCTGTCCGGAGGAGCAGGCCGCTGACCAGATGCGGATAGGCTGCAGGCGGCACTTGTCCTTGAGCTCCGGGAAAATGGTCTCCTTCAGGATCTCGAAGGGATAGCCGTCGCGGAACCAGAGCGTCTCATTGGTGGTCATGGCGTCAAGGACCGCGGTGCGGACCCGGGGAGAGAACCCCTCGACGGCCTCCTTCACCAGCCGGTCTAGAGTGCCGACCCTGAACTCCTCAACGAGCGGCGTAAGGCGGCTTATAACGAGGTACTTCTTGTTGGCGCCAAGCACTATGCCGCTGCGGCGCTCCAGGAACTCCCCGAGCTGGGTGTATGCCGCATCCGATATCTGAAGGTACATCAGCTTCCCCTTATGGCGGTCTGGACTGCCTTGGCCAGCTCGTCAGGATTGAACTTCGGTATGAAATTGTCCGCGCCGACCTTGCTCACCATGGCCTGGTTGAACATGCCGGAGAGCGAGGTATGGAGGATTATGTAGATGCCGCGCATCGAGGGGTTCGCCCTGACCTTGGCGGTGAGGGTGTAGCCGTCCATCTCCGGCATCTCCACATCGGAGATGATGAGGGAGACCTTGTCCCTGAGCTGTGAGCCGTCGCTCACGAGCTCGCAGAGCTTGTCGTAAGCCTCCTGGCCGTTCTTCGTAAGGATGCAGGTGTAGCCGATGGCCTTCATCGAGCGCTCTACCTGCCTCCTTGCGACTGACGAGTCATCGGCGACCATGATCGGGAGCTCGGCGCGGTTGACCTCGGCCTTCTTCTCCTCGAACTGCTTCTTCTGCTGCTCGCTGATGATCTTCGCCTCCTCGACGATGCTGTCGCTCACCACCTCAGGCGAAGGCGAGATGACGTCAAGGATCTTCTCCACGTCGATAATCTCGACGAGCTCACCGTCAATCTTGGTAACCGCGGTCATGTAGTTCTGCTTGCCTACGCCCTTCGGCGGAGGAAGGATCGATGACCAGTTCATGTTGACGATGCGCTCGACGCTCGAGACCAGGAAGCCCTGAACGGAGCGGCTGTACTCGGCGATGATGATGTATGAGCCGTCGGTATTCTCCGTCCTGCCGCAGCCCAGCGCGTCGGCGAGGTCAATCACGGAGATGTTCTGCTTTCTTATGGTCGCGAGTCCGCGCACCATCGGGTTGAGCTTCGGCATGACGGTAAGCTTCGGGCAGGCAACGACCTCGCGTACCTTGAAGACGTTTATGCCGTAGCGCTGTTTCTTGCCTGCAAGGCGGAAGAGCAGAAGCTCCATGCGGTTCTGGCCGACGACCTCGGTCAGCTGATCGACTGTATTGAATACATCACTCATAGGAGACACCCGATTCTGTTATTCAGGCAATTATAACCGATGGAGCACGCATGACCATAGAAACTTCAGGGAGCCTCTCTGAAATTAAGGCACAGCTAACAAAATGAGCAGAAAGTGCTCAGCACGAGATGTCAAACCTCGTGGCCCCGCCAGAGTGCGAGAGCCCCGACTTGTCATAGGTCATGCTGGACCTGTCGCGGAGCTTGCTGAGCATCGAGGAGAGCCGGCGGTTGGAGGCGAGCTGCATCTCAATGAGCCTGCCGTTCACCGCGTTCTGGTTCTGGCACTCCTCGAGGAGCAGGCTTATCTTCCTCCGCTCCTCCTGCAGATCTCCCTTGAGCCTCGCGACCTCGGGATGCGAGCCCATCGCCTGATCGATCTGCCTGATCTGGTTGAGGACATCGACCTTCTGCCTCGAGATGGCGGGAAGGCTCTCCGCCTTCCTGTTCTTGAGGAGCTCAAGCTCATCCTTCAGGAGCTTCAGCATCAGCCTCAAAAGCTCCTGCTGCCTCGCCACCAGATCCTCAAGCCTCAGCTGCCCCTGGGCCGGCCTGTTCTGCTCTGTCATTTTTCCGTCCTGGAGATCATGAATAGGTCAGGCGTCAGGCAAAGAGCCCGGCAAGATCCTTCTCGAAGTCAAGCATCGAGCCTGCCACCCTGTAGCCGTCGACCTTGTAGCTCCCGTCATTGACCGCGCTCTTGAGCTCGGCGACCCTGGACTCGTCCACCTCAGGCTCGTCCCGGAGCTTCTCGGCAAGCTTTCTGAGCTTCTTGGCGCTGTCGGTCAGCACGACGGAGTCTGAGGCCGCCGCGGAAAGCGATGCCGCGGCAGCCTGGGCCGATGCTCCCTGCCCGACGCTTGCCGCCTTGCCAGTCTCCCTGCCCTGGACCTGCCTTGTGCCGTTCTTTACCGCATTGTTGACTGATCTTGCGAGAATGTCGCTTACCGGCATATGCCCTCCCGCCGGAGAAAAGCCTCCGGAAAATCTCCAAATCCGCGCCCTGAAAGCATGGGGAACGCGGCCTCTTTCTGTTCATCTATCGGCACGTTCAGAAAATCCTGAAGGAGATTTTTCTGTTACGGACCGCACATTTCAGCGCGAACCTGTCCTCACGCGCCCCGGGGCAAGGACCCTGCCCGAAACAGTCTTCCCTGACTTCCCGTTCCTCACCCTCACCTCGCTCCCGACTGAGCCGTCCTCGAGAGCCGTGCCGGCCGTCGAGATGGTAAGGACCGCATTGCCCGCCTCAAGGGTTACCTCGTCGTTGCGGCAGACCGCGCAGTAGGAGCCAGAGGGAACCGGATCGCCCGCGCTGAAGCGCCTCTTGGCGCGGCTCCCGCTTATCGCTGCGATGCTGTCAAAGGCTCCGCCCTTGATTTTCGTGATGTCGGTGAGGCTCTCCCGGAGATTGCCCTCACTCAGGACCTCGTCGCGCTCGATGTCAGCTGAGGCAACTACCGCACGCTTGAACTTCGTGATCCGGATCTGCACGGGAAGGCGCCAGGACTTTCCGGGAAGCGTGCAGCGGACCCTCACCGTATTGGTACGGGGCGCGCGCTCCGCGTCCTTGGAGAGCTCCATCTGAAGGCTCTCGCCGCAGTCGCTCTTTATCCTTCTCCCGTCAAGCCTCGGGACGGTAATCTCGAGGGAGTCGTAGGAGGCGCGGTCCGGAAGCTGCTCGTACTCGCCCTCCGCGTACTCGATGACAGCGTCGCGGAGCGAGTCCGCGAGCTCATCCTCGCTGAGATCTGAGCCAGAGGCGGCGTCTTCCTCTGCCCTGTCCTTCCCTGAATCCTTCGCTCTTGAAGAAGGCGCAGGCTGAGCCCCATTGCTTCCTGATGCCGGGGCCGGCGCTGCTGCCCTCTCTGGCGCCGGAGCAGGATCCTCGGCCTCAGCGGCAGAATCTCCCCCGCGGGCAGCGCCATTGCTCTGAGCTGTCCCTGCAGCACTCTCCGCTGCTGCCGACTCCCTTTCGGCCGTGTCCTCCATCGCCCCGCTCACGGACGATGCGGAAAAGCCCATCGCGGCAGACGGGAGAAGGAGCACCGCAGCGACAGCGGGCAGCAGGAAACGGTTTGCAGGCACAGTCAAATCCTCCGGTAGAAACTGCGGGCCATAAGGCCCTGCTGAATTATACCTGCTCCAGAGGGAGAGTTCCCTGCCCTCTGTCCTATTTCAGGTAATTCCTGACGATCTCCCAGGCCTCTGCGACCAGGCGGAACCTCTCGGTGAAAAGCCGGATCTGCTCTTCGCTCAGCCCTTTGTTCCTGAGCGCATCCGGATGGTAGCGGCGCGCGAGCCTCAGGTAGGAGCGCCTCGCGGCTTTGAGATCCGCGTCCGGAGTTATGCCGAGTATAAGGAAAGCCTCGTCATAGGTGAGGGGCGATCTGAACCTTCTCCAGAACTCATCGGTGCCGCCGTTCCCCTCAGAGGAGCCGTCATCTGTCTCCTCCTCGGCAGGAGTTCCCTCACGCGTGTCAAAAAGCGCCGCGAACTCCGGGATGCCGGAGCCCAGGGCTGCCTCCCGCGCGCTGATGCCCAGGGCTCCCGCGACGTCAGCGAACCGTCTCTGCCAGCCCTCTCCCTTTTCAGACACCATGAGGGCTGACGCGATGGCATGGAGGAACACTCCGCGGCGGCTTCCCCTGACTGTTCCCGCGTCAAGTGAGAGCTCCCTCCCGGGGAGTGCGCCTTCTGCGTAAAGCGCCATAAGCGCACGGCAGAGCGATCCGTCATTCTCTATGGCCCGCACGGCCGGGATCCTCTCCCTTTTCCCGCTGCCGCCTGATGACTCGGCCGCGGCGATTATCCCAAGCACCTGCCTGAGGAGCCTCTCGCGGGGGACATTCTCCTTTCCCTCGAGGACATGCCCGAGCGCGGAGAACACGGCGCAGGCAAAGCCGGCCTCCTCAGCCATGATTTTCCCGGACCTGTCAGCTGAGGAGAGGGTCCTGAGGATAAACCTCAGGAGCAGGAAGACAGCGATGGGAATAATGACGAAGCGGATCAGGAATGCCATATTGAATTCCCTGCAGCCCCGGCAGAATGCACGGCTGCTGCTTTTTCATGGCATCTCATTCCGAGAGCTCCAGGAAGCGGCCTGCGGTATTGTCCGCGGAGAAATCGGCAAGCACCGAGGTGTCCGGAGTCTCTCCGCTCTCAAGAACCTCGGAGATCCTTTTCGCGAGTGCATACTCGTCAGGCTCAGTGACAGAATGCTGCAGCGGGCCCCTGAGGATCGTGCAGATCCCTCCGGTGGCCCTGGTTACGGCCAGGGGCTTCCCGAGGACCAGGGCCTCAGCTATGACCATGCCGAAGGCCTCATGCCTTGAGGTGTGCACGAGCATGGCGGCCCTTCTTATATAGGGATAGGGATTGGCCTGGTTCCCGACAAAGAAGCAGCGGCTCCTCACGCCTAGGCTCTCCGCAAGGCTCTCGAGCTCCGCCCTGCTGCTCCCGTCACCGACGAGCACCAGCCTGACGCTCTCCGGAAGGTGCGTGAGGGCCCGGATGGAGAGCTGCTGGTTCTTGATTGGGCTCAGCCTGCCGACTGTCACGAGGTAGCCGGGCTCCGGGAGATCGGGAAGATCCTCAAGGGATCTCTCCTTTACGTAGTCAGGGCTGATGAAGTTGAGTATGGTCTCAATCCTTGCTGGCCTGACGCCTGTCTTCGAAAGAGCGCTCCTGAGCGTCTCGGTCTCTCCCCCGGAGACGCAGACGATGTTCTTTCCGCCGAAGATGAGCCCCGCGAAGCGCCTCGTGAAACGGTTCCTGCTGAAGTCGGGCACCGCCCCCTCGACGACATTCCAGAGATTTTTGTGCCTGAGGCCCCAGAGCGGCTCTATCGCGCCCTCGCCGCGGATGAGGATCAGATCAAAGCTGCCCTTCTCCTTTTCAAGGCGCCCGATGAATTTCTCCGTGAGGCTGCTTATGAAGTACCCGGGGACAAAGGTGTTTCCTACCTTTCCGAGGAGCAGCGTGGAAAAAGGCGCTAAAAGGAGCCTCGCGAGGCCGGAGAGAGGGCTGAGCTTTGACGCCCGGTCAAAATCCCGGCAGTACACCTCGCATCCCTCAGGAAGCTTTACCGCAAGCCTTCCTGAGTGCTCCTTCTTCTGCACGAGCACCGTTACGCCGCAGCCCCTCCTCAGGAACTCTCCCGCGAGGAGGGCAGTCTGGGTCTGTATGCCGCCGATATTGAGGCGCCTGAGGATGATCAATACCCGCTTTGCCATAATGATGGGAGGAGCTGCTCCTGTCTTAAAACGCATGGCGGATATTTTAATCAAAAAGAGAGCGGAGCGCATTCTAAATCTCAGCGGCAGCAAGGCAAATGCCCCATGTTCCCACGGGAATAATCTCCCCAGGATGCAAAAAGCAATATACTCATGGGGGAATCTGTCATGGTGTTGACATGCGGCTCTGATGCCGTTATGATACTCAGTATCACATAGTTATTTAGTATGAATAGTATGAATTTAACGCTTTTCCGGAGAGTCAATGGCTGAAAACGAAGTTTTGCGGCATGATGCCGGAAATGAGAAGTATATGGTCGAGCTCCGCGACGTCTCGAAAATATACCATACCGCGAAGGGACGGGAGATCAGGGCCGTGGACGGCGTGACGCTCCTGGTGCCAAAAGGAAAGATTTTCGGCGTCATCGGCTCCTCGGGAGCCGGCAAGAGCACGCTTATAAGGCTCATCAACGTCCTGGAGAGGCCGACCTCGGGAGAGGTGATAATAGACGGGGACAACCTCCTCAGCCTCCCGGAGAGGGAGCTCTCGAGGAAAAGGCGCTCCATCGGCATGATTTTCCAGCAGTTCAACCTCCTGGAGTCAAGGACCGTCTTCGGCAACGTGGCTCTCCCGATGGAGCTTGCCGGCGTGCCGAAGGAGGAGCGGGTAAAGCGCGCCGCAAGGCTCATCTCAAGGGTTGGCCTTTCCGACAGGATCAGGCAGTATCCGGAGAGCCTCTCCGGCGGTCAGAAGCAGAGGGTCGCCATCGCGCGCGCCCTTGCCCTCTCCCCCAAGGTGCTCCTGAGCGACGAGGCTACGAGCGCCCTCGATCCGGCGAACACCGAGGCAATCCTTGAGCTTCTCCGGAACATCAACCGCGAGACCGGCATCACCATCATCCTCATCACCCATGAGATGGACGTGGTGAAGAGCATCTGCGACGAGGTTGCCATCATCTCTGGCGGAAAGCTCGTGGAGCAGGGCCCGGTGCGCGAGATCTTCTCGCGCCCGAAGACCGAGGTCGCGAAGGAGTTCATCAGGACAACCGTCACGACGAAGCTCCCCTCTGACATTGAGGAGAGGCTCAGGAAGGAGGCTGAAGGCGCGGAGAAGGCCTACCTCAGGATCTTCTTCACCGCCGACTCGGAGGAGTCGCCGCTCCTCCCCGCGGCCTCGAAGGAGTTCGGTGAGGTCTTTGACATCATCTCCTCTGGCATCGAGACCTCAGGCGGGGTGAAGTTCGGCTCGGAAATCATCTCCTGCCCTGCCGCAGTTTCGGCAGAGGCAAGGGGATTCCTCTCCGCAATGCATGTTTCATCGGAGGTGCTCGGCTATGTTTAGCGCATTCACACCGGTTGTACTGAAGCTCCTCTGGACCGCGACTCTGGAGACCGTCTACATGACGTTCGCCTCAGGGTTCTTCGGGGCGCTCTTCGGCATTCCCCTCGGGGTCCTCCTCTTTACGACGAGGCCGGGGCAGATCTTCGAGCACAAGTGGCTCAACCACGCGCTCTCCGCCATCGTGAACCTCGGAAGGTCCGTGCCGTTCGTGATCCTCCTCGTGGCGATCATCCCGTTCACCATGCTGCTCCTCGGGACCTTCATCGGCACGACCGCGGCGATAGTACCACTCAGCGTCTCGGCGATTCCGCTCGTCGCGAGGCTTGTCGAGGGAGCGCTCCTTGACGTTCCCGCCGGGCTCACCGAGGCTGCGCGCTCCATGGGGGCCTCAAAGCTCCAGATCGTCTGGAAGTTCCTTCTTCCCGAGGCGACTCCGAGCCTTATCAACACCATGACCATTACCCTGGTGTCGCTCGTCAACTACTCGGCGATGGCAGGAACGGTCGGAGGCGGCGGCCTGGGCTACGTCGGCATACAGTGGGGCTACCAGACCTACAATCCCCCGATCCTGATCGCGACCATCGTAATCCTGGTTGTCATGGTACAGGCGATACAGCTTACAGGCGACGCGCTGGTGGCGCATTTCAGGCACCGCCCACGCTAGGAAAGAATTCATCTGAAAAGCCGGGCATCATCCGGTGCCCGGCATAAGTTAAGGAGAGAAACATGAGAAACACCATGAGAAAAATCGCAGCGGCGCTCGCTGCAGGCGCACTGATCTTCTCCGCCGGAGCATTCGCGAAGGACGGACATATCAAGGTCGGCGTAATCACGGGACCCGAGTTCCAGATCGCGGAGACGGTAAAGCAGATCGCGAAGGAGAAATACTCCCTTGAGGTCGAGCTGGTGCCGTTCACCGAATACGTGCCGGTAAACGTCGCGCTCGAGAGCAAGGAGCTTGACGCAAACGCCATACAGCACTATCCGTACCTTGCTGAGCAGTCAAAGGACCGCGGCTGGACCGATCTGGTTGTCGTCGGCAACACCTTCGTCTACCCGATGGCCGCATACTCCCACAAGATCAAGAGCCTTGAGGAGGTGAAGGACGGCATGACCGTTGCCATCCCTTCGGACAAGACCAATGAGGGAAGGGCCCTGCTCCTCCTCCAGGCCAAGGGCCTCATCACCCTGAAGAACCCGAAGGATCTCAACTCCAGCATTCTTGACATCGTTGAGAACCCGAAGAACCTCAACATCAAGACCATCGACGGAAACCTGATCCCGAGAGCGCTCTCGCAGCTTGACTTCGCCGTCATCAACAACACCTTTGCCGGCCAGGGCGGGCTCACCATCGAGAAGGACGGCATTTTCGTCGAGGACGCTGACTCCCCGTACGTCAACATCATCGTCGCGAGGAAGGACAACGCCGAGGATCCTGACGTCAAGAACTTCGTCAAAGCCTACAACGACGAGAAGACCTACGAGGCGGCCAAGAAGCTCTTCGGCGAGGTTGTGAAGGGCTGGAAATAGCCTGAGCCTCTGAGGGGCCTTCAGCCCCCAGAGAGCCTGAAATGACGAAGGGCGCGGGACTCAGTCCTGCGCCCTTTTTCTTTGTTTGTTTTGCTCTTCAGCAGGCAGAAAGCCGGGAGATCAGAGAGAGTCCCTCATGCCCTCAAGGTCGTAGAGCGTCTTGGTGTTGAGCTCCAGCTCGGTCGCGTACATGTTGCTGTTGACCGGGTACTGCCTGATGACTCTCGCGCCGCGGATGATGCCGATGACCGAGGTCTTGAGCTCATTTGACTGCTCGGTGAGGCGGCCTACTGTCGAATTTCCGTCGATCTCCACTCCGTACACCTGGGCGGTGAGCTCCTTGTAGGCCTCAAGCTTCGAGACATGCATGGCCTGCAGGATCTTCTCGTCGCGGGTCCTGCCCTTCTGTATGTTGATGAGGCCGTAGCCCACGGCATGAAGCACCGGGTAGTTCTCCGGCTGATCTCCCCCGTAGGTCACAACCTCGTCGCCGCCGAAGAACGACTTCACGCTCTGGCAGGATGCAAGGAGGGGGATCGATGCGGCAAGGGCCACGGCAGCGGCCAGGGCCGCAGCTTTTCTTATTTTAGTCATCCCAGAACCTCCACCACTTCTTCTGCTTTCTGTATTCCTCAACCGAATTGTTTTCCCTTATGACAAGGCCATTGCCGTCAGCCGCTGCCTGTCTCGGCGGAAGGCAGCCGCTCTGGCACACCGGGCCGTTCCCCGGGGTTACCTTCTGCCCGCCCCTGCCGGCTGACTTCACGCTGCCGCTCCCGGAAGAGCTACTGCCTGCGCCTGACGCGCTGCCTCCCTTCCCGGAGGAGCCAATTGACGCGGAGTGCTCGACATAGGCCTCATACGGCACGTACTTGTAGGGAATGAAGCCGATGGCCGTTGCCTCGACGCTTCTCGACCTGAAGCTCTCGATGCGGGCGTTCACCACGTAGCCCTTGCTGTTACGCTGTATGGTTCCCGCAAGTACCCTCGATGCCGGGAACTTCTTCGCGAGCTTCGCGAAATCCCTGCTGTAGACAAAGTCGCCCTGCGGAGTAACCGAGACGTTCCCGGTCATGTGGAAGTCCGCGACCGGCTCGCCGCGGCGGTGCATCTCGTGGATGAAGTCCTCCTGTATGGCCCGGGAGAGCCTCGTGGTTCCCCTCATGTCGTCGAGGTTCACGAAGGTCGCGATGATGAGCTGGTCTGGCTTCTCGGTGGTCTTCACCCTGGTCCTCACCAGATCCTCGGCCATGTCAGAGACGATTTTGTTGAGCTCGAGGCCGGAGGTCTTCTGCTCGTCGTAATAAGGCTCTATCCTGTTCCCGTCAATGCGCGGGTTGGCCGAGTTCTCAGGCTTTGAGGCGGTCGCCTGGCAGCCTGCGGCCAGTGCTCCCGCCATAATCAGCATCAGACAGCGCTTAAGCATAGTCCCCCCGGTAATAATCTCAGTGTCTGTATTTTAAGCGTGTTTTTGCAAAAAATCTGCCAGACCTGCGCCAAATAACCGTACAGCGCTCCGGCACGCCGTTTGCTGTATCTTGGATACTGCCCTGGAGGCGCTCTGATGAGCCAGCGGGCCTTATGGAGTAAAATCGCGGGAAAAGAGGATTCTTATGATGAAGAAAAGCGTATTGGCCGCAGCACTGCTTGCGCTGATGGCAGCTCCTGCAATGGCGCTGCAGGTCGAGGTTACGGGCACAGCTCCCGTCATCTCGGAGAATTTCGAGGCAGCCCGCACCCGCGCCATCGAGGACGGCCTCAGGCAGGCCCTCCGTGAGACCGGCGGCACGCTCTCGGCCGCCTCTGAGCTCGCGGAGAAGTACCGCCCGGGGATGCCGGTTGCCGGAAAGGGAGACATCAGATCATTCAGGCTTATAGAGGAGCGGCGCAATCAGAAGCGGGTGAAGGTCACCTTGCGCGTCTTCCTCACTCCCCACAAGGCCGGCTGCCGCAGGGGAACCTACGCCAAGTCAATTGTAACCACCAAGTTCAGCTACGGCGGAGAGGACGTGCTGCAGGCAACCGCCGGGCAGCTTGACGGGCTCAACACCATCATCACCGAGCGCCTCACCGAGAAGCTGGGATCCGACAGCGCCTACCTTGCCGCCCTCCCCTGGATCGACGCGGACCTTGGGCTCGGCAGCACCTCTCTTACAAGAGAGAGAGTCAGGACCGGTGAGAGGGACAGGGGCGCGGAGGTAAGGTACCTTGCCGAGCAGAGCGACAGCCAGTATGTCGCAGCGGCGGTAATCGAGGATCTCTCGCTCCTTCCCCCGGAGGGAAATTTCCTGACGAAGAACTTCAATGATCCGGTCAGGAACTTCTCGGTAACGCTAACGCTCTATGACGGTCTCACCGGGCAGCAGGTCCTCCGGAGGAGATACTCAGAGCAGGCCCTCTGGGAGGACTCCGGCGCGCCGCTCAGCGCCTCGAACCCCAAGTTCTGGCAGGGAGAGTACGGGAGGAAGCTTGACTCGCTCCTTGACTCGATGGCGCAGGACATCAGGCTCTACACCATGTGCCGGAGCCCGGCCGCCAGGATTGTGGCGGTAGACGGCGTCCTATACCACATCAACCTCGGGGCGATGAACGGCATAAGGAAAGGCGACAGGTTTGAGATCAGGCACCTCTCCGACTTCACCGGGAAAGGCGAGCTTCCGAGGAAGAGGAGCTTCCCGAGCGGCACCTTCATGAAGGCCGTGCAGGTTGAGGAGGACGGAGCGGTGCTCCGCGCCGAGGGGCAGCCCTCGGAGAGCATTCAGATCGGGGATCTGGCGATACTGCAGTAAAGAACGGATGACTCCTGTAAGCCAGAAATCGAGTAGGCGGATGTTTTGCATCACACCTCTCACAACACCGTACGTGCGGATCCGCATACGGCGTTTCCAGCTCGAATAGGCTAGTCCCAATTGTGGATTGGCCTATGAATATACGATCGCCAGCTACAGCGTTAACACTGCAACTGCCTAACGCACATATCGCGTTACTCATACCAATATATCCGACTGGGTAAGTGCATATAACTGTACAGCTGCTCCGGCGTTCCGCGCCTCGGCTCACCATGCAGACGGCATTTCGGCGCACGTACGTGCCACCCGTTTTCTAGCCCTGTTTCCCTTCGGTTCCTGTTATTTTCACACCTTACTGGTTCGGCCCTTCCCCGTAAGGGTACTATGGCCTCTGCTGACTTCCCGCCGTTCGTTGTTACTGCCGCTTTCGCGGTCGGTGGGACCTCCTCGGGTAAGAACACTGACTTTCTTTCCGTAACCGCCGTCTTTACCTCAGTGGCTTCCGTCTGGTTACTGGACTTCACGTTCCTTTGCACGCTTATCCACCACTGCGGCCTGAGACGATTCCTGTTCGTCGGTCCGGAAATTTGCTATCGCTTCTTTCAGCTATCGGATTACTCCGACCACCTTGCGATTCGCTGACTCTTCCCTCCAGCGGGCGAGTTCGGGACTTTCACCCTATAGTCAATGCCCATGCCGAGCACACAAAGGGAAAGGAGATGAACGCGGCCCGGAGCCGCATTCCCCTCCCTGCCTTAAGGATTACGGCAGAACGCTGTCGATTCCGGCAGTCCTCTCAGCCCAGTCCTCGGGCTTTATGACCTGTACGTGGCTGCCCCACTTCTGCAGGAACCAGTACATCTCGGCCCAGCCGCCTGCCTTGAAGCTTACCGTCAGGGTTCCGTCGTTGTTCTCGCGGAGCTTCTGCCCGGCGTGGAAATGGTACTCCTTGGCGCGCTTTGCGGCGAACTGGTCGAACTTCCACTCCACCTCGAACGGCTCCTCATGGAAAATGCCGAAGTCATTCTTGGTGTAGTTCTCAACGCCCTTGTCCTGAGGATTGGCGATGAAGAAGTCATCAGTCATGCTGGTCTTCGTCATGCGGTCAATGCGGTAGTAGTGAGGAGCGTCCTCCTGTCCCTCAGGCTTTGAGACCCCATCAGGATAGTGCTTGCGCGCAACAAGGTAGGCTCTCTGGTCATTGTAGATGACGCCGATAGGCTCAAGGCGCAGGCCCTGCTCCAGGCCCTCGTCGCTGGTGCGGCGGTAGTCGGTCTCCAGGACGCGGTTGCCGCGGACGGCCTCCTCAATCGCGGTGATGACGTCATCATCGGTCTTGACCTCAGGCCCTGCGTGCTTCTTGACCGCAACGGCGTTCTTGTCACGGGCGAGATCCTTGAAGACCTCGGTGTCATGCGCGAGCCCGGCGAGCTTGAGCTGGGTACAGTAGGTGCGTATCCTGCTGATGCAGTTGCGCATCCTGTTCGCGTCGCGCGAGTTGCCGTTCGCGGTTACCTGCTCATAGACGCGGTCAAGGACCTCGAGATCCTCGCGCGAGAAGTCAACGAGCAGCGATTTCTTGAGAACAGGAACAAGAGAGAAATACTTGAACCTGCCGCGGCGGGTCATGATGAGCGCGTCAGGAAAATACTCCCTCACGTCATCTATCCACCGCTGTACTGAACGGAAGTCCTTCTTGAAAACTTCCATGAGATCGCTGAAAGACACCCCCTCAGGATGCGCCTGAAGGAAATAAATGAGATCCAGTATCTCGAGCTTGCTTATTCTGTTGCGTCCTGCCATATCCCCACCCCCATGGAAAATATCCTGCCCCGCCTGTATTAATTATTGTAGATTAATGGTCAGGGCAGCGACATTGACTGATACAGTAAACGTTTGCTTGTAGCATTTGATTATATGATTTTGACTGAATTTGTAAACTATTTCAAGTATCTAGGGCAAAAGAATAGGGAGAGATCATATATGACAGTAATTGACTTATTACATAATTTGACTTATATCAAAAATTATAAAAATAGTGTTATTTGACTGAATTTGAACATTTTTTGAACTGTTTGAAAAGT
>JAEEGJ010003886.1_pt1 | contig 53567 bp, 47 predicted proteins | sample 8958761 | NCBI WGS metagenome assembly JAEEGJ01 (sample SAMN16246546, study PRJNA631951) | gut metagenome | biome: gut microbiome; feature: rumen; material: RS-attached | host: Bos | place: Iran: Karaj | collected 2018-10
GTAAAAAGGCAGCAACCTCTCTACTCTTTTCATTTACACTTAGTCAGGTATCTTGTCAGCAGTTTTATTTAGTAGTAAGATGTCCCTCTCCCCAATAAACAGTTTCATCTTCGCCAAGATTATAAATTTTATCATTATAATCGTGTACACTATCCCAATCTTCTTTATCAGCAAATTCTGATGTATAAGACTTGAATGTGATTGTAGCAAGCACTTCTTTATTCTCTTTTTCAATATACATATTTCCTTCGTAGAACATATCTTCAAAGTAATCCTGGGAATATGTTGTATTAAGGGCATTATTAAAGTCATTTCTCATCTGTTCTGTAATATCTTCATCGCCAGATCCTTCTAAAGATGTATCACAGATAAGATTTAAACTACCATCTTTTTCAATCTTAACAATATAAATACGATAATCTATTCCATCGGCAAATGAATATGCCAAGCCTCTTTCCTCGACCATAATAGCCTGGCAGCCGTCATTAAGCTCAAGTGTTGTAAACAGAATCTTACAATTATCAGAAAGAGGCATAAGATTTTCCAGTGTTAAAGATCCACAGTCCTCTATATCATGATCTTTATATCTGACAGAATTGAAATAAACCTCGTTTTCAGAACCTCCAAAACCTACTGTAACGGCATTATCAACATAATCAGGTCTTACAGCAAATATAATTCCTCCTTCTGCGTCTAAACTTGGATATAAACCTGTTTCTTCATAGAAACCGCAGTTAACTGTGAAATCACTTCCTACCATCATAGATAATTCGGCAATATAATCATCTATGCTGGTAATATATCCGTCTGCGCTTCCTGAATCATAAACGTAACTGTCTTCATCATTACTATTTTCAGTAGGTACGCTGATGGTTTCTATAACAGGTTCAATAACTGCAGAATCTACTGTTTCTTCCTTTTTATCCTTTCCACAAGCTGTAAAACTTGCTACCAAAGACATGGATAACATAATTGCTATTATTTTCTTTTTCATGTTTGTTCTCCTATTTTGATTATAAATTTTACAATTTACATATTCATAATATCTGATATAAAAAAACAGACCGATAATCACACTGATTTCGGTCTGTTTTACACTTGATTGTTGCCCCATTACTTTATTCCACTGATAATTATTAACTGCTGGTTATATAACTACCGGCAGCACCGCCTTCTCGATGAATTCCACCCTGTCAAATATCCTAGGCTTAAATGTACCTGTCATTCCCACAGCTATGTTTTCTTCTTTATTCACATAGATAATATTTCCGCTGTCACCTATAGCAGCATATATTTCCCTGTTATCATAAGGCTGGTACCATAGATATCCATAATTCATGTTACCAAAACGCTTATCCAGCTTGATATGTGGAGATGTCATCTCCTGTATCCATTCCCCGGAAACAACCTGCTTTCCTCCATATACACCACCGTTTAATACCATATCACCAATCTTTGCTAGGTCTCTTCCTGTTGCACATAGTCCCCAGCCGGCAGTAACGGTATCCTGAGGGTCTGCATACCACTCATTCTTTCTTGGACCCTTATTCATAAAGAAATTGAACTGATCCTCCTTGTCGGAAGTGCCATGCAAAGTATGCTCAGGTATTCCTAAAGGTAAGAATAGGTTCTTGTTTGCAAAGTCAATGCATTTTTCTCCTGTTGCCTTCTCTATGATACCTGAAAGAATATGGATTCCAAGGGTTGCATAGCGAAACTTCCCGGTTATACCCTGTCTGCCCCCAAGATAATCCAGGGTTGTTTTCATCCAGTTATCAGAAGTACATACCTTCTTCCAAGGCTCACTTTTTCCCTTATATGGAGCAGTCATGGTAAGAAGATGTCTGATAGTTACATCATATATGGTCTTCTCTCCTCTTTTTACCTGATAATCCGGAAAGAAATCCATAACCTTGTCATCTACGCTCTTTATACATCCCTTGTCTACTGCAATACCGGTAAGTATTGCCATAATGCCTTTGGTTACAGAGTTTACGTTGATGGCATCCTCTGCCGTAAATCCCCGCCAGGTATCTTCATATACTACCTGACCATCTCTTGAAGCACATATCTGACAGATATTGCTTTCATTTTTCTTACTTTCTGCTACCAGTTTGTGTAATTCTTCTTTATTCAATTAAATTAGCCTCCTCTTAGGTAAGATTTGGACGTCCTAAGAAAAGGCTAAGGCAATTAAAAATTGTTTTCAAGAAAAATCTTAAAATATTTTTTATTCGACTAAAAATTAAAGTAAATAAAAGGACTATAGGCATTTCCGAAGATAAATGTCATAGAAAGTAAGAACATAAAGAGAAGAACTAAGCCCTCTACTATGTTAAAGACTGTAGCGGTAGCGCCTTCCTTCTGGCTAAACTTCTTCTCAAGCCAAGGTACCACAGGTACTGCTGCCACTATGGCAAAGATATAATAAATCCAATATCTTCTTAGGAATATAGCCACCACGCCGGCGCCTGCCCCCGTGGCATGAATACCAAATAATGCCATAACATACTTGGCCGCGCTGCCAAGCCCTGTAGACCTGAATACTACCATACTTACAACTATGGCAACTAATGTGTATAACCTGAGGATTATATTCTTCTTCTTAGCTATTCCCGTAAATCGTTCAAAAAGAAGCAGGCAGAGGTTTAATATACCCCATGCAAGATATGTCCAATTGGCACCGTGCCATATACCTGTACATATCCAAACTACAAACATGTTAAATACAAGACGAGGCATCTTCACCCTGCTGCCCCCCATAGGGAAATATAGATAGTCCCTAAACCAGGTCTGCATAGAGATATGCCATCTTCTCCAGAAGTCAGTAATATTGTGGGCTACATAAGGATAATTGAAGTTCTCTTCAAAGTGGAAGCCAAACATCTGACCAAGTCCTATAGCCATATCTGAATATCCGGCAAAATCAAAGAATATCTGAAGTGTATATGATATACCACCAAGCCAGGCAAGGGCTACTGTGCCATCAAAACCTGCTGCCCCTACTCTTTCAAAGATGCTGTCGGCAACCATGGCAAGATTGTTGGCTATAAGGACCTTCTTACATAGTCCCACCATAAATCTGTAGACACCTTTAGAGAAATCATCAAAGTTCTCTTTTCTGTTATCTATCTGGTCTGCAATAGTCTCATATCTAACAATAGGTCCTGCTATAAGCTGTGGAAACAGCGCTATGTATAAGCCAACCTTAAGAGGATTGTACTGAACTTTCCCCTTTTTTCTATATACATCAAAAACATAGCTCATAGCCTGGAAGGTAAAGAATGATATACCTATAGGTAATGCTATATCTGGAACCGTGATATTAGAATGTGCAAATCTGTTTATTTGTAGGACAGTAAATCTGTAATATTTGAAATATCCAAGGATACCCAGGTTAGTAATAACCATTGCGGCGATTATAATGTAAACCCCTGGTTTCTTTTCTCTAAACTTATCCACCAATATGCCATACAGGTAGTTAGCAAGCACGGTGCCTATCATAAGATATACATATACCGGCTCTCCATAAGCATAGAAAAAGAGACTGGCCAGTAGAAGCCAGATATTCTTTAGATTCTTGGTTTTACGAAGAATCAGATAATATACTGCCATAACAACAGGCAGAAATATGAATAAGAATTCTTTACTTGGAAATAACATATGATACTTTTATTCTAAAACTTTCGGGCCGGTTATCTGCCTTTATAGAAAAGCTTCATCTTTTTTGCCGGTAGCATTTACATTACTTATTTAAAAGATCCGACAGCTTGGCAAACTGCTCCAAAGTCAGAACTTCACCTCTTATAGTAGCACTAAGTCCCATAGTTTCAAGAGCAGCTACTACATCGTCTCTTGTAAGTCCCAGGCTCTTATCATTGGAAAGTCCGTTAGATAAAGTCTTTCTACGCTGGTTAAATGAAGCCCTTACCAGCTTAAACATATGAGCCGGATCCTTAACTTCAACCGGTGGCTTATCATAAAGTGTAAGCTTGATAACAGTACTTGATACATTAGGACGAGGCATAAAGCACTCTGGTGGAACCTGAGCTGTAATCTCAGGCTTAGCATAGTACTGAACAGCCAGAGATAATGCACCGTAGTCCTTAGTTCCAGGTCCAACCTGCATCCTATCAGCAACCTCTTTCTGCACCATGATAGTTATGCTTTCAAGAGGCACATGCTTCTCAAGAAGGCCCATAATAATAGGGGTTGTAATATAGTAAGGAAGGTTAGCTACTACCTTAACCGGCTTTCCTTCATTATAATCGTCAACAAGCTTGTTAAGATCAAGCTTAAGTATGTCTTCATTTATAATAGTTATATTGTCGTAATCAGACAAAGTATCCCTAAGTATAGGAATAAGATTAGTGTCGATTTCCACAGTTATAACCTGCTTTGCACTTTCAGCCAGATACTGAGTCATAGTACCGATACCAGGACCGATTTCCAAAACTGTATCTTCCTTGGTAATCTCAGCACTTTCAACTATCTTCTCAAGCATACTCCTGTCTATAAGGAAGTTCTGTCCGAATTTCTTAGCAAAATGAAAGTTGTATTTATTAATTACTGCCGCTGTGGCAGTTGGTGTTCCAAGTGTTGGCAAATTTCCTATCCTTCTCTTTCTATAACTAATACTATTTCTTACTCTGGAAGGTTATAAACCTTGCAGGTTGTCTTATAGCAGGTTTCCTCAACCTCTTCTCTGTCTATTCCCTTTAAATTTGCAATCTCATCTATTACTAAAGAAATGTATCTGGAGTCATTTCTCTCACCTCGGTATGGTGTTGGAGCCATATAAGGGCAGTCTGTTTCAAGAACTATCTTATCAAGAGGAAGTGCTTTAACTGCTTCTTTAAGTTTGCTGGCATTTTTAAAGGTAACTACTCCACCTACTCCAATTACGTAGCCCATATCCACATACTGAAGGGCTGTTTCTTTTGTATAAGAAAAACAATGGATAATTCCTGTTATGTCCTTGTGAGCTGATAAGATATCCATAGTGTCCTTGCAGGCATCTCTGGAGTGAATAATAACAGGCAAATTAACCTCTTTTGCCATATCAAGCTGGGCATCGAACCACTTCTTCTGAACCTCTTTTGTAGGATCAGGCCAGTGATAATCAAGTCCAATCTCTCCAAGGGCTCTTATCTTATCGTGGGCAAGCATTTCCTTCTTTATATGATCCAGATATTCATAAGTAAGTGGCTGGCACTCGCTAGGATGGATACCAAGGGCCCCATATATATATGGATATTTCTTTGTAAGTTCTATAATCTGGTCTATAGAATCCATCTCTGCTGCTACATTCATAATCCTGCTTACTCCGGCAGGGGCCATGGAAGCTAAAACTTCTTCCCTATCCTGGTCAAATGCCTCCGAATTATAATGTGCATGGCTATCAAATATCATAAAAAACCTCTAAAAATCTACTTCCATGTACCACTTTATCATTATTTTCATATATTTTCCATTTTTTTATAAAAAAGTACTTGAAAAGTTATAGACACTATAATATAATACAACTTGCGCGTTGATAAATGCGAAACAATAAAACAAACGCACCGCTAGCTCAGTTGGTAGAGCACCTGACTCTTAATCAGGGTGTCCAGGGTTCGAACCCCTGGCGGTGCATTCTCAAAGTTCGGTTTTGGCACCTCAAGAGTGCTGGGGTCGGACTTTTTATTTTAACATCTAACAAATCTAACAAAAGGGAAAAAGGGGCAAATATCATATACGGGTTTATGAAGGTGACATTTGCTTCGAATAATGAAAGGAGCTAATGTTATGAACGAGAAAACTACTAACGTGCTTTACTACTGCACATTCATTGGCTGGATTATAGCTGCACTTGCAGGCGATGCCAATGCGTCACTTAATCACAAGAACCAGGGCTTTGTACTTGGTGTTGCAGGATTACTTCTTGGTGTAATCGGTAACATCTTCTGGTTTGTTCCAGTAATAGGAGTTATCTTTGGTATAATCCTTAATGTTATCCATGTAATTATCGTAATACTTATGATTGTAGGTATTGTTAATGCAGTAAATGAAGAAGATAAGCTTATCCCATTCGTATGTTCATTCAGAGTATTTAACGAATAAGATATAATAAATCAAAATCGAGAAGGAGGGTGCCCCTCCTACTCGCCGCGCGGGTCGCGCCCGCCTTTAGCCGGGATTTTTCCACACGCGAGCCTGCGCATAAAAATAACAGACCTGTTGGTGTAACTAAGTTAACCATCGGGTCTGTTTTTTATACTCCCCAAACCTTCTTGTATTCCTCGAAATTAGGATACATAAGGGAAATGATTCTTCCTGACTGAGTCTGGAACAGGGCTCTTATGATTCCTTCATTGTCCGTAGAATAAGATATAAGGGCTAAGCTCTGACCTGCTTCATATGGGCCAAATGCTTCCTTAATAGTAAGGTTTATGCCCTTGGCACGGCTTACTGGTGTAGAAAGGGCTTTATTAATAGCCTGATCAACCTTGTCCTCTTTAGTATCAACAGCTTCCTGGGGCTTATCAGTAACTGGAGCGGCTTTCTCGCTGGCTACGACATCTGCCTCAGCCTTGTCTTCGCTAACATCGTCCTGGCTGACACTGTCTACAACAGGCTCATCTAAGGTGCCCTGCTGCCTTCTTTCCTCATATTCATCTACGCTTATAAAATCGTCATCACTTGACATAAACATACTGCTGTTGTCATCAAGCATATCAAATAATGACATCTGATTATCTCTATCGTCCATGACACATATTCTACCACAAAAATAAGCATGGGGCGAGCATATTTGCCTGTCCCATGCTTTAATAAAGTCTGTTACCCCAAGAGGAGGAGTATCAGTCTTATACTAATTAGTTGTTCTGAGCAAGGTCTACAACCTTTTTAATTGCCTTCTTAACTGGTGGAAGATTGATTACGATAAGTGTAACAATCATCTCAGCAAGGATATAGAAGTAGTTGTATACGATTGGATAGATTGATGCGAGACTCTTTGGGAAGCTATCTGGCATATAGTCCATCCAGTACATATAACCACCGATTGTATGGAAAAGACCTCTTACGATGCAAGCAACCACATAACCTACAACAAGACCGTGTTTCTTCTTGTACCAGAAGCCGGCTACACCAAGAGCTGTAAATGCTAAGAAGTAATCGCAGCATGTCTGGAATGGTGTAAGAAAATATGTACCACCACTTTGTATAAACTGAAGAAGTGAATAGGCAAATGCTGTAATAAGGCCAACATTAATACCATATATATAACCAATAATTGTTATAAAGAACATACTAAAGAGCGTTACACTACCACCCATAGGCATTTCAAACTTGATGTAAGAAGTAACAAATGCAAGGGCAAGAGCTATACCTGCAAATGCAAGAGACTTGGCACCAAGCTTCTTAGCCTTCTGTCTCTTTCCGATAATAAGAGCAGCAACAGCTATGAATAAGATCATAAGCACAACTAAAGCAATATAGCCTGATTTTGTCATTGCATAGTATGAATAGCCGTCCTCTTCCACCAATTTAATAAATTTAGACATAAAAAAATCCTCCTGTATTCTCTGCCAGGAGGATATGCATCATAATCCATTATATGCTGTTCACAATGTGAACTAATGGCTCTAAGCCACAGCATATATATAAGCTTCCTTACGCCGGTATTATCCGGTTCAAGTAATAAGGGTTCATTTTTCAATGATCTCAGCACATGCGCCCCTAGCATTTATATTATTGTCATCTGATAGCCTATTGCATTTTTATTTAATTGTCAATCGTTAATTTATCGTATCACTGCTTCAAGCATATTCATAAGCCTGTTTAAATCTATTGGCTTGGCTATATGTCCGTTCATACCAGAAGCTATTGCCTTCTCTGCATCCTCTTTAAATGCATTGGCAGTCATGGCAAGGATAGGTATGGAAGCCTTGGATTTTTGAGCCATGGCTCGAATCTCGTGAGTTGCCCTATAGCCGTCCATATTAGGCATCTGGATATCCATAAGGATAGCGTCGTATGTGCCTACTGGAGCATTCTTAAGCATATCTATACAGATTACTCCATCTTCAGCTCGGTCTACAAACATACCTACTTTACGGAGAATCTCCATAGCAATCTCTGCGTTAATATCGTTGTCCTCAGCAAGAAGAATACGCTTACCCTTAAGGGCTTTAACCTCATTCTTAAGCTCAAAATGAGGAGATATCTGGTCCTTAGAACCTATCTTATGAGGAGTACGAAGTGTAACCTTGGTTCCTTCACCGATAGCACTTTCTATTACTATAGTACCTTCCATAAGGTCTACAATATGTTTAACTATAGCAAGGCCAAGTCCTGTACCCTGTATACCACTTAATGTTGTATTTCGCTCTCTTGAGAATTCTTCAAATGCTCTGTCTACAAACTCCTGAGACATACCTATACCAGTATCTTCAAATACTGTTTCTATAATACACTCTTCGCTGTATCTGCCAGGAAGTTCTCTTGACTTAACAGTGATAATACCACCTTCTGGGGTATACTTTATGGCATTGCTTATAATATTCATGAATATCTCAGAAAGATGGGTCCAGTCCATATAAAGATATCTGCTGTTAACCCCAAATTCCTCGCGAATAATTAGCTTCTTCTTCTTAAACTCAGCATCAAACATAGCCATCCACGAATCATGGAATACTACAGTATCTTCTACATCTGTCTCAATGGTCATAGTACCGCTTTCGATACGGGCCATCTCAAGAACATCATTAAGTATATTAAGAAGCTGACGGCTTGCAAGTTTTACCTTATCTATGCACTCCTTACGCTTCTTTAAATCATCTTCATAGGTTTCAGCAAGCTCTGTGAATCCGATAATTGCATTAATTGGTGTACGGATATCGTGAGACATATTAAAGAGGAAAGAGGATTTTGCCTTATCAGCGGCTTCCACTTTCTCCATAGCCTTCTGAAGCTTTTCCTGGAATTCTACTTCCTGCTGAACAAGAGCCTTAACATCTCGAATACCTATAACATAGTTATCTGTACCATTCAATACTACCTTGCTGACACAAAGCTGCAGATGGCTGGTCTGGCCTTCTATGCTTACTCGTCTAAAGCTTATAGTGTATACATCATCATCAGTAACATTGCTACGAAGATTATCAATAGAAAGCATCTTAAAGACTCTGTCTCTATCCTCTGCTTCTACGAATTTATTAATTGTTGCCTTCTTACAAAGCTCAAAATCTACAAATGCAGCTGTTGTGCTGACAAACTCCTTAACCTCTGGAAGCTTTCTGTTTACCCTGACAAGTTTTACTGTCCTATCCTCAGAATTAACAAGCCAGATTGTTGTATAGTCATTGCACAAACTAGCTAATACTGTTGTTTCTTCGTCATCCTTATCTTGGAAAAGAAACTGTGCTTTATCGTCAGACTCATCATCAAAACTAACGATGGCATATCGTTTGCCATCTTCTGTATACATATCGTGAGCAATGCTGTGAATCATAATACGTCTGCCTGCTCGTGTAAATGTATGATATATTACATTAAAAGGGATATTTCTTTCTGCGAAATCTCTGATATTTCTAAGTAATTCTTTAGATTCACTTCTTGGAAGGTTACAGAATGGATCTTCACCAGTTACTCTTTCTATATGCTGCTCTCTGCTTTCCTCATATAGTCTGCAAAGACCATCAGATACAAGATATATTTTATAACGACCATCTGCCATATAATAAACAGCCAAAGGAATAGGCGATCTTTCCATCGCACTCTTTGCTTCTGCTGACATCAAGCCATATTCGTCCTGTCCAATATCTATTATACTTTCACTCATCTAGTAATTCCCTATGTTGATACAACATCGGTTATAACAACCGATAACCCCCTACGATACATAATTATTGTAACATATATTAAATCCATATACATCAAAAAAGGCAGAGGATTTAACCTCTGCCTAATAGTTACTTTATCTTACACTTCAAGCTTCTTGCCTGTAAGCTTCTCGTATGCTTCAAGATAGATATCTATAGTTTTATCTACAACGTCCTGTGGAAGTGTGTCTGGTCTTTCACCAGCTGCATTCTTGTTAGCGTTAAGATAATCTCTTGCAAACTGCTTGTCGTATGATGGCTGTGAATGTCCTGGTTCATAGCCTTCAAGTGGCCAGAATCTAGATGAATCTGGTGTAAGCATCTCATCACCGATTACAAGTTTGCCGTTCTCATCAAGACCAAATTCAAACTTGGTATCTGCAATAATGATACCCTTAGAAAGTGCGTAATCAGCGCATTTCTTGTAAAGAGCAAGTGTTGCATCGCGAAGCATCTTAGCATACTCTTCACCCTTACCTGGGAATCTCTTCTCAAGGTATTCTACAGACTGCTCATAGCTGATGTTCTCATCATGATCACCAATCTCAGCCTTTGTAGATGGTGTATATATTGGTTCAGGAAGCTTATCTGATTCCTTAAGACCTTCTGGAAGCTTGATACCACATACTGTACCATTCTCCTTGTAGCTAGCCCAGCCTGAACCTGTGATGTAACCACGAACGATACATTCTACTGGAAGCATCTCAAGCTTCTTACACATCATAGAATTACCTGTGAATTTTGGCTGTCTGAAGAATTCAGGCATATCATTAACATCAACAGAAATCATATGATTAGGGATAATATCCTCTGTCATATCGAACCAGAACTTACTCATCTGTGTAAGAACTGCACCCTTCTTAGTAACAGTGTTCTTAAGGATTACATCGAAACAGCTGATTCTATCAGTTGCTACCATAATAAGGCTGTCGCCGTTGTCATAAATCTCTCTAACTTTTCCTTCTTTAATAGGATTCATTGTGGGCCTCCATCTTGTTTATTATCGCATATAATGCAGATTGTTTATTCTCGCGGCTTTCGCAAGATTATTAATATAATTGCAAACAAAAGTGTAGCATAGTTTTCTTTAAGGGGCAATTAAACTATAGAGCCTCTTATTAACAAAATACTTCTGTCATAAGTATTCTAATAGTGCTAGAATAAGAAAGTACTTCACGGAATGTGGCTCAGTTTGGTAGAGCACTTGCTTCGGGAGCAAGGGGTCGCGCGTTCGAATCGCGTCATTCCGACTTCTAAGCTGCTATATGCAGCTTTTTTAATACTGATACATATAATATTTCTTTCCTTCATGAGCAAGAACTATAGTCATATTGTTAGGATCCACAATCTCTATCTCACCAAAGTTAATATCTTTCTCGTGTTTATCAATAACTGTTATAGAAAGCTTGATTACTCCAGCTTCTCTAAGGCTCTGCATATCACTTATTTTATAAGTATATGTTCCCCCATCTGCAAGCTTCTTCTTTCCAAGAATCTCGCTACCCTTAAGGTTACCTGCAGAGAATGTTACATATACTGCATCGAGACGTCTTCCCGAAAGATTGGCAATAGTAAGCTCATTATTCTCCTTAGGTGTATAAACAGATGCTCCTAAATCTTCAAGCTCTGCCTTATCAGAAGAAACTGTATCTTCTGAAACAGAATCAGCTGATACTGAATCTGCAGACACGCTGTTTTCTGATACATCTATAGCATTGTCAGAAACTGCTTCATTACCTGATACATCCATGCTATTTTCAGACACTGTAGGCTCTTCTATTACAGAATCAGTTGTAACTCCTGGCATATCTGCATACTGCTCAAGACCTTCAACCTTAGTTGGATCATCTTTTATAAGATTATCTGCAACTGAAGCCTTCTTTTTTCCACATCCTGCACATAATGCTATACAGGTAAATAAAGTTAATGAAACTAATAATTTCTTTTTCAAGTTTATTCCTCGTATATGTTATATTTGCTACATTTTACCATTTTTCAAATTCAGCGTCACTTAGTGAGATACCGTTTTTTCCAAGTGGTACTTCATGGTCAAGTCCTACAAACTTGCCATTTTGCTGCCATAAAACTTCTTTTACAAATTCATACTTCTCATCATCCCAGGTAGTGAAATCATCAAGAACAAGTCCACCTGTATCTCCTGAATTAGAGTTAAAGCACCAGAATGTGTAATTAAGATGATATTTACCAATTAAAGTACGAAGATGTGTCATCCAGGTAAGGTTAGGCTCTGTCATATAGCCGCCCCATTCACCTATAAGTATAGGTGCTGTATTTTCTTCGTAGATGTAGAACCAGTTATCATGCCAACAATCTGCCATAAGTGAATCATAGTCGTATCCATCATAGAACCATGGCTGCTGGTAAACTGTTGGACCGTAATCATGTGGTGAATATACAAGCTTATTATTAAACTCTCCAAGGTCTACTGGATAATCCTTAACTCCTCTAAGGTTACCACCCCACCATGAAAAATAATAATCGTCATCATCTGTTGAATGATAATCACCATTGGTCTTTATATCCACAGGATATATCTCAAGTCCTTCTACTACTATAAGGACATTAGGATTCTTCTCAAATATAGCTGCTGCTGTCTTTTCTGCTACATACTTCCAGTTATTAGAATCTGTAGAATCATTCCATATAGCTTTCTCTTCCTCGAAAGGCTTACCATGAGGCTCATTCTCAAGGTCAAATGCTATGATAGTATCGTTATCTTTATAGGTTTCAGCAACCCAAACCCAGGCATCGATAAAGTCCTGTTCTGTAATATCACCGTTAGTCCAAAGGTTCACAGTGTGACCTGAAGCATCTGTCTTGGCACAGTGTACATCAAGCATAACCTTGATACCATTCTGCTCACAGCGGTCTAAGACATAGTTGAATATCTCAAGAGAATTCATACCTACAAGATAATCATTGGTTGCTTGGTTAAAATTAGCTGTAGGATATTCTCCGTTCTTCCACTGAAGAAGAAGTTCTGTTGAAATAGGTATTCTAAGAAGGTTAAATCCATGGTCTGCAATTGCATCTATTGATGAATTAAGGTCGCATGCCCAAAGACCATCAAAGGTATTAGTACCTGTGTTATAACCAAACCAGTTAACACCTGTAAGCCATACTGGTTTACCCTCTCTGTCAACGATTTGATTACCCTCTACAAAGAGCCAATCTCCTTCTTTTGACTGACTTGCATTGGAAGTAAATACTACAGGCTGACCTTTTTCAGAACTTACTATATTTCCATTTTGTTCACCTTGTGAACTATTATTACCTGTCTGTCCTGTTACTTCACTGTTTCCTGAACCTGTCTGACTTGTAGTAACAGTATTATTTCCTAAATCGATAGGGTCCTTATCAGCCTTTTTGGCACCTGCTGTTCTGCTTATAAATACTATAAGCATAATTAAGAATATGGCACCTAAGAATCCGCAGGCTCCCCAGATAACCTTTTCAGCATTATCTGTATTCTTCTTCTTTGCAGACTTAGTAGAAGAAGTTTTGTCTTCTTTTATGTCATCTTTATTAGCTTCTGCTTTATTAAGGCCCTCTGCCTCTTCTTTTTCATTAAGTCTGTCTAGTAAGCTTCTGTTATCTTCCATAGGCCTCCCCCGATTTATAACCTATTAGTAATATTAGTTAATTGTAACTGTAGGATTAGAAACTGCTCCGTTTGCTTTAATAATAAATCCAACTTCTACACTAGAACCTGCCTTAATCTCATTGTTAAAGTCAGCAGGTGTTACTGTTACAGTGTTTCCACTAGCTGAAAATGTACCATTCCATGAATTATTAATAGATACCCCAGTTCCAAAGTCTACACTTACCTTCCAGTTCTTAACTGCTGAAGAACCAGTATTCTTTACTGTAAGTGTGTACTGATAGCATTTCTTTCCGCCTTCATCCCAGCTATTAGAAGATGTAAGTGATGCCGAAGTGTTAGCTGATGAAGCTGTAACTGCAGCTGATGATGAAGATGTATTATTGCTGCTGTTATTATTATTGTTATTATTAGTTGTTGTTGTAGAAGAAGAACTTGCTGTAACTCCTGTAGCCTTACCATTAAGTACGTCTACATACCATTTTCCTTCTTCTGAAAGTTCACTTTCTGTCCAGCCAGATTTCTTATCGCAGCCGCTGGAAATAAGAGAACTTGACTCATTTTTATTAGATAAGTTCCAAATACAGTAGCTAACATTATTGTCATTCATAGAAGCTATCCACTTGTTAGCTGAGTCCTTATCTATAGAACCATTACCGCTGGCATCGCAGATACCAAATTCTGTACAGAATATTGGAAGTCCTGATGCTATAGCAGATGACATCTTATTTCTAAGGTCATCCTTATGTGTAGCAGCATAGAAATGAATGGTATACATGATATTAGTGTATCCCTTAATTGGGTCCTTAGCTGCCTGGTCTACATCCTGACTCCATGTTGGAGTACCAACAATGATAATTGCATCTGGATTATTAGCCTTAATTACAGGAATAACTTCCTCTGCATAAGACTTAACCTGTGACCATGTTGTTCCACCATTAGGCTCGTTACAGATTTCATAGATTACATTGTCGTAATCCTTATATTTCTTAGACATCTCATCGAAAAATGAGATAGCTTCTGTTTTATACTTATTTGGATCAAGGTCATGAAGTATGTGCCAGTCAATGATTACATACATACCAAGATCTGTTGCATATGATACACCGTCATTAACAGTCTGCTTAATTGATGCCTTATCACCACCATTGCAGTAACCGCTTTCATCTGTATACATAGCAAGTCTGATACAGTTTGCGCCCCATTCATCACGAATAGTTTTAAATGCATCCTTGTTAACATACTCTGGGAACCACTGAATTCCGTGAGTTGATACACCCTTAATCTGGAAAGGATTACCATTCTTATCTACAAGGTTAGTACCCTTTACAGAAAGCTTACCGTGGTTAGCTACTGGTGTTCCACCTTCTGTCTTGGCATTGGTAACTGTAGTAGTTTCTGTCTTTTCAGAAGTAGGTACCTGATTTTCATCTATCACTTTACTGTTTTCTGTATTATCCTTATTATCTTCTTTATTTTCTTCCTGGCCGCTGGCATCTCCATTAGTGGTAGCAGCTTCACTAGAAGTAGAATCATTTGTAGCTTCAGTAACCTTAACTTCCTCACCAGAGTTAGTAGTTTCCACCTTTGCCACATCTGTACTTACAGAGTCTTTCTTTGTCTCCTTCTTTGGCATCTTAACTGCTAAAACAATTATGCCCATTATAAGAAGAAGTGCCAGTCCGATTCCAAGTTGCATTTTCTTATTTTTCATAATTATCTACCTCCACGAAGATAAATCACGTAGGTGATTTATCTGAGCTGGGAACTCGGTGCGCACGCGTAGCGTATTTAAAACGCACCGAGTTCTATTTGAAAGAAAAGCGCATCAGCGTTTTCTTTCAAATTATCCCCCTAGTGTGCCCTATTTTAGATTCTACGCGCTTACATCCGGATACTTGTGATACATAAGTTTAAGTAAAATCGGAACACTTATACTTGATACAAGTATTAACAATATTACCGGTGTAAAGAAAGCTGAACTAATAATATTAAGATTCAGTCCCTTCTGGGCGATGATAAGAGCAACTTCACCTCTTGTCATCATACCAAAGCCTACCTTGATACATTCTGATGTCTTCATCTTGCATATCTTGGCCATAAGTCCGCAGCCAATAATCTTTGTAATCATAGCTACTAAAACGAAGCCTACAGAGAACCAGATCATATCTGCCGATAAGCTACTTAAATCTGTCTTAAGTCCTATAGATACAAAGAACATAGGTCCAAATATCATATAGTTACTAACTGTAACTTTTCTGTCAATATAGCTGGCATCCTGTACGTTACAAAGAATGATACCTGCAACATAAGCACCTGTAATATCCGCTATGCCGAAGTATTTCTCTGCCAGATAAGCAAATGCAAAGCAAAGAGCAAGACCTATAATAGGAATTCTTCTTGTGTGTGGATATCTTGCATCAAGCCATTTGAATATCTTATAGATAACGATACCTGTAATTATTGAAAGAACAAAGAATAAAACTGTCTTTCCGGTAATCATAACCGGGTTAGCTGTTGGGTCCTTAAGGGCAATGATAAATGTCAATACGATGATACCTATAACATCATCAATAATAGCAGCGCTTAGTATTGTCTGGCCTGTAGAACCCTGTAAATATCCCATCTCTTTAAGGGTTTCAACTGTAATACCAACACTTGTTGCAGTCATAATACTTCCTACAAAGAGTGCTTTAAAGAATTCTTCAGTACCAAATCCATCAAATCCGTAGAAGCACATATAAAGTATAGTTCCGCCAATAAGTGGTACAGCTACACCCATACATGCAATTAAAAATGCTTTAAGGCCTGATTTTTTAAGTTCTTTTAAATCTGTCTCTAGTCCTGCTGAGAACATAATAAGTATTACACCTATCTCAGCAAGATAAGTAATAAAATTTGTCTGCTCAACCCATCCAAGTAGACATGGACCTATTATTAAACCTGATATAATCTCTCCAACTACCATTGGAGCCTTGAACTTCTTTGCTACGATACCAAAAAATTTTGCACAAATAATAATAATTGCTAGGTCTCTAAGAACCTGATAACTTTCCATTTTAATTCATCTTCTTTCAAAAATTTATATCAATTAGGGATATTCATTTTACCCTACTATAATAAGCACGTAAAGGCAGAGGTATAAAACCACTGCCTTACAAGTTATTATTATGAGGATATTCTACTTATTCATCCTCGTCTTCCTCTTTAGGGAAAATCATATCTTCATCTTCGTCGAAATCATCATCTATGATTTCCTGTTCTGGAATATCTTCAAGTGCATCATCAACATTGTCGAATTCGCTTACACCATCACTGACTTTTTCTCTAACCTTGGCAATCTGTGCAACTGTTACGCCATCTTCAAGGTCAATAAGTTTAACACCTGATGTATCTCTACCAATCAGACGAAGATCTGACATCTTAATCTGGATAATGATACCTGTTGAAGTAATCATCATAATTTCATGATCATCATTAACAGCCTTAACACCTATGATATCACCGGTCTTATCTGTTACCTTGTAACACTTCACACCCTTACCACCACGGTTCTGTACGCTGTATTCGTCAGTAGATGTTCTCTTACCCATACCATTTGCAGACACGATAAGAAGTGAATCACCCTGATGATCAAGCTGCATACCAACTACTTCATCGTCATAGTTAAGTGTCATACCTATAACACCCATAGCGCTACGACCTGTAGTACGTACGTCAGTTTCTTTAAATCTTATACATTTACCATATTTTGTAACAAGGAATATCTCTGTATCAGCATCTGTCTGCTTAACTTCGATAAGCTCATCATCATCACGAAGGTTGATACCGATGATACCAGTCTTTCTGATATGAGCATATTCCATAATAGATGTCTTCTTAACGATACCCTTCTTAGTTACGATGAAAATATTCTTATTTTCATTGTATTCTTTAACAGGGATAACAGCTGATACATGCTCTCCAGGGTTAAGCTGAAGCAGATTAACCATAGCAGTACCTCTTGCAACCCTGCTTGATTCAGATATTTCATAAGCCTTAAGTCTGTATACTCTACCAAAGTTTGTAAAGAAGAGTATATAGTGGTGGGTAGTAGTCATAAGAAGGTCTTCTATAAAGTCATTCTCTATAGTTGTGATACCCTTGATACCCTTACCACCTCTATGCTGTACCTTGAAGTTATCTACTGTCATACGTTTGATATATCCAAGGTGAGTCATGGCAAGTACTGTATTCTCATTAGGAATCATATCTTCCATAGAGATTTCACTATCATCAAAGCCGATTGATGTTCTTCTGTCATCACCGTACTTCTCACCAATCTCAGTAATCTCAGTTTTTATAACTCCAAGAAGAAGCTTCTCATCAGCAAGAATAGCCTTTAACTCAGCTATTAACTTAAGTAACTGCTGATGCTCTTCTTCAAGTTTCTCTCTTTCGAGACCTGTAAGAGCTTTGAGACGCATCTCAACGATAGCATTGGACTGAACCTCTGAAAGACCGAATCTTTCTTCAAGTCTTGTCTTAGCTTCAGCAGTTGTCTTACTGCTTCTTATTATTGATATGACTTCATCAATATTATCAAGTGCTATAAGTAAGCCCTGTAATATATGATCACGTTCTTCAGCCTTGTTAAGGTCATACTTTGTACGTCTTGTTACTACATCTTCCTGATGCTTTAAGTATTCTGTAAGCATATCAAGAAGTGAAAGTACCTTAGGCTCGCCATTTACAAGGGCAAGCATAATAACGCCAAATGTATCCTGAAGCTGTGTATGCTTATAAAGCTTATTAAGTATAACGTTAGCATTGGCATCACGGCGAAGCTCAATAACTACACGCATACCTTCACGGTTAGACTCATCTCTGATATCTGTAATACCGTCGATTTTCTTATTCTTAACAAGCTCTGCCATCTTAAGAATAAGATTAGCCTTATTAACCATATATGGAAGCTCTGTAATAATAATCTGGCTCTTACCATTAGGAAGTGTCTCAATATTAGTAACACCTCTAACTCTAATCTTACCTCTACCAGTTCTATAAGCTTCTGTTATACCTCTGGTTCCTAGTATCTGGGCACCTGTTGGGAAGTCAGGACCCTTTACTATCTCCATAAGTTCTTCTATATCAGTGTCTCTGTCTTCTTCAACACGGTTATCAATAATCTTAACTACTGCATTAACTGCTTCTCTAAGGTTATGAGGTGGTATGTTAGTTGCCATACCTACGGCAATACCAGTAGTACCATTAACAAGAAGGTTAGGATATCTTGAAGGAAGTACTGTTGGTTCCTTCTCTGTTTCATCGAAGTTTGGTATAAAATCAACTGTATTCTTGTTAATATCAGCAAGGAGTGCAGAAGATATCTTTGAAAGTCTTGCTTCTGTGTATCGCATAGCAGCAGCGCCGTCGCCGTCCACAGAACCAAAGTTACCATGACCATCTACAAGTATGTATCTTGTATTCCAGTCCTGAGCCATATTTACTAATGCACCATAGATTGAGCTATCACCATGTGGGTGATATTTACCCATTGTATCACCGACGATACGGGCACATTTTCTATGAGGTTTATCATATTCATTATGAAGCTCTGTCATAGAGAAGAGGATTCTTCTCTGAACTGGCTTAAGACCATCTCTTACGTCTGGAAGTGCTCTTGAAGCGATAACACTCATGGCATAGTCTATATAAGACTTTTCCATGGTCTTCTTAAGATCAACTTCTTGAATTTTATCAAAAACGTTTTCTTCCATAATTTTCTAATTTCTCCCTTAAATATCTAGGTTTGAAACAAACTTAGCGTTAGCTTGTATAAATTCACGTCTTGGTTCAACCTTATCACCCATAAGTGTTGTAAATGTAAGGTTTACTTCTGATTCATTATCTTCGTCCATGCAGACTCTAAGAAGTACTCTTCTTTCAGGATCCATAGTTGTTTCCCAAAGCTGTTCTGCATCCATCTCACCAAGACCTTTATAACGCTGAATCTTATTATTCTGGTCACGACCAACTTCGTTAATGATACTTGCAAGTTCTTCATCAGAATATGCATACCAGGTCTTCTTATTCTTCTCTAACTTATAGAGAGGAGGCTGGGCAAGATATACATGGCCCTGCTTAATAAGTTCTGGCATAAATCTGTAGAGGAATGTAAGCATAAGTGTTGCAATATGGGCACCATCTACATCGGCATCGGTCATGATAATAATCTTATGATATCTAAGTTTAGAGATATCAAAGTCTTCATGTATACCTGTACCAAATGCTGTAATCATAGCTTTGATTTCTGCATTGGCATAAATCTTATCAATTCTTGCTTTCTCAACATTAAGAATCTTACCACGAAGTGGAAGAATAGCCTGTGTTGCACGGCTTCTTGCTGACTTAGCACTACCACCAGCGGAATCACCCTCAACTATGTAGATTTCACAGTTTTCAGGAGTCTTATCTGAACAGTCTGCAAGCTTACCAGGAAGTGAAGAACCTTCAAGAGCTGTCTTACGTCTTGTAAGATCTCTGGCCTTTCTTGCTGCATCTCTGGCACGCTGAGCAAGCACTGACTTATCACATATTGTCTTAGCAATAGTAGGATTCTGCTCAAGATAAATAGTAAGTTTCTCAGTAAGAAGTGATTCAACAGCACCTCTGGCCTCTGAGTTACCAAGCTTCTGCTTAGTCTGACCTTCGAACTGTGGATTACCAATCTTAACTGATACTATAGCTGTAAGACCTTCTCTTATATCATCACCTGATAAGTTAGGGTCTGTATCTTTAATAATCTTATTTGTTCTGGCATAATCGTTGAATACTTTAGTTATAGCTCTCTTAAATCCTTCGATGTGAGTACCACCTTCAGGAGTGTTAATATTATTAACAAAGCCGTAAACCTTGTCATTGTATCCATCATTATGCTGAACTGATACTTCTACATAAACATCATTCTTATTTCCTTCGAAATACATGATGTCTTCATAAAGTGGAGTTTCGCTTGAGTTAAGATACTGAACATATTCCTTAATACCACCTTCGTAGTGGAATACTTCTTCTTTCTTCTTATCTTCTTCACGAATATCATAAAGCTCTATTCTAAGACCCTTTGTTAAGAATGCCATCTCACGAAGTCTCTTCTTTAGAGTATCAAATTCATAAACTGTTTCTTCGAATATCTCTGGGTCAGGCTGGAATGTTACCTTAGTACCAGTAACATCTTTTGGACAAGAACCAACAACCTTAAGTGGATAACAAATATTACCTCTTTCATATCTCTGGTTATAAACCTGGCCATCTTTAGATATTTCAACTTCAAGCCATGTAGATAAGGCATTTACAACTGAAGCACCTACGCCGTGAAGACCACCAGATACTTTGTATCCGCCACCGCCGAACTTACCGCCAGCATGGAGCACAGTAAATACAACCTCAACTGCAGGTTTTCCTGCCTTGTGGTTAATGCCTACAGGTATACCTCTACCGTTATCAATAACAGTTATTGAATTACCTGGATTAATATAAACTTTGATAGTATCGCAATATCCAGCAAGTGCTTCATCTACTGAGTTATCAACAATCTCATATACAAGATGATGAAGTCCTCTAAGAGATGTAGTACCAATATACATACCTGGTCTTTTTCTTACAGCTTCAAGACCTTCAAGTATCTGAATCTGGTCAGCACCATATTCATTAGTAACTGTCTCTGTTCCCGTATTTTCTACGTTGCTCATTTTTTCTCCCTCTAATTCTCATTTATAACTACTCCGGTTTCAACTTTGAAAATCTTATTAATCTTAATTCTGTTATTAACAAAATCCTCAAGACCGGTACAAGTAATTATTGTTTGAATATCACCAATATTGTTAAGAAGGTGATTCTGTCTGTTAGAATCAAGTTCTGAAAGTACATCATCAAGAAGAAGTACTGGATTATCACCTGTAATCTTCTTTACCAGCTCTATCTCTGATAGTTTAAGAGAAAGGGCTGCAGTTCTTTGTTGTCCCTGAGAACCATAAGTTCTTATATCTATTCCATTAACAATAAATATAAAATCATCTTTATGAGGGCCAACTGAAGTAGATTTAAGCTTTATATCCTTTTCTCTGGCCTTCTTAAGCATCTCTTCAAAATTATCTTCACTTACGTAAGGAGCATATTCAACTTTTATTCTTTCCTTACCACCAGATAATTTATAATGAATCTCATCTATAATCTCATTAAGCTGGTCTACAAATAATCTTCTTCTCTTAATTATCTTCTGGCCATATGTAATAATCTGCATATCCCATATGCCAAGCATATTCTTAAGGTCCTGATTATTATACATATCCTTAAGAAGCTTATTTCTCTGAGCAATTATCTTATTATATTGATTAAGATCATACAGATAACTTTGATCCAGCTGACATAGCTCCATATCAACGAATCTTCTTCTTTGAGCTGGAGCATCTTTGATTATTGAAAGATCTTCAGGAGAAAAGAATACTACATTAAGAAGTCCAAGCAGCTGAGCTGCTTTCTTAAGTCTAACTGTATCTATTGCTATACCTTTAGATTTAGATTTACGAAGATGCATATCTACTCTTCTTTCTAAACCCTCTTTATCAAGATATGTCTTTATATGTGCTTCTTCAGCTTCAAAATTAATGATTTCTTTATCTTTAGCACCCTTGTGAGATTTTGTAGTAGCTGATACATATATAGCTTCAAGAATATTAGTTTTACCCTGGGCATTGTCACCATATAAGATGTTTACACCCTTATCAAACTCTATATTTAAGCTTTTATAATTTCTAAAATTTTCTAGTTCTAATGATTTGATTATCATCTTATTCTATCTTTATCTTTTTATTATCATATTCTACTTCATCTCCACTATAGAGCTTCTTTCCTCTCATAGTGCATACCTGGCCATTAACTTTAACAAGTCCATCATTAATAACAAACTTAGCTTCAGCACCTTCTGATACCATATTAGCAAGCTTCATAGCCTGACCAAGCTTTATAAATTCATCTTTAATCTTAACTGTTTCCATATATGTTCCTAATAATTAATAATTGCTGTTATTAAGATTTACAGGAAGTACAAAGTAAATGTAATTGTCATTCTCGTCCTTTATGTAGCAAGGAGCTTTAGCATTTACAAAGTATAAATCAACTGTTTCATCATCAATAACTTTAAGGGCATCTATAACAAATTTAGGATTAAATCCAATAGTTATATCCTTACCCTGTTTTGTCATCTCAAGTTCTTCATCCATAGAACCAAGTGGAGAATTAACAAGAATCTCTAATACATTGTCATGAATGTTAACAACTATAGGCTTCTTATTACCTTCTTTAGAGAAAAGCATAGATCTGTCTATACAGTCATAAAGTGCCTTCTTACTAATAGTAACCTTAGTTTCATAGTCATAAGACATCATCTTATCAACTGCAAAATACTTACCTTCAATAAGTCTTGAAACTACAATAGACTTACCAAATTCAAATAATACATAATTATCTTCAATGTAGATGCTAATATCATCATCAGCACCACCAGATAAAATCTTACTAACTTCGCTAAGTGTCTTTCCTGGAATAATTATTTCCTTAGCTTCGTATTTATCTTTAAGTTTAACTTTTCTAATAGAAACTCTGTGTCCATCAAGAGAAGTCATCTTAAGTTCATCTTCTTTAATAACAAGATGAATACCACTCATAACCTTGTTGCTCTCGTTAACACCTATAGAAAAGATAGTCTGTCTAATAATATCTTTAAATGTAAGCTGGGAAATAATAACAGCATCCTTCTTATTAACTGTTGGAAGAGTAGTAAAGTCTTTACCATCTTTACCCATAATGTTGAACTTAAGCTTACCGCATGTAATATTAGTAGAGAAATTATCATCAGTTGCTATAGTAATATCTGCATCAGGAAGCTTTCTTACAACTTCAAGAAGCATCTTTGCATCTATTGCAATAGTTCCCTTTTCTTCAATAGTTCCATCAATAACTGTTTCTATACCAATCTCTGTATCATTAGATGTAAATTTAATCTCACCCTTAGAAGCATCAATTAATATACATTCAAGAATTGACATTGTTGTATTAGCAGGTACTGCCTTTGATACAATATTAACTCCATTAACCAGTTCAGATTTTGAACAAACAATTTTCATTTGAAAAGGTCCCTCCTTTGCCCTGTATATTATTTATAAATATATTAATTATTAATATTCTTAATAGGTCTTGTTAATTAAGTGCAAAACCTATTCTATTATACTAAATTAAAGGGAAAAATAAAAGGGATAACCCTGTGAATAAGACTTATTTTTAATTTTTTATATTTCAAGTTATAAACACTTCTAAATAAGCCTAAAATAAGAAAATATTATTTTTTATATGTGGATAAAATGCTATAGATAGTTATCAACTTTAAGTTAACAATTACTTAACATTATTTATACACATTATGTGGATATTTATATTGATAATTTTTTATGCGCATGTCCGCGCTAGGAATTAATCCGGCTTGGCCGGACGCGGACGGCGCTGCGAGTAGGGAAATATTTCATATTTCCTACTCGATTTTAAAATAACCAGGCAACTGCCGGGTATAATTTTGTACGAGTTTCTTCCTATTATATATATGTATTCTTATAAATTATTTTAAGAAGATGTTATTTTGTTTTTTAATACCTTAATTGTTTCTTTAAGTTCTGGATTATTATCAATCTCATTTGATATTTTATCAATACCGTGCATAACTGTTGTATGATCTCTTTCAAGAAGAGCAGCTATACCTTTAAGTGTTGTATCTGTCATATTTCTGCAAAGATACATAAATACATGACGTGGATTAGTAAATTCAGAAGAACGTTTCTTAGAAATAATATCTTCTGGATCAACATTATAATGTTCTGCAACTATATCAAGTATAAGATTTGGAGTGATAATAGTTGGTTTATCAGGATTGATTGTATCTTTAAGAGCTTCTTTAGCAAGTTCTATATCGATTTTTCTATTCTGATTTATCTTTGAATATGCATTTACTTTATTAAATGCTCCTTCAAGCTCTCTTACATTGGACTTAATATTAGTTGCAATGTAATCAATTACATCATTAGGTATATCTTTATCAAAGTTTTCTGCATATTTTCTAAGAATAGCCATTCTTGTTTCATATACAGGTGGCTGAATATCCACAATAAGTCCCCATTCGAAACGTGATCTAAATCTTTCATCAAGAGTAGTCATCTCTTTTGGATGCTTATCTGAAGATATAACTATTGCTTTACCAGCATCATGAAGAGCATTGAATGTATGGAAGAATTCTTCCTGTGTTGATGTTTTACCTATAATAAACTGAATATCATCAAGAAGTAGAACATCAATATTTCTATACTTATCACGAAGCTTAGTCATAGCTGAAACATTACCACTTGAAGAACCAAGTCTGATTGATTCAATAACTTCGTTAGTAAATTCCTCACTGGTTACATATAGAACCTTCATATTATTATTATGTTCAATAATATAATGTCCTATTGAATTCATAAGGTGAGTCTTACCAAGTCCAGATCCACCATATATAAATAGAGGATTAAAGTCTTTTCCAGGAGACTCAGCAACTGCAAGACAAGCTGAATGTGCCATATTGTTATTGGAACCAACGACAAATGATTCAAATCTATACTTATTATTTAGATTAGACTGTCTTAATATTTCAGCATGCTTCTCTTTATCTGTTTCCTTATTATTAATGTCATTATCATCTGATTCTGGTTCAAGTAAGAATTCAATATCGTAATAATCATTCATCATATCTGAGATAAATGCTACGAATAACTGTTTATACTTCTTAGTTATATATTGAACCATCTCTTCCTGAGTATTAGGAACATATATAGTAATAAGGTTGTTATTACAAGATGAATACTTTAATGGACTGATCCAAATGTTATATGAAATATCAGAAATATCGTATTCTTTCTTTATATTAATTTTAATTTCTTCCCATTTTTCTTTAATCTGGTCCATTAAAAACTCCTGTGTATAAATTTCCATAGGCATTAATCCTTATTATATATAGTAAAAAGATGTTGATAATGCCTCAAAGGTCCATGTCATATAATACTTTAAATATAAGAAAAATTCAAACATCATAAGCCTTTTAGGTGATGGTTAACATATTATTATCTAATTTTTTCAAAAATGATATTTGTGTATAATCTATTAACATTGTTAACAGGTAAAAGGTGCATAATTTATGGGATTTTTTAAGGTTATAAAAAAGTTTTCAACATTTTTTCCACATTTAGTGGATAAATTTATGTAAATTATTTATTTTCAATCAAAAATAGATGTTGTAGATGATATATATGATGACACACAAGATGTTGAATAATAAAAAAATTGATAAATTTTTCAATTATTTTTTATTATATAAAAGTCTTATTTTTCCTTGACGCACAGGTTTTCTTTTTATATAATCATAACTGATTTTCTGACACCAGATTATTTCTTGAAACAGAAATTTATCTGTTTAAAAAAGAAGAATTTCTGTAACCAGAAATATATAGTAGAAAGTGAGGTGTATTTGACTATGAAGATGACATTCCAGCCTAAGAAGAGACAGAGATCTAAGGTTCATGGTTTTAGATCAAGAATGAGTACTCCAGGAGGAAGAAAAGTTCTTGCAGCTAGAAGAGCTAAGGGTAGAAAAGTTTTATCAGCTTAATCATAAAAGAGGCCGCTTGGCCTTTTTTTGAGATTAGGGGTTTTTATTAGATGAAATTATCTAAAAATTCAGATTCTTTAAAGAAATACAGTGATTTCAAGAATGTTTATGACTTTGGCCGTTCAAAAGCCAATAAATATCTGGTTATGTATGTGTGTGAAAATCAACTAAGTATGAACAGACTTGGAATATCAGTTAGTAAAAAAGTTGGAAATAGTGTCGTTAGACACCGTTTAGCCAGATTAATTAGAGAAAGCTATAGACTTAATGAAGTGGTGTTAAGTAGTGGTCTTGACATTGTAGTCGTTGCACGAAAGTCAGCCTCAGAAGTAAGATATCATGAGATAGAAAGCGCTTTCATGCATTTATCAAAACTTCATAAAATAACTATAAAATAAAAAGATAATGAATTTGTAGCAGATTTGTTGTTACAAATAAAATAATAAAATAGTGAAAAAAGTTTTCATATTTCTAATTAAATTATACAGGAAATATTTATCACCTTTAAAGCATACCAAATGTCCTTATTATCCATCATGTTCAGAATATGGATTAGAGGCCATTGAAAGATATGGTGCATTTAAGGGTGGTATTTTAGCGTCTTATAGAATATTAAGATGCAATCCTTTATCAAAAGGCGGTTATGATCCTGTTCCAATTAAATACGTTCGGAGGTGTAAATCAACCAGTGATTGATAACGCAATATTATTAACAAAGCAGGGTGGTATTCTTAAACCTTTCGCTTTAATTCTTGGATTTATTATTGATAAGGTATTCTTTGTACTTGATTCAATCGGAATTCCTAACTTTGGTCTTGCGATTATATTATTTACAATTATAGTTTATCTTTTAATGCTTCCACTTACTTATAAGCAGCAGAAATTTTCAAAGTTCTCTGCTAAGATGAATCCTGAGCTTCAGGTTATTCAGGCTAAATATAAAGATAGAAGAGATCAGGAATCTATGATGAAGATGCAGTCTGAAACACAGGCTGTATATGAAAAGTATGGTGTATCTCCAGCAGGTAGCTGTCTTCAGCTTCTTATCCAGATGCCTATTCTTTTTGCTCTTTACCGTGTAATATATAACCTTCCTGCTTATATTACTAAAGTAGGAAATATGTTCTCATTACTTTCAGCAAAGATTATCTCTGTTGATAACGGTGCATTTTTAAAGAGTGATGCTTCTAAGACTATGGCAACAGCTATTAAGTCTTATGGTAAGGCATTTACTAAAGCTTTTGGTGCTTTAGGTGATGGTGCAGCTCCACTTGCAACAGATGCTGCAAATTATAAGACACTTAGCAATGGTATTGTTGATGTTCTTAACAGATTAAATACAAGTGATCTTAAATTAGTTGCTGATAATTATAATCTTTCCGGTATCAAATATGGAAATAGTGATATTCTTTCAACATTTGATGCTTCTGGAAAGATGATTCACAAGGGACTTCTTGATACTTATAATACTTTCCTTGGACTTAATATTTCTGATTCACCAGCTGCAATACTTAAGTCTCATCCAAGTATAATAATAATTATCATTGCAATTATGTTCCCTGTACTTGCAGCAGTAACACAGTGGTTTAATACAATTCTTATGCCACAGCCTGCTAATAATAATAATGGTCAGGATAATTCAATGGCATCTTCTATGCAGATGATGAACAAGATTATGCCTATCTTCTCAGCATTTATGGTTTATGTTCTTCCTGTAGGTATGGGTATCTACTGGATCATCGGTGCAGTTGTAAGAAGTATCATTCAGATCTTTATTAATAAGAAGATTGATAAGATTGATATCGATGAGATGATTAAGCAGAATGTGGAAAAGGCTAATCTTAAGCGTGAAAAGAAGGGTCTTCCAGCTAGACAGATTACTAATGGTGCTAGTGTAAACCCTAGAAATTCAGCTTCTTATTCATCTGAATCTTCTAATTCTTCAAATTCAAATAAGAAGAAGAGAAGTCAGGAAGAAATTAATGCTGCAATTAAAGATTCTACTGCATACTATGATAAGCTTAACGGTGCAAAGAAGGGTTCTCTTGCATCAAAGGTTATGATGGTTAAGCAGTATAACGAAAAGAATAATTCAGATAGTGAAGATAAGTAATTTTAAGAAAGGTTATGGTTATTAATATGGAATATAAAGAGTTTTCTGCGAAGACAGTAGATGATTGTATTACAGATGCCTGCACAGAACTTGGTGTACCAAGTGACAGACTTGACTATGAAGTAGTTAATGAGGGTTCTGCAGGTTTTATGGGAATCGGTTCTAAGCCTGCGGTTATCAAGGCTAGAATTAAAGAAGAAAATGCTTCCGCTTCTGAAACTGAAGTAAAGAAAGAAATTAAAAAAGAATTAAAAGCTGAAAAGAAAGAAGCAAAGGCTGAAGCTAAGGTAGAAAAGAAGGAAGCTAAAGCTGAAGTTAAGGTTGAAAAGAAAGCTGATGATCATGCTCCTAAGGCAAAGAACATTCCGGATGAAGTTATAGAAGGAATGAAGAAGGAAGCTTCTGAGTTCTTAACAAAAGTATTTGCAGCTATGGACCTTAAGGTAACATCAAAATTTGATTATAATAGGGAAGATAACACACTTAATATTAATCTTGATGGTGATACAATGGGTGTTCTTATTGGTAAGAGAGGTCAGACACTTGATTCACTTCAGTATCTTGTATCACTTGTTATCAACAAGGGAACAGCTGAGTATGTAAGAGTTAAGGTTGATACAGAGAACTACAGAGCTCGTCGTAAAGATACTCTTGAAAACCTTGCAAAGAATATTTCTTTCAAAGTTAAGAGAACACGTAGAAGTGTAACACTTGAGCCAATGAATCCTTATGAAAGAAGAATCATTCACTCAGCACTTCAGAATGACAGATATGTAACAACTCATTCAGAAGGTGAAGAACCATTTAGAAAAGTAGTTGTAACTCTTAAGAAATAATCTTAAAATATTATTAGTTAATACCCTGTGGGAAACCACAGGGTTATTTTAAATGAGGTTTGTGAATGAGTAAAACTATTGCTGCAATTGCAACAGGTATGACAGGTGCAGGTATAGGTATTGTAAGAATATCAGGTGATGATGCTATAGCTGTTGCTGATAAAATATTTGAAGCTAAGTCTGGTATAAAACTTAGTGATGCTAAAACCCATACTATTCATTATGGTCATATAGTTAGTGATGGTCAGGTTCTTGATGAGGTTCTGGTTTCTGTTATGAAGGGACCACATTCTTATACAGGAGAAGATACTGCTGAGATTAACTGCCATGGTGGATTATTTGTAGTTAAGAAGGTTTTAGATGCAGTTCTTACTCATGGTGCGCAGCTTGCTGAGCCAGGTGAGTTTACCAAAAGGGCATTTCTTAATGGAAAGATTGATTTGTCTAAGGCAGAAGCAGTTATGGATCTTATAGCATCTAATTCTGATTTTGCTTTAAAGAATTCACTTAAATCCCTTGGTGGTAATGTTTCTAATGAGATAAAGGGACTTAGAGAAAAGATTCTTTATGAGATAGCATTTATAGAGTCTGCTCTTGATGACCCGGAACATTTTGATCTGACTGGTTATCCTGATGATCTTAAAGTTAAGATTCAGGATATAGTAAAGAGAATAGATAAACTTATATCCAATGCCGGTTCCGGTAAGATTCTTAAAGATGGTGTTTCTACTGTTATAGTAGGTAAGCCCAATGCAGGAAAGTCTTCATTCCTTAATTTACTTTTAGGTGAAGACAAGGCTATTGTTACTGATACTGCAGGAACTACAAGAGATATTATTGAAGAATCAGTTAGGTTAGATGATATAGTTCTTAATATTATAGATACAGCAGGTATAAGAGATACCGATGATGAGATAGAAAAAATAGGTGTTGATAAGGCAAGGAAGTATGCGGCTGATGCTGACCTGGTTCTTTATATGGTAGATTCATCTATTCCACTTGATGAGAATGATGATGATATTATAGAGATGCTTCATGATAAGAAGACTATAGTTCTACTTAATAAGACTGACCTTGAAACAGTTACATCTAAAGATGACCTTAGAAATATTCTTGGTGATGTTTATATTATCAATATTTCTGCTAAGGAAAATCTTGGTATTGATGAGTTTAAGGATGTGGTAAAGACCATATTCTATAATGGTGATCTTAATTATAATGAAGATGTTATTATCACAAACGTTAGACAGATCAATGAACTTAGGGAGTGCCTGTCATCATTAAAACTTGTTATTAATAGTATTGATGATGGTATGCCTGAAGATTTTTATTCTATAGATTTGCAAAATGCTTACGTTCACCTTGGTTATATTATAGGTGAAGAGATAAGTGATGATGTAGCAGATGAGATATTCTCAAAATTCTGCATGGGTAAGTAATTATAAGATTGGAGATATATTATGGGATTTAGATCAGAAAATGAAATTTATAATTTTGATTTTAGAGATGCAACTATCGAAGGTGTAGAGATAGGACCAGAAGAAATATTAATTAAGGTTGATGGTCTTATTGTTGAACCAGAGAATTCTCAGAATGAGAATTATACAAAGTCTTATGCTGATACTTCTAAGATTAGACTTACAGGTGGAAAGATTAAAAAAGTAATTAAAGATGGTTATAAGAGATATGATGCAGATAACAACCTTCTTGAAAGTGTAGATGATAAATCACTTAGCCCAGATGAAGGTAAGAAAGTTTTAGAAAATGCTAAAGGCGCTTTCTTATTTGCAGCAGACGTTAATGATAGTTCAACTGATGAACTTTATTCTTATGATTTTTCTATAGAGATACCTAGTAAGGTAGCTTATGATACATCAGTTACAGATTCTTATTCTATAACTATTACTTTTACAAAAGCTGTAGTTACCTGGAATAAGTATATGAATAAGGTGACTGAATAATTAGTAAAAGGATATTTAAAATCCATGAGTGATATAACCAGAAAGAATACTATAAGAGAAAAAGTAGATGTGTGCGTTATAGGTGCAGGTCATGCTGGATGTGAGGCTGCTCTTGCCTGCGCCAGACTTGGTCTTAATACTGTAATGTTCACTGTAAGTGTTGATTCTATAGCACTTATGCCATGTAATCCTAACGTAGGTGGTTCTTCTAAGGGTCATCTTGTTAGAGAACTTGATGCACTTGGCGGAGAGATGGGTAAGAATATTGATAAGACATTTATCCAGTCTAAGATGCTTAATGTATCAAAGGGTCCTGCTGTTCATTCTCTTAGAGCTCAGGCTGATAAGGCTGAATATTCAAGAGCTATGAGAAAGGTTCTTGAAAAGCAGGATAATCTAACAATCAAACAATGTGAAGTTTGTGAAATTATAACTGATGCAGATAATTTAGAAGATAGTTCACAAAGTGAACTTAATATTGATAGTAATGTAATGCAAAGGATAGTTGGTGTAAGAACATTTACAGGTGCTGTCTATGAATGTAAGGCAGTTGTTATATGTTCAGGTACATATCTTAAGGCAAGATGTCTTTGCGGCGAAGCTATTACTTATACTGGACCTAATGGTCTTATGGCTGCAAACTATCTCACAGAGTCTCTTGAGAAACATGGTGTAAAGCTTCGTAGATTCAAGACTGGTACTCCTGCCCGTATGGATGCAAGAAGTATAGACTTTGATAAGATGGAAGAACAGTTTGGAGATAAGAAGGTTGTACCTTTCTCATTTTCTACTAATCCAGATGATGTACAGATAGATCAGGTATCCTGCTATCTTACTTATACTAATGAAAAGACTCATGAGATTATCAAGGCTAATCTTGATAGATCTCCAATCTATGCAGGAATTATAGAAGGTACTGGTCCTAGATACTGCCCTTCTATTGAAGATAAAGTTGTTAAATTTGCAGACAAGGAAAGACATCAGGTTTTCTTAGAGCCTGAAGGACTTCATACTAGTGAATGGTATGTAGGTGGTATGTCATCTTCACTTCCTGAAGATGTTCAGCTTGCTATGTATAGAACTGTTCCTGGCCTTGAGCATTGTAAGATGGTTCGTAATGCTTATGCTATAGAGTACGACTGTCTTTGTCCTATGCAGCTTAAACCTTCACTTGAAATTAAAAATATAGATGGTTTATTCTCTGCTGGTCAGTTCAATGGTTCTTCTGGTTATGAAGAAGCAGCTGCACAGGGATTAATAGCAGGTATCAATGCTGCTATGCAGATTCTTGGAAAAGAGCCACTTGTTCTTGATAGAAGTGAAGCATATATTGGTGTTCTTATTGATGACTTAGTTACTAAGGATAATCGTGAACCATATCGTATGATGACTTCACGTGCTGAGTACAGACTTCTTCTTCGTCAGGACAATGCTGATCTTAGACTTAGAAAATATGGTCATGATGTTGGCCTGGTTGATGATGCTACTTATAACAGATGTCTTCGTAAGCAGGAAATCATAGATAGTGAAGTTTCTAGAATGTTTGAGACAACTGTAGGTGCAGGAAAGACTGTTCAGGAATTCTTAGCTTCTAAGGAAAGTGCTCCTATTAAGAAGTCTACTTCATTTGCAGAATTAATATGTAGACCAGAACTTGATTATGAATCTCTTAAAGATATTGATAGTGAAAGAGAAGAGGCTTACAAATCTTATAAGATAGAAGAACTTGTAGATGATAACCATTCTCTTACCAATGTTCTTTTAGATATTTATAACCAGATTAATATTAATGTTAAATATGATGGATATATAAAGAGACAGAAGCAGCAGGTTTTAGCCTTTAAGAAGATGGAATCAAGACATATTCCAGAAGATCTTAACTATGATGATGTTCCTTCACTACGTCTTGAAGCAAGACAGAAGCTTATAGCATTTAGACCAGTGTCTATTGGTCAGGCTTCAAGAATATCAGGAGTAAGCCCAGCTGATGTTTCAGTACTTCTTATATATCTTGATTCATTACTTAAGAAGTAAAAGATTATGTTTTTAAATCTCGATAATTTTGAACCAGGTCAGATTGCAGACAGTGGTCAATGCTTTAGATGGCATAAGGTTAATGATCAGATATATATTGTTCCTGCTTTTGGAAAATTTTTGATAATTAAAAAATGCCAAGATGGATATGAATTTTCATGTGATGAAAATGAATGGAATAGTATCTGGTCTTCATATTTTGATAATGCTAGAGATTATAACAAAATTAAAAAAGTTATTCTTTCTGGAAATGATGAACATCTGAAGGATGCTTATTCTAAAGGATCAGGTGTAAGAATTCTTAAACAGGATCTTTGGGAAATTATTTTTTCTTTTATGATTTCTCAGAATAATAATATTAAGAGAATCAAAGGCAGTATTGAAAAAGTATGTCAGTACTGCAAGCTTGATAGATTTGATAATAGTTCACTAAGTGAACTAAATCTTAGTAAAGATGAGATAAGTTTAGCAACTGATATTTATAGGTTTCCATCTTTTAATGAGATTCCTTTAGAGATATTTGATGATTCATCTTTTGGATTTGGTTACAGGGCTCCTTATCTTAAAGGACTTTGTCAGTATGTAAGTGATAATCCAGACTGGCTTGATTATCTTAAGACTTTATCTTATGAAGATGCTATGAATGAGCTTCTTAAGATTAAGGGTATTGGTAAAAAGGTTGCTAACTGTATCTGTTTATTTGGACTTGGCCATGTTAATGCATTTCCAATTGATACTCATGTAAGGCAGCTCTTAGATAAATATTATCCTGATGGATTTGATTATAAGAAGTTTGATGGCTATGCTGGAATAATTCAGCAGTATCTATTCTACTTCGAGCTTCAATAAATATATTTAATTTTTATGAATAATTGTAAGTTATACCTTGCTCCTATGGAGGAGGTTACTACCTATGTATTTAGACAGGTCTTAGATGAATGCTTTGGAGGAGTAGATAAATATTACACTCCATTTATAAGTCCTGATCAGAATAAAATACTTAAAACAAGAATGGGAAGGGAGCTTGACCCTGAACATAATAAAAATCTTAATACTGCTATTCAGGTCTTAACAAATAATCCGGAGCATTTTAAAGATTTTTCTAAGATAGTTAGTGACCTTGGATACAAAGAAGTTAATCTTAATATAGGATGTCCTTCTGGAACAGTTGTAAAAAAGAATAAGGGTTCAGGTATGCTTAGGAATCTTTATTCTTTAGAAAGATTTTTAGATGAGATTTTTAAAAATAAATCTGATGATTTAGATATATCTGTTAAAACAAGAATAGGTATAGATGAAAGTGATGATGTAAGTGAGATATTAGAAATCTATAATGAGTTTCCTATATCAGAACTTATTGTTCACCCAAGATATCAGAAGCAGTTCTATAATGGTAAGGTAGACCTTGAGGCATTTGAATATATTTACAAGAATGCGAAGATGCCAGTAGGTTATAACGGAGATATTAAGACTAAGGATGATTTTGTTCACATAGTGAACCAATTTCCTAAGATTAGTTCAATAATGATTGGAAGAGGCTGTGTAACAGAACCAAGATTATTTAGTTTTATCAAAAATGATATAGATTCTGGTTATGATATTGAGGATAAAAAGGTAATTAGAAAGTTCCATGATAAGTTATTAGATTATTATGTTTCTGAGTATGGCCCAAATGATTCTGTATTTAAGATGAAAGAATTCTGGTCTTATTATATTTTGAATCCAGCATTAAAGGGTAAGGATTTAAAACCTATAAGAAAAGCGAAAACTTTATCTGAATATAAATCAGGAATAAGAGAAATTTATTATGAGTGATATTAATAAGTTAAATGAATATGCTAAAGAATTAAATATTGAGTTAAGTAACCTGCAGCTTGATCAGTTCCAAAAATATTATGAGCTCTTAATAGAATGGAATGAGAAAATTAATCTTACTGCTATTACAGAATTTGATGATGTTTTGATTAAGCATTTTATTGATTCGATTTCTATAGTTAAGGCAGACAATGAAGAGATTGTTGAAAGAATAATTTCTGGTGATGAAGTTTCACTTATTGATATTGGATGTGGAGCTGGTTTTCCTTCTCTCCCACTTAAGATAGCATTTCCAAATCTTAAGGTAACTATGCTTGACTCACTTAATAAAAGAATAAAATTTTTAGATGAGGTTATAACTAATCTTGGGCTTACCAACATAAGAGCACTTCATGGCAGAGCTGAAGATTTTGCCAAGGCAGGTAAGGACAGAGAAAAATATGACATAGCAGTTTCACGTGCAGTTGCTAACCTATCTACTTTATCTGAATATTGTATGCCATATGTTAAACTTGGTGGAAGCTTTATTGCTTACAAAGCGGATCTTAATAAAGAAGAACTTGAACCAGGACTTAAGGCTATAAAGCTGCTTGGTGGAAGCAAGCCTAACATATATGAATTTAATTTAGTGACAACTGATATGCACAGGTCACTATGTGTTATAAGAAAAGAAAAATCTACTCCATCAAAGTTTCCTCGTAAGGCAGGTCTTCCTGCAAAGGAACCAATTGGTGTAGCTATGAAATGTTAGTTTTTATTTTTATAAAAGGGGCAGTATATGACACTTAAATCTGTATATGATTTTTTAAATGATGAGATTGACAATATTGGTAAGAATATCTCTAAGCTTGAAGAAGAAATTAAAGTTAAAAATATTTCTATCGAAGAGGCTAAGGTATTCTTAAAGGAACTTAATGGTGAAGATTCTGACGAGTCACTTTTTTCACCTTTATATCTTGAACAGAAGAAAAGTGAAAATCTTTCTCGTGAAGAGGAAACTATAGAAAGATGTTCTAAAGAAATCAGAGTATTATCTTCTCAGTTATCAGAATGTCTTACTAAGAAAGATAATCTTAAAAATCAGATTGCTATTATTGAGAGGTTCACCAAGACTGGAACAGTTATTCCACATGAAACACTTGACCTTCTCAAAGAGAACAATGACTATGTTACAAACGAGATGAATTCTTTACTTAAGAAATTTAATAAATGTCTTGAGTCATTCATCTATGTTGATCCAAAACGTGTAATCATAGAATACAAATCTTTCCAGGATAGAGTTGAGTCTCTTAAAACCAGACTTGATAATAACAATCAACTTATCGAAAAACTTAGTAAGGCATAAATATGTCATTATTTAAAAAAGCAAAATCTAATTCTAATAATAATTCTTATGATCCAGCTACTGAGGTTCCAGTAATAAAGTGTAGTATATGTACTGGGGAACAAGTTGCTGGATTTCAAAATCTATCTTCAGGTCACTTTCGTGATGTTATGCTTATCACAGATTCCGATGATCTAAATCAATTCCGCAAGACCTACAATATCTTAGGGGACATCAAAAAGATTTATTAAAATTTTTTTATTTACATACAGTTGGCCCCGGCCCCTTCTATATACGTCTACCCGATTCGCTCATGACTTAACATTCTTATTTTTCTAAGGCCATCAAATTTTCCTGAGCTAAACTTTCCGCGTTAAACTCGCTGCAGCTGCAAACTAGGGCTGGCACCTGTTTTAGGGCGCATTTGGACGAGCCGCTGTAAAACCCGCGTGTCTTTCGTAGGAAAATGTTCATTCCGCGCTTTATAGAGTAAACCCCTACCTCAAATTGAATGAGTCACCTAGCGCGGAATACATTTTCCAGAAAGACTAAGCGCTGGTTTTACAAGGTGAAGTCTAACAGCGCCCGCTGGACAGGTGCTTGCCCTAGTAAGCAGCTTTGCTCAAACAGTAACTGCGGAAAGTTTAAGGAAAATTTGTTATGGCCAAAGAAAAATATAGTATGAAAGTCAACATCCCTCATCGGGCAGAACATATATAGTTGGGGCCGGGAATATAGTTTGTTGGCAAGAATTAAATTTAACTTGGTCAGTTTATGTCTATGTAGATTTAGATAATATGTAAAGGGTTAAGGTTATGATGGTGTTTTACAAAATTTGTTTCACGTGAAACAAATTGGGGTGGAAAAGTTCACAACACAAAATCTAGATTGGAAATGTTTCACGTGAAACATTATATTGTGTTTTGGTTGTGAAACATGAAACATGTGATGATATATTTTCGAAAAATGGAGCTTGTGTTTCACATGAAACAATAATTTTTTCGTGATTTTTCCAAATGAATTTGGTAGGTAAGTTTGATATAATTTGAAACAGTTTGAGATTAATTCCGAGTAATAGATATGGGCATGAATCACCATATCTGACTAGAAAGAAAGAGGAAACAAAATGACAAAGATAATAGCTATCGCCAACCAAAAGGGTGGGGTTGGTAAGACAACAACTACTGTCAATCTTGCAGCATGTCTTGCAGAAATGGGAAGAAAAGTTCTTTTAATAGATACTGATCCTCAGGGCAATGCTACAACTAATTTTAGTATAAACAAAGTTGAGCAGGAAAACACACTTTATGAATTATTATTAGGAGAGATATCTGTTAACGATTGTATCTTAAAAGATGTGATTCCTAATGTTTCAATTATTCCATCTAACGTAAATCTTGCAGCAGCTGAGATAGAGTTAATTGGTATAGAAGAAAAAGAATTCATAATCAAGAAAGAAATTGAATTTATAAAAGATGATTATGATTATATTATCTTCGACTGTCCTCCAGCATTAAATACTTTAACACTTAATGCTATGACAACAGCAAATTCTGTAATCGTTCCAATTCAGTGTGAGTATCTTGCACTTGAAGGATTAAGCGATTTAATTACAACTATCAATCTTGTAAAAGAAAGATTAAATCCAGAATTAGATTTAGAGGGTATCGTATTTACTATGTACGATGGCCGAACAGTTCTTTCACAGCAGGTAGTAGAAAATGTAAAAGAGCATTTTCCTGATAAGATATATGAGACAAAGATACCAAGAAATGTCAGACTATCTGAGGCACCATCTTTTGGTCAGCCAATAACAGTTTATGATCCAAAGTCAACTGGTGCAGAAAGTTATAGATCACTTGCAAAAGAAGTTGACGCAAGAAAGTAATCTAAGGATTATGTAACTAAGAGTAAATATACAGAATAATATTTAATAATTAGTCAAGAAGTATAAGATTAAAAAATAAAAGAAAGGAAAAGTAATTTCTAGCAGATAAGAAGATAGGAATTATAAGTGAGGAATATGGCATTAGCAAAAAGGGGACTTGGTAAAGGACTTGACGGAATCATCCAAAATAAAAATGTGGCAGTTCCAAAGGAATCAAAACTTGGGGATGCAGCTGTACTAGTAGATATAAAGAAAATCGATAGAAATAAAGAACAGCCAAGAAAGAAATTCGACGAAGAAGCTCTCGAAGAACTTGCTGATTCAATTAAAGAATTTGGTATCCTTGAACCAATCCTTGTTCAGGATAGAAAAGATCATTATGAGATTATCGCTGGTGAGCGTCGTTGGCGTGCATCAATTAAGGCTGGACTTTCAGAAGTTCCTGTAATTATTAAAAACTATACTGAGCAGCAGATAGTTGAAATATCACTTATCGAAAACTTACAGCGTGAAGACTTAGATGCTATCGAAGAGGCTCAGGCATATAAGAGACTTAAAGATGAATTTAAGTTAACAGATGATGAAGTTGCTAAGAGAGTATCAAAGTCTAGAGCTTATGTTACTAACTCAATGAGACTTCTTAAGCTTGCACAGAAAGTTCAGGAGATGGTAATCGATGACATGATCTCAACAGGTCATGCAAGAACTCTTCTTGCTATCGAAGATTTAGACAAGCAGTATGAGATTGCACAGAAGGTATTCGATGAGAAGCTTTCAGTTCGTGAACTTGAGAAATTAGTTAAGGCACTCACTTCTCCAGAGAAGCCAAAGAAGAAGAAAGAAGATCTTTCAAAATATCAGGTGCATTTTGATGAGTATGCAGCTAAGCTTGCTGACAAGCTTGGAGTTAAAGTTGGAGTATCTTTAAAAGATAAGTCAACAGGTAAGCTTGAGATTGACTTTTATTCATCAGATGATTTTGAAAAAATCTTTGATAAGTTAAATAAATAATCACGGCTTAATATATAGAAAAAGGAAAACACAAATTAATGAATAGTGAAATATTAAAACAAATTGGCCTGGACACAATTGACCCAGGAATAATTATTCTTGCTCTGGCATTTTTAGTTTTGGCACTTATGGTGATTGTAATAATCGGTATGGTACAGAACTCAAAACTAAAAAAGAAATATAACAAATTCATGCAGGGTACTAAAGCAGCAAGTCTTGAAAGTCAGATTCAGTCACTTATTAAAAATGTTAAAGAGTTAAATGCTACAGCAGATAACCATGAAGAGAGACTTGTAAAAATATTCAAGAAGCATGAAAGCTCATACCAGAAACTTGGATTAGTTAAGTATGATGCATTCAAAGAGATGGGTGGAATGCTCAGTTGTTGTATCTGCATACTTGATGAGAACAACAACGGTATCATCATGAACAATGTTCACTCTTCTACTGGTTGCTACTCATATACCAAGAGAGTTAAGAAGGGACTTTGCGAACTTGACCTTTCACCTGAAGAGAAGATTTCTCTTGATAAGGCTATGGCATATGTTCCAGAGTCTACACCAAATTCAAAATTAAAATCTAAGCCAGCAGAAAAATCTTCTAAATTAGAAGAACTTGATATGGATGAAGATTACGAAGCTGAAGATAGCAAAGATTTAGAAAAAGTAGATTTAAAATAGGATTGCTTATATGACATTTGAAAAAGAATACAATGGAAGAAATATAGTTTTCAGTTCTGACGTTGATCACCTTAGAGAACTGTATGAAGAAAATGAACCATTTGTATTATTAATTAATAATGAGAACAGATTTGAGGATGTGGCATTTGCAAGATATGCAATAGACATCGAAAACTTTGATCCATTTGCTTATGACGATGAAGGCGAGTTTATAGAATCTGAAGAAGAGGAAAGCGCTACATTATCGGAAGGAGAGATTCTTGCTATAGCAGATGATGAATACTGCAGAATACTTCTTGCAAGATTTGATGGAAAGCCAGTTGTAATATCTGAAACTGACAAATGCAAAATCAGAGAACTTTCAGTAGATGATGTTATGCCTCTTATGAATCTTTATAATAATGTAAAGCCTACATTTTTAGAGAAGTTTTTTGACACTATAGACGATGCTACAGAATATATCACAAAATATATAGACCAGGTTTATGGTTTTTATAACTATGGTATATGGGGAATTTATCTTGAAGAAGGTGCAGAGGATAAGTTAATCGGTCTTGTTGGTTTCACTCCAAGACAGGCCAGAAGAAAATGCGCTGAAGATGAAGACCAGTTTGCAGGTTTCGATGCAGTAATTAATCTTGAGCTTGGATTTGCAGTTGATGAAAAATACAGAAGACAGGGATATGGCTTTGCTGCAGCCAGTGCTGCTATTAGCTATGCAAGAGACCACATCGAGCATCATGCAATCTTTGTTAACATCGACCCAAGTAACCAGCCGGCAATCGGCCTTGCCAAAAAGCTGGGACTGATGGAGTAGGTAGGCAGGCATTTGCCCAGGGAAGTCTTGAATAAAATGCCCATTATGATATTATTTATATAGTGCGCTGCGGGACAGACGTAGCAAACAAGGATTGCAGCAAGCGCTGCAGAATGGAGAACAGGAAAATGATAGATATTAAGTTTTTAAGAGAAAATCCTGATGTAGTAAAGGAAAACATTAAGAAGAAATTCCAGGACGATAAGCTTCCACTTGTTGATGAAGTTATCGAACTTGATACAAAGAGACGAGCAGCTCAGACAGAAGCTGACGAGATAAAGGCAAACAAGAATAAGATCTCTAAGCAGATCGGTGCTCTTATGGCACAGGGCAAGAAGGAAGAAGCTGAGGAAGTTAAGAAGCAGGTAGCTGAAGGTGCAGCTAAGCTTGCTGAGCTTGAGAAGACTCAGGCAGAACTTGAAGAAAAAGTTCTTAAGATTATGATGGTTATTCCAAACATCATCGATCCTTCAGTTCCAGTTGGTAAAGACGACAGCCAGAACGTAGAAGTTCAGAAGTACGGCGAGCCAGTAGTTCCAGATTTCGAAGTTCCATATCATACAGATATTATGGATAGATTTGACGGTATCGATCTTGATGCAGCAGGTCGTGTTGCTGGTAACGGTTTCTACTACCTTATGGGTGACATCGCAAGACTTCACAGCGCAGTTATCTCTTACGCAAGAGACTTCATGATTGACAGAGGATTCACATACTGCGTACCACCTTTTATGATTCGTTCAAATGTTGTTACAGGTGTTATGTCATTTGCAGAGATGGATGCTATGATGTACAAGATTGAAGGTGAAGACCTCTACCTTATCGGTACAAGTGAGCACTCAATGATTGGTAAGTTCATTGACCAAATCATTCCAGAAGAGAAGCTTCCACTTACTCTTACATCTTACTCACCTTGCTTTAGAAAAGAGAAGGGTGCACACGGTATTGAAGAGCGTGGTGTTTACAGAATTCACCAGTTTGAAAAGCAGGAAATGATTGTTGTATGTAAGCCAGAGGACAGCAAGGCTTGGTTCGACAAGTTATGGCAGAATACAGTTGACCTCTTCCGTTCACTTGATATTCCAGTTAGAACTCTTGAGTGCTGCTCAGGTGACCTTGCAGATCTTAAGGTTAAGTCAGTAGACGTTGAGGCATGGAGCCCAAGACAGAAGAAGTACTTCGAAGTTGGTTCATGTTCGAACCTTGGCGATGCTCAGGCACGTCGTCTTAAGATTAGAGTTAACGGTGAGAACTGCAAGTACCTTGCACACACACTTAACAACACAGTTGTTGCTCCACCACGTATGCTTATCGCATTCCTCGAGAACAACTTAAATGCTGACGGCTCAGTTAACATTCCTGAACCACTCCGCATGTACATGGGTGGCAAGGACAAGTTAGTTCCTACAAAGTAATAAATAAAAAAATTAAAGGTATCACCGTAGGTGATACCTTTTTTGATGGTAAAACTATTTTATATTGCTCCTCTATATTCCTATGATCTGCATCGAGATGCCAGATTGGCATCTCGATAATATGTCACTGCATTGGAATTAATGACTATGGTATAATTAGCCTAAAAAAGCATTTTAATTATAAAGGAAAATTTAGGAGGACAATATGAGATTATGCATTGATTGAGCTCCATGCAGAGTTTGAGGAGCCTGTATGGAGGAAGAAGGTTAGCGGATAGCTGACCAAGATATCCTCAAGCTTTGCTTCTACACTAGATTTTGACTTAGATTAAAGGAGCAAAGAAATGAAAATAAAAGATAAAAAAGAAAATAGTTTAAAGAAGTTTTATATACTATGGTCTACCCAGAGCTTGTCACAGCTTGGAAGCAGTATTACTGCATTTGCGCTGACTTTGTGGTTGTATGAGAAAACAGGATCTGCCTTAAGTACAGCGGCTTTAACGATCTGCACCTATGCGCCATATGTGCTTATGAGCATATTTGCAGGTGCCCTGACTGACAGATTTAATAAGAAGAAAAACATGTTAGTTTGCGATACCCTGGCAGCTCTGTGTACGCTTACAGTATTTCTTCTGTATAAAACTGGCAGCTTAGCCATATGGCACCTATATCTGATAAATGCCGTATCGGGCCTGATGAATACAGTTCAGCAGCCAGCTTCAGAAGTTATGATGACCCTTATAGTTCCAAAAGACCGCTACCAGAAAACCAGCGGCTTGCAGAATCTATCAAGGTCACTTAACTCAGTACTTAACCCGGTAATTGCAACAGCCCTTTATTCACTGGCAGGACTTGATGTGGTTATAGCAGTGGATTTAACAAGTTTTGTAGTTGCATTTGTAGCACTAGCAGGATTTATAAGAGTTGCAGAGGTTAAGAAGGAAAGTAAAGAAAAGACTTTGACACTGGCAAAAGAGGGGCTGGCATTCTTAAAGAGTAAGCCGATGATTTTAACTCTGATATTATTTATGTCAGGGGTTAATCTTGTTGCTTCAGCCTTCAATGCCACACTACCTGCTTACGTAATCCCAAATCCTAAGGGAGGCTCAGCTATGCTTGGAGTTATAACTTCAGCATCTGGACTCGCTATGATTGTTGGAAGCCTGCTGGTATCATTCCTTCCAAAGCCAAAGGACAGGGTAAAGATGATTTATATCACCATGCTTATATCACTTGGAAGTGAGAACTTTATTCTGGCATTTGCAAGAGAGCCTTATTTGTGGGTACTTGCTCAGGTGATTGGCTGGATTCTGGTACCAGTTATGAGTACTAACTTAGAGGTAATCCTTAGAAATTCAGTTCCTGTGGATTTACAGGGCAGGGTGTATGCTTGTAGAAATACTTTCCAGTTTTTCACTATACCAATTGGCCTTTTCTTAGGTGGATTCCTAGTGGACCATGTCTGCGAACCATTTATGAAGCGCCAGGGCTATAGAGAAATCCTGACCATACTTTTTGGAAGCGGCAAGGGTTCAGGAGCAGCGCTTATGATGTTTATTCTTGGAATCGTTGGAAGTAGTATGTGTTTGGTTACAGGAAGAAAGTTAAAGAAATATCACTATTGTGAAAAATAAAGAATCTTAAAATAAGACAGGCCACTAACTAATGGCCTGTTTTTATTATATACGCTTCCTTTTATAGTGCAATAAGAAATAAGGGTATATAATATAAAGAAAAGCTAAGCAAGAGGGAAGTTTGATTATTGGCTGTGGGGTTATATTTGGTATAGAGATGGTGATGAGTAAATAATGATTATGGGCTTATTCAAAAGTAAAACAGAAAAAGAGTTAGATAGCTTAATCCAGCGTATGGAGATGAACCTGTCCAACAACTATAAGGACAATGCTCAGGATAATCTGAAGGATTTTGAAGCAGCGCTTGAATATGCTAAAGATAAAGGAAACATAAAAGGTAGCACTCTTTCTAAGTATGAAGGAATCCTTACTTCATATAGAGAAAAGCTTAAAGGCTACAGTCATAAAGACCAGAAGCCATATTGGCATTAAAAAGGACCGGAACTCATTCCGATCCTTTTTTGTTACAGATACATTTCCATATCTATACAAGTCCAATTACCAATCGGCAGATTGCACTCTCTTCGTTGATACTCTTTAAAACCTACTGCCTCATAGCAGCCCTTTGCGCTGGGATTGTTATCAAAAACTCCAAGATCAATTCTTGTAGCATTAAAATTTTCTTTAACATAGTTTATAGCAAGGGACAGCATCTTCTTACCGTAGCCCTTTCCCCTGATAGAAGGATCAACTATAACAAATCCAAAGCGTACAGTACTGTCATCATCCTCCCTTGGATATCTTATAATAAAATGCCCTACAACTGTGCCAGCGTCATCAACTGCTGTGACCGGGAAAAATCTACCACCTTTAACCCCCGGCTCGTAATTATTTTCTATGTCCTCTCCCGTTAAAGGAAAGATATTAAATCTATCTGCTGACCATCTGTATAATTCGTCTTCCGTGTGTATCCAGCGGCATATAATATCTGCATCTTCTTTTATGTATTTCCTAAGTTTCATAGCTGGTCTCCTTTTCTATAGGTTATAGAAGTATCATATTCTTAATATAAGAAAAAGAAAAATAATACACGGCTAATGACTTGTTTTACACGGAAATAAGATATAAAGTGGAACTATGCCAATAAAAAATAAGGAGTATAAAAACATGAGATATTTTTTGGAAAATGACAGATTAAAGGTTGAGATAGATTCATTTGGCGCAGAGGTAAAGTCTGTAATTAATAAGAACAACATGCGTGAGTACATGTGGTACGGAAACCCTAAGTTTTGGGGCAGAACTTCACCGGTGCTCTTTCCATTTGTGGGAAGTCTTAAAGATAAGAAGTACAGCTGGAAGGGGAAGGAGTATTCTATGGGCCAGCACGGCTTCGCAAGGGATAATGAGTTCCAGTTAGTTAGCCAGACTGAAGATGAGATCTGGTTTAAGTTTGAGTCTAGTGAGGCTACATTGGAGAAATATCCATTTGCATTTGAACTTCAGATAGGCTACAGACTGGAAAAAGATGCTGAAACCGACGATGTTAAGGTTATGTGGAAGGTTCTTAACCCTGCAAATGAGACTATGTACTTTTCTATCGGAGCTCATCCTGCATTCTTATGTCCTGTACATGGTTATAGTAAAGATAAGAAGAACTGCAAGGAAGGCTACAAGCTTTACTTTGAAGGTGTGGATGCTATCCACCACCATGGCAACGATGTGGCAAAGGGTCTTGCAATCCGCGAAGATATTACTCTTCCACTTGAGGATGGCTTCGCCACAATCACAGAGGATTTCTTTGATCGCTGCACCTATATGATAGAAGGCAATCAGACAAAATGTGTGGGTATAGCTGATGAAGAGGGCAGACATATCGTGGACGTGGCATTCGATACACCACTATTTGCCATCTGGTCACCTGAAAAGAAAAATGCACCATTTATCTGCATCGAGCCATGGTATGGAAGATGTGATGCTGTAGATTTTGATGGAGACCTTAGCCAGCGAGAATTCACCCAGACCCTTGAAAGTGGCAAGACCTTCGAGGGTGGATATACCATGAAGTTTTATGAATATTACTGGTAGGACATTATGCCAAGAAGATAGGACGCCAGCCGGCGTCCTTTTTTTAAGCAAAAATAAATTATCGTAAATTATTTAAAGATTTTTTAATATTTCCTTTGTTATATTCATATCGTAAGATAGATTTAGAACCTGCCCAGGGGCGGGGTGAAAAGCAAGGAGTATAACAATGGGAAATATTGTTCTTGAAACAAAAGACCTCTGCAAAACCTATATTGTTGATAAGATGAGCAACAATGTATTACAGAATGTAAATTTCAAGGTTGAAGAGGGTGAACTAATATCTGTAATGGGACCATCCGGTTCCGGTAAATCCACACTTTTATATACAATAAGCGGCATGGACAGTGCCACAGCAGGACAGGTAATCTTCGATGGTGAAGATATATCTGTTAAGAATGAGAAGGAGCTTTCGAAGATTAGACTTCTTAAGATGGGATTTGTTTTCCAGCAGATGTATATGATGAAGAAGCTCTGCATCATGGATAATATCGTTCTTCCTGGATATCAGGCAAAGCAGGAGCCAAGAGAAGAGATTAATAAGAAGGCAGAAGAGTTAATGCGCCGCCTTGGAATCATAGAGACAGCGGAAAGAGAGATTACAGAAGTGTCCGGTGGACAGCTTCAGCGTGCTTGCCTCTGCAGAGCACTCATCAATAATCCAAAAGTCCTCTTTGCGGATGAACCAACCGGCGCCCTTAATTCCAAGGCATCTATGGAAGTTATCAATGAGCTTTCCAATGTAAATAAAGCAGGAACAACTATTCTTATGGTTACACACTCAGAGAGAGTTGCATCTATCTCTGACAGGGTAATTTATCTTGAAGACGGAAATATTATGGGCGAGATAAAGCTTGGCAAGATGGAAGATATGCAGGAGCTTCACCAAAGAGAACGCAAGCTGAAAAACTGGCTCGCCGAGATGGGATGGTAAAATCAAAGATTTTACCAACCACATTTGCGCCTACGGCACAAATGCTCAGGTGGTAAACCTAAAAATCAAAGATTTTTAGCTGGCACATTTGCGCTTACAGCACAAATGCGCAGGTTATTGAGAAAGGAAAGAGAATATAATGTACCTTCGAATGCTTAAACGAGATCTAAAAGATAAGAAGGCTCTTAATACAGTACTTTTCGTACTTATGATTATGGCTTCCATATTTATGGGAACAGGGCTGATTATCCTTTATACCAATATATTTGGACTAAAAGATACATATAAAAAATGCAATACGGCAGACCTTGGCTACCTTATGCGAAGAGACATCTCTGATGAGACTGCTAACGACAAAAGAATGGATGAAATCCTAAAAACCCTTCCTAATGTTGAAGGTGTAGTCAAGTCAGAGGTTGTATTTGTAAAGGACGACAGACTGGAATTTGAACACTACGATCCACTGGACAATGACTGGGTGTCATGGCAGGACTTCGCTGTAGGCAAGGTGCCAGATACTTATAACCGTCCACTTGATGGAAATTATGAATACTTTACTGTTGATGACGGCTATGTAGCTATAGCCCAGCATGTTGCTAATCTTACTAAATCAGAGGTTGGCGACTACTTAAGAATCACAACAGACTATGGCAACAAGTACGAGTTTATCATTTCAGATATATATACTAACCCTTCTTCAGAAGGCCTGGATATGATATATCTTTCTGACCATGACGGAGACATAATCTTATCCGAATGCCCTTCTAGAAGAGATCTTTATGAGGTAAAGATTTCCGGGGTAGATGGTGATTACTATGAAGTACTTTCAAAGGTTGCCACTGCACCTCTTGCAAATTATGAAGAAGTTAACATTAACCTCTTTGCTTCAAAAATGATGGAGCAGACCAATGACGGAATGATAAGCTCTATCGTATCCATCATCTTAATAGGTGTAGCTATCTTTATGGTGCTAATGATACTGGTAACTATTAACTTCAGCCTCCGCTCAACTATTAAGCAGGAGGAAAAAGAGATAGGTATCATGAAGGCAATTGGTGTCTACTCATTTTCATATAGAACACTTTTCGCTGTAAAGTATATAGCATTTGCAATTGTAGGAGGATTAATTGGCCTGCCATTCGCGGCAGTGTTTAGCCATATGTTAATAGGAAGATTCGTCTTCCACACCATACCACCAAAGACAGGAACAAGGGTAATCTTACTTGTAGCAGCCCTTTTATTTACTCTCTTTTTTATCGTAGGATTTACCCTTCTTTCCCTTCGCCGTATGAATAAGATCTCGGTTATGGATGCAATCCACGGAGAGAACAGAGGAGAGAGATTCGGCAAGCTTTCGGGCCTCTTCCTTCATAAAAAGAAGAGAATATCTTTACCATTATTCCTTGCTCTTAGCGACATACTTAAGAAGGTCAAGAGATATATCTATCTGATAATCGCTTATGTATGTGGGGCCTGTATGATACTTACAGTAATTATGATCAAGGACTCAATCTGTTCCAAGGACTACTTTATGAAGTACTGGCAGCAGGGCCAGATGGATTTCGAAGCCATACCTGAAGTGGGATATCTGGATAAACTTGCAAACAAAGCAGGAAACTACAAGGCAGGTATCGAACTTATCAACAAGAACTTCATGGAGCACGGTATCCCAGCTGAGATTGAATACTGCGCAGCTCAGGGGGCAGCATATTACATCGATGGCCAGGAGAGAACCTGTTACCTTATGTTTGACCTTAAGGATGCCAGCGAAGTAGTACTTGTTAAGGGCAACTCCCCTATGCTTAGAAATGAAATCGCTATCCCTTACAGACTGGCTATGGACAATGGCCTTAACATCGGGGACAGCATAACTATAAAGTACGAAAAATACAATATGAACCATGTTACAACATCCAAGGTAACGGAGGACTTTGTTATTACCGGCTTCTTCGAAGGCTTCGGTCTCCAGCTTCCTAAGATGTTACTTTCAAGTCAGATTGACAATGTGGTTCCAAATTACGGCTATCACGAATTCAGCTACAAGCTTAACTGCGACCCTAAGGACTACGACCGCTACTATAAAATGATGGACGACCTCTACACAGACGATGAAATCAGATTCATCAGAAGTGAAGACGTGGAGGAATACGAGATGGGCTCGTATATCGCTCTTCTCAATGCCATGCTGCTTATCGTTTCCTTAGTTGTAGTTATAGTAGTAACCATGCTTACCTGCATGTACGAAACTATCTTCATCGATGAAGAAGTTGCAGACCTGGCACTGCTTAAGAGCATGGGCTTTGAAAGAAAAACAGTCAGAAGCTGGCACCGCCTAAGGATGGTGATTTTATCCATCGCTTCAGGTCTGGTATCGGTTCTTATCATGGTAACCCTTATAAGGAGCCTGCTTGAAAGAGCTATCGTAAGCTTTATCCGCACATATACATTTGATGTACCGGTAAGAGGCATACATTTTGTAGTAGTACCTCTGCTTATTGTGGCTCTTGTAACTATAGTAGTTATCCCAGCCCTTAAGCCTATGGATAAGATACAGATATGGAGGGTCAACAATGAATAAGAAGAAAATGTCTGCCTGCTTTGTAGCAATATCTATAGCATTTGCAACTCTTACAGGATGCGGAAGCGACAGAAAGCTTGATAATAAAGAAGATAGAGAGGTAAGCCTTGTAGAAACCCTCTCTGCTAATGAGACCAAGGAATATACTAGTGAGGGCAAGGTGGAAGAAGCTATCGCTACATACAGTTCAGAGGATGGTCTTTGCGTAATAAAGGTTATGCCTTCTTACTTCGATATCACATTGGACTATGAAAATGGTACCTACGCCCAAGTGGGAAATGCCTATGGACAGACAATTATAGAGGCATTTCCAGAATATATAACAATGATGGAGCCATACATATATGAGAATGTCCGGACAGCCTATGGAACTGACGAATACAGCAAAGAGGCTGTGTGGGAAAGAGTTGAGACTATATACAGTGCTGTTCCTTCAGATTATAAAGAGGAGATTGATGCATTTGCCAAAGCTGTATCTCAGGGAGAAGAGGGTATGGTTGAAAATGGCAAGCTAAGCTATGAGGAAGCTGTAATTATACAGCTTATTCCAGATGCCCTTCGTCCAACTTCCTGCAGCGCCCTTTCCCTATGGGGTGAGAAGACAGAGTCGGGACAGCCTATAACTCTTCGCTGCCTTGAGTGGAATCTTGGTAGCGAGAAGCAGATGGGAAGTATCAATGCCGTAACTCATATGAAAAATGGGGAAAAGTCCCTTACAACCATGGGTATGCTTGGCCTCTTGGATGTTATCTCGGCTGTAAATGACGACGGGGTCTTTGTTGCCATCTTAGACGTTGGCTCCAATAATAAAGAACCTTTTGTATATGAAGGTAAAAAAAGTTATACTTTTGATATAAGATATGCTCTTGAAAATTTCGATGATGCTACAGAAGTGGGCAATTATATGGTTTCAAACAGTGGGGACTACACATGGTGCCACAACCTTATAATTACTGACAAGAATCACTCTTACTGCGCGGAAGACTGCGTGAAGGAAGTGGCTGACAAGGGAGATGGCTATTCCATACTTCGTGATGAGAATACCGACCTTCTCGACGGCCTCCACTGGGATAGCAAGGACAGCCTCTGCGTTGTAAACTCATTTGCCTCAAAGGGGAATCAGGACGGATTTACCAAGAGCGAGTTCAACCTTACAAGATTTGAGAAGTACAATGAGTGGGTTAAGAACACTGACAAGTTCTCAGTTAAAGATGTAAAAGATATGATAACTCAGGAAGATGTGAATGATGTTTCTGTTAGCACAGTTCATAATGACAGTGCAGTACAGCTTATTATCATCGACTATGAGACAGGGGATATTCAGGTGGCATTTACCGGTAAAGAGGGCGTGGTTAATAAGCCAGAGTTTCTGGATGTTGGGGATATTAACTAGTAGTTTAATGCCTTGCCGGATGCGGCTTGACCGGGGATCTTCTGAAATGGTGGTTACAGAGATTTATGAAAGATGTACTTATAATAGAGGATAATAAAGAGCTCGGAGCCCTGATTCGTGACTTTCTAACCAATGACGGCTATGACGTTGAGTGGATGGAAAGTGCGGAAGAGGGCCTTGAGTATGTGAAGAAAGCAGCATTTAAGATGCTGCTTCTTGACCTTATGCTGCCTGGGATGGACGGCTACGAGATGCTGCAGGAGGTAAGGAAGGAGTACAAGCTTCCGGTCCTTATGATGAGCGCCAAAACCGACGATGCCAGCAAAATACTGGGCCTGGAGGTTGGAGCCGATGACTTTATCGATAAGCCATTCTCATTTCCGGTTCTATCTTCAAAGATCAAGGCTCTTATAAGAAGAAGCTACGATATGACTGGGGGCAAGGAAATTGTAACTTACAAGGATATCTCCATTAACACCAAGGAGCGCATCGTAACTAAGGCTGGTAAGCCGGTTAACATCACCGGTAAGGAGTATGATATCCTCCTGTATTTTATGGAGCATCCTGAAGAAGTTATTAAGAAGGAGAAGCTCTTTAATGAAGTTTGGGGGGTGGACTGCTTTAGCGAGATGTCTACTATGAATGTTTATATCCGTTGGCTTCGGGAGAAACTTGAAGAGGACCCGAAGAATCCGGACTATATCAGAACTGTGTGGAAGGTTGGATACTGCTTTGGAGGGGAGAAGTAGTGTGAGGCCACAGGGTCGCCAGATTGGCAGCTTTATTTATTGGGAGATAGTTAATTGTCTAAGATAAAGCGTCTGTACATATTCATACTGATTTTATATCTGGGCCTGGCCGCAGGCCTATTTTTCTATGTCCGCTGGTTGGGGTCACGGTCTTATCAGGAGAGAAATGTCTTCATAAACAGATTTACGGCCCAGGTTAGTTCACGGGATGATGAACTAACTAGTGAGCTGATTGAAGAAATATACTCTTTAGAAAAGTCTTCCTACAAGAGTCAGTTTGGCTCAGATATCCTTCCAGATAAAATTTCATATGTATCACTTGAGGATAAAATCCCTAATGAAAGTGACTATGGGGATCAGCGTGTGGCATACGTATATGATGAATACGGCAACATATCAGGCCTGCTTTTGTTTGAATATGCAGAAAATGACAACAAGCATTATCTCACATATTTGGTAGTAATCGTTGGTTCGCTTTTAATTATCATCGCTTTCATTATTTATCTGCAAATCAGAATTCTTAAGCCATTCGAGGATCTGTCTGACTATGCTGTGAAGCTGTCGAAAAATGAGATTAGTCAAAAGCTTCCTGAAAGCAGGAACCGTTACTTTGGCAGGTTTATCTGGGGTGTGAATATGCTTAGCGACCAGATTCAGGGAGACAAGGAAAGAATCGGCAAGCTTATGAAGGAGCGCCAGACTATGCTAACTACCATAGCTCATGGCATCAAGACTCCGGTTTCAAATATAACCCTCTACGCCTCTTCTATAGAGACCGGCCTCTACCAACCGGACAGAAAGCCTAATCAGTCGGATGCAGCTATTGCCGCTAAAATAGAGAAGAATGCCGGCGACATAAATACCCTGGTTGAAGAGATGATAAACACAAGTTCCACTGGTATGGTGGACTTCGAGCCTAAGATTCAGGCATTTTATATTAATGAGGTTGAGGAATATATCAGGGAAGAGTACTCCAACAGGCTGGAAGTCCAGCGAATTCCTCTTGAGATAGACTGCTGCCAGAATGCCATGATAAACTCTGACAAGTCCGGTATCCTTCGCATCCTTACCCAGCTTATGGAAAATGCCATAAAGTACGGGGATGGCACCGGTATCAAGGTTTCCATCGACAAGCAGGAGGAAGGCTACTACTTCTCAGTTAAGAATAGGGGCAAGACCCTTCCAGAAAATGAGATCCCATATATCTTCGGCAGCTTCTGGCGTGGCTCCAATGCCCAGGGCGTCAAAGGCTCCGGTATCGGCCTCTTCGAGGCCCGCACTATCGCTTCCCGCCTAGGCGGCGACATCTACGTCAAGCAAGATGATGTGGAGATAGAGTTTATAGTGTTTATAGAAAAATAATTTGTTGTATATTCAAATGTATTTTTTATCTTTTGCTCTATAGATTACATAATAAATATAATTACGAAATAGTATAAGAAGAAATTCCAGTTTGGCAGATTTGGGGTTGAATTTAAATTTTCACATTACGATAATTATCGTTTGGGAAAAATTTGTCAAAGACCCATATATTGTACTTAAAATTTGTTAACCTTATATCATAGAAAACCGGACGAAAGTCCCAAACACGGTATAGGAGGTTACAAATATGGCAAATGAGCAGATTTACGACAGAATGACTTACATACTCTCAGGCAGTGAACTTGACAGAGTACAGGTTTATAATGATGTAGACGGGATGGCAGTGCTCAGAATAGACCTGCATCTGATGACAAAAAAAGCAGTTAAAAAGCTTATAGATGAGACAATTCTAATGATGCGTTTTCCTTTCAGACTGGAACTGATTCATGGTTTTAAAAACGGAACAATTCTCAAGGATATGATAGAGTACGAATATTCAAATGATAGAGTTACTAATATGTACATTCCGGAATACAACCCGGGTGAGACATTCTTAGAGGTTGCATAAATCATGTAAAGGAGAAAAAATTATGACAAAATTGGAAGAAGAATATAAAAAAATGACGCCGGAACAAAGAAAAGCCGTAACAGAAGAAATATCTGATATGATGGGTATTCCAAAAAAAGAAAAAATGAGAAAAGAACCAACTGAAGATGAAATTGAAGCAATGAATAGATATGTAGATCAACCAGGACAATGGATTAATACTACACCGCCAGAAGTAAGAG
>JAEEGJ010003887.1_pt1 | contig 53564 bp, 40 predicted proteins | sample 8958761 | NCBI WGS metagenome assembly JAEEGJ01 (sample SAMN16246546, study PRJNA631951) | gut metagenome | biome: gut microbiome; feature: rumen; material: RS-attached | host: Bos | place: Iran: Karaj | collected 2018-10
AGAATCCTCGCATAGCTCCTATCGGAGACAACGTCAGCAAGAAAGCTCTCCAACGAGCGGTATATCCATTGCTGAGACAGGAGTATGTCAAACTGAAGGCAGAGCAACAGCATATTCTCGGCTGCTACCTGGGAATATTCGGCTATGACAAGATGCCTGTTGCGGATATTTCCAATATGTTTATGGTCACTAGGAATACTGCTCAAAAAAGATTCGTAAAGCTCTTGAAAAGCTGTATGAGTATGTTTGGGACAGCGAGATAAAGTATTGGATAAATGCGTATCTGGCTTTGTTTTTATACTAAATCTCCTTGCAATTTTATAAATAAAACTATTGACCGATTTAATAAAAAATGCTAAAATATATATTGTATGTAAATATTTCAGAAGGAGGTAAAACTATGAAAAAACTAATCGCACTAATGACCACAGCAGTACTTGCAACATCAATGGTCTCATCCTGTGGAAAAGCAGCCAATAGTTCAAGCGGACACCATTGGCAGAACTCAGAAACACTGAATGAATGGCAGAAGAGTTTACTTAAAGCTGAGGGACTTCCTACAGACATTGAACAGCTATCACCTTCGCAAAAGCGCTCTATCCAGCACATCTATGAGATGATAACTTACCTCAACGAAAAATATGATGAGGAGTTCGTTTATGCCGGATATATTGAGCCGGGGCTTATGGACGAGGAAACTCTTTATGCACGTTCATTGTCCGACAAAAAGGAAAGAGCTATCACTGTAAAAATCGACGATAATGGCGATTTTACTGATGATTATCAAGGAGCATCGGTGGCTGATTATTGCGAAACGCTGATTGGCGATTTCGTAAGGTCATATTTTGATTCAAAAGATGTAGCATATTTTATGTCAGTAAACGCCAACAGATTAAATAGTATGAAGGAGGTTGAAAACGGGGATTTTAATTGGAATATTGGTTTGAGGAATGAGATGGTTTTTTCGGCTGACAAATATAGTGAAAGCGATATAGACAAATTCGCTAATGAATTAGCGCTATTTCTTTTTAGTCATCAAATTGCTGGTACCACTCAATTAAGCGTTTTAAAATATGTTGATATAAGCCAGCTTACTGCGAATAATTATACAGACTATTATGACGTTAAATACATTGTATATCGTTTTCGGCTTTCAATTAATGAAAGCAGAGTTATTATAACTAAGAGTAATCAAAATAATGCTGAAGAATACAATACTAATGATTTTATTAGTAATCTAAAAGGAGAATAAAAATGAATATATCTATATTAACTGATGAAGAACTTTGTATGCTGGAACAGCTTACATATCTAAGTGAAGATGTAGCAGAAATGGCATCTAATCTTGATGCCGGATTTAAAAAAATTTTTACAGGATTAATAATGATAATAAGTATAGTACTATATTAAAAATATATTTTCAATAAACAGGAGGAATTCAATGGGGAACTTTTTTACAACGACGCAGATCTATGACAAAGAAAGAATGAGCAAGGAGCAGTTCATTGACAAATTCTGCAAGAAAATATGTGATGAAGGCTATGTTGCGTGTGGCAACGTTGAAAGCGAGCTTTCGTATATACTGAAGTTTGCGGATAACTGTCAATGGGTGACTGTCATGTTAGAAGACTACAAGGATGATATGGATCTGCCTCGCAAGGACGGCGTAAGAATATCAAAAATGCTTGGAATGGCGTGCGTTCAAACTACTGTTATCGACAGCGACTGTGCTATTATGGAGCTCTACAACGAAAAAGGTGAGCAAGCAGATATGTTTGTTATTGGACGAGCTGATGACTATTTTGGCGACAATATACCACAGCCTAAAGAAAGCATATGGAAGCCTTTTTTGACGGAAGGCAGTTCCTGGGACGAGTTCAATAGTATCAAAAACGGAGATTTTGTTTTCGTTGAGGATGTACTGTCTGAGCTTGCTCCTGCTATCGGTATGAACAGCAGAAATTTAGTGCTCGAGGCTGATGAAGCTGTCGAAGACGAACAGACATTATTCCTTTATTTTAGAAAATCTGATGCAAAAAAAGAAAAGAAACTTGCACTTAATGCCGCATTCAAGCAGGTTTTCGGCGAAGCACTTGAACCGTTGGGGTTCAAACTCTTAAAAAAGACTAAAACACCAGTTTTGGCACGATGTATTAATGATGAAATAATTCACGTTATAACATACAGAAAACTTGGAGTTATGAAAACAGGTTATAACAGATATGAAGTATCATGCGGTGCAATTAGTTTATACAGGCGAAATATTGACCTCAATGACTCACCGGAGAATTGGCTGACTCATATGGCGAGGTATTATTATGTGTATAACAATTCTGTAAGTAAGAAATTAAAACTTGAACTGATACGGTTTCGCTATGATATATGGGGAAGAACTTATGATGAAGATTTAGATGAAAGTACACTTGAAGAAGAATTCACCCGTTCATTATTTGAGTTACAATGCAATGCAAATAATAATATCGAAATGCTGAAAGGAATGCGTATGACTTGTGAAGCTTTCAAAGAAATCGCGTTACCTGTATTGGATAGAATAATTGACCTTGATTCGTATATAGAATTCTGTTATGAAATGACTCCGAAAAGGCTGGAGTTAACTGAAATAGACGAATTTATCAGTGATGAGAGATATAACGACTCTGATGGGCTTATCCTGATTCTTGCAGACTATCGAAATGATGGAAAAGAAAGATATGCTCGAATGCTTGAAAAAGGAATTACAGCGCTCGGGCGTAGGAAAACTCTAGAAAAAATAGTAATGTTGAAAATGTCTTATGAGAAAGAAAGAGCTTTTCAGGTCGCTGTTCGCGATAATATTCTTGATACACCCGAACTTAAAAGCAAGGCTATTAATGAAGCGATAAGGATACAAAAAGCTAATATCGAAGAATTAAAGAAAAACGGCTTATTTCAAGAAAGCAAACCGTATACGGAAACAGCGAAGAAACTTACACTTAATGCTGCATTCAAGCAGGTTTTCGGCGAAGCTCTTGAACCATTTGGCTTCAAAAAAATCAAGAGTAAATATCTATATTATGTCCGAATGGTCGGAAATGAAATTTTACATATTATCACGGTCAATTCGAGACCGGATAATAGATTTGAGATACTTGGCGGTATTGCTACCATTTACAGACAAGCCCTTTCATTGGATAAAAAGCCAATAGATAATAAGAACTGGCTGTTAAGTAATTTCCAATATTACCGGTTACAGCAAATTCTTAATGATGGACGTGAATATAACCTGGATGATCTTTATGAGTTTTATGGCGGTGATTTGTTACTAAGTGAAATGAACAGAGCGTTGAATATTACTCAAAATATCATGCTTGAGTTGTTCGATAAAGTCGATACACTTGAAAAGTGTATTGATTTCTATAATCTTTTTGATATTGATATTAGAATTCATCATTCAGATGATTTTGGGAACAAATATCCTGTGAATTTTTATAATGAAGGATTATTGCTGCTTAAAACCACGAATTTTGAACAGTACAATCGGCTTATTGATAAGTATAATGAGAAAATACTGAAAATACGTGAATATGAGATATCAAACGGTGTTTGGGATAAGGAGAAGTATACCGTATTTGTCAGCGAGCAGAAAGAATATAAGTCAAAACAACTTGGTATATATAAATCTTTTTTAGAAGATAAAGACTGGTTTGATGGAGTAGCGAGAGAGCTTGAAAAACGTAAGGAATATAATGTTTCTTTACTACAACAGTATGGATTATAACTGATTATTATTTTGAAAGGAACAAAAATATGAAAAAATAAATTTTACGTTTTATTTCAGCAATATTAGTATTTGCTTTAACTATATTCAATATTCCTATATCATTGGTATTTGCTTCAAATAGCTTATCTTCATTAGAGGCTACTATATTAAAAATATATTTTCAATAAACAGGAGGAATTCAATGGGGAACTTTTTTACAACGACGCAGATCTATGACAATGAAAGAATGAGCAAAAAACAATTCGTTGACAATTTCTGCAAGAGATTAGCAGCGGAAGGCTATGTTGCGTGTGGCAACGATGAAAGCGAGCTTTCGTATATACTGAAGTTTGCGGATAACTGTCAATGGGTGACTATCACGTCAGAGGACTACAAGGATGATATGGAGCTGCCTCGCAAGGACGTCGTAAGAATATCAAAAATGCTTGGAACGGCGTGCGTTCAAACTACTGTTATCGACAGCGACTGTGCCGTTATGGAGCTCTACAACGCAAAAGGCGAGCAAGCAGATATGTTTGTTATTGGACGAGCTGATGACTATTTTGGCGACAATATACCACAGCCTAAAGAAAGCATATGGAAGCCTTTTTTAACGGAAAGTACTTCCTGGGACGACTTCAACAATCTCAAAAACGGCGATTATGTTTTCGTTGAGGACGGACTGTTTGAGCTTGCTCCTGTTATCGGTATGGATAGCAGAAATATAGTATTTGAGGCTGATGAAGCTGTCGAAGACGAACAGACAGTATTTCTTTATTTCAGAAAAGCTGATTCAAAAAAAGAAAAGAAACTTACACTAAATGCTGCATTCAATCAGGTTTTCGGCGAAGCACTTGAACCTTTAGGATTTATAAAAATTAAAAGTAGACATCCGTATTATGTAAGACTTATAAATGGAGAAATTCTCCATGTTATAACATTTAAAAAGGACAATTATGAAAAGGACAGATTCGAAATATATGGTGGCGTGGCAACTATATACAAACCTTTGATAGATTTTGATCAAAATGTAGATTATAACAGAACATGGATGAGTCCTATAAGAACTTATGAATTAAATTATAAATACAGTTGCGATAATGTTGATTTATATTATAAATTTCAAATAAATGATAATAATTCTCTTCTTGAGGCATTTTCTAAAGCACTTAAACAAACACAGGAATATATTATTCCTGTTCTTGACACTGTAATTAGCCTTAATGATGTTATTGATTATTGCTGGAGATGTAATGGGTCTTTATTATATGTATATTCTGCCAAAGATATGTATGAATATTATCGTGGCGATGAAGAATTATTACTATACTTTAAACTCAATGACCATAGTGACATGAAAGAAGAATATGCGAAGGTTAAGGAATTTGCTAAAATTAAGCACGTAAAGGGTTTGCGTATTAAAACTCGGACACTTGATATGGAATACGAGCAGCTTGAAACGTCAAGAAAAGAAAAAGTTGCCAATCGTGATTCTATCTATAATGACGAGGAGGTTTTTAATAGAGTTATGAAGGAAATTTCAGATAACAAAGAAAATAATATTAAAATATTACGACAGTATGGTCTTAACATTTAATATTTTAAAGGAAAATATAAGTGTGAAAAAGACTTTTTTTATGATTACACCTTGTTTATTAGTGCTTGTCTTACTTCTCTCATTTAATCCATATCAAAACGCATTGCTTCAATATAACCAATACCGATGATTCTGTTTTTAGAGTAAGATGCATACTAAAATGATACGGAGGATTTATGAAAAAGAAAATCGGCGTTCCTTTAATTATAGTTATAATAGTTGCTTTATTAGTATTGATTTATCGATTCTACGTTTATTACCCGGATTTAACAATTAGAGTTACTGCTCTATATGATGAGCGTTCCAATGTTGTAGAATGTGAGAATGATTATTTCATTTTGTCTGATGGAAAAATCACTAACGCAGATACTAGAGAAGTAATCTATAGTGTTAAAGATAATAATTCGTTTATAAAGTCTTACAATGAGCTGATCTGGGTATTTGAAAACAACTCCAACGATAAACTAAAAGCAATAGATAAAAATGGTAATCTAAAAAAACATTATCAGCTTCCAGGTAATACGACAGATTTCTTAATAAATGATGATGTTATATTTGCATTGACGTCTGATGAGTTGAAGATGTTCAGATTAACTAGTGATGAGCATCTTGAAAGAATCGATATCGCTTATTCATTCGTTTTTCATTCAGATGATAATCGTTTTGATTTGTATAAGTACTCTTGTGAATTTGGAGAATGCTTGTATTTTGATATGAGTGATACAAACGATAAAGATGCGTTTTATGCTATTGATAATGAACGTAATGAAGTAATAGGTGCGAGGGAGACAAATATCATTGATTTGTTATCGTATGAAAAAGATAAAATATATTATACTCGTTCTCATTTTACTTTAGAAACAATGGCAGAATATTCATTTAAAGATAATATTGAGAAAATAAGTAGGCTAGAATTCGGGAAATACGCTAGAGGTTTTTTTCAAAGGTTTTATCCGTGTTCTAATAGCGATAGTATTTTACTGATTGCTCAAACAATTTCATCTCGTTCATTTATAAAAGAAGCTCGTATATATTATTCTGATGAAATGAAAAATCATGATCATGATTATTTAGTTATAATTGATAAACATAATTTTGAATTAAAAGAAAAAAAGACTAAAACATTCGAGCGTATTATATATGCAGACTCTGAACAAGCTATAACCTACTACAAAGGTAAATATCTGACCTACTCAATTAACGATTGGAAAGTAACAGATAAACAGTCAGCAAATGAAATCAAAGAAGGCGGCTCTTACAATTTTGTTACCTGTGGTGATTATATATTTGTCTTTGATAATGAATCGGATGAATTATTGAATAAGATATCTATAAATTGCACATGAAATAAAGGTGCAACTGATTTAAGAAACAAACTATAAAAAACTTTACGATAAATCAGCCGATGATTTTATCGTAAAACTTGACAAAACTTTATGATTGAGTTATAATAATTATAGGAAGAAATCTGTTTCTGAAAGGAGCTGTTACTATGCCGAATATCGTACCTATTTCAGATCTAAGGAATTATTCTGCTGTATTGCAGGACGTTGCAGTAGGCTCACCCGTTTATCTTACAAAGAACGGTCGCGGCTGCTATGCGATTGTTGATATCGCGGAGCAAGAGGAGTATGAGCGTACCAAAGCAGCACTCCGCCTGATGTGTGAATTGGAAGAGGGAAGAAAATCCGGAGAACAGGAAGGCTGGATCACTTCCGCTGATATGAGAAAGCATTTCGGAGCCAAAAAGCATGAATAAAATCGTTTACTCTCCGAAAGCCCGGAATGACCTGGACGAAATATGGACTTATATTTCTGAAAAGCTATTGAATCCTACTGCTGCTGAGAACACGATAAATGGTATTCTTGATACAATAGATTCACTGCAAGAGCATTCGGATATAGGAAAGCCTCTTTATTTCTCGGCTGATTTGTTCAGTGGATATCGTTTTCTTGTTTACAAGAATTATCTTGCATTTTATAGAACAAGCGGGGACAACGTCTATATAGACCGTATCATATACGGCAAACGCGACTATATGAGGCTATTGTTAAAAGACTTGGATTAGCACACGAGAATGTATGTTCACTAACGCGTCATCATCATCAGGTCCATATGAGCGCAAGCTCGCTCATTTTTGTACAAGATTGTTAGTTTGCTTTCGCACACGGCAGTCGCTACATTGTAAAACGAAAAAAGAGTGCATTAGCAAAAATTATGAGCAGAAGCATCAAAAGTCTCATAAGGTTTGCTGAGCACTCTTTGTTATTTAGACTCTATCCTCGAGATTACTTGATATGATTCCTATAAACTGATGAAAAGGCGGCTGTTACAGCCGCCTTTTAACTTTATTCTATATTGTCAGTTCAGTTTATCACATATCCGGCAGCTCATACTTCATCATATCGAGACGCTTTTCAAATTCCTCGATAGGAAGAGGTTTGTCGAAGAGATAACCCTGTGCTTCGTCGCAGCCGTTCTCGCGGAGGAGCTTCAGCTGGGCAGGAGTTTCAACGCCCTCGACGATACATTCGAGACCTATATTCTTTGCCATAGCGATAACGTATTTGAACATTACACTTCTTATGCTGTCAGCTGATTCTTCGTCGAGCGGCAGGAAAATCTTGTCCACTTTCAGCACGTTCCACGGAACAACACGTATGAGGTTAAGTGATGAGTAACCCATTCCGAAATCGTCTACGGAAGTGCATATATCGCTGCTCTGGAGTGCCTGAACAACTCGTTTCAGGTCTTTGAACTGCACGTCAGTGGTAGTCTCTGTCAGCTCTATCTCGATGTATTCGTGCGGCACGTTATGGCTGTCGATAATGTCTATGAGAGTTTTCACAAGTTCCGGATCTATCATATGGCGGCGTGAGAGGTTTACGGAAATACGTACCGCGTGCTTTTTCTCATCGAGCCATTTGCGGATATGCTCGCAGACCTTGTCCAGCATATAGAAATCCAGCTTGCATATGTCATTTGTTTCCTCGAGAGCCGGTATGAACTCAATCGGCGGAACTATCTTGCCTTCGTGGAACCACCTGCAAAGAGCTTCGGCACCGCATATCTCGCCGGTCTCAACATTGACCTTCGGCTGATAGAATACATGAAATTCGCCCTTTTTTAGGGCGGCAGGGAACATCTTCAGCACTCTGCTCGTCTTTTCTCTCGCGGACATCATCATATCCGAGAAGAACACGATATTGCCCTGTACGCCTATCTTGGCGAGCTGGTAGGCGTTCATTATCTTGTTCATTATATCGCCGGGATTTCTTACTGTATATCCGTCCGGTATCTGGAATACTCCTGCGTAGGATGAAACGTGAGCTGTTTTTCCGTCCTGACTTGCAAGTACGGTCGCGTCATTGAGATAGTCCAGCACTTCCGGGAGGTCTGTCTGATCGCATATGCACACGAAAGCATCTCCGCCGAGACGTGCGATAGCGCCGTTATTGCCGATAAGACTCTCCAGGTGTCTGTAATGATTGCGGAGTATCAGATCGCCGCCGACTCTGCCGTATTCCTCGTTGAGCAGAGCAAAATGGCGCAGGTTGTAGTTGATAGCTACCTTGTTGCTTAGGTCGCCTGGCTGACTGTTCCAGGAAAGGTATCTGAAGAAGCTGCGGACGTTCCTGAAACCGGGATCGTCGTAGAAGGCGAGCTCTTCTGCCAATGTCTGGAGCTTGTTTCTGCTGACGAATGCAAGAAGGGTACGCATAATTATGTCTACCTTGTACATTTCGTCTTCAGTAAGCGGCGCTTCGTCTTCTTCCATATAAACGGTCATAGTCGTTATGGACATGAGGCGTGTAACAAAACGCACTGTATGTATGGGTACACCAGTTTTTCCGTTGTCAAAGCATATGCTTGTTTCACCTATGCCGTTTTTCTCGTTCTGTGGATCACGGTAGAAATGCGATTCGCCCATTGAGAGCCTGAACATCCCTGATAATTCGCACAGGAGTGATTCTATCTTTTCTGTTTCGGGTTCTTCGTTGACTATCTGTGTCAGCGCAACGAGCTGTTCGAGTAATTTATAAAATTGCAGTTCCTTATTGGCTTCCATGAAGCCACCTTCCTTTCACTTGCGGCTCTCCTTGTGCAATTGCGCCACAGTTGTACATTATGTTTCTGTCCGGAGCCGAAGTTCTTATTAATACTGTTGTTATGACTTATGCGCTAAGCGCTCTTTTTCCCATTTTTCATATGCGGCATTGAATTCGTTCATGCTCATAGAGTTTTCGTGTATTATCTTGCCCTTATAACGTGATGTTGCAAGTCCGTAGGGAGAATACTGTCCGTCGAACTGGCTCAGTCTGTCAGCAACATATCCGTCGCCGTTGCTTACGCGGCAGGGGCAGATTATAGCGTGGTCTATCAGCAGAGCTTCTGCCTTAGCAAAGAGCTCATAACGCTTTTCTGTGTCGTTATAGGTCGATATAGCCTGAGATATCAGTCCGTTGTATTCCGAGAAGAGTTTCTTTATCTCGGGATCGTCTGATCTGTCCCAGAAGCTGTAAGTGTTTCCGTCTGTAAAAGGTACGGTGTAGGTCGCAGGATCTTCAAAATCTGCGCCGTAATTGCAAAGCAGGAAAGAGTATTTTCCGCTGCGCCTTACGCCTGACAGGAAACCCGTATCAGGTCCGCGCTCTATGATGACATCTATGTAGTCAGTGCCGAGAGTTTCCTCGAGCTGCTTTTCTGCGAGTTCACATTCCTTGTCCCAGTTGAGTACAGCCGGATTATAGGGGACAAGTACTTTAACCGGGAACGTAACGCCTTTTTCTTTCAGCACTTTGTATGCCTTATCTCTGTACTCCTTTGCAAGACCGGTATCGAACTGCTCCTGCTGCATTATATCCTTGAGCGGTGCAAGTTCCGTATAATCTTTTCCGTTCACAGAAGCAAATGTCACGGGAGTTACTGTCTTTTCGAGCAGAATATCCGGGTTGTAAGGCTCATAGACTGCGGCGAGCTCTCTGCGGTCAAGGGCGTAGAGAATTGATTTTCGGAAATCCTCGTTCACGACTGCCTTTGCCCAGTTGTAAGGCTCGTATTTAGCGCCGAATTCGGGTGTGAAGTTGAAACCGTAGAAGTAGCTGTATGAAGTGTCGGGACGCATACTGTGCACCTGTGAAGCTGCTTCGGGATCACTCATCCACTTGTCCATATCATCAAGGCTGACAAGAGCCTGATCTATCTCGCCGTCGAGAAATTCCTGTTCGGTAACTTCTGACGCATCGAGCATATACTTTGCATTTATCACGTCGATGAAGACGTTGTCCTTGTCCCAGTAGTCCTCATTCTTGACGAGAGTACGCTTTTCGAGAGGTATGTACTCGGTCAGTCTGAATGCACCGTTGTAGAGGATGTTTTCCTTGCTTCGTCCGAACATATCTCCGGCTTCTTCAAGAAATTCTCTGTTTACGGGCATATATGCTGAATAAGACAGACAGCTCAGGAAGAAGGGACATGGATAGTCCAGCGTATAGACGAGAGTATACTCATCGGGAGCTGTTACTCCTATATCTTCTGCTTTGACTTCGGGAACGGGTTCGAGTTTCTCGCCGTTCTCGTCAGTTTTGAGTTTCCCGCCGTCACTGAGCATCATATATTCGGTGTAGTCGTAGTAATTCTGCGCGTTGTGGACAACACCGCCGGTATTGTAGATGTACTGATTTCCGGGTTCGTTTGCGTAGTTGTTGACATACTGTGCAGCTGCAACCCAGTCATCGGCTTTGACCTCGGCGACTTCGTTGCCCTCACAGTCAAGCCATTTTACGCCCTTTCGGATGTTGAACGTCCACTCGCTCATATCCTCGTTTGAAGACCAGCTTTCAGCGAGTCCGGGAAGTATATTGCCGTACTGGTCATAATCCACCAGGCAGTCCACAAGGTTGGCACACAGAGCGTAGTCAACTTCTGTATCGGTCTGGAGATAGTTCAGCGTTTCTATCTCGCCGTAGTAATACATATTGTACACGCTTTTATCGCTGCTGGAGCCGTTACTGTCGTCGTCCAGTTCGGGCAGCTTGCCGGAACAGCTGCTTACAGCTGTCAGACTCAGTAAACAGGCGGTGAACAGACAGGTCATATGTCTTTTCATAGTAACGCTCCTTTCTAATCACGCATATTCTTGCCGATCAGTTCGTAGTATTTCTGCTTATCTTTGTACATATTCTTTTCTGCATTAACGATAAGCTCATCTATACTCATTCCGTCTCCGATAGTGAAGGTGCCGACGGCAGCGTGGTAATCGTTGCGTGCAAGTGCTTCGCTGAACTTGCTGAGACTCTCGTCTATACCTGAGCCTGCATCGGTGTCCTGGAATACCACGAATTCGTCACCGCCTATACGGTAGATATGCTCACTGCTGAAATTGATTTTGAGGGTGTCAGCGATAAATCTGAGCATCTGATCACCTGCGAAATGTCCCTTGCTGTTGTTAAGGTCGTGGAGACCGTTTGCGTCGATAAAGATGCAGGATAGCTTTTCCTTTGTGTTTTCAAGTTTTTTCAGGTAGGCTTCATAGCGGTTTCGGTTCTGAAGCCCTGTGAGTACGTCGATGTTGGCTTTTTGCTCGGTTTCCGCGATAGAAGCGCGTATCTCACGGATTAGCCAGAGCGAATAGAGAAGAAGTACAGCCAGTGAAGCTCCTACCAGCATATATATGCCCCTTCTGACCGGTGCGACTTCGGAGAAAACTGCGCTCTCCGGAACGAACACGACCATTTCCCAGTCCTCTATGCCGAAGGGAAGATAGCACATATACAGCTTTTCACTGTATGACTTTGACTTGAAAACCGAATAGCCTTTCTTTCCGTTAAGGATGTTATTGATGGTGTCAGATTTTGTGTAATCATTGTTGGTCTGCTTGAATGAAATATCGTTTATTTCTGTTATACCGTCTGAAGCTGTGTTGATTATTACTTCGCCTGTTTTTCTGTCAACAACATAGCAATAGCCGCTGTTGTCGTAAACATTAGGCAGCCATGCTTTAGAAACGCTCGAGGAATTTGCTGAGCTGAATAACATTCCTGTACATATTCCGTCTTGGCGTATCGGAACATAGTTGCGTATCACGTTAGTATTTGAATAGCTCCTGGAAGACTTTGAGCTGCTCAGATGCTCACCCTTTACGGATTCGGCTTTAAAGCTAAGTTCACTGTCATAATTGCTGCGGTATCCCTTTGAAGTTATCAGTTTGTCTTCGGGGAGCAGTATGCCTATCTGCGTGATAAGGCTGTTGTAGTCATAGTTCGTGAGGAAGCCGCCGACTTCTATCGAGTCAACATCACCGGCGTTTCCAATCATTCCTGCTATGACTCGGAGCATTATCCTGTCATTCCTGAAATTTGTTTCAAGGTCGTTTATGGCGTTCTCGGTCTCGACCTGAAGATCCTCATAGCATGAAGTCTCGGTCGTAAAGTATATCCTTACAACAAATGCAACAGATATACTCAGAATGCTCAGCAGAGCTAAAGTAGTTGCAATAGCATAGCGAAATGGGCGCTGTTTGAATAAGGACTTTTTCTCTTCCATCTGATTATCACTTCCTGTCATGGGGCGAATAAATTGTATGATGTCCGTTTGAGGGAGTCTGTGATCTAAAAAAGAACATAATAATACATAATCACCTTTATTATATAATATTTATAGCAAAAAAGCAATAGAAAAATTATTAATTGCAAAACAATATTACATATATCTGATGGTGGGGGGAGGTGAGATTATTTATATAGAGAGGTGGAGAAGCGGTGCGATGATCCGAATTTAACAAAAACCGCCTCATAAGAGACGGCTTTCGTATGATATTAATTTGTGTGGCTGTTGATCATGTTATTTTCTTTATAAGCCAGTGCATAGCTGTTTCTGTTTCGCTGATAACTCTGACTTTTACAGTCATTCCTTTAGTGATGTCAATAACTGTATCGGAATTGCTTAACGATCCTTCTTCGAGCTCAGCCGTGGCTATATAGTAGCGAATGCCGCTTTGCTCATCTATTGTCGGAGTTTTGTCGAGATGAGTAATCTTACCGTGACCTTTGCCGAATTTGCTGTATGGGATAGCTGTGAAAGAGTATTCAGTATCTTGTCCTTCGCGGACGTTTGAGTACTCTGATTCCGGTATGTATATAACTATTTCGAGTTTGCTGTCACCAGCATCAGAAGTTTCGGAAACTATAACCTCTCCGGCAAGGCTTGTGTATTCATCAACTTTGAATAAGCAGCCGAAAACTATTGCAGCCACTATCAATACGAACAGTATAACGATAAACATCCTTATAAAAGGAGATTCTTTTCCTTCCATCATCTCACGACTGTCAGTCATATCTTTTAATTCGTATATTTCTTCCTTCATTGTTGTACCTCATTAAAAAGATAGCCGGGAACAAACGGATATCCTGAGTATTCAGACTCATCTTCATCGGTTTGAATATCTGATAGTTCTTCCGGAAGTTGTTCGTGCCAAAGACGATAATACATTCCCTTGTTTTTCATTAGCTCTTCATGGCTGCCTTGTTCGATGATCTTGCCCTTATCCAGTACGACGATCTTGTCACAGTTCATTATTGTACTCAGACGATGTGCTATGATAATTGTTGTAAGATTATTGGAAAAGGCTTTGATAGTTTTTTCTATAGCTTTTTCAGTGATTGAATCAAGGTTGCTTGTTGCTTCATCCATAATAAGAAGATCGGGTTTAGCTATAAGTGCCCTTGCGATAGCGAGACGTTGTTTTTGTCCGCCAGAGAGGTTACCTCCGTTTTCATCGAGCACGGTAGCATATCTGAATGGCATAGCATTTATGAATTCATCAGCTTTGCTCAGACGGCAGGCTTCGGTGACCTCTTCAAATGAAGCCGTCTCATTTCCAAGTGTAAGGTTTTCGAGAATTGTTCCGCTGAACAGGAAAATGTCCTGAGAGATATATGCGACTTTCTGACGAAGATACTTTTTATTGATGTCTTTAAGATCATAATCGCCGAAGTATATCTCGCCCTTTTCCCAGTCATAGAAATTCATAAGCAGTTTTGCAAGCGTAGTTTTGCCAGAGCCGCTTTCGCCGACAAGCGCAATCTTTTCACCATTTTTGATTTCAAGATCAATATTCTCAAGAACGAGCTTTCGGGTACCGTATCTGAAACTAAGATCTCTGATGCTGATAGGGCATTTAAGTGTTGCGGGTTCAAGAGTGCTGTTTTCAGATAGTTCCTCTTCTGTTTTAAGGATGAGTATTTCTGATAACCTTTCAGCAGCTACAACAGCTGTTTGCATCTGTGGTTGAAGATTGATGAGATTCTTCATAGGATCTAGGAAGTACACTAACAGTGCATTGAAAGTTATGAGACTTCCGAGAGTCATATTGCCGTTCATTACATCAATGACGCCTATCCAAAGGAGAAGGGTATTTCCGATGGTAGCAGCATAATTTGTAAGAGTCTGTTGCAGATTTATTATCATTCCGCCTTTGAATATGCTTCTCAGCAATTTTACAAAAAGCGTGTCCGTTTTGAACTGCACCTTGTTTTCAGCACTGAATGACTTAACTGTTTCAATACCGTTTAGTGATTCGTACAGGTATGAGTTTAGCTGAGCGCTGTCTTCCATCTGCTTTTCATTGATTTGTTTTACTGATTTCTTGAATGCAAAAACTATTATCGCATATATCAGTATTATCACAAGGGCAATGAAGAAGAGTTTTGGATTCTGCTGGTACAGTATGATGCCTCCGGCGATTGCCATAAGGCTGTCTATCATTATTGAAAGTGCTGCATTGGATATAGCATCGCGTATCTTTGAAGCGTCCATAAATCTTGAGACTATCTCACCGATTTTGCGGCTGCTGAAGAAATGCATCGGTAGCTTTAATACATGTTGATAGTAGCCGAGTATCAAAGGTATATCAAGTTTCTGACTCAGGCACAGCATCAGGTGTGTTCTGAAGCATTCCAGTATGCCTTTAAAGAAATACAGTCCTATAACCGCCAGCGATAGCGTGACAAGCGTATTGTTCAGCGAATTCGGCACAATATCATCGAGTATGAACCTGAAATAGAACGATGCGAGTATTCCGAATGCTGTTATTAGCAACGAAGCAAGAAATATATGCAACAACAGCCTTTTTTGAGGCTTGAGCAGGTCAAGGAACATAGAAAATGTCCCCTTGCTTTCTTTGTTTTCAAGGAATTTCGTAGTCGGAACGAGGAGCACGAGTATTCCAGACCACATATTTAAAAAGTCTTCATGACTGTATTTTACGATACCTCGTGCAGGATCCGCGATAACGATATCTTTTTTTGTTATTTTGTGGATAACTACATAGTGCATAAGGTTGCCGTTGACGACGACGTGAGCTATTGCCGGGAGAGGAAACGATGAAAACAGGGAATCCTTATCTCCTCTTACTCCTTTTGCAGTGAAACCGAGTTTTTCGGCTGCATGAACGACACCATAAACATTCGTGCCTGATTTATCAGTACCGGCTATTTCTCTAATTTTGGATATCGGAAGCTTCAGACCGTAATGCTTTGCGATTGTTGCAAGGCTTGCTGCACCGCAGTCGGTCAAATCATGTGCTTTAACGTATGCAAACCCCAATTTTGTTACCTCCTATCATCCATTCTGTAGTAATAATGTACACCTGATGAGAATACTTTAGCATTTTTAGGCACATATCTGAGAGTTACCCATATTGCACCTATATCTGATATACATAAAAATATCATATAAATATCGGCTATAAGCAGGATATAAGCCAATCCGCCCGGCAAGCTGCTTAGGAACGCTATCCATGCAATGAATGGGAACAATCCAAGTATTACCAATGGCATGGCAAGAACCGTCACCATTCTATTTCTGCTCATTTCTGCTTCACAGTATACAAAGTATGCGCTTGGAAGCTTCCATATTTTTTTATCAGCTTTTGCTGGGTAAACGAAAGCATGTATAATTTCATGAATTAACGGGAGTATAAGAAAACACACGGCAAATACCCCTATGAATTCAATACTAAACTTAAGATTAGTCTCTGGTAATTGCTTATCACAATGTTTTATCATAGTATGACCTGTGAAAAAAACTGTGGCTATAATCAGAGCAGTGATGAGCAGTTCCGGGATAAAACGGCATCGTACAGATTTTGCCTGCAGTACCTCAGCGGAACCTTCAGGAAGCGGTCTGCCACTTTTCAACTGTTCTTCTTCTTTAAATTTTTCTTTGCAAAACACTATATTTCTGATAATTTATACCATCTCCAAAATGTTGTGGCGTACGTAGTTTTCCAATGAATCGAAGTCGAGCATGCCAGACGCCTGCCAATATCGCTGTTCAGCGCTGTCAGCATTGCTTTTTCCGCTGTAATTTCCCTTGAGGGAGATGAAGAAGTCTTCCTGCTGGGGGGTTGAGTGGAATTCTCCGGCATCCAAAGCAGCGGCAATCTTCTTGCATATCTTAGGCAGATGCTTGTTCATATAGAAATCATCCTTCAGCATTGCCGGATAATCAACTGTTATTGAAAGCTGTGCAACAACTTCAGTTCCCAGCCATTCAAGTATCTTTTTCAAATAATCGTCAACATAGTTGTTTCCGTTATTACTTGAAACCGATACTGGGACAGAGAGTTTACCAGCAAGTTTCATAAGATGCAGCCAATGAGATATTCTGTCAATAAATGTTTTCATATCTCCGGATACATTATGCGCATATACCGGAGAGAGAAGTATTATCATATCACTTCTCATCAGCTCATCCTTGATTTTATCAAAGCCGTCCTTGTTGTCAAGTGGGCATTTGCCGCTGTAAAAGCAACTGTTGCACCCTCTGCAGTTTTCGATGTCGAGATCGGCGGGTGTGTAAAGAATGTACTCGGTTTGCTCATGAGAATATTGTGCTATGTTTTCAGCGAGCTTTTGAGCAAATTTAAGCGAATTATTATTGCTGCGGCTTGCAGCGTAAATAAAGATATTCTTCATATATTCCTCCGCTTTTTAACTATATTGGATCAGTATATACAGCAGGGAAGCTTATCGATGATCCCAAGATAGCGCTTGATTCTCATGCCGAGACCACAGAGAAGTGAATCAAGAGAGAGACCGTTTACGATGGTATCATATGAATAATCGTCTTCGGTAAGGCCGCTGATAATGATAAGACGTTCCAGTTCTTTACGGCACATTTCTTTGGCTTCGGGCATCTCTTGATACTCAAGAAGCATATCAACGCGTTTCAAAAGTATGCTTGGATCATATTCTTCAATATTGTTGACTGTGTATTCGATTGAATTAAGTATTACATTATCAACAGAGAGAGCTTTGTCTATCTTGCACTGTTTTGTTATATATGTGCATAGTCTGTAATATTGGGATACGTCTGTCAATAGTTGCGACTCAGTAAACTTTCCTGATTTGTAGAAAGGTTCATCTAGTTTTCTTATCATATTTATAAGTTCAGTTACATTTTCGTCTTCAAGATGTTCATTAGCTTCAAGAAGAGCTAAGGCTATCTTTTCACGTATCATATAGGAACTCTTGTTAATATATGTTTTTGAACTGGATGTGAGTATTTCGGCAGCTTTGTTCATCAAACTAAGGTAACGATAGTTTTCACTTTCAGCATATAGAGATGTGAATACCATGAGTGCGGAAGCAAGTTCGGAGTAATCTATATTTTCCTGAGTATCCAGCTGTTTCTCACACCAGCTTAACATACCGCCGAAAACATCCTGATTTGTCTGCTTTCCGCTTTCGGCAGATGAATATGTATGCATCGGCATAAGAATAGATGCAAATCCTGATGCTCCGCTGATAGGCAGCTGAAGCTCACTCATATCGCGGACTTTTCCAAAGCTTCCCGCGATCTTTTTAATAAGCTCTGTTGAAGAAGCGTTATTATCACTATAAAGATAATACATGATACCCGCTAAACCGTCTGCCATACCGCTCGGTATATTGCTGACAGCATTCGGCTCGGTGACTGCGTTCCTGTTTTTGACAGCGATCCACGAAATGTCGTAATTTCCGATCAATGCGCTATTTTTCAGGATATCGACAATTCTTCCGGAGAGCTTGCTTTCCCATACTGTAGGTATATCGATCTCGGATACTTCTGATGAGAATCTGTATTTGTCGGTCGTCTTTTTACGCTCGGCATCAAGCCATGTATTAAGAATACCAAGTGTATCCATAATGTAGAGTGTCTGTGTTTTAGTCGTTCCCTCTGAAAGCTCATCAATACGCTTGACAGCAGCATCAATTCCTGATACTTCATATACATCGGCGATGACTTCATCACGACTGCTGACGATATTATTTGAATCTGAGTCACAGTAGAAGATCGGGACATCATCATTCAGAAGGTCAATGGCTTCACATTTTGCGATATGCGGCTTCTTATATGGGAATACCCATACAGCATCAAGAAAACGTTCAAAACAAATCATATCCTTTGTGTAATTTGGATGTGAAGCGAATTCCAGCATATAACCGTAATCGTTTGTTGCTTTGAGAACCTGTCTTGTTTTAACTCCGCTGAAATTTCTAATCTGTTCTTTGAAGAATTCTTTGTTCAGAATAAAAATGTGCATTAATTCTTCAAATCCTGTGATGATCTCATCGATGTAATTTCTGTAATCAACTCGCTCGTCATTGAGCTTAGGGATATTGCTGTGATTGCCAAGATAAAGCTCTTTCATCTCGAAGCATATATCATCGCTGTCCCAGTTTGTGAGAACAAGCTTTTCTTCAGGGAGCTTAGCTTTCTTACCTCCTAAGCCGCTGACATCTGCTGAATTGTTGTTACCTTTTGAAAAAATGTAAGAGGGGAGTAAGTGACAGCTCTTTACTGAATGATTAATTTTGTAAATTGCCTTTTCGATGGCAGAGCCGGATGATTCCATCTGCTCAGTTGCATGAGCGAACATAGTTTCAAGATCTATGATACAGGGATATTCACCGTTTGCGATTATGTTTTCGTAGTGGATATCATTTCCGTTAAGAAGGTATAGTATGGCGAGAATGTAGCCTGTGCGTATATAGAATCTTTTTATTTCTGCTTCTGAAGTGCAGGTCTTGTACGTGATCTTTTCTTCTATTGTGAAATCATCATGCCATATGGATTTTATTACCGGAAGTTTGTAAATATCAGTTTTTTGATTGATAGCATTTATAAATGAGAAGAATTTGCGTGAAATCTCAAGTTCACGAGGTTTGTAGAGTATCTCGTTTTCTCCGAATCGTAGCATTGCAACGGTTTTTCCACATTCATGAGTATCGCCTTCGCCACAGGTTATATCAATGATAACATTGCTGTTGATAAAGCGCTTTTCACACAATTCGTCGTATATACTGTCGATATCCGTAAAGACTTTTTTATAGTACTGAAGTATATTGAGCATCTTGCAGCCAAGTCTGCGAATAATAACGGGATACTTCAGATAACAATCTATAATGCTTTCTGCTTTGCCGAAATTATCCTTAATATATCTGAAGAATTTCTTATCTCCTACGTAATTCTGCTTGTTCACATAGTAATCATATATCACAGATTTACAGTGAATGTGCAGGCAGCCGTTTGTTGCGTGATTCAGTATTTTTTCTATGACGACGCTACTTACTGAAATATTATTCAGCTTTGTTATATGCTCAACCAGTTTTTTGCGCATATAGTTTGTCATGAAGGCAGTGGTATATGCCATATTATAGTTGCTGTATAAATAGCTGTCACTATTTGAAACGTCCGGTTCAAAATCACAAAGAGCATCCAGCATAAAAATGAACCAATCTTGCTGTTCGATATACGACTTCATTTTTTGGTTGATATCATCGTCATCAAAATTATAAAAAGCCATATAATAATCGATTTCGCTCAGCCTTTCTGAATTGTTCTTTTTGACAACTTTTTCAATGTTAGCTTTACTTGGAATCGAAGCATATTTATCAATAGATCCTTTAACTGCAGGCCTTTCCTCGGGAGCTGTAAGTGTGTTTCTTTCATCAAGTGTAAGTGAGCGGAGCAGTTCTTTTGTAAGAAGCTTGTCTTTTATTATTTTGCAGTCATTCATAATATGGTATCCTTTCATATTGTGTATATATTATATGATTAGCTATATTATTGCTCTGTCAATTAAGTCCTGCTGTAAACAAGGAATCTATCAGTGGTGCAGGATTTAATTCAAAGAGCAATAATAATATCACTTGCCGCCAGACTTGCTAAGTAAAAGTAGGTGGAATGTCTGGGCGGCAAGGCGATATCATTAATTTATTACATTATAGTATGTAAAGTACTAAATTAGCCCTTGATCTTGTCGATTGTGCAAGTAACTGCATAACCTGTAAGAGCTGTAACAACTAACTTTGATGCAAAAATGAAAGTGGGTGAGATCTCGCCTTCCACATTGATCATATTGTCCTCAGAAAGCTCCTCAAAGCTAGGACCGATAGCGTTTAAAGCTTCATTGTTAATATTCTTGTTCATATTTTTATTCCTCCTGAAAAAAATTAGTGGAATGTACAATAAGAAATAACAGATACAGCAAGACTTGCAAGGCACCAACCGCTTGATGCTGAAGCAGCCTTTGAGATCGGTATAAGCCATCCTGTTCCCTGTCCGTCAAATTCCATCATTTCGTAATCGTTGAGTTCCTCAAATGAAGGACCAATCTTGGAAAGAGCCATGTTTTTGATTTCAAGTTCTCTTGTGTTCATAACAGAACCTCCTAAAAATTTTTATTTATTTCAATTTAAATCATCCGATACCCCCTATGATCATAGTAAGCTTAGCTGAGATATCAGAATCAGAAAATTAAAATCAAAGAATGTTTTCGGATATTCCTATGTATGTTTCAATTGTTAAACAATCATTTTCAGAATGCTTTGCGGTATTGTTTTCTATTGAATATCCTACTGTGATTGGAGTGAGTTTTTTCTTGAGCATATAATCTGTCAATTGATGTACCGCTGCTGGGTATTCTGAAGCTATTCCTGTGTACTCCATTTTTAGAGCATTTTTCAGACGGAATACAGGTTTATATTCATAATCGCCGCTGATTAAAGGCTTGCGGTCAATAGGAATAAGTATTTCGATGTCGGCAACTCCTTTTGACATAGTGTATGTTGCCTTAACTACCGGACCGGTAGTTTTAGCGCCAATCTTTCCTATGAAAGCAAGCATATCATTTACAGCTACGATCATCTCAGATTCGGTAAGTTTTTTTCTGTATGAAAGGACATTGTCCATTTCAAGCTTATTTCCTTCAGTTATGTTCATAATTATTTCCTTTCATCATTGTGTTTTTGTTAATTAAAAACATATTCATTTTCTGAAGATTTTTGAGAGAATATTCCAAATCATATTAAAGTCCTCCGTTGCATAAAATAGTGAATCTGTAGTGCGAATACTGTATGTATATTAATCGAAGTGTTATACTGCTTATATTTTAACCCGAACAGGCTTTGTAGTCAACAGAATCCATGTTAACTGTGCGTTTTTTTTTGTGAAATGTTATCTATAGAACATTTTAGATATCTCAAAATGATTAATATTTCACTTGGCTTTTTTGACTTTTTCACAAAAAAATAATAACAAGAAAAATACTTTTTAATAGAAAGATGTTGATTTTTGGGTACTGTTGTGATATAATATTAATTAAGTTACGTATATTTCTCTTGTAACATTACATTTTGTATATAATGTGCGTAAACTATCGTTCTAGTAATATATCTAATATTTCGTCTGACTATTATATTTGGCATTTTAGTAATATTATGAGGTGCTGTATGAATATTGCTATTTGCGATGATGAAGCTGTTTTCAGAGGTTTCTTAGTTGATTTGGTCAATAATTATGCATCTGAACATGGCTGCGACATGGTTGTTTCGGAATTTAACAATGGCCTTGAGCTTTTGTCGTCAGAATCATCATTTGATATAATCCTTATTGATTACTTTATGAATGATTCGAATGGGATAGATACTGTTAAAAAGTTGCGCCAGGAAAAGAACTCGGCTATTGTTATATTTATCAGTAGTTACCCGGAAATCGTGTTTGAGAGCATTAAGTATAAAACGTTCAGATTTCTTACTAAACCTGTGGAAAACGATAAATTCTATGAAGCAATTTCCGCTGCTATATCTGAGCTTAATTCTAAACAACATAAAATAGTTGTCAGGGATATTGAATACGACAAGAGTTCTGTGATATCAGAAAATGATATAATCTACATACAGGCAGATAATGTTTATTCGCTTGTTGCTACTAAGGATAAGTTTTTTCGGTATCCGCATAGTATTTCAGCTCTTGAGAAAAAAATACAATCCAGTTTTTTTTATCGCTGTCACCGTTCGTATATAGTTAATTTTAATTATATCTCTGCTTTTGATAAAAAAGAAATTATACTTTCTAATGGTGAAAAAGCTGAGTTGTCAAGGCTTAAGTACAAGGATTTTCAGTCCCGGTATTTCCTTTATCTTAAAGAGGAGAGGTGATACTGGACTGTGAATATTTTAATATCTGTACTTGAAACATCGTTGCATTTGTTGTTTGTATTCAATATTCTGATACTGCTTGAGCTTATACTAAATGGGAAGAAGATTCGCAGAATAAGCTGTGTTTTGGTTTTTCCGTATTTAGTCAGTGTATTGCTGAACACCTACCCTGGTATTACATATATCGGAGGTATAATAAACGTTTTTTTGATGTATGTTTTGCTGTTTGCGATAACCATGACGGCGTTTAAAGGCAGTAAATTGACTATAACATATGTTACACTTATGTTTTTGCTAGCTGATTCAATATTATCACCGTTTTGTCTCCTTGTTATACAGACTTTCGGTTTTGAATTCAACAGTACTGTATTTATTAAAAGCTTCTCATTGGGGGTTAATATTCTGCTGTTCAGTGTGCTTTTTTCTTCTAAAAAACGTAAGATCACAGAAGGTGGCAATGCTTTTTCACTTATCCCTAAAAAAATGTATATTCTTATTGGCATATCCGCAATGCTCATGAGTCTGATGGTCGGTTTTGCTTCTTATGAATATACACCGGATCATACTTACCGTTCGGTAATGAGTGTGCTTATAATCCTGCTTATTATTATTATGCTTGTTCTTATATCGTATACTGTAATATACTGCCTTTCTAACTTCTATTATGAAAGAATGGCTAATCTTCTGAATAAACAGATTGATAATCAGCTTCAGCATTACGCAACCTATAACCGTATGAATCGTCAGCTTGCTGAATTCCGGCATGATCATAAAAATCATATGATTTGTCTTAGTACATTCATCAAAAAGAATATGAATAAAGAAGCACTTGAGTATCTCGAGTCGATAAACAATAGAGTTGCAGATTCTATGAATGCTTATTCCAGCGGAAATCTTATTGCTGATGCTATATTGAATGAAAAGAATAGTATAGCCGAACAGGAAGGATACTCTATAAGTTTTTCCGGCGCTATATCAAATTCAATATCCGCTTTTGATTTGTGTACTATATTGTCAAATGCTTTGGACAATTCGGTTGAAGCTTGCAGAAATTGCCGTGATCACTCGAATCTGCATATATCTGTTGATTGTCAGATAAAGAACAATGTTCAGTTCATATGTATACGCAATTCTTCAGATACTACTGATAAAAAACTAAGAACCACACACAAAGATAAATTTCTTCACGGCTACGGAATGTACAATATAAGAAAAACTGTCGAAAACCTTAATGGCGATATTTCGGTAAGCAGTCTTTCTCCGGAATTTATATTGAATATTGAATTCTTGCTTGCTCCTAAAAAGTGAGGGGATGCGTGTGTTGTTGAAGACGGCTTTTGTAAAATCAGGCACGGCTCAAAGATAATAAATATTTATTTAAGCGGTTCTGCTTTGGCTGAATCGCTTCTGTTTGTTAAATTTACTAAACAGCTTGATTTTAATAAACATGTGTTAAAGAATTGACACGGCTTATTCCAAGCTTTTTGAATGATGTGTAAATTTTTCAGATCATGTCTCGCTATGTTAAATCCATGTAAATTCGATGTAAAATCTAATTGCGATGTGTTGACTTTTGATTTGGGGTATGATAAACTATAATCACTGCGATACAAAAGATAAACATTGCAGTTGTACAGCGGATCTTTCCGTGTTCATTGGAGACCTTACCTTACTCCTGATCCGCTTTTACAAATGAAAGATCAAATAGAAAAAAGAGAGCCCTTCTGCGCAATAGTGTAGGAGGCGCTCCTTTTTTATTGCCTGAATATATAACAGGGGAATTCCTTGCAGTTTGACAGTTTTACGCTTTTGTGATACAATGTAGCAAAGACCGGCTCTATACGGTCAGAAAAGGGAGCTTATCCAATGAAAAAACAAATCGCACTAATAATCACAGCAGTACTCGCAGCATCAACGGTTTCATCTTGCGGCAAATCCGCAACAAGCGGAAGCAGTAGCCCAAGAGGCGAACAAACTAAGAGTGAACATCAATGGCAGAACTCAGAAACACTGAATGAATGGCAGAAGAGTTTACTTAAAGCTGAGGGACTTCCTACAGACATTGAACAGCTATCACCTTCGCAAAAGCGATCTATCCAGCACATATACGAAATGATAACTTACCTCAACGAAAAGTATGACGAGAAGTTCGTCTATGCCGGATATGTGGAGCCTGGCGTTATGGATGAAGAAGTTCTTTATGCTCGTTCACTATCTGACGAAAAGCAAAGAGCTGTTACAGTAAAAATCGATGATAATGGTGATTTTACTGATGACTATCAAAGCAAATCAGTATCTGATTATTGTGAAGTATTAATTGATAATTGGATACATTCATATTTGGAAACGGATGATTATAGATATTATTCTGTAGTTAATGCTTGTGATATTCAAATGTCTGAAATAAAGAATGATGATTTTCAATGGAAATATGCTGCAGAAAATATGATATTCATAAAAATGAACGAATACGATTTTGATACACTTGAAAAATTCGCTGTAAACTATGCTAAGTTCCTATATGGACATCATATTTCTGGTTCACATAGAATAAATGTTGTGAATATGTTTAATGATCAAATCCCTGATGATTATTGGCACTCGATTGGTTGGATTGGTTTTTATGATTTAGGATTTATTAATTCACATAATACCATACATACTTCTTCAAGTAGAATAGTAGTTAATGAATCCGGAAGATCAGATGGATATGAACGAACAAGTCAGGAGTATTCAATAGAAGAATATTTTTCAAAGTATTAAAAAGGAGAATAAATAATTATGGCAAATGATAAAGTAACTCATAAATATTTGACTGACGAAGAAATATTTATGCTTGAACAATTTATCATACAATAAATAGATACCGCATGGGGCATAAGGCTCTGTGCGGTGTTTTGCTTATTACGAATGGTAGAAAATAGACGCTTGAACCTCTTCGTGAGTTCCTGATAATGCTGATGGTTCAACTCGTGGTATATTCCGGAGTGCGTAATCGGAATTTGTGGATATATACAAATTTTATCATGGCAATTATTGACAAAAAGAGCAATTTGTGATATAATATATTAAAAATGTTGTTTTGTTGACATTTAGTCAATTTTATCGGAAAATAAGTAAAATTATTATACAGAGGTGAGCATATATGACGCCAGAGCAGCAGATGCATGAGGAAGAATATTCACGCGCTCGAAGCCGCTATGAGGACGCCAGTATGGAAAAAAGGCGCGCCGAAAATGAGATAGCTGAAATTCAGAACCGCCGTCAGGCTATTCTGAACGAGATCAATCAGCTCCAGGCTGAAAAGAAGAAGTTTGAAGGCTCACACGGTGAGATAACCAAGGGCATTTCAAGCAACAGCAGCTTTGAAGCCGGACTGAAGGATTCAGAAACCAAGCTCTCTGCGGCTTCGACCGGATTTATCGCTATCGGCTCAACTACTCACAGCAAACCGCAGGATCTTAATGTGGTATTCAGCGATAAGAATACTAAAACTAAGAATTCGATAAGCTCTGTATTCTCAGGACTGAAAAATATCAGCAGGAATATGGAGACGAAGATCGCTGACCTCAAGAGCCGTATCGGTCAGCTCGAAACAGAAGAGGAAAACGGCAGAAGCCGCGAAAGGTCACTTGCAAATTACGCTTCTGAACAGGGCAGCCGGATGAACAATGCCGCTATTGAAATGGCATATCACAAAAAGTATCTCTGATATATGGATATTACCGCATTTATGCGGATCATTCTATTAAAACAAATTTAAAGTATAGGAGGTGTACCTATGGCAACTATTACATTGTATAAGGATAAGGTCAATGGTGTAGGAAGCCTTCTTGACGATATTATCAAGTCTGTGAATAACCTTGATGTTCAGCTCGGAACTCTCAAGACCACTCTCCAGGGCGTGGACAGCAGTACCTGTGATCTGCAGGATACTGTTGACAGCATCAGTTCTTCTTCCAAGAGCGAGAAGGAAAAGATCGATGATCTCAAGAAGCTCAACAACAAGCTCACAGATTTTATCGAGACTACCACAAACAGAGACAATTCTGCCCGTGATGAGATCAACAGGCAGAAGGACGATTTCTATACCAAGTATAAGTACCTTAAGCCTGAATGTGAAAAGTCACGTACCGAGAAATTCATAGAATCTCTCAAGAAGGTCTGTGACTGGTGTAAGGAGCATTGGAAGCTCATTGCTACTATCGTTATCGTAGCAGTTTCTATTGCAGTTCTCCTTATCCCCGGTGTCGGTCCGATAATCGCCGGCGCTTGCTGGGGAGCCATATTAGGTGCCGTCATAGGCGGCGTCTCAGGGGGGCTTGAGAGCATGGCCAATGGAGGCTCCTTCCTTAAAGGTTTTGAGGATGGAGCGTTCTCAGGTGCGATAAGCGGCGCTATAAGCGGTGCTGCTTTTGCAGGTATTGGTCAGCTCGGTGCAGCTGCTGGTAACGGACTCAATGCACTCAAGAACGGTGCGGCTTGTACCAGCAAATTAGGTAAGTTTATAAAGGGTACTGCTGCAGTGACAAAGGTCATGGATACTGCTATGGGCGGCTTTGATATGCTCGCCATGGCAGATAAGTATTTCGGCAGCGGACATATTGCAGCTTTCAATGAAAAACTGCACAACAATAAGGCGTATAACTTCTTCCAGAACGGTGTCAGCGTGACTGCGGCATTTACCGGAGGAATGACGACAACTATGACATGCTTTGTAGCGGGTACATACGTTTTAACAAAGAATGGAAGAGTTGCTATTGAAAGAATTAAACCTGATGATATTGTGTTATCGAAGGATCCGAAAACAAATACAATAGCATATAAGCGCGTACTAAAAACTATTCAGCGAAAAGTTGACAGATTGATTCACCTTACAGTTGGCGATGAAGAAATCATAACCACCTTTGATCATCCTTTCTTTGTACAAGGAAAAGGATTTGTTAAGGCTGCTGAATTATGGATAGGCGCAGAATTTATCACTTCACAAGGAGAAACAGTTGTAATTGATGATATATTCAGAGAATTCTTTGAATCAGATTCTCAGGATGTATTTAATTTTGAGGTTGAAGATTATCATACTTATTTCGTAGGAAATCTGGATATATGGGTTCATAATGCAGAATGTACTATTACGTTCACTAATAAATCAGGACTTGATGAAAAGGAATTCAAGCAGCAACTGAAAGATCAGCAAAAGGGTATGGGTGATCTAACTATTGATGAATATCAAAAGAATAGGGCTGCTTATAATCAAAGAAAATCTCAGACCGGAAGCGGAAGAGATCCGAGTAGTGCCAAATATCAAACTCAAGCTAAAAAAGAAGCTATTTCTACAAAGGCTAAGGAATTTATGAAACAGGGGAAATCACCTTCTGAAGCTAAGAAATTGGCTAAAGAATGGGCGAAAGGAAAAGCTGCACTTCATGGACCGGATCAGATTGCGGGTGGAAGAGCAGATAATATTACCGGATTAGGTGACAGCAGAATAAATTCCTCTATTGGCTCGCAATGGAAAAACAATGTTGCAAAATTGGATCAGTTTATTAGTGATAAGGCGGCAACTATGCCTAAGAATACTAAATTGAGCGAGTTAGGAATTGAATTTGTACTTTCTTAATTCTTGGGAGGAAAAATAATAAATGCATAGTATCTTGAACGATTTTATAAAAAACAAAGAAGTTGATTATGAATTAATAAAGAAATATGAAAACAAATTGCCTAAAGAAATTATTGACCTTTGGAAAGAGTATGGTTTTGGTACTTTTTATGATGGATATCTGAAAATTATCAATCCTGATGATTATCAAGAATTATTAGAGATATCATACTTTCAAGGCGACATTTCTATTCCGTTTATGGCAACAGCTTTCGGTGATATTATTACTTGGGAAAAGAATCAGTTTGTTGGTATTGTTGAATACAGATATGGTGACAATGATATAATTGCTGATGGTTTTGAGTTCTTTTTCGACATTATTGCTGATGAAGAGTGTACGGAAGATTATTTTACTATTGATAAATACAATAGTGCTGTGAAAAAATATGGACCACTTGAGTACGATGAATGTTTTGGATATGTTCCTTTGCTTGCGTTGGGTGGCAAAGAATCTGTAAATAATCTTAAAAAAGTAAAAATGCGTGAGCATATTGCTTTAATTGCTGAATTGGCAGGAGAGATTTGAGTAATACACACCGAAGCAATAGCTTCAGAAGGAATTTAATATGGATGAAAACAAAGTTGAATCGCTGATAGCTGATTCACGCCTTGCATTTATTCAGGGAAGATACAAGGAGTCGCTGATGCTTGCAAAGAAGGCTCTTGCAGAAGAGTCCGGAAATGCTGACGCACATCAGTGCGCCGGAAACGCGCATATGTCATTCGGCGATTATAACTCAGCGATAGCGAGCTATAAAGCTGCAGTCGAGTGCGAACCGGATAATGGTGACAGGTACTTCAACCTTGGCTACGCTTATGCGAGCAATGATCAGTCAGCGGAAGCGCTGGCGATGTTTGCGAAGGCAGACGAGATGGGCTGCTCACCGAACGTCATAGGTCAGCTTTACAAGATAATGGCTATGCTATGCTTTGATATGGGCAAATACGAAGATGCGGTACTGAACTTCATCAAGGCTGAGAAGATAATCGGCATTGATATGGACATACTCCAGCGCAAGTCGCTGAGTTACAGTATGATAAACGACACTTCATCGGCTATCGAGGTAGCTAATCAGATGAAGCTGCTCGCACCGACGGACTACGCCGGATACCGCATAGCTTTCAATATACTTCTTCAGGAGGAACGTCTTGAAGAAGCTGAAAAGGAACTCGACCGCGCAGAGCGTTTTTCCAAGCCTAAGCCGGAAATGTTCCTTGACTGGGTAGCTTATGAGACAGCGAGATACAAGCTCGATGGTGACAAGTCTCACCTTGATGCAGCGCTACAGAAGCTTAACGATGGCCTTTGCGTACTCAAACCTGATGTAGGTGAAGTCATCAACAGCTATGTGAATGCCGCTGAGATATATGTACAGCTCGAGAATGCAGATATGGCTCTGAATTGTCTCCACGCTGCCGAGAACCCGATACACTCGTTCAATAACGGCTTTTCTGTGATAGAGCTTCCTGAAAAGGAACTGAGACCTGTCAGCAGACCGAGTGAGCGTGAGATAAACCATGCCGTTGAAGCCGTAAGGCGTAAGTACGGTGACAGACGTCTCGAGGCAATGGGCAAGGAGCTTATGCGCAGGAACCGCAGGAGCAATCCTGAGGCTGAGGAGTATATGACTCCGCTTGCTGATACTCAGACTGATGTTCAGGAGACATACAGGCTTGACAATGACGTCAAGGCTTCCTACACAATGGAAAAGCTCGATCAGATATACAGACTCTATGTTGCTGCGTATACTTTGAAGAAGGACAATGCTAATATCAGGACCTATGCTTCAAAGCTGGCAAACAGTCAGGATACACAGAATAAGTATATCGGAAAATACAGTCTCGTCAAGGCTTTGAAGGATGAAGGTTACGAAAAGGCTGACGAGGAATATCAGGCATTGCAGAAGTTCCTGCGAAATGCTATGATAAAGGATCCTTCGGATCTGCTTGCACTCAATTTCAGAGTGCAGTGCTGCATAGATCTCGGTGAATTTGATGAAGCCGAAAAACTCTGCTCGCTGCTTTCGGATGACCTGAAAACTCCTCTGAAAGAGCAGATCGATAAAGCGCGTTCAGGAGGTGAGGTATAATGGCTAGGCTGAGTGAGGATCTTGTAGTTGATGAGGAGAAATTCAATACGGCGGCAGCCGATATGAAAGCTCTGAAAAAGCGCACAAACGACCTCAAGACTAAACTTGATGGTATGTATGAAAGCCTCGCCGGCGCAATGGATACTCCTGCTGGCAAAGAAGTCCAGCTCGAGGCAAAAAACGTGTTACTAAAACCGGTTGAAAATATGGCACTTGTAGTAGGTCATATTTCCGATACGCTCGATCTTATTATCGGAAGCGGCTACTATAAAGACGTTTTCACAGGTTTTGAAGAATTAAGTCATTTATTCTAGGAGGTAATTATCTATGGCAAAAATGGGTACGACCGGAACAGTAAATATTACTGTTGAAATGATGTCAGCTGCTCTTAGCGCACTTGAACAGTATGAATCAACAACAAAATCGCTTTATACCCAGCTCAATTCCGCAGTCACCAACCTTATTCCCGGCAGTTTCTCAGGTTCAGCTGCGACCGGATTTCAGACATTCTACAACAACAGCATCGAACCGGTTACAGGACAGGCTCTTACTGAAATAATCGCTACACTCAGAAATATCTTTGAATCCATCCAAAAGCAGATCCCCGGTATGGATGTTGGTGTTGATGAGCAGCTCGGCAAGGGCAACAACAGCGCTGGAAGTTCCGACACAGGTAACTAATCAGAGGAGGAGAATGAGTTATGGCAAATTGTAGAATAGTTAATGAAGCAGTTGCATCAACTGTTACACAGATCAATAATATCGCAAAGTCATATGCAGATGCAGGAACAACTTTTGAGTCCGCACTCAAGTCTGCAATTGCAGATATGGAAGGCGACGCTAAGGACGCTCTCGTTGATTTCTTTGACACAAAGGTTAAGGACTTTATCACAAGCATGGAGTCCGGACTTCCTGCTATGGTAAAGGGAATGGCTGACCTTCTTGAAGCAAACCGCGCTAATTTCGAGGAAGTTGACGCACAGATCGCTGCAAGCATCAGAGGCGGCGGAGAGGGCTGATAATACTATCAAGCTAACGATAATTGAGTGCAGCTCTGTTTTATTGCTAAATTGCAACAGAGCTGCACTTTTGTAAAGGAAGTACAGTACTATGGCATTCAGGATACTGAGCGAAAAAGAGATCGGAATGCTCTCTGAAAAGGAGCGTCAGATCTATGAAACTGAATATAAGGAATATTCCGAACGCAAGGCTTTTGTCGAGCGGCTTGAGTATCTTGAAGGCGTAAAGTTTCCGAAAGTCAGACCGAAGAAAAAGCCGATAAAGGTCATCAAGGCGCCGGAGGTTTCGTGGCGCAAAACTGAACCGTATACTGTTAAGCAGCCTGACAGTCTGAAAAACGGCAGGCGTTTTCAGGCGACAGCAGATAGTAAGCGAGCTCTTCCGAAGGTCGGTGATGTGAAGATCTCTCCGCTGCCGGCTGTTTCCGTGCCTGAGAGAATGTCTAAGGGCAGTGTTGCAGAGTATGAGTTCAAGCCTTTTACAGCTTTTGATTTTTCACAGGTCAGCAAGCCGGAGAAAAACGGAGTCAAGGTAAACGATGCTGGATTCACAATAGGTTCTCTTCCTGTGATAAACAGCGTTTCTGTCTCTGTTTCGGCAGATATACCGGATTATGATCTTAAACAGCCGGAAAAGGTTAAGGTGTGCAGCACGGACGGTGTCAAGCAGGTGATCATACCTGAAGAGACTGTTAAGCTCCCCGATATCAAGGCTGTGAAAGCAGATGTTCCTGATGTCAAAGCTGATGTGAATTACAGGGCAGAAGTCCCCGGAGTGACTGTGGCCAAGTCAAGTGTTTCCAACGTCAACGCTGATGTGAATTACAAAGCAGAAGTCCCCGGAGTGGCTGTTGTCAAGTCAAGCGTTTCCAACGTCAACGCTGATATAAATTACAAAGCAGAAGTCCCCGGAGTTGCTGTAGCCAAGACGAGTATTTCCAATGTCAACGCTGATGTGAACTACAAAGCGGAAGTCCCCGGAGTGACTGTGGCCAAGTCAAGCGTTTCCAACGTCAACGCTGATGTGAACTACAAAGCAGAAGTTTCCGGAGTGACAGTGGCAAAGACAAGTATTTCCAATGTCAACGCTGATGTGAATTACAAAGCCGAAGTCCCCGGAGTGACTGTGGCAAAGTCAAGCGTTTCCAATGTCAATGCTGATGTGAATTACAAAGCCGAAGTCCACGGAGTGACTGTAGCAAAGCCAAGTATTTCCGATGTTAACGCTGATGTAAATTACAAGGTGGAAGTTCACGGAGTGACTGTTGCAAAGTCAAGCGTTTCCAATGTTAATGCTGATGTGAACTACAAAGCGGAAGTTCCAGCAATAGCTGCTGCAAAATTGCCTGATATATCTGTTGATATGGGCAGTTCTGTGAATAAAACGCCGGACCTTCCTAAGGTTAAGATACCGGCTGCTGAGGATCTGACTTTCAATGCGTCAGATGCGGCTCCGCAGAAAAAACAGGTACCGGTATACCTTGAACCGCCTGTGATGAACTGCGAGATCAAGGAGTTTAAGCCTCATATCGCATCCGGAGTAGTGGTTAAGCCTGCTGTAACTGCTAAGACGATCAATACTGGCGAAGTTCATCTTGAACCGTCACAGATGTTCGTGGCAAAGCCGGCGGATATGAATGTCAAGATCAATGAACCGGTGATAAAAGCCGCTGAAGTTAAGCCTTTTATAGCTAAGGCTGACGTTTCGGACGCGTCTGAAACGATTGAGAAAATACTGGGATTATTAAGGTGACTATATGAAAAATAACGAGATACTTATTTCAGTAAGATTCTTGAAAGCTGATCCTGAAGGCGGCGAAAAGAGCAGAACAATGTCGTTTCTGGTGCTGAAGGATATTACTCTTAAAGCGCTTGTACAAGGTCTGTACTACGGACTCCGTGAGCTTTCAAAACGACCTGAGTACGGTGAAGAAACACATCAGCTTGATAATGCTGACTGCTTTGCTCTGTTTGAAAGCTATGTAAAAACACACAAGACTTTCCCTGTTCTCTATACGATAATGGGCGAATTCAGGAGCATTGACGTTTCTGCAACTGCCAATGATCCTCTCGATAACGATACCGAGAAGAAAATATGTGATTTTCCTCTTTCAAGCCTTGGTATCGTAACTTCAAGCCAGATCCTGATAACTGACAAGACTCAGGTCGAAGTGACAAACCTCTTTGACGAACAGGACAGGGCTAAAACCTACATTTTACGTGATAATCACACACTTGAGTACAACATTAGTACAAGACGACTTAATGTCATCGAGCCTTCACAGATAGATATACTTCCTGCCGGAGATGTTCCGTCGGGCAACAAGGCATCTATCCTTGATGTGCTCATACCTCCGCTCATTTCAGCAGTTGGTATGTTTGGTATAAGATACCTGATGACCAAGCTCGTTTCAAGCAGTGCGATGAACAATTCAATGCTCGCTATGACCATTGCTATGCCGTTCATCACAGCTGTAAATGCTGCTTATAATTACAGAAAGCAGAAAAAAGAACACCGTCAGTCTGTTGGTGACTGGAAAACTAACTACGAAAACTACATCTCAAAGATCATTAAGCGTATTGTTAAATGGCAGCGAGATGAGATCATATATCTGAACAAGGTTTATCCAAGCATGGACAACCTTTTCTATCAGGCTGCGCAGATCTCTCCGGCAATATTCGCACGTTCGCAGAACGACAACGACTTTATGCGTATATCACTGGGTGAATCAAAGGAGATAAAGCCGCAGTTTGAGATAATCGCCGAGAAAAAGGATGACATCTTCTATGATGTTTACTACCGTCTTATCAATCCGAGATTTGATGAACTCGGCGGAAATGATGGTATGCCTTACATACAGATAAGCATACCCGACAAGAAAAAGAAGAAAGAAAAGAAAATGGTAAAGGAGATACAGGAGGATACAAGAAACAAGTACCTCCTCACCGAACTCCCTTACATTTTTGCAAATACTCAGGATACCGACAACGAGAAGACAGGCTTTAAGTTCCTGCGTGATGTTTATGATCCGGTAAACCTTCCGCCACTCCTCGTTGACCTGAGAAATATCGGTACTCTCGGCGTTATCTCAAAGGACGACGAAGCTTCGCTGAGATTCATCAGACACGTTGCATTTGAGCTTGCCTACTACCATTCTCCTGAGGATCTCCAGATGGTCTTCTTTATGAATGCGGAGAACGACGTTGACAGGAGAGTCGAGCTTGCGGAGGACTATATGTACCTGCCGCACACAAACGAGCTTTTTGATGACCTTTCACAGTTCGTATTCACAAAGAGCAGCGCCGGCGATGTATTCAGTCAGCTTCAGGTTATTATGACTGAGCGTGCAAACAGCAAGAGCAATAATGATGAAGATAGTGAAGCCAATGATGAAAAGTTCACTCAGATAGTATGCTTCGTACTCTGTGACTACGACATCAAGGAGTCCGCTTTTTCAAGATATATCCCCGAAGCTCCCAAGGAGGGCGAGGACTATGTCAATTCTCTCGGACTCACTTTCATATTCATCTGCAAGGAAAAAGGCATGCTTCCTAAATACTGCGGAAGTATAATCGAATTTGACGATATACAGCACCGTATCAGTAACAGATACAATCTGCTCACTCATGAGACTCTCAGCAAGCTCGCTGACGAAAGCGAATCTGCAACTACCGATGATATTATCGAGTATACGAATTTCGACAACTCGTTCATTTTCGGCGAGGGCACACCGCAGCATCCGTTGTCATCGTTCAATCAGGCTTTCAGACGTCTTAGTGCTATTTATTACACAAGAATAGCTGAAAACGGTAAAGTTCCATCTATCGTTACGCTGTTTGAGCTCTACAAGGAGATATACTCCCTTGATTCGTCCTCAATACAGGGTGAAGGTTTAACAAATACGATAAGAGAAAACTGGAAGAACACCAAGAAGAACGATGTTACCCGTGATCTTCGTATCGCAATGGGCAAGAACGAACACGGCATAACTTATCTCGATCTTCACGAGAATTCCGATGGACCTCATATGCTCGTTGCCGGTACTACCGGTTCGGGTAAATCCGAGACCATAATTACATATCTCATAGGTCTGTGTGTAAAGTATTCTCCTATGGACCTCAACCTTATGCTCGTTGATATGAAGGGCGGTGGCTTCTCCGACAGACTCGGTGATCTTCCTCACTGTGTCGGAACTGTTACCAATACCGCCGGTGAGAGCGAGGGAATCTCGGCTGTTTATATGCTCAAGAGATTCCTTGCATCACTCAATGCAGAGATAAAGAAGCGTGAGATAATACTCGCTGATCTCGGTGTTGACAATACCGATGCTTATATGCGTGTTCTTAGAAAGATAAAGCAGATTCACGAATGGAAGAACATCCCCGAGCGTCAGAACGAGAGAAACGAGCTTATCAAGGGCATTATGGATGGTAACAATCCCAAGCAGATAAGATTCATCGACGGCGACATAAGCGAACTGAAGCCGCTGTCACATCTTATCCTTGTAGTTGACGAGTTTACCGAGCTCAAGCGTTTCTCAAGCGAGGCAAGCGACATCGACTTTATTGCCGAGATCACTACTATTGCCCGTGTCGGACGTACACTTGGTCTGCATATCATCCTCGTTTCACAGAACATCGAGGGTGCTATCAATGATGATATAAGAGTCAATACAAAATCCAAGATATGTCTTAAAGTTGCTACAAAGCAGGCTTCAAAGGAAATGCTTGGAACTACCGATGCGGCTGCGGCAACAATGCCCGGTCACGGAAGAGCTTACATACTTGTCGGCACCGGAAGCAGATACGAATACTTCCAGTCTGCTTATACCGGAGCAAATCAGAATATGGACATAGAACCTAACGTTTCTATAACATATGTTACCGAGACAGGAAAGTTCAATAAGGACTTCTACAATTCCGACGAGCATAACGACCTCGTCATCAAAAAGAAGAAGTCTGTAAACTCTGAAAACACACAGCTCAAATGTATTGTGTCCAAGATAATCGACCTTTCATCGGAGTTCGACGTTCCTGAGAAGATATTCAGAATGCCGCTGCCGAGAATAATCAAGGAAGATGACAGCGACCAGGCTTGGAATGGGGTGATGTGAGATGAGTGATGCATACAGTATAAGATGTGATCTCGGAGTTTACGACATCCCGAGCGTACAGATGCAGCCTGATTTTGAGGTTGATCTGCTGAAGTCGAATATAGCTTTATTCGGAGCTTCGATGAGCGGCAAGACCAACTTTCTCAAACTGCTCATAAATATACTTCATCAGAAGTGCGACGAAACTTCTGAGCAGATATTCATACTCGATTTCAGCGGAGCTATGCAGGCTTACAAAGATATGCCGCTCGTTTCAGCGTACTTTGACAACTCCAACGAAGAGTATGTCAAGCGAGTATTCAAGATACTTGAGCAGCTCCTAAAACGCAATACAAAGGAGCTCGGCAGTGAGAATTTCACTACTGCCCACAAGAAGGATCTTCCGCATACAACTTTTATAATTGACAACCTCAACGCTTTTGTCGATGAGGAAAGATATTCTGCATACCACGAAAAGTTCGGAAGACTCTGCCGTGACGGACGTTCAAGAGGTATCACGATAGTATTCACAGCAACTGATACAAAGGGAATCTCACGATATCTGCTTTCGTTCGAGCAGAAGATAGCACTTAATCTTTCAACGGATAAGTGCTCGGAGCTGTTCAGCGTTAAGGTAGATTCGATCGGAAACATTGCCGGCAGAGGCTATACCAATGTTACCGAGAGGATAAGAGGCGTGACCGGTACGTTCAATATGAACGCCCCATATGAGGTGCAGTGCAGACTCTGTGCTGACATCAGTGACAAGGAATCGCCATTTGTTAAAAAGCTGTGGCAGAAATTCGGCTATGACGAATTCAAGCGTGAATACGCCAAGAAAGTCGTAAAGTATCAGATATTCCCGCAGGAACTCCGCCGTCAGGACTATTTCAGGCTTCGTCAGCCGCTCTCGTCCGACGACAGGCGTATGTCAGACCTGACTATAAATGTCGGCCTTGACTATGTCGAGTTCAAACCAGTCGGCGTTGATCTCAAGGAGTCCCGTTCCGTTGCAATATACGGCAAGAAGGAGTTCGGAAAGACCAATCTTCTTTCGATACTTCTCAGGGATCTCACTTCGCTGAAGCCTGATATGAGGTATATATTTTTTGATGACGGCCGCAAGGAGCTAAAAAAGTTTGCCGACCGTTATATGGATGTGCTCGGTCCTGAAAGATGCAGATATATACACGAATTTGCTACCGTTGATGTAAGACTTAACGGCGGCAGGACTATAAAACGCAAGCTTTCACCGATACAGCAGTTCTACAAACTGCTTCACGAGGAATACCTCAATCTGTTCAAGGACTACGATAACAGTCTTCTCGAGCAGATTTACGGAGTAGATGACGAGAATGTTCTTGTCGAGGATATGCCAGCAGGTGCTGATAAATCCGAAGCTCCTGCGACAGTATTCGTTATACAGAGCAAATCGGTATATCTCAATACCAAGATAAGTGCCGATCTCCTGCACTATATACTGCCGGAGCTTATGGACATAGCTGAGGACAGGGACCTTATCTTCCTGTTCACAGACGTAAAGAAGATAACAGACGCAGAAGTGAATTCTGTGTTCAACAGTACGCTGAAAACAGTTTTTCTGCTCGACAACATAGCTGAATTTGCAAGCGAGCGCGGCAGTAAATCGGTGTTCGGCGATATGGATAACAAGGCATTGAAAGAGGACTATGCAAAGTGCGAGCTCGGCGACGGTTATTATTACGAAGTTGAAGCTGATTCGCTCAAAAAAGTCAAATTTATTCTGATGTCGGAATAAGGAGGTAGCTGTAATGGCAGATAGTGGATTTGTATCAGCTGATATTGGCAAGATAGCTGAATTTGAAAGAGACAGCGCAGATGCAATAAAGGAATTTGCTGCTATAAAGGCTGAATTTGAAAGGATAAACAGCGTGCTTCTCGGAACATGGAAGGGCGCCGGCGCAGATGCCTACAAGTATGAAACAGACCATATCCTTGAAAAGATCGGCAGCGTCGAGGATGTTCTCAACGCCATAAATGAGGGCGCTGTTAAGAGCATCAGAGAAACATATGATGAATTCGACGAAGAAATGGGACAATTCAATCAAAATCCGGGCGCGGAGGCTGAATAATGGCTGATATGACAGATGCAGAGTATTTCGGACACGAAACCGATCTCGATACCCGTCTCATTTCTCTTGAACAGGTACCGATTGGTGATCCGGATACTATTTACAACGTAATTATTATGGATGATCAGAAGGAAGATAAAGTATGAACCATGACGAGATGATCGGCTCTGACTTTGTGTACAAAGTCGACACTTCTCACGGATTGTCGAATGACGGATATATAGCTACCGGTACTGAGAGTATCGTTTACAAGGGTGTGAAAATATCCAAAGACGGCAATATAAAAATGGCTTGTGTTCTGAAATTCAAATACAAGTATATAAAAATGGGTACGGGCGAATCTGATGTCACAAGGATAAATGTTCTCGAGCGTTTCAAGGACAAGGATCTCAAGATATTTGATGAGCTGCAGAACTGCCGCTCGGTAGTCCGTATCTATGATATTATCGAAGATCTCGGTGACTTCACCCTGATAGATACACACGTTCCTGATGGCAAGACTTCGCTGCCGATAACGCGCGACCGTTTCTTCTGTGTTGTGGAGGAATATGTTGACGGCTGGTCGCTTGAGGAATACTGCCGCGATGAATACTGGAAACTTACTAAGGAGATAGATGTCGGAAACAACATGAAGCGTCGCATCTCTTTCCATGAGTACAGTCAGGGTGATAAGGAAGCCATCTTCAAGAGCTATGATCACGACTATGACGAGATCATACGCTATCAGAGCGAGATGTTCAGGTTTATGATTAATCTCTGTGAGATACTTGAATATATCACGGAGAAGAAAGGTATACTTCACCTCGACATAAAACCGGATAACATTATGGTAACAAGGTACGGCAGGGAGATAGTTCTTGTCGATTTCGGACGTTCGGAACATATCGACTTCCGTCTCGGTGGTTATATCTGCGGACTCGGCTCGGCGGACTACAACAGCGAGGAAAGCATAGCACGAATGTTCCAGTACGGTACGCTCGGATATGCTGCTCCGGAGTGTTATGTTCCGGCTATGAACGGTTCAAAGTTCCCGTTTGACGAAGAGGGCATTGAAAAGGGCTGGATGACGATCGAAAGCGACATCTTCTCATTCGGTGCAACTTTCTGGGAATGTCTGAATATGTTTGAGCTGTATACCGGAAGCCGTGAATTCGCAAAGGATAAGGCACAGGGCGGTTCCTATGATTTTTACAGGAGATATGTCCTCAATGACGAAGCGTACTTCGAGAGAGACCTTTCTCTTACGTCACCGCATTACCACGAAAAGCTTGAGGCGATAATCAAAAAGTGTACGCTCAAGAGGTGTCCGCGTTTCAAGACTGATCCGAGATATTACCACAGTTACGGTGAACTCAAGGATGACATCATTTACGCGAGGGATTCTGCTCCTGCACTGGTAAAGACGGAGAATATCAAGGTAAGCAATTCGTTCGGCGTTGTCGGAGTTATGGCGAGTCTGCTGATAGTGCTTGGACTTATCTCTCTTGTGCTCAAATTCAGCGGAAGCTCTATCGCTCAGCGAAAGCTCGACAACATAATGGAGAATTACAATCCGACTAAGATAGAACTGCTTGAAAGTGCAGCGATAGAACAGATGAGATCTTCTACCGAAGCCGAAAAGCACACCATCTATAACAAGACCTATGAGTTCCTGAAGGAACAGGATGACAGTCTTGATTACAGCGAGACCGTAGTTCTTGTTGAGCTTATGAAGCAGATGTCGGACAAGAGCTTTGTGGGAGATTCGATAGACAATATGCTGCTTGAAGTCGAGAAGAAAGGCATCAGCAGCTGTGTCGAATACACGATAACAAATATAAATGACAGCGACAGCACAGGATATGAGCTTGCTGTTGAGATATACAATGCACAGAAACGAAACGAACTCGGCAGGTGCTACGAGGTACTCATCGAAAACATTGACAACGAGAAATTCAGACCTTTGGTGCAGAGACTTGCTCAGGATCTCGATCACGACGAGATGATAACACAGATAGCTGAGAATCTGCTTGAAGAGGAAGAGTTCAGCGGTAGTGATGCAGAACGCAGTATCAGACTTGCTGAGAAAAAGTATGAAGTTAAAGATGTGCTTGGCGGAGTAGTTTAAAGAGGTGCTGATATGTTGGATAAAGGACATACGACAAAGAATGAAGGATTCAAGCAGATAGTCAAGTATACAAGGAAGCCCATACCGCTTACACTTGCTATTGCCGGAGGTCTGGCACTGCTGTTCATAGCAGGATGTATGGCTGCCGGCAAGCTTGAGGATCTCATCGTGTCTATGAATATAAGGTACAATTCACCTGCTATCGTTACTCTGGCGGTCATATTCATAATAGTTCTTGTCGGCGCTGCCGGCTATGGAACTTTCCTGAGTATAAGAGAGTATAAGCGTCCCGGAGGAAAGGGATTGTTCGGGACTTCATATACAAACGGAAATTCCTATAAGGCGTTGAATTCAAGGCTGATAAAGAACACTAAGAAGTGACCGTACTGATACGGGTGTGAATTTATCCGCAGGGGGAATACCAAAAAGCGTTTCCGGGAAAATGCTTTTGTCCGGCGGAAAAAATATAAATGCGGAAAAAGGAGTAAAGCTATGAGTTTTGTAAGGAGAGTGCTGGCAGGTGCGGCGGCGCTGACTATGACAATGGAGCCGCTTGGTCTGACAAAGCTCGCTGTTTATGCGGAAAGCTCTACTGAGCAGGCAAGCGTTGCAGCGGTGACTGAACCTAAGCTGACAGTCAACATCCCGAATGCAGATAAATGGACTAATTCTATTGCTGACTGGGATATTTCTGTCAACGTTCCGGCGAAGATATATTTTGCAACTGATAAGAATAATAAACCGGACTGGGGAGAGTATACTACCGGTCAGGAATGGAAAGCTGATTCCACTGTGCCGGAAGGCGAGAACTATATCAAGTTCTGGGCTGTGCCGGATGATGAACAGTATCCTGTGATAGAGAAGAATGCCATCAAGTACAGGTTTGATTCTGTTCTTCCTGCTTATTTCAGCATAATCGAAAAAAATGGTGTACTAACGCAGGAACAGGGAATAATGGATGAAAGACCGGATGTTGCTTCCGGTATTTCTGAATTATACTACACCTTTGGTGATGTCGAGATAAAAACGCTGGATGATCTGAAAGATAAAGCGACTTCTTTGAGTATGTCGACTGATAAAGATGGAAAAGCAACGTTTTCTTTAAAGCTTAACTCATACTATGAGCTTAATACTGTCAGAGTATTTGCTGTTGATAAGGCAGGAAACTTCAAGGAATCCGGATACAAGAACATTACAAGCAACACTTCTGCGCCTGGTATCTACGAAAGTAATTTCAGCAGCGATAAGTGGTATATTGATAATAAAAACTGGACCTTTACAACTGACGCAGAAGCAAAACTCTACTGGAAAGTTTCAGATACCGATCTTGCTGATTGGGGAGAAATGTCAGAAGCAGAAACCGGTGAACTTTACGATCTCGATACTGGTGTCGGATATATCCACTTCTGGGCAGCTTCCAACGATCCGCTCAGACAGGTCAATGAGAAGACATATTCTTATAAGATAGATAAGGAAACTCCGTCGTTATTTAATGTAACAGCGGAAGTATGCCCGGCTAAGGAAGATGGTTCAGACGGAGGTCATGTCAATTTTTCAGCTTCCGGTATTACTGACAAGCCATCAGGAGTAGAAAGCGTAAGCTATACTATAAAAAAAGAGGGAGAGTCCGAGAATAACGAGATCTTCCTTAATGACCAGCAATACAGTATATCCAGAGACGGAAAGCTCAGCTTTAATTTTGATCTGTACAATACTCTTAAAGGTGAAACTGTAGTATTCAAGGTAAGGGATAAGGCAGGAAACTGTACTGAGTATTCGTGTGAGGGAATTTCAAACGATCCTGATGTTCCGGTAATACTTACAGGCAAAGATCAGATAGGTATAGTTGAGCGTACCAAAATGGATTCTTCAGAAGAAGAGAGCGGTGTCATCAAACCTATTAAATTTGGCTGCAAGACAGTAGATGATTTACTGAGACTTGTATATGCTAATGATTCAGACTTCCTGAAGCTCACTATCAAGGAAACAGAGCTGAATGAGATACGTGTATATGTTGATGACGCTGAAAAATATATCAGTTTTGTAGAAACTGAAACAGACTCTTCTAAGAGCTGGATAAACTTCTTTGATCCTGATGAAGAGGGTACAGCTGTTTATTATATCAGACTTTCTGAACTCGGTCTGACTCCTGATACAGAACACACCTTGTTCATAGAGGCAGCAGATAAGCAGAACACAAGTGCAAAAGTCGGCCTTAAATTCGTGGATAATACTGACGGAGAAGCAGACGAATATAAGCTGATCTACGATCCTTACAGTGAAGATGCTGATACTGTTGTTACGATAAAACCGGATGAAGAGCCGCTTGTGTCAGGTCCTTACAACTACTATGGCAAAGGTTATCAGGATCGCAGCTTCAGCATAGATATAAGTGATGATAACGGCCTGAAAAAGTATTCTGTTAATGTAAACGGTCAGGAAATTGCTGCGGCTAATTATTCTGAGGGTGTAACTTCGGTCACTACCTGTACTTCTATCGAGACAGTAGTCGATGAATCAGGCTGTATCGTAACAGATGATGATGGTGATCCGATTACAACAGTCGTATATTATGAAGAGGAATATATCGTTCCTGTTACTTCAGCAGATACAATAAATGTAAGCCTTGCCGATGAAGTTTTCAATTCTGACGGATACTATGAGATCAAAGTTGACGCATCTGACCTTGCAGGAAATAAGAGCAGAGGAGAAGACTCGGTATACAGGTTCATGGTAGATACGATGCCGCCTGAGGTGGACAAGAAGTTCGACTATGACAAATCATTGCTTCACTTACGCAGATTTGGTTTGTTCGGAAACAGAAAAACTTCTATTACCATCCATGCAAAAGATCTTGGAGTTGGTATTGATCCTGATACAGTAGTTCTTCACTGGGCTCCTAAGAAGAGCAATATTCTGGAAGAATACAAGGCAGAAAAATCAGGTGATGATGCATATACTTTCAAGGATCTGCCTGTCGGCGGAGAAGCTGTTCCGTATATCACAATATCCGATCTTCTCGGAAACACAAGCAGATATTATTTCTACATTCCTGAGAGCGAAATGGAAAGCTGTCAGATAATAAGCACAGAACTGTTCGGCAGGAATAACAAAGCAGTTCTCGTACTTGAAGACGACTTACCTTACATTAATATCGTGATCCCTGATTCCTACAGCGAAACATCTTCTTCAGGCGACGAACTGAGAATGTATGCTGACAAGGACGGTTCAAAGTGGTATCCTGTCGGTATCAAGTATCAGGTAAGTGCTATAGATAAGAGTTCCGGTCTTGAAAAAGTAGTCGTTAAGCAGAACGGCAAGGAATACAAGACAGAGGAAAGCATTCCTGAGGCTGCGCTCAGCTCTGACGCATCCGGCAAGTATAATGCTGAAAACGATGTTGTCAGCTTCGCAGAGAACAGATTCAGAGATGAAGCACGTTACAGCTATCCGCTCATTGAAGAGGGAAAATATAAACTCGAAGCGTCTGCGTCTGACAATGCAGGCAACAGCAGAAATGCTTCATCAGTCAATGTTGGCATTGACCTTAATTCACCCGAGATAACACAGTTCGTATTCGGCGGTGCTTCTGATGATCCGACCTCATATACAAGAGATACTTTCGGATTCTTCTTCAATGAACCTACCGAAGCAAGAGTATACATCAATGATGACGGAATATCATCCGGATTCAAAAATGTTTCGCTCTCACTTGAGAACGTTGACGGTACTAATGAACAGTTCGTGGCTGAACCGGCATTTGCTTCTGATGAGGACGGTCAGTATGCTTCGTTCACGATACCTATGGGATTCAAAGGTCGTGTTATCGCTAAGGTAACCGATAACGTCGGACATTCTTCAGGTCTTATCAGCGCTGACGGAAGCGTAATTGAGAACCAGGGAATACACGAGAACAGCTCCGGACTTGACATCAAGCCGGATATACAGAACAGAGGTACAGATGCAAACGGCGTACCGCTCTACAATTCAAGCATTCCGCTTACTGTTACAGCCGAGGATTCTTTCTCAGGTATTGCTCTTATTGAGTGGTCTATCGCAAACGATAACGAGAGCGGACGTATAACAGTTGATGTTGACGGTTCTTACTCAAGCGATTCAGAAGCAGCTGTTATCGACGAAGAGAGCATAAAGTACGACAGCAACCTTGTTACTCTTCTAAAGTTCAAGCTCTCAGTTGACAGCAACACAAACGGCAATACAGTACGTGTAAAGCTTACAGACCGCGCAGGTAACACAAGCGTTTCTGAGAAGGTTTACAGTGTTGATACAACACCTCCTGTGATCAGCAGCGAGCTGAGCAATCAGGATCCCTCAAACGGCAAGTACTACAATACAGATCAGACTGTAAAGATCACAGTTGTAGAGAGAAACTTCGATCCTGATGCTGTAAAGGTTGTAGTAAACAATGTTGAACAGAACGTCAACTGGGGCGGTGAAAAGAAGTCTATCGGTACAGACGAGACAGTTCATACCGGTGAATTCAAGCTCACAGCGGACGGCGACTACAATTACACAATAAGCTATAACGATATGGCAGGCAATACAGGAAATACTTTCAGCGAGCCGTCATTCGTAATAGACAGAACAGCTCCAACTGTTAAGAATAACTTTGAAACATTCGGCGATCCTGCAAAGAATGACAAGTATTTTAATCTTAACAATAAAGCAAGTGCACAGGCTGTTATCACAGTTGAGGAAGTAAACTTCTATCCTGTTGATATCGGCGTACAGGTATTCTGCAAACCTGCCGGAAGTCCTCATACTGACGACGGCTGGACTACCTACTACTACAAGGCAGAGTGGGAAACCAAGAAGGGTACCGATGTACATACGCTCACTATCCAGTTTGAGGAAGACTATGTGTATAAGGTAGTGATGTCTCCTTCAGACAGAGCCGGAAACAAGGCTGTCTTCAAGGTAGGCGGTAAGGAGTATCCCAACAATACAGCAATTTTCGAGACTGACTTTACTGCTCCTGTAATATGTGAAAGAAACGGTAATGTAGTTAAGTCGAACGATGTATCGTTTATGGATTTCTATGACTATGATCGCCGTACAGATGCAGTACCGCAGGTCGTTTTCGTGGATACTAACATAGATCATATCTCATATAAGCTCCACAAGTATACTCCTGTATACAAGGACGGCAAGAATATTGGCATGATCGAGCCTGTGGACAGCAAGGGCACCGTTAATAAGTTCGTTGAAGAGACAAATGACCGTATGTTCTTTGATCTCCCCGGATTTGAAGAAGACGGCGTATATTCCGTAAAGCTTACAGCATACGATAAGGCAGGAAATGCGAGCGAACTCAACGACAATACATATGTACGTATGATAGATCCGAGCACAAAGGTGCTTGCATTCATTGAGAACAGCGACAGCGAAAAGGGTACAGGCTGGTATTCTATCGAAAACAGCAGCGGTCCTATAAGCAAGCAGCCTGACAGCTTCTCAGATCTTGATATCGTTGTATTCTCAAAGTATTCAGCAGAATCACACGTACTTCTCGTTGACAAGAATACGGGTGCTGTAACCGATACAGAGATAACTTCTGACGAGAACAGTCTCTTCGATAAGGATATGTACGGTATCGGAGCTTACAGATATACTCTCCCCGGAAACTATTTCAGCGATAACTACACAGCGGATGCTGATACCAACCTCTATCTCCAGGTTGAGAACGCAGGTGTCAAGCGTGAACTCGGTGAGATATACATTGACAATACCGATCCGAGATGTGACGTGCCTGATGATCATTTCCATAACTGGGGTTATTTCAGCAGCTCCGGAACAAAGACTATTCACTTCGACAATGTAAGTGAGGCACTCGATATAGAGCAGACAGTGGCTTATGTTGACGGCAAGACTATCAATATCACACCGCATGGCGTTTTCAGATACGATGAAGCCTGCAGCAGAATTTCGCTCGATCTCGAACCCGGAAAGCATACTGTCGGAATCATGCTGGTAGACAAGGCAAAGAACACCAACAGCGTACAGGAAGTTCAGCACCTTGCGATAGGCGTAAAGGGACTGTGGCAGAATTACTGGTTCATACCGATAATCCTTCTTGCAGGTATTGCGGCTATTGTAGGTGGCGTGTTCCTGAATAAAGTCATAAGAAGACGCTGATAAAGCGTAAATGCTTCAAGCCATAGAGAAGAAAGCTCTTCTCTATGGCTTTTCTTTTGTACAAAACAAAACTCCTGATGAGATACAGCATCAGGAGCTTTATGAATCTATTCGGTTTTATCTTCACTGCCAGGTATGTGCCGGCTGAGAATGAACCTCGCACACAGACCGGTAAATGTACCGGCGATACAGCCTGCGGTCAGCAGTATCGGATAGAATGGCAGTACAGCCATAGAGCGCATGACAGCCATAGCGACGATTATCTGACCGGTGTTGTGGAGCATAGCTCCGATAATGCTGCAAAGCCAGATGTAACGCATCGGTATGATGCGTTTGAGGAGAAGCATACCAGCAAGGCAGGCCATAGCGCCTGCAAAGCTGTATAACAGCGCCGAGAAATTGGAGCTGAATATCGAGCCGAGTATTATCCTTGTGAGCACCATGAGGAAGACTTCCTTCGCCTTGAAACGGTAAACAGCATAGACTGTGAATATATTGGCGAGTCCGAGTTTTACACCTGGTATCGGGAGTATATCCGGGAAACGCAGTTCTACTATGAATACTATCAGAGCAGCAGCCGTCAGCATAGAGAGTTCGGCGAGTTTCTTTGTGCTCATTAGTCTCCACCTCCGTCACAGAAGCGTACTATCAGTTTGTGCGGGAGACAGATTATCGGGAGATATTCATATCTGAGCACGCCGTTTTTCACGCAGGTATGGTCGGGACAGTCAGCGTCAGAAACGCTTATCTGATGATCCTTGATAGTTATGTCATTCCAACCGCCGTCGGGGCAGTCTATACGGAAAGTCCTGTCGCTTTCCTGTGAAAGATCAAGCTTGAACAGAACATCGTTGTCCTGAACTATCTCCACCCATACTGATTCTTTTTCCGGATCTTTTTTTGAAGTCCGGAGGAATACAAATGAAAGCACAGCCGAAACAGCGAATACCACGCTGACCACAGCGATACATATTTTTACGCTTTTAGTCAACGGTTATCACCTCCGCCGGCATATGACTCATATTTGAGAAAACGTCTTTTATTCCTTCGGTGTAGAATATCTTTTGGTCATCGGTGACGAGTATCATATCATAGGAACGGTCACTGCGCCAGAGCTCTGCTGCACCATCGAGTCCTTTGACGAACATAGCGGTCGATAGAGCGTCACAGGTGAGACCGTCGTTTCCGATGATAGTTGCGGAAACAATGCCGTTGTCAGCAGGGAAACCATCTTTTGGATCAATGATATGCCAGTAGTTTTTGCCGTCTTCTCCGGTGAAGCAGCGCTCATAGTTTCCGGAAGTAATAATGGCTTTTTCGTCAACTTCGATAACGCACATATCAGTTTCCGGAGAAAAAGGATCACGCACGGCAACTTTCCAGGACGAGCCGTCAGGCTTTTTGCCGGATGTCTGAACATTTCCACCGAGGCTTATAACAGCTGCTTCAGCACCGTTATCACGCAGGATAGTCATAACTTCGTCGCCTGTATATCCCTTTGCGAGAGCTCCGAGATCTATCTGCTGGTCAGCCGGGAGAGTGACCTTGTTTCTGTCAATGCTTATACGTCGGTAGTCAACGCAGGGAAGAAGCTCATTAAGGCGGCTTTCAGAGGGGATAGTATAATTACCGGTTGTGAAGCCCCAGTCCTTGACTATTGGGTAGGCTGTAACATCGAGAGCTCCGTCTGTAATGTCGCCGGTATCGACAGCTTTTTTCAAGATAGCGAGAGTATCTTCACTTACTTCGACAGGCTCTCCGCCGCTGGAGTTTAGCTTAGAGATGTCGCTGTCCGGTAAAGTTACCGAAAGTTCGGATTCAAGTTTTTTTATTCGGTTTTCAGCAGCATCGAGAGTTTTTTCGCTGCCGCCGTATATCTTTACGGTCATATATGTGTCCATTGCAAAAATAGTGCGGCTGTATGAATCAGCTTTTTCTGAGCTGCCGGAGTTCTTGCTTAGTGAGCATCCGGAAGATGTCATCAGCAGAGCAGCAGCTGTCAGCAACGGAATACAGTATCGGTTGTTCAAATCGTTTTACTCCTGAGATCATTTTTAATAATTGTAGCATAAATCAGGTGATTTTGCAAGTTGGTTATACTGAGCTAACTAAATAGAGCTTTTATGCTGGCTTTTTACAGTTATTATAATTATTTCAGATAATCTTCAACCAAAAGAAAAGCCATAGTATCCAATTACAGAATACTATGGCTTGTTTATTATACTTATGCAGCGAATATCATACGCTTGAGGAGAATAAGATCAAAGACGTTAATAGCACCGTTTCCGTCAAGATCAGCATATATCAGATTAATGTCAGATGCAGACTTTCTGCCGAGGAGATAGTTCTGTAACTTAACTGCATCAGCTATGTTGAGTTCACCGTCGTTATTGACGTCGCCTTCAACAACAGGCTTTGCCTCAGTGAGGAGTTCCCATTTCTGACAGCTGTTATTTGTGTTCTCCCAATGCTGAACATTAGCACCGCCGTCCTTCTTGGCAGCATCTACTTCAACATATCTTGTTCCGCCTGAAACATAGCTAAGGATGCTGTAAGTGCCGTCGAGGTTCTTTGAGAAGATGAATGCCTGATTATCGTCATTCTCTGAGAAAGGCGCAATGCTGATGTTGGCGCCGTTGCCGCTGTCCTCAACTCTGAGAGCATAGTTTTCGTCTTGAAGTGAACGGATAAAGTAGCGTACATTGGGTGAACCTGTTGCGCCGTCTCTTTTCAGTACCCACTTCTGGCAGTCATAGCCGTTCTGCTCCCACTGCTGAACATTTGTACCGTCTTCCATTTTGCCGTAAACTATGTCCATAACGAGGCCGGAGTTCACGTTTTTGAATGTGTAGATCACATTTGTATCCATTATACAGCCGGGATCAGAATCTGCTACAAGCTGCCAGTGCTGTTTGTTATCATCAGCAAGCTCGGACTGGCATACCATATTTCCCATAGCTGCATCCATTGCAGAAGCTTCTTCGGAAGCCTTTGTGACAATTGTATAAGTGCCGTCTGAGTTTTCAAGGAACTTGAACTGCTGTTTGTCACTGCCGCTGTACTTGCTGAGACTGAAGCCGTTAGAGTTGCTTTCAGTTCCTCCGGGAGCTTCGATCACTTCGTTATCTGATGAAGCAAGTGCAATGTAATAGTAACCGTCTCCTGCGCTGAAGAGCTTCCACACTGCTGTGTAAAGATCCTCTTCGCGTGAAAGAACGATGTGCACGGTGCTTCCTGTACCTATTCCGAGTGAGAGATAGCTGTTGTATTCAGCGTTTTTAATTGTGAAAGTCGAGCCTTCGTTGAATGAAGCAGCCTTAGGCTTCATAGGACCGCTCGGAACAGTTACAAATCCTGCGCTTGGAACACCTGCGGCTGAAAGACGGAGGTAGTTCACCTTGCTTGCAGTAGACTGGCATCCACTGTATGACGAGCAGTAGCTCTTTGCGCTGTCAGCTGAAATGCTCTTGTAGCTGTAGTTTTTATTTGGTCTCCAGTAGGATGGCTTTGAGTAAGCCGGATTGCTCTGAGTGCCCTGTCCCTGAACCGTTCTCTGACAGTTTGAGAACTTGGAGCCGCTCTCTGCGTAAGCTCCTGCGTATGTGATAGTGTTCCAGTCGCAGATAACGTTTCCGCCGTTCTCGTATACGCAGTTTTCAGCGTAAATATCACAGCCGCTGTGAACTGTATAAGCCATGCTGAACTTGTTCACATAGTTGTTGAGCGAGTGGAAATATCCCCAGCGCATAAGTCCGGGACCTCTTGTGTTTGTATCATTGAATCTGTTTGAAATGAGTGACATACGCGGGAAATTGTCGTATGTGTTCTTTACTTCTGCAGTATCGTCAGGGTAGCCGAGAATAAGACCGTATTTGTGAGCACCGAATGAGCAGTCTGAAACTGTGCAGTAGTCGGCATCATAACAGCAGGCAAAGAACTTGTCCTCGTCAACCTGCTTTGTCTGCGGCGCATAGCCGTAGTTGTTGTGACCGGTGAATGTTACGTGGTCTACCCAAAGGTTCTCACCGGCGCTGAAATAGCATACGATAGAGTCGTTGTGGTTGGACTCAGCATCGTGCTGCATTTCAAGGTTCTTGATGATGATGTTATTGCTTGTGGTTGAGTGACGCTTGGTGCAGAACTGTACGTTGAACAGAGTATGAGCGCCGTAGCTTCCAACGATAGTCTTGTTGCCCTGTACATAAATTCTGCCGGCAGTACACATATAGCGTGTACTGTTGAAGTTGAGGTCTGTGACGCTGATATTCTTGGTAATGAGAATGGTGTAAGGATCTGAAGATTCAGCGTATTTCTTGAGGTCACTGAAATTGGAAACTTCAACGATCTCACCGTAAAGACCTCCTATGTCTCCGGCTTTGATATTGCCAGTATTATCATCGAAGCAGTAGCCTGCAAAGCCCTGCAAGCCGTCAGAAATCAGCAGCCAGAGCTGAGAATCATCACCGGTGTAGCTTGAAAGAGTCATACCGGCGGTACCGCTTGTGAGAGCGAGCGAGGTATCTGAGTAGTTAACTATTTTGTAGTAGAGAGCGTTGCCGAGACGGTCATTTTTTACGGGAATAACGTACCAGTGCTGAGATTGTGCAGACTCGCTGCCGTACATTATCACGTTTGATCCGGCTTTGACGCTGTAGTTCTCGGGAGTGAGAAGACGTCCGGACTGCATATTGGTCAGCTTGAAGAATGTGCCGTTGGAGTCGAGACCTACTCTGTCGAAACGCCAGGACGCTGAAAAGTCACCGCCGAGTGACTTCATTGAGAGGGAAGCGCCGTCGTCTGTGCCGTTTTCTGTCAGTACCTTTGAATTGTCCTTGGAGGCGATATTTATCAGCTGTGCCGGATAATCGGCTGAGACAGCTGAGGCTTTCATTTCATATCTGTCATCGACTGCAAGAGGGAGCAGCAGAACAGAGAGAATTGAAAGGCATAATGCGATCGCCCTTCGCATGGTGATGGATAGTTTCATAATTTACCTCCTTAGTATTTTTACGGGTGCCTACACCTAATTTATTATACCATATTAGACAAAAATTGTCAATAATTCAGCGATTATTTATATATGTAAATCATAAATGATAGAGAGACGTGCAAAAAATAGCTGCGGTATGTACCGCAGCTATTAATGCTATCTGAGCTTTTCAGCCGAGATTAGTCTTCCTTTTTGCGTACTGCAAATGCAGTTCCGATCGCGAGGAGCATTACAGCAACTGCTGTTCCTGCGCCTGCAGCACCTGTTGGAGGTGAATTTGCAGGAGGAGCAGATGTTGTTGTATCGGTGCTTGTGGAAGTCTCTGTTTCTGTAGTTGTTTCGGAAACCTCTTCGGTAGTAGTAAGAGTAGCTGTGTCGATATCAATAGTAGTTGTTACAGCAGTTGTCACTTCTGCGTAATCGTCTACCATTGTAACAGAACTCTCTGTTATGTACTGTGCATCGCCTGTGAGTTCGCCGTTTTCGATAATGAAGATTATATCGGTTGTAACTTCATAACCGTTAGGAGCAGCGACTTCGTGGAGAGTATAAGTACCGTCCTTGAGGTTCTTAACAGTTGTGGGGGTATCGCCTGAGATCCAAACGAGTTCCTTACCGGATTCAGTAGATACGAGTTCAGCGTTTTCGCCGAGACTTACCTTTGAGAGTGAGAATACGATAGCCTTGCCGTTCTTGTCAACACCTGTGATAGAGAGCTTAGCACCGCTTATCTCATCGCCGTTGAGATTCTTCTTGCAGATCTCAACATCGATGTACCTGCCTTCATCTATGTCGGTAGGACCTGTGGACGTTGTGTACGTCTCATAATCGCCGCTTACAACTCCGGTTGTTGTGGTAGTTTCAACTTCAGTAGTTGAAGTTGAAGTTGTTGTTGCCTCGGTTGTAATAGTTGTGGTGGTCGAAGTTGTTGTAGATGTAGTCGTCGTTGTAGTAGTTGTGCTTGTTGTTGTGGTCGTAGTTGTAGTGGTTGTCGTTGTAGTGGTAGTAGTTGTTGTTGTGCTTGTCGTAGTGGTGGTAGTCGTCGTGGTTGTTGTAGTTGTAGTAGTCGAAGTAGTAGTCTTGGACTCATCGATCATAACAACTTCATCGGGAACGGGAGTGATATCGTCAACGCTTATGAGCTGACCGTTCTCGATAGTGAATACCATATTGGTTGCAACTTCGTAGTTCTCCGGAGGAGCGATTTCAGTAAGAGTGTACTTACCGTCCTTGAGACCGAATGTTGTAGCAGAATTGCCTGATACCCAAACGAGAGAACTGCCATAACCGTTCTTAACTTCTACGTTAACGCCCTTGTCAACGATAGTGCCTTCATCGAAGATGATAGGATTGCCATTCTTGTCAACACCTGTAAGTTCAAGTGTAGCACCGGGAACTTCTTCGCCGAGGATATCGCGCTTGTCGATCTTTACCTGAGCGAGAGTTGTTGTAGTTGTTGCTTCGGTAGTAGTTGTAGTCGTTGTAGTGGTGGTTGTGGTGGTAGTCGTCGTTGTGG